>Ga0114978_10000022_pt1 | contig 111374 bp, 119 predicted proteins | sample S_140212_EF_Meta_FD_87027 | JGI IMG/M metagenome (GOLD analysis project Ga0114978, IMG submission 87027) | Freshwater microbial communities from Lake Simoncouche, Canada to study carbon cycling - S_140212_EF_MetaG | ecosystem: Environmental > Aquatic > Freshwater > Lake | place: Lake...
CGTCTTCAAAAGGAAATTCGCACAGACAAGTCAAAGATCGTTGTGCTTGAGGCTGCGGAAGCAGCTCAAAAGATTCTTGATGAGGGCTCAACGCTCTTTCAGGCAAAAATAGACATGGAACCGTTGCGTGAGCTTTTCTTGCTCACTGCAAAGCCATTCGTCTACGTCATCAACGTTGATGAGAACGAACTTGGCGATGAAGAATTCAAAGAACGCATGCGCCGATTAGTCAGTCCAGCAGAAGCAGTGTTCTTAAACGCAAAACTGGAATCAGAACTTGGCGAACTTGATGATGCCGAAGCGATGGAGCTGCTGGAATCAGTTGGCCAAACTGAGTCTGGGTTGAATGCCCTTGCTCGGGTTGGTTTTGCAACCCTTGGCCTGCAGACTTACCTGACTGCTGGTCCGAAAGAATCACGTGCCTGGACTATTCCGGTTGGCGCGACTGCACCCGAAGCTGCTGGCGTGATTCACACAGACTTCCAAAAGGGTTTCATCAAAGCTGAAGTTGTTTCCTTTGCTGATCTCATGGAACACGGTTCAATGGCTGAAGCAAAAGCCAAGGGCAAGGTGCGCATTGAAGGTAAGGACTACGTCATGGCTGACGGAGATGTCGTCGAGTTCCGTTTCAACGTCTAAGTGAAATGACGCAGCCTTCACACGGTCCGGCCATGTTTGTCGTTTCCGCGGTTGTACTACGTGATGAACGTGGTCGGATTCTGGTTGTTCGTAAACGTGGCACGAGTCGGTACATGCTGCCTGGCGGGAAAATTGAAGTCGGCGAAACACCCGCACATGCTGCAATCCGTGAGTTGTGTGAAGAAGTGGGTGCTGTTCTCAACGAAGAACAACTCACTTTTTTGGGTCAATGGACCACAGATGCTGCAAATGAGCCGGGCCATTTAGTTCAAGGTCATATTTTCGAACATCCATGGATCGCCGGATTGAATGTGCAGGCAGAAATCGACGACTTGCTGTGGCTCCACCCAGATGAGATGGCCTCAAGAAACGATCTCGCACCGCTTCTTACTGAGCGTGTCCTGCCTGCGCTTGGGTGGTAAATCAACCCATTTCGATAGCCTGCATGTATCGAAGACTTCCTGACCCTTCAAATTTGCAAAGGATCACTCGACCATGGCACTCCTCATTCTTGCAACACTCCTTGGACTTACGGCTACTTTTTCGGCATACGGAAAACTTTCGATGAACGAGAAGGCTGCAGAAATGTTGCATCACATCGGGCTGAATGAGCGCCAGATCCGGCTACTTGGAACAACAGAGATCCTCGGCTCACTTGGCTTGCTTCTTGGAATTTGGATCCCATTGCTGGGCTTACTCGCCGCTCTTGGTTTCGTTGTGTATTTCTTGGGAGCTGCAGCTGCGCACTTTCGTGCGAAAGACGGAATCAAAGAAATGGCGCCAGCGCTTTTACTGTTCGTGATTTCGCTAGTTGTCACAGTGCTTCAGTTTGCTCGCTGAGACACGAACGAATCCTCAGATCTTCCAAAAAGACAAGCCGCTCTCAAAAGAGCCGCTTAAGAAGTTGATCGAGGCGAAATATGCCCGGGCTATTGGTGAGGTTGCTCTCACGACCAAAACTGATCCAGAGGGCCGTTGGCACTCTCGTGGTTTTGCTGCACCAGCTCGATGAGCGGTTAAACAAGCGGACATCCTCACGATTCACGACCTCAAGGGCGTCAAGACTCAAGACCTAGAAGGACTCCACAGGCTGGGTCCAAAGGCCTTTCGAATCCTTCAAGAGCTCGCTGGTCAAGGTTGACGATTCGTCGCTTAGGGCGCTGACCCCGTAAGGTCGCGGGGTGCCAAGCAGAGAAGATCTTCGTAACGTAGCCATCATCGCCCACGTCGACCACGGTAAAACCACGCTCGTGGATGCCATGTTGTGGCAGTCGGGCGCCTTCCGCGAGAACCAAGATGTCAATGAGCGTGTCATGGACTCGATGGATCTTGAGCGCGAAAAGGGCATCACGATTTTGGCTAAGAACACGTCGGTTCACTACACCGGTGCGGGCGCACCTGAGGGTGGCGTCACTTTTAACATCATCGACACCCCAGGGCATGCTGACTTTGGTGGCGAAGTAGAACGTGGTTTGGAAATGGTTGACGGTGTTGTTCTGCTCGTCGATGCATCTGAAGGCCCCCTTCCTCAGACCCGTTTTGTGCTGCGCAAGGCACTCGAAAAGAATCTCCCCGTTGTTCTTGTTATTAATAAAGTTGACCGTCCCGACTCCCGCATTGCGGCAGTGGTTGATGAGGCTTATGAACTTTTCTTGGATCTGGACGCAACTGAAAAGCAGATCGAATTTCCCATCATCTACACCAGTGCCAAGGCTGGCCGAGCTTCATTGACGCGCCCTGCAGATGGCGGCATGCCAGAAGAAGAAAACCTTGAGCCACTATTTAAGGCGCTTCTGACCGCAGTGCCTGCACCTCAGTACACCGAAGGTGCACCACTTCAGGCTCACGTCACCAACTTGGACGCATCTCCTTATCTTGGCCGCTTGGCAATCTGCCGTGTTCACGAAGGCACGATCCGCAAGGGTCAGCAGATTGCTTGGATGAGAACAGACGGCACAGTTGAGCGAGCAAAAGTTGTTGAACTCTTGATGACCGAAAACCTCACCCGTGTTGTTGCTGAAAGCGCTGGTCCAGGCGACATCATCGCTGTTGCTGGTATTCCAGAAATCACGATCGGTGAGACCCTTGCTGATCCTGAGAATCCAATTGCGCTTCCTGTCATTACTGTTGATGAGCCATCGATCTCGATGACAATCGGCATCAACACTTCGCCTCTAGCCGGCAAGAGCGGCAAGAAGGTCACAGCCAGCATGGTGAAGGCTCGCCTTGAGCAAGAACTCATTGGCAACGTCTCGATCCGCATGAACGTCACTGAGCGTCCTGATACTTGGGAAATTCAGGGACGCGGTGAACTGCAGCTCGCCATCCTCGTTGAAATGATGCGTCGCGAAGACTTCGAACTCACCGTTGGTAAGCCACAGGTTGTTACCCGTGTGATCGACGGCAAGAAGTGCGAACCGATGGAGAAGTTGACCATCGACATTCCTGAGGATTACCTCGGTGTTGTCACTCAGCTCATGGCACTTCGTAAGGGCCGCATGGAGCAAATGGTGAACCATGGCAGTGGCTGGGTTCGCATGGACTACATCGTTCCGGCTCGTGGCTTGATTGGTTTCCGTACTGAGTTCCTCACGGAAACTCGCGGCACCGGCTTGCTGCACCACATCTTTGATCGTTACGAACCATGGCACGGTGAATTGCGTACCCGCCCAACCGGTTCGCTCGTTGCTGACCGTGTGGGCCCAACAACAGGCTTTGCTCTTTCAAACCTGCAAGAGCGCGGCACGATGTTTGTTGGACCAGGTACTGAGGTCTACGAAGGAATGATCGTTGGTGAAAATTCACGTCAAGATGACATGGACGTGAACCCAACGAAGGAAAAGAAACTGACCAACATGCGTCAGTCTTCCTCCGATGTTCTCGTACCTTTGATTCCACACAAGGCTCTATCGCTCGAGCAGGCTCTTGAGTTCTGCCGCGAAGATGAATGCGTCGAGATCACTCCTGCGACTGTTCGTATTCGCAAGGTGCTGTTGACTCAGGTTGAGCGTTCACGCGCTGGCCGCAAGCCTAAGGACTAGGCCTTGGGCTTAACTGCCAAGGTGTTCTTTAAAGAAATCAATTTCTAGTCGCAGAAGATTTTCTGCAACGATTTCTTGTGGCGTCATATGGGTGACACCACTGAGTGGAACAACGCTATGCGGCTTTCCCGCTGCAAGCAGAGCGCTTGAGAATTGCAAGGTGTGTGCCGCAAAAACATTGTCGTCAGCCAAGCCATGTATGAGTAACAGTGGCTTTTCAAGCTGCTCCGCTTTATTTAGCAAAGAAGTTTTGGCATACGCATCCGGAGTAGTTTGGGGCATGCCTAAGTAACGCTCGGTGTAAGCAGTGTCATACAGCGCCCAATCCGTGACAGGTGCGCCAGCAACAGCGGCGCTGAAGATGTCTGGCCGCTCCAATAACGCGAGTGCTGCTAAGTAACCACCAAAGGACCAACCGCGAATTCCTACGCGGCTCGTATCTAGATCGAAATGCAATTCACCAAGAGCCAAGAGAGCCGCGACTTGGTCTGCGACTGGGTAGGTGGCTAAGTCATGGTGAATTGATCGTTCCCAGGCTGGTCCGCGTCCTGGAGTTCCATGGTTATCGGTCACGATCACCGCGAATCCTTGATCTGCAATCCATTGTTCGCTGGTGAATGCAGCAGCGTTACGCATCACCCGCTGACCATGCGGGCCGCCGTAGGGAGACAACACGATTGGCAACTTCCTGCTGCCGGTGACGTGGTTGCTCGGCCACAAGAGACAGGTTTCGAGGCTGTCTTTTCCCACACTCGCATAGTGCGGAGTCACGCTTACGTTTGGCGACTCAGCAAAGTTACTTATTGGAAAAGTTTGGTTGCCTGCATGCGCACTAAATGTAGTTCCAGGAGTATCTGGGTTCGCTTGCATGATGATGTGATGAGATCCATCGCTTACACCACTGCACCAAAGGGATTCGTCGGTAAGTGCTGTGCATGAACCATCGGAGTAGTTGATTCGAAACAAGGTTTGTGTTGTTGCTTCACGTGATCCGATGATGATTGCACTCGCCTCGTCACTGCTGACCAGAGCACGAACTTGCAGCTTAGGTGGCGAAACATATGCACCACTTCGGGCTAAACGGTATGTATCAGTCTCAACATCGTTCAGGATCTCAAGGAGCTGGCTTTCTTCATCAAGACACGGTACCCCTGGCATCACATCAATCCAGGCAGCATCTGTGCGCCGCTGAATTTCGCGCAGTTCATTCTTTGCAACATCAATGACGCAGATGCTCACCAGATCTTGGCTGCGATTAAGCAACTCAATAATGGTTCCCGATTTCGATGGAGCAACAGAAGCTAGATAGGGAAAAGCGTTGGTATCCCACATGATTTGTGACTGAGTCTGGTCAGCACGAATGATCCAAAGTTCAACGAGTGCATTGTTTGATCCAGCTGCTGGATAGCGGCGTGATGCAGGCTCGGTTGCTGGTTCCGCAGCGTCTGCTATCCACCATTGCGGAACCTCGCTTTCATTAAACCGTTCAACCAACAACGTGTCGTCGACTTCTGGTAGCCACCAGTGGCCACGAAAGCGGGAGAGTTCTTCGCTGGCAACAAAGTCCGCGAGTCCCCAAGTTTCATCTTGATGCCTGGGTGCTGCAACACAGGTTGCACCTGTTGCGAGGTCATTGGTACTGACGACATAGACGGCACGATCAACCACGAAAGAGACACTTTTGCCGTTACTACTGATGCGCGGATCAACGACAGGGCCCGGAGCAGGCAGGGCAGTAACTTGTGCGGTGAGCAGATCAACAAAGTATGGAGTTCCACTCGTTGCAAAAACTGCGGTAGTTCCTTCTGCATCGACACTAAAAGCTGTGATGCCAGATGCAACCTCACGCATTCGTTCGCGTCGGGCTCGTTCAGCAGCAGGCAGGCCGTCGCCATCATTGGCAGGGATGTCGTTACGCACATCAACGATGCAACGTTCCAGACCCGCAACAAAGTCAAGGCTCCACAGCGACCCAGCGGAATCATTGCCCGAGGCACTGCGGATAAACAACGCTCGCTCATTGGTCAAGTGGAAATTTCGGGGGCGCCCGAGTTGGAAACCCCGGGTGCGGGCCCGTTGGCGTGGGTAGCTTTCAAAGCTCGCTTCGGTGGTCACGGGATTCATGGTGCCGCACCGGGCAAGGTACCTTCTACATGTGACCCGCCGAATGCTCTTAATCCATGCTCATCCTGATGATGAATCGATCGCCACAGGCATCACGATGGCCAAATATGCCTCCTTGGGAACCCAAGTCACTTTGGTTACCTGCACCCTTGGCGAAGAAGGCGAGATCCTGCTCCCAGACATTGCCCACTTGGCTGCCGATAAAGATGACAAGTTAGGAGAGCACCGCCAAGCTGAGTTAGGCGAAGCGATGAAGATTCTTGGCATCAGCGATTGGCGACTTCTTGGTGGAGCGGGCCGGTTTCGTGACTCGGGCATGATCGGCACGCCGCCCAACGAGAATCCCGCCTGCTTTTGGCGCACTGACTTGCTTGAGGCCTCTGTCGAACTTGTGAAAATCATCCGCGAGACGCGTCCGCAAGTTGCGATCACTTATGACGATTTTGGTTCCTACGGTCATCCAGATCATCTACAGGCCAACCGCATCACCCATTACGCAGCAGTCCTGGCGGCGGTTCCTAGTTTCAAACCAGAGCTTGGTGAGCCGTGGGAGATTAAGAAGATCTATTGGACAGCAATGTCACGCAATGTCATGCGTGCCGGAATTATGGCCTTACGCGCAGCGGGTGAGACCACGGGGTTTGCTGAAATTGATCCTGATGAATTGCCGTTTGCAACCGATGATGCGCTGATCACCACAGAAATTGATGGACCGGAATTTGTGCAGGCAAAAATGGATGCGCTACGCGCGCACGCAACACAGGTCAGTGTCGAGGGTGGGTTCTTTGCGCTATCAAACAACCTTGGTGCTCAAATTTTTGCAACGGAGCACTTTCGGTTAGTTGTCGGGCAACTTGGTGAGATCGTTGATGGCCGTGAACGAGATCTATTTTCTGGGATTGATGCGTGATTCAAGTCTTGCGCTACGCAGCAGTAGCAGCCATCGGCCTACTTGTGGGTCTCATCGGGGCATTTGTGCAGGCTGAACGCTTCATCATGTCTGTGCCATGGGGTCTGCTCGTGGTGCCGTGGGGCATGGTGCTGGTCATCGCCGTGCTGGTGATCGCTGTTCGTGGCGCCACTTGGCTGGTTATGAGTCGCTGGGGTGGCATGGTGCTGTTCTTGGGCTGGCTTGTTGCAACGATCGTCATGGCAGGGGAGAGCCCATCTGGGGATCTTGCACTTTCTGGAGGCGGCCGCCAGTGGGTATATTTGATCGGCGGAGTGGTGCTGGCAGCTGCCGCATCAACCTTCCCGGTAATAGCGGAACGAAGTAGTGGCGCAGTTGAAGCATGAGCGCTGCGTGTGAAGATCGCCGAGCATCGCGGGCATACCAAGATTTGCGATGTGGTCACCTACCATCTGTAAAGAGTGCAGTTGAATTCTGGAGGTTATGTACGTGAGTGACAATCGCCATTGGCAGTGGCCGGTGGGGGTTTCACGTCGCATTGTCTTGATAGGCGCGGGAGTCGTTGCTGTCATCGTTCTTTTCGTCGTCATTGCTATAGCCGCGATGGGGTCAGGAATACCTCGCGGAACCACGGTTCTCGGTATTTCGATCGGTGGGCTTTCTCAGTCTGAGGCGACTGCGGTACTCAAGAAAGAATTTGCCTCCAGGCAAAAAGTCACGATTACTGTTTCCAGTGGGCGAAAGACTTTCCCGATGAGTCCCGCCGATGCCGGTCTAGCCTTTGATGCGCAAGCAACAGTGACGCAGGCATCTGATCGCACGTGGAATCCCTTCGTTTTGGTGTCTCAGCTCTTCATGAATCGAACCTTGGATCCCGTCGTCGTTGTTGATCAGACAGCATTACGTGCGCAAGTCGACAGTTTTGCAACCGTTGTTGATCAACCAGCTATCGAACCGACAATCGACATGAAGGTATTAAAGCCGATCTCGGTAAAGGGTCAGACCGGCAAAGAAATCAATCGAGATGCTGCTTCATTAGCAATTACTCAAGCGTTTGCCACAGGTAGGAATGCTGTTCAAATTGCAACAGTTGAAACTCAGCCGAGTGTCAGTGACGATGCCTTGGTTGCTGCGAAGCAAGAAGCAAAACAAGCAGTGAGCGCGCCTGTATTCGTGACGACTGGGGAGATAAAGGCAAAAATTAGTAAGCGCGTAATTGCTCGCTCGCTGAGTTTCGATGCACAAAACGGTGTGCTTGTGCCCGTACTTGATGGAGCAATTCTGCACACGGCGGTGGCTTCAATGCTTGAGTCAGTTGAAACTCCAGGCCGCGATGCATCGTTTGCATCCGTATCGGGCAAGACGATCGTTGTACCGAGCACAGTTGGAAAAGGTGTTTCAGATGAAGAGCTTTCGAGTGCAGTTGCAAGCGTTTTAGCCAAGAGCCCACCCGATCGCACGGCTGCAGTCACCGTGGGGGTGCGTGAACCAGCTCTTTCAACTCAAGGGGCTACGGATCTTGGCGTGCAGGAGCGCTTGTCGACTTTCACTCAGAATTTCCCTTATGCGGCGTACCGCAAACAAAACATTGGTGAAGCTGCACGACGCGTGAATGGCTCAGTTGTTATGCCCGGCGAAACCTTTTCGATGAATGACACGATGATGGAACGCACTGTTGCTCATGGTTACACCATTGGATTCGTTATTGGGCAGGGCGGAATCTTTGCACAAGAGTTGGGCGGCGGAGTTTCTACGGCAACAACGGCAACTTGGACAGCCGCTTATTACGCCGGTATGGAACCAGTGCAGGTTATCGCCCATTCCATTTATATCTCACGCTACAAAGCTGGACTTGAGGCCACTGTGGCCTGGGGCATCTTTGACATGAAGTTCAAGAATCCGTACGCCAATCCTGTCTATATCCAAGCGTCGGCTAATTCAACGTCAGTCACTGTTTCGTTTTGGGGCACCCCGGAGTACAGCGATATTAAGGCTGAGTTTGGCCCAAGGCGCGACATTAAGCCGTTCAAAACTATCTATGACGAATCAGACACCTGTCTAGGTCAAGGCGGGATGGAAGGTTTTGCGATCGATGTGGACCGGGTTTTCTTTAACGATGGTGTCGAGGTGAAGCGTCAAACGATCACCACGAAATACAAGCCATCGCCAGAAGTGATCTGCGGCAAAGAAAAGATGAAGAAACCAGGTACCAGTTTCGGCCCTGCTCCAACTCCGGCGCCATCGGCCAGTAACTCTGCTCCCAAGGCTTCAAAGTCACCTTCTGCGAGCCCAGTGGCAGGTGATGGGGCACCAGCTGCCCGTAGCGGTGTGATCAATAACAAAGGCTGAGGTACGTGGTTGGGTCAAAGGTGTTCCCGATCTTGTGTAGGTTTGGGCTTGTTCATTCTCGTAACAGCTGGAGGATCTGATGACCTACGTCATCGCATTACCGTGTGTTGACCTCAAAGACCGTGCTTGCATTGAAGAATGCCCGGTTGATTGCATCTACGAGGGTGACCGGATGCTTTATATCCAGCCTGATGAGTGTGTTGACTGTGGCGCGTGCGAGCCAGTGTGCCCAGTTGAAGCTATTTATTACGAAGACGATGTGCCCGAAGAGTGGAAGGCGTACACCGCCGTTAACGCGGAATTCTTCGATGTGCTCGGCAGCCCAGGTGGCGCAGCAAAGCTTGGTGCTCAGACTTTTGACGTTCCTCTCGTGGCTGCGCTTCCCATTCAGGAGCACGAGCACTAAATATGGGTAAGGCCCATCAGCTTCCTGATTTTCCTTGGGATTTGCTAGCACCGCATTCCCAGCGCGCGGCCAAACATCCAAGTGGGATCGTTGATTTATCGGTGGGAACACCTGTTGATGCCACTCCAGCAGTAATTCAGCAAGCGTTAATCCAGGCTGCGAACTCTCCGGGATACCCGACCACTGTTGGCACCGTGGAGCTTCGTGAATCATGCTCCGCTTGGATGCAGCGGATTTTGGGCGCCACTGTTGGTGTGGATGCAATTTTGCCCACGATTGGCTCGAAAGAGTTTGTCGCTTGGTTGCCAACGTTGTTAGGACTTGGTCCAAACGATCACATCGTCATACCGCTCGTCGCCTATCCCACGTACGCAGTAGGCGCGGCACTGTGCGGGGCTCGAGTAACGGCAACAGATCATCCAGAAGCCATTGATGACGCTGCGCTGATTTGGTTAAACACACCTGGAAATCCCACCGGCCACGTTTTGTCTGCCGAACGCATGAATTCAATCGTTGAGCACGCCCGCAAGATTGGTGCTGTGGTTGCAAGTGATGAGTGCTACTACGAGTTGGGTTGGGATGCAGACCCAGTCTCTATTTTGCATCCGAGCGTTTCGGGTGGCGATCACGCCAATGTTTTGGCCGTGCACTCACTTTCTAAGCGGTCAAATTTTGCTGGTTATCGGTTCGGGTTTGCAGCGGGTGACACGTCGATCATCAAGCAGCTTCTTGAAGTGCGTAAGCACGGCGGATTGATCGTGCCAGGTCCAGTTCAGCATGCGGCAGCAATCGCCTATGGCGATGATGCTCATGTGGCAGTTCAGCGTGAGCGATACCGAGTACGCCGAGAGCTTCTCAAAGGCGCACTCCATCAGGCTGGATTCACGATCGATGACAGTGCAGCTGGTCTCTATCTGTGGGCCACTCGGGGTGAGCCTTGCTGGGACACCGTTTCCTGGTTCGCTGATCGAGGGGTTCTGGTGACCCCCGGCGATTTCTATGGTGTTGCTGGTGCCCATCATGTGCGGATCGCTCTTACCGCAACTGATGAGGCAATCGGGCAGGTTCCTGCCCGATTGGCCATGTGACTCTCTACACTTTCGGGTTTGGTCATTCCGGTTGGCTGGAGTCTGTAGGGTCATCCTGCTGAGAAGGAGTAGACGTGTCTGAATACGCAGTGAAATACCCCGGTGGCGAGCTTGAGCTCCCCGAGGTTCCATCAACCATTGGCGAGCCGGGATTGAACATCGCGCCGCTCATGAAGACCACCGGGCACGTCACGCTCGACCATGGCTTTATGAACACGGCGGCCTGCTCGTCGGCAATCACCTATATCGATGGCGATGCTGGCGTTCTGCGCTACCGCGGCTACCCAATCGAACAATTGGCGCAGAAGTCAACGTTCTTGGAATCGGCTTATCTCCTCATAAACGGCGAACTTCCCAGTGCAGGTCAGCTCGCTACCTTCGAAGCTGAAATCAATAAGCATCGTGAAGTACCTGCTGCGCTGAAAAACTTGTTCACTGGTTTTCCAACCAGTGCACACCCGATGCCAATGCTTTCGGCAGCGGTGTGTGCCCTTTCCACCTATCACCAAGATGAGTTAGATCCAGCAGATAAAGCGGGCGTTGAGCTTTCAACTATGCGTTTACTCGGTGCGCTCCCGACCCTTGCTGCCTACGCCTACAAGCACACGCAGGGTGAAACCTTCGTCGATCCTGACCCTTCCCTTGGCTACGTCGAAAATTTCCTGCAGATGACGTTCGGCAAGGCGGGTGAAAAATTCGTTGTGAACCCAGCTGTTGCTAGTGCAGTAGACACTTTGTTGCTGCTTCACGCGGATCATGAGCAGAACTGCTCAACTTCTACCGTGCGCATGGTCGGTTCAGCAGATGCGAACCTTTACGGATCAGTTTCTGCGGGCATCCAAGCCTTGTTCGGCCCGCTTCATGGTGGTGCTAACCAGGCAGTCATGGAAATGCTCCAAGAGATTTCCGATGAAGGTGGTGATGTTGCTGAATTCGTACGCAAGGTCAAGGATCGTGAAGATGGTGTGAAGCTCATGGGCTTTGGTCACCGCGTATACAAGAGCTATGACCCACGTGCTGCAATCGTGAAGGGTCACGTCGACAGTGTGCTTGACGCACTTGGTGTGCAGGATCCATTGTTGAATATTGCTCGCACACTCGAAGAAACCGCATTGAGTGATGACTTCTTTGTCTCTCGCAAGCTTTACCCAAATGTCGACTTCTACACCGGCATCGTCTACAAGGCTATGGGCTTCTCAACCGACATGTTCACCGTGTTGTTTGCTCTTGGCCGCATGCCAGGTTGGGCTGCACAGTGGCGCGAAATGGCCGAAGACCCAACAAAGAAGATTGGCCGTCCTCGTCAGGTGTATATCGGCGTGACACTGCGCGACTACGTTCCGGTAGGCGATCGCTCAGCAATGTGAGTTTTAGATAGGACAGCCCCGACCCCATCAGGGATCGGGGCCTTCCTATTTCGTACTGAAGTTATTAATCGTTGGCGTGCAGGGCTGAGTTCAAGCCACCCCAAGAACCAGTTCGAGATACAACTTCGATGGCTCCGGTTTGCGAGTTGCGGCGGAAGAGCAAATTATCGTGACCAGAAACTTCTTTGGCCTTAGCGATCGAGCCATCGGGCATGGTGACCTTCGATCCGGCTGTTACATACAGCCCGGCTTCAACGATGCAGTTATCTCCTAGGCTTAAACCCACACCTGCATTAGCACCGATCAGTGAGCCGGTTCCGACGGAGACCACTTCCTTGCCACCGCCAGACAGGGTTCCCATAATTGAGGCGCCACCACCAATGTCTGATCCATCGCCAACAACCACGCCAGCCGATATGCGGCCCTCAACCATCGAAGCACCAAGAGTGCCAGCGTTGAAGTTAATAAAGCCTTCATGCATCACAGTGGTTCCGCTAGCTACGTGGGCTCCAAGGCGCACGCGATCAGCGTCAGCGATGCGCACGCCAGTTGGCACGACGTAATCAACCATGCGAGGAAACTTGTCGACGCTCACTACGGTGAGGTGCAGACCTTTGCTGCGCGCCCGAAGCCGAGCGTCGTTGACTTGATCTATTGGCACGGGGCCCAGATTGGTCCAGGCAACGTTTGCGAGAAGCCCGAAAATGCCGTCAAGATTGATGGTCCGCGGACGAACGAGTCGGTGGGAGAGCAAATGCAGCCGAAGGTAGGCGTCAGCGGCATCTGCTGGGGCTGCGGCCAGGTCTGCGATGGTGGTCAGAATCGTTTCCACCCGGACACCACGAATGGCGTCACTGTCAATGGCGTTGCTCAGCCCGCTCACGTCGGTAGGAGTGTGACTCAACGCCGGGGATGGATACCAGGCATCCAAAAGTGTGTCGCCAGCAAATGTGGCCAGGCCAATTGCCGACGCAGGACCAGATACCGGGGACAGATCAACAGGAGTAGATGACATAGCGACTACCGTAGTCATGTGCCTGTCCTAGACCTATCAATAGATGTCGCTCTGCTGGCGGCTGCCGTCATTGACGTGCCATCGGAGTCTCACCACGAAGGTCACCTGGCGGACCTCGTTGAACAAGCTCTTGAAGGGTACGTCCACTTGCAACTGGTTCGCCATGGCAACACCTTGGTGGCTCGAACCATGACGGGTAAGGCTGAACGTGTGCTCATTGGGGGCCACCTAGACACGATTCCGGGTGCAGGCAACCTTCCGCACCGCCTTGAAGGCGATCGTCTCTACGGGCTCGGTGCATGCGATATGAAAGGTGGCCTTGCCATTGCTTTATCGCTTGCGGCAACCGTGACAAATCCCGTGCGTGACGTGACTTATGTGTTTTATGAATGCGAAGAAGTAGGTTCGCAGTTCAACGGATTGCAACACATCGTGGAGCGCGAACCGGGATTATTGGATGCCACACTCGCGATTTTGATGGAGCCATCGAACGCTGGGATCGAAGCTGGTTGCCAAGGCACTCTGCGTGCAGAAATTCATCTGACTGGTGTGCGTGCGCACAGTGCACGATCATGGATGGGTGTCAATGCGATTCATTCAGCGGGTGAAGTCTTGAGTCGTCTTGAAAATTATGTGCCGCGCAATCCGGTGGTTGACGGCCTGACCTATCGAGAAGGTTTCAGTGCTGTTGGTATCCGAGGCGGCATCGCAGGCAACGTGATCCCGGATGAGTGCGTGGTTACGGTGAATCATCGCTTTGCGCCAGATCGAACGCTCGCGCAAGCCAAAGCACACGTAGAAGAAGTGTTCGATGGATATGAAGTGGTGTTTATTGATGAGGCTGATGCGGCCAGGCCTGGACTAGATCAAACTGCGGCTGCTGCATTTGTTACTGCCGTTGGCGTCGAACCACAACCAAAGTTCGGTTGGACTGACGTTGCTCGCTTCACTGCGCTTGGAACCCCAGCCCTGAACTTTGGGCCGGGGGATCCAAGCATCGCTCATCAGGTAGGTGAGTGGGTGTCGGTTGCGCAATTGCGCAGTTGCCACGAGCGTTTACTTGCGTGGCTCACGACGCAAGGGTAGTTACTGCTTGATTGCTTCGATGTCGAGAACGATTTTAATTGCATCGCCGACCAAGACGCCGCCAGTATCGAGTGCAACGTTGAAATTAAGCCCGAAGTCCTTGCGGCTTATTTCAGCTTCGCCTTCGAAGCCAACGCGGGCGTTGCCGTAGGGATCGGTGCTCGTGCCATTGAATTCGAATTCAACATCAACGCTCTTAGTGTGCTCACCAAGGGTCAGGTCACCGGTGACGACAAACGTGTCATCTCCCTTCTGGGTGACAGATGTTGACGTGAACGACAAGACTGCGTTGCTCTCAACGCTGAAGAAGTCAGCACTTTTGAGGTGACCATCGCGGTCCGCGTTTGCAGTGTCAATACTTGCAGTCTGAATGGTGATTTCGGCGGTTGATGCGGCTGGGTTAGCGCCATCTAGGACGAATGTTCCTGCGAAGTCGGTGAAGCGTCCACGCACCTTGGCAACCATTGCGTGGCGCACGGAAAAGCCGATGTTGGAGTGAGTGGGGTCGATTGCCCAGGTGCCTGTTGTTGCGCTGAGATCAGCCATGATGCCCTTTCAGAAGTTGAATGTTCAATTACTTGGTTGAATGTACAACTAATTCTGGTTCAGGGCAAATCAGAGTTCCCTTAGGCTTTGTTCGTGCCTTTTGTCTGCGTGTATTGCGCTTCCAGCCCCGATATCCCCGAGCGTTACATCGAGCTCGCCGCACACGTGGGTCAAGCTATTGCCGCACGTGGCTGGGGCTTGGTCTCTGGAGGCGGAACCCAATCGATGATGGGGTCAGTTGCTCGGGCAGCTCGAGCAGGTGGAGCAACCACCATCGGAGTCATCCCACAAGGCCTCATTGAATATGAAGTCGCAGACCACGATGCTGCGGAACTGATTGTTACCGCAGATATGCGTGAACGAAAAGGGATCATGGATGACCGTGCAGATGCTTTTTTGTGTTTGCCAGGTGGCATCGGAACACTCGAAGAATTAATGGAAGTGTGGACATCGCGACATTTGCGGATGCATGAAAAACCTGTCGTTGTCCTTGATCCTTGGGGTGACTTTGCCTTGTTGCGACAACAGGTAAAACATTGGCAAGCTATTGGCTTTGTGCGCGATCACGCTCTTGATCAACTGGTCTGGACTACATCAGTTGACGAAGCATTCGCGGCTATCAATATTTGATTTAGGCGAGTGCGCGCCGTGCTAGGCGCGGGCGCGTGACCCCAGCAATAGCTCGTTCCATGTCCAACGTTTGCTTTGTGGGAGTGACGTCATGGACGCGATACATGCGTGCACCAAGAAGTGAAGATATGGATGTTGCTGCAAGAGTTCCAACGAGTCGTTCATTGGGATCGGTGAGGCCAAGAGTTTCACCGACGAAATCCTTGCGTGACAAAGAAACGAGCACAGGCCAGCCGGTTTCGACCATCTCGGCAAGTCTGCGAGTTGCCTCGAGTGAGTGCGAAGTGTTTTTTCCGAAATCGTGGCCTGGGTCGATGATGATGTGGTCAGGCGCAACGCCAAGACTCACTGCGCGCTCCGCTAACCCAACGGTGTATTCGATGATCGTTGCCATGACATCCGCGTACTGGACTCGATGCGGGCGGGTGCGAGGTTCTTGGCCACCCGCGTGGGTGCAGACCAAACCAACATTGAATTCAGCTGCGACTTCGGCAAGCTCAGGATCAACACCGCCCCAGGCGTCATTGAGCAGATCAGCGCCTTCTTTGCATACGGCCCGACCGACTTCAGCTCGCCAGGTATCCACACTGATGACGATGTTAGGAAAGGCTGAGCGCACTTGGGAAACGAAGGCGGCAGTTCGCTTGATCTCTTCTTGAGGATCAATTTCTGCGCCGGGCCCTGCTTTCACGCCGCCAATATCAATAACGTGGGCGCCCGCTTCGACTGCTGAAATGACTGCTGCCATGGCATCTTCATCTTTAAACGTTGATCCACCTTTAAAGAAAGAATCCTGTGTGCGATTGACGATTGCCATGATGGCTCGATCATTGACTCCAAATTCTTGGTTCCCAAGAAGGAGCGGGCCGGCGGTTGGCATGGCAATAGCCTGACATGTTTGGGTGGGCGAGTGACTTTGGGGTGTTAGCTCGTGGTGTGATAGGTAAATGACGGTCATCTTTATTGTGATTGCAGTGATCGGGATCACCATGGTTCTCGTTGTTGGGCGACAAGGTGGCTTGCCTGAAACAGGGCCAGAGTTACGTCCCGAAGTTGATCCTGCGCACCCTGCATTCGATGTGGTGTTCCGTGGTTATCGCATGGATGAAGTTGATCAAGTGATCGATGCCTTGCAAGCCGACAATGCACAATTACGTGGAAAGTTGCACACAGATGACTGAAGTACGCACAAGTGTTGATATCAATGCCTCAATCGAAGAGGTCTTTGCAGCGTTCACAGATTGGGCAGCCCAAGGCGAATGGATGGTGGGTACCACTGTTGAAGTCACGAAAGGTGATGGTCGATCTGTTGGTTCTGAACTCAGTGCCTTCACTGGTGTTCATCTAGGTGTCAAGATCGGTTTCTTGGACACGATGACCATCACTGATTGGCAAGAGCCTTATCGCGTCGATGTGCTTCATACCGGACGGGTAGTCAAGGGCACGGGTGTCATGGAGGTGGTAGCTCTGGCTGGTGGTCAATCTCGCTTCTTGTGGAGCGAGGATCTTGATCTACCTTTGGGAGCCCTTGGACGTCTGGGCTGGCCTCTGGTTCGGCCGGCTTTTATTGCTGGGGTGAACCGCTCATTGAAGCAACTTGGCCGATATATCGAGCAGCAAAGTGGTCAAAAGTCCTAAAACCCTGCCCTGTGGTCGCGGGCACTTGAGGGATCCGGAATAATAGGATCCAACAGGAAAGGGGACGCGATGGCCGCGATGAAGCCACGAACGGGTGATGGCCCGCTCGAGTGCACCAAGGAAGGGCGCAGTTATGTCATGCGCGTACCACTTGAAGGCGGCGGTCGGCTTGTAGTAGAGCTCAACGCTGAGGAAGCAAAGAACCTCGGTGAGGCGCTACTCGGTGTCTTTGCCTAGAAAACGTTAAAAAGGGCTGGGGGTTTCCCTCAGCCCTTTTTCTTTTGCCCAACTCAGGCATTCTTCAGATGTTGTCTACCTCAGTTGATGACTAGTCGCCGACTTTGATTGCGACTAAGAGTCCAGCACCGACGGTGAGCAGGGCGGGTACCCAGTGATCGTCATCGCGTAGCGCATGAGCAACATCGCGTAGCGCAACAGATTCTGGATTTCGGCTTGCTGGGTCAGCAACGCTGCCGTCAGTAAGCAAGTTATCAAAGGCAACCATGCCACCAGTGCGAAGCAGGCGCATTGCGAGAGTAAGGGCTGCCGGATACTCAGTCCTGTCACCATCGATGAATACGAGGTCATACGCGCCCTCAGTAAGGCGTGGAAGCACATCGAGCGCGCGGCCAGTGATTAAGCGGGCACGAATGTGATCGAATCCCAGACTTGTCAGCGTCTCACGGGCTAGACGTTGCAGTTCAGCCTCATTGTCGATGGAGGTCAATACGCCATCGCTTGTCATGCCTGAAAGCAGCGCTGCACCAGAGACACCTGCACCAGTGCCAACTTCAACGACAGCTTCTGCATGTAATGCTCGAGCCAGAACACGAAGGGTGTGAGCAGTCGACGGCGCCACCGGAGTGCAGCCAAGTTCTTTGGCTTTATCGCGGGCAGCACGAATCTGCTCGGACTCGTCGAGCCATTCGTCGGCGTAGTTCCAAGAGGCCTTCGAAGGCAAAGGTGATGAAGAAATGACGCACCTCCACAGGTGTGAGAATTATCTTTACCCTAATGGGTCTACGCTCAAATAAACTCGACCACCATCGTTAAGGAGCTTCATGACCAGCCAGTTTGATCCAGAGAACGCGATCAAGCCTGCTGGCCAGGAGCTAACTTCTGTGCCGATCGTGACCAATCGACGCGGCCCGGGGGTCATGGGCACCGTTCTCATTGCTGTGGTGACCGCGCTCGTGGTGGGAGTCATCGCCGGCTTTGGTAGTTATGCGCTTGGAAAGCGGGCAGCCGAGTCCACCTCAGCCGCGGCAACCCAAAGCCCAGAGTCTCCTCAACTGACGTTGCCCGACCCTGTGCCAAATCAGCAGGTGCCAGCGGCTGCAGGCTCGATCGCGGCCATTGTAGAAGTGGTACTGCCTAGCGTCGTGTCAATTCTCGCCGAGGGCAAAACCGATGCAGGCAGCGGTTCTGGCTTTGTCTTTCGTTCAGATGGTTACATTTTGACCAATAATCATGTAGTTGATCTGGTAAAAAATGATGGCAGCTTGAGTGTGGTTCTCACTGATGGAACCAAATTAAAAGGTGAAGTTGTTGGCACAAATCCGGCCTATGACTTGGCTGTGGTGCGAGTTGATAAAACCAATCTTCCAGCCGCGACCCTAGGTAACTCCGACGCTCTTCGAGTAGGCGATCCAGCAATCGCGATTGGTGCACCCCTAGGACTAGCCGGAACAGTGACGTCAGGAATTATTAGTTCACTCAATCGACCAGTCACGACGGGAAACACGGCTACTGCCTCGTTCATTGATGCCATTCAAACAGATGCTGCTATCAACCCGGGTAACTCAGGTGGACCCCTTTTGAATGCTTCTGGGCAAGTCATCGGAATCAACTCCGCGATCGCATCTATGGCAAATGGCAGCGAGGCCGGCAGCATCGGACTCGGTTTTGCGATTCCGGTGAATTCCGCCAAGCGCATTGCTGAAGAAATCATTGCAACAGGCACATCGCAGACACCAGTGATTGGTGTTTCGCTCGATATGAATTATTCCGGCCCTGGGGCAAGGGTCATCAAGATCACGGGTGGCGGCCCAGCTGATCTGGCAGGACTGAAGCTGAGCGACGTCATCACCAAGATTGATGGTCGAGTTATTGACGATGCAACTGAGCTAGTGGTGGCAATTCGCGAGAATGCGCCTGGTGATCAAATCAAGGTGACGTACAAACGCCAAGGCTCGACCAATACCGCCACGGTCACGCTGGGTTCGGCTTCCGCCAAGCCATAAGTGGGCGTAGGCTTATCAACGTGTTTGATATTGGCATCGGTGAAATCTTCGCCCTCGCAGCGATTGGCTTGCTCATCTTTGGGCCAGATAAATTGCCTAAGGCCGCAGCGGACGGCGCGCGGATGCTCAAGCAACTTCGCAGTATGGCTGCGGGTGCCAAACAAGAGCTTGCAGATTCAGCTGGGCTGGATATCACCGAGGCGATGGATACCGTCAGAGGCTTCTCTGAATTTCATCCAAAGAACATTGTCTCGAGCCTTCTCAAAGATGAACCAACACAGCAAGCAGTTCAACCCGCAATCAATGCACCGAAGTTCGATCCGGACGCAACCTAGTTCATCGAATTTCAATATTTTTAAAAGGCAAACCGCTAGCGACCTGCTGGCGTGATGCCAAGTGAGAGCCCAGCTAATCCACGCGGACGCTTACCGAGTCGTTCCGCAATTTCACGAAGTGCAATTGATGCTGGCGCATCTGGATTGCTGATGACTAGTGGTCGGCCATCGTCTCCACCCTCGCGCAGCGCAACATCAAAAGGAATCTGACCAAGCATTGGTGTTTCGGTGCCAAGAACCTTGGCAATCTGATCAGCAACAAGCTTGCCGCCGCCGGTGCCGAAAAGATCCATTGGCTCACCACAATGTGGGCAGGGGAAACTGCTCATATTTTCAATGACACCCGCAACTTTTTGATGAGTTTGTTCTGCCAGAGTTCCGGCACGTACTGCAACATCAGCCGCAGCCATTTGCGGAGTTGTGACAATGACAAGTTCAGCAGTAGGAAGTAATTGCGCCGCCGAAATGGCGATGTCGCCCGTTCCGGGTGGGAGATCAAGAAGCAGGACGTCTAGGTCGCCCCACCACACATCAGTAATAAATTGCTCAAGGGCACGGTGCAGCATTGGCCCGCGGAAGGCAACAGGCTGAGTGACGCCACCTGGTTTGAAAGCCAACATGGAAATGACGCTCACTCCATAACCAGTTGGCGGCATGATCATCCCTTCGACCATGGTTGGCGCATCTAATGCGTCAAGCATTCGTGGGATGGAGTGACCGTAGATATCTGCGTCAATCAGGCCAACGCGTAGACCCATGTCGGCCATTGCTGCGGCAATATTGGCTGTGACCGATGACTTACCAACGCCACCCTTACCGGAAGCAATTGCGTAGATACGAGTTGTGCTGCCAGGACGGTTGAATGGATTTTCTTTCTCGTCTCCGCGCAGGGTCTTCTTCATGGCGGCACGTTGTTCATCGCTCATGACATCGAGTTCAACTTCAACCTTGGTGACTCCAGCAACGGTCATGACAGCCGTGGTTACGCGATCGGTGATGGTGTCGCGCATGGGGCAGCCTGAGACTGTGAGGTAGACGCCAACCTTGACCACGCCCTTGTCGTCAGCTTCCACTGATTTCAGCATGCCAAGTTCAGTTATTGGCCGATGGATCTCGGGATCGTTCACCGTTGCTAGGGCAGCATTGAGAGCTTCAAGATTGGGTTGCATACCCCGATGTTAGGCGAACCTAACTAGTGCTCGGTCGTGTGGTCCCGATCGGCTGGCTCTGATGCAGCTTTCAAGGCTTCAATCTGCTCGCGCAGATCTGCAACCACGTCTCGAAGTTCGCCACGGATGTAATCGCGAGTAGCAATCTCCCCCAAAGCCAGGCGTAACGCTGCGAGTTCACGAGCGAGGTAGTCGCTATCGGCTAAAAGACGCTCGGTACGAAGTCGATCTTCTTGGTATTGCACCCGGTCGCGGTCAGATTGTCGATTTTGGGCGAGCAAGATCAGTGGCGCAGCATAAGAAGCCTGAAGTGACAGCATCAACGTCAAGAAGATGAATGGGAAAACATCGATCCGCCAAGCCGTTGGACCAACAGTGTTGATGAGCACCCAGGTGGCGATGGCCGCCGTCATCCAAGCAATGAACGCCCAAGAGCCGATATAGCGGGCAACTTTTTCAGAAATTCTTCCGAAGCGTTCTGGGTCGTAACTGTCGCGCACCGAGCGGCTGCGTTCATATGGCTGATCCAGTCGCGTCGCGCGACGGGTTGGGCGGCTAACCACGTTCATCTCCGTCGTTCTCGCGCCAGTCTTCAGGCAGCATGTGGTCGATAACGTCGTCAACTGTGACGGCGCCAAGGAGATGACCGTGTTCATCTACTACGGGCAAAGCGGCAAGGTTATAGGCGGCGAAGGTGCGCGTGACTTGACTCAACGGCGCCTCTGGCCGCACGGGAACTAAGTCCGTATCTACTAGTGCCGACACCAACGTGGATGGTGGCTCGCGAAGTAAACGTTGGAAATGACAGGTGCCTAGGTATCTGCCCGTCGGAGTCTCAGTTGGGCTTCGCGTCACGTATACCTGCGAGGCCAAAGCTGGAGAAAGATCTGGATTGCGTATGCGAGCAAGTGCATCAGCAACCGTTTCATCCGTGGACATCACCACGGGCTCAGTTGTCATCATGCCACCGGCGCTGAAGTCGTCGTATGAAAGCAATCGACGGATCTCTTCAGCTTCTTCGGGCTCCATGCGTTGCAGTAGATCGGCGGCTCTCTCGGGTGGAAGTTCAGAGATGAGGTCGGCGGCGTCGTCAGGATCCATCTCTTCCAAGACGTCTGCGGCGCGTTCTACTTCAAGCAGTTGCACAATTTCGACGCGGTCATCTTCGGGCAGTTCTTCGAGCACGTCGGCGAGACGATCATCGTTGAGTTGACGCGCGATTTCCATTTGGCGTTTGATTGGAAGCTCTTGTATTAATGCAGCGATGTCTGCTGGGCGAAGTTTGTCAATCGATTCAACCATCGAGGTCGCATCTTGATCTGCAGTGTTTGGCAGCGTCAGGCCGTGCACTTCGTCCCAGTCAACAACGAATCGCTCGCCGCGACGTCGAAAACCACCACTACCTTTTTGGATAAAGAGTTGAGTGACGATCCAGTCTTGGGCGCGATCGCGTTCAACACCGACATCGATCACAGAAACCCGTTCGCCAGTGTCCAGAAGGTCAACCGTGCGATCCAAAAGTTCAGCAGTCAACAGAGTTTCGTTTGGTCGCTTAGCAAAGCGGCGCAAGTTCACAACCCCGGTCACAATAATTTGGTTGGCATCGATCGAGGTGACCTTAGACATGGGAACGAAGATGCGCCGACGGGCTTGAACTTCCACTACGAGCCCGGTCAGGCGCGGGTTGGAACTGCGCAGCACGATGATGCTGTCGCGGACTTTGCCAAGCTGCTCACCGTTGGGATCAAAGACACGCACTCCGGCGAGGCGGGCAAGAAATACCCGTGAGGCGCTTGTGGTCATTGTGAAAGGTTACCGCCGTAAACCACATGAACGTGCCACGTGTCTCGTGGCACGAGGAACTACTGCAGTTCAGCCCAGACCATCAGGGTGCTGGCCGTTGACCCCCAGCCCCAGGAGGTGCTCAGTCGGTCAACCAGTCTCAGCCCCTGGCGCCCGTGGGCTTGGCGTGACATCCAAGGAAAGCTTGTTGGTGTTCGAAGATATTGCTGCACGCTCAATCGAAGAGTTTCACCCGTGCGCAGAATCGACACCTGGGCTGGGGCTTGACCATGGGTGATGGCGTTAGCGGCCAGTTCACTCACCACGATCAAGAGCTCGTCAGCCAGGTGAGGGATTGAGTCTGCCCAGATTTCCACGCTGGAGCGCAGAGCCTGTAGCTGCTCCACGCTGCCATCGAGAGAATACGCAAACCGCATGGTTACTAAGGGTAGGCGCTCATCGGGCACAATGCAGGGATGTCCCATGTTCTTGCGTTTGCGAATCGGAAAGGCGGGGTGGGCAAGACCACGACTGTTGTTTCAGTCGGCACATAACTATCGCGCACTTGCGTGAGCAACAGTTGCCTTGTAACTATTCAGCAGTAGGCGTGGCTGGTTTGCCACTGCGCGTGCGCCGGCGTTCCCGTGCCTTTTCCGTCTTCATCGCAACTTCATCGCTCTGCGATGCTTCGCTTCTTTGCTTTGTGGCGTCGGACTTCTCAGCACGTGGCTTTTCTGTATGTGCCTTGTCATCGCGCGACTTATCAGCTTGCGGCTTGTCTGCGCGAGAGCGGTCGTTGCGCGAACGATCATTGCGCGACTTATCTCCACGAGGCTTTCCATGTGCCTTCTCATTGCGACCTTCTGGCTTTTTCTTGCCAGTTTCACCAAGATCTTCAAGGTTTTCAGCAGTTAAACCTTCACGAGTTTGGCCAGCCTTAGGCAAGTAGCCAGTGGTGCCAGCCGGAATCAGTAGGCCGGTATAAAGATGATCACTAGTTGAGTAGGTTTCAATCGGATCTTTGAACGGAAGCTTCAAGGCGCGATCGATCATCTGCCAACGTGCAATGTCTTCCCAGTCAACAAGAGTGACAGCAACGCCAGAGTTACCTGCACGGCCTGTGCGACCAATACGGTGCACATACGTCTTTTCGTCATCAGGGCATTCGAAGTTAATAACGTGAGTCACGTTGTCAACGTCAATACCGCGAGCAGCAACATCGGTACAGACCAAGATGTCGACTTTTCCATTGCGAAAAGCGCGAAGTGCTTGCTCGCGTGCACCTTGGCCCAAGTCACCATGAACAGATCCAACGGCGAAGCCACGCTCGGTGAGATCGTCAGCAATTTTTTGTGCCTTGCGCTTGGTGCGAGTGAAGATCATCGCGAGTTGGCGACTTTCAGCCTGCAGAACGCGTGCCACTACTTCGATCTTGTCGAGTGGATGAGCGCGCCACACATGCTGCTCAATAGCATCAACAGTCTCGCTGTCACTGCCTGGCTCGCTGGCACGAATATGTGTTGGCGTTGTCATGTAGCGGCGAGCCAAGTTCACAATCTGGCCCGGCATCGTTGCTGAGAACAACATGGTTTGGCGTTTGGCAGGCACTGCCGAAACGATGCGCTCAACATCAGGCAAGAAACCCATGTCGAGCATTTCGTCTGCTTCGTCAAGCACAAGTGTGCGAATGCCACTGAGATCAAGATCGCGGCGGTTGGATAAGTCGATGATTCGACCCGGGGTTCCAACGACCACGTCGACACCGTTTTTCAGGGCTTCAATCTGTGGCTCGTAGGCGCGGCCACCGTAGACGGCAAGCACCTTGACACCACGAAGGCGACCAGCGCGCTCGAGGTCGGTGGCAACTTGCAAGCCGAGTTCACGAGTTGGGCAAATCACGATGGCCTGTGGCTTATCGCGATTACCTTCAAGATCAATGCGCTGAAGAAGAGGAATGCCAAAGCCCAGCGTCTTGCCGGTACCGGTCTTAGCTTGGCCAATGATGTCGCGACCTTCGAGAGCCATCGAAAGACACATTTCCTGAATCGGGAATGCGCGCTCAATGCCATCTTCGAGCAGGGCAGCAACGATCTTTGGATCGGTGCCCAGTTCCGCGAAGGTAGGTGCGCTCGTTGGATCAACGGTGGATGAAGTGCTCAGGGTGACTCCCCAGTGTCTGCTCGTGGGGCGGAAGGTGGAATGCCTGTACCAACCACGGTGACTGCCGAGTCTAGTCGGCTGGGGTTACAGAAGTGATTTCGAGCGGTCAATCTGAATTAGTGACCGAACCCGACCTTGCGCGAAGAAGCCGGGCCAAGCTCCACGTAAGTGATCTTGTCGCCGGGGATGATCACCGTGCGACCGCGGTCGTCAGTGAGCTTCAAGATCCCGCCCTTAGCAATAGCCGCATCGACTGCTGCGGAGATATCGGCAGGCTTATCTTCGCTCTCAAGGGAGATCTCACGTGTTGAGTACTGGACGCCAATCTTGATTTCCATATTCATTCCCTTGCTCGTTGCTAGAAGCACATCGTGTCAGTGTCTTAAATATATGTACCCTTGAGGGGTGTCAGCACTCATTAAGCCTTGGCCGCGCGACGAAGTTTTCTTCCCTGCGCGAACGCTGACCTTCCGGCACGCTCAATCAGCCAATCCAGACGCTGAACCAGCCCTCATGCTCCATGGTCTTGGCGGCTCGTCTTTGAACTGGACCGACCTTATGGGCAATCTGCTGCCCGAGCTTTCGATGTGGGCATTAGATCTTCCTGGGTTTGGTCAGTCGCCACCTCCTCGTGATGGCAACTACACGCCGTTGGGGCATGCGCGGGCGGCTGTTGATTTCATTGACCAGCAGCTTGAAGGTAAGCGGGTTCATCTTTTCGGAAACTCCATGGGTGGGGCTGTCGCACTTCAAGTTGCCGCTCGTCGTCCTGATCTTGTTCGCACGCTAACCCTGATCTCACCGGCTCTGCCTGACATCAATCCCAATAAAGCAAACATCACATTGCCCATCATGGCGATCCCGGGTCTTGGTGAGGCAGCAGTGAAGAAATACAACACCCTGCCGCTAGCCGTGCGCGTGCAATCAACCATAGATACGTGCTTTGCAAACCCATCACGTGTTGCTGAGCAGCGATTCGAAGAAGCAGTTGATGAAGCAGAATCGCGCGAAGGATTCACCTACGCAGATGATGCGTTTCTTCGGTCCCTTCGAGGGTTGCTTGGCTCTTACTTCGACCGAGGGCGTCATCGTCCATGGAAGCTAGCTGAATTAGTGCAGGCACAGACCTTGCTGATCTATGGAATGAAAGATCCACTTGTGAATCCACGCACTGCACACAAGAGCACGAAACATTTCAAAAATGCCCAAGTCATGGTGTTGCCAGATTCTGCGCATGTCTCACAAATGGAGCATCCAGACGTTGTGGCTGAAGCATGGATGAAGCGGTTTCACTAAAACGGATTAAGTAAAATTGATGCATTTAGATTGAAGGGGCAAGTGCCGGTCTGTTGAAGGGATTCCTCTCTCTGCGGCTGGCGTTGAGTGTAGATTCAATTAGGTCTACAAATGCAAATGACATAGTCGAACAATAAGTCCTGGGGGTGACATCGGATGCTCGCATGGCAGTGTCGCCAAGAATTGCAGTCGATTAACTGTCATGTCTTTCGTCTTCCTAAGTGAGATTAGGTGTTAAGGCCTTTCTGGATCGACCTCAATCAAAAGAAGTTGCTTGACCTAGCCACCTATGCACTCCAATATGTGTTGCCGAGGGATTTTTGCGACGAAGCCGAAAACTTGTCAGCGAGTAGCCATCTTCGCTTGAATTGCGGGCCCGGTTGGACTACCGACCAAGTGGGGCGGAGTAGCCCCGTAGTCTTGGTCCTTGTGACACCCATGGAAGCTGCTGAGCGCCTTGCTGAATTAGCGAACACGCTCAAGAGCATCGAAACGGTGTTGGATCTACCCGCGATGCGCATCAGCATCGCCGATCTCGAAGAGCAGGCCTCGGCACCTGATCTGTGGGATGACCAAGCCAAAGCTCAGGCCGTCACTTCCAAGCTTTCATTCCAGCAAGGAGAGCTTCGCAAAGTAGAAGCACTGCGTCGTCGCCTTGATGACGTGCCAATCCTGCTTGAGCTGGCCGACTCTGAAGGCGATCAAGCCTCGGCAGATGAAGCGATCAAGGAACTCGATGCTCTAAAAACTTCCATAGCTGAACTTGAAGTGCGCACGCTGCTTTCGGGTGAATATGACGCACGTGAAGCACTCGTCACGATTCGTTCCGAGGCCGGAGGAGTTGACGCAGCTGACTGGGCTGAAACCTTGCTGCGGATGTATACGCGTTATTGCGAGCGTCACGGTTGGCCCGTTGAGATTTATGAAACTTCATACGCTGAAGAAGCAGGGATTAAGTCGGCAACCTTTGCGGTGAAAGCCCCTTACGCTTATGGAACTTTGTCTGTTGAGCAGGGAACTCATCGACTTGTGCGGATTTCACCCTTCGACAATCAGGGGCGTCGCCAAACCTCGTTTGCTGGTGTTGAAGTGATCCCAGTAGTGGAGCAGGCCGAGACCGCCGATATTCCTGATGATGATCTGCGCGTTGATGTCTATCGCTCAAGTGGCCCAGGTGGTCAGGGAGTGAACACCACTGACTCTGCTGTTCGGTTGACTCATATCCCGACCGGCATCGTGGTGTCCTGCCAAAACGAGCGTTCTCAGATCCAGAACAAGGCCACCGCGATGGTGGTACTTCAGGCCAAACTCTTGGCCCGTCAGCGCCAAGAAGACCGAGCCAAAATGGATGCGCTGAAGGGCGATAACTCCGGTTCCTGGGGCAATCAGATGCGCTCATACGTGCTGCATCCCTATCAAATGGTCAAGGATTTACGCACAGAAACCGAGACGGGCAACACCGCAGCCGTGCTTGATGGCGAGATTGATGAGTTCGTGGAGTCCGGTATTCGGTGGCGCAAGCAGCAAGCATCCGCAAATTCTTAAGCCGGGAGCCTTTACACTCGGCAAGTGATTCTCTTTGACCACGTGACCAAGCTCTACCCCAATCAGGAGCGCCCTGCCCTTGATGAGGTGTCCCTTGAGATCGAAAAGGGCGAGTTCGTCTTCCTCGTGGGTCCCTCAGGATCAGGTAAGTCCACCTTCTTGAGATTGATCCTTCGTGAGGAACGCCCGACGAAGGGCTCAGTTTGGGTCGCTGGCAAAGAACTCGGCACACTTTCAAACTGGAAGATCCCGTATTTTCGCCGCCAAATCGGCACAGTTTTCCAGGATTTCCGGTTGCTGCCGAATAAAACGGTGGCCGAAAACGTGGCCTTCGCGCTGGAAGTCATTGGCAAGCCCAAGGCTCATATCAACAAGGTTGTGCCGGAAGTTCTGGAAGTCGTTGGGCTTGAAGGCAAGGAAAACCGCCGTCCTGATGAACTTTCAGGTGGCGAGCAACAGCGAGTAGCGATTGCTCGAGCATTCGTGAACCGGCCGATGCTGTTAATTGCTGACGAACCAACCGGAAACCTTGACCCAGGAACTTCAGTTGGAATCATGCAGTTGCTTGATCGCTTAAATCGGCTAGGCACCACAGTGGTGATGTCGACGCATGACAGCAACATTGTTGATCAGATGCGTCGCCGCGTCATCGAACTCGATGGCGGTCATGTTGTGCGCGACCAGTCGCGCGGTGTGTACGGGTATGCCCAGTAATGCGCGCGCAATTTGTTGCCCGTGAGGTCAGCCATGGCCTTCGTCGCAACCTGACAATGACTCTCGCAGTGATGATCACTGTTGCAGTTTCCCTTGGTTTGTTTGGCGGGGCGCTTTTATTGCGTGCTCAAGTTTCTACGATGAAAGATTTTTGGTACGACAAGGTTGAAGTCAGCCTTTTCCTTTGCGGTAGTGGCAGTGATGTTGCTTCGTGTGCTGGTGGTGCGGTGACCAAGGCTCAGCGCGAGCAGATCAAGGCCGATCTTGAAAACCTTAAGCCGCTAGTACAAGAGATCTATTACGAATCACAAGCTGAGGCGTACCAGCATTTCCAAGAGCAATTCAAGAACTCAGCTATTGCTGCGAATGTGCGTGAGAGTGCATTGCCGGAGTCGTTTCGCATTAAACTTTCTGACCCAACAAAGTACGAAGTTGTCGCCTCGGCATTCGCTGGGCGCCCCGGAGTTGAGCAGGTTAATGATCAGCGCCAGATTCTGGATAAGTTCTTCAAGTTACTCGGTGGATTACAGGCAATCGCGTTAGCAATCGCGCTCATAATGCTTGTGGTTACCGTGTTATTGATCGTGAACACCATGCGCGTTGCTGCGTTTAGCAGGCGACGTGAAACGAGCATCATGAGGCTCGTGGGAGCGTCCAACTTCTATATTCAGTTGCCTTTCTTGCTGGAAGCCGCATTCGCTGCTGGTGTTGGCGCAATTCTCGCCATCGGTGCGCTCGTACTCACCAAGGCTGTACTCGTAGATGCCATCGTTGCACCCTCATTTGCCTTCACTTCCTTTGTTGGCTGGGATTCCGTGCTCATCATTGCGCCGGTCTTGTTGCTCACGGGCATCGTGTTAGCTGGCCTCGCTGCGTTCTTCACCTTGCGCAAGTACCTGCGAGTCTGAGTTCACTGCCATGTCAGGACCAACACCCGAACTCATCCCACTTCCGCGCCCCATTTCGCGCCGCGGGGGATGGGCTTTGGCGGTATTTGGAATCGTCTTTGCGATTCTTTACGCAGTTGTTGTTCACTTCTATAACGCTGAAGGCGGAAACCTTTCCCAGAGCCAACTCGGTGAGACTGCAGTACCCGGAATTATCGTCACAATTGATCCAGTTGATCTCAATGCCGAAAAAGATCGAGTGTCGCTGAACGTGAGTTTGTCCTCGCAGGGGTCAGGAATTACTGACGCCGATAACAAGCTGATACATGCAACACGCATTCTTGTGACAAGTTCGCTTGGTACGCAAGAAGTGAAGTACGCAGCCGGTGAGCCATTGGGCAAGTTTGAATCGGTTATCGGTATTGATGGTGAGCAAGCGCTGTATCCCTTCGATTCGCACCTTGGGATCATCGGTATCAGTGCCGAGTCATACGCACTGAATAGTTCTGCCGCGTTGACGTCGTTAGGCGAAGTCAAAATCGGGCTACAACCCGGTGGCGGGGTGAGCGGTTGGGACACCGTCAACAGTTACCCAGAAGCGATGGACGTCTCAGCAGAAGGATCACTTTCATTCTCTCGGTCCTTCTCGACCCGCGTGTTCGCTGTCTTGATGCTGGTCCTTGTTGTGTTGCTTTCTGGCGTTGCGCTCTTCATTGGCTGCATGGTGTTCACGAATCGTCGTAAGGCTGAAGTCGGCCTCATGGCTTGGGCCGGCGGTGTCTTGTTTGCCCTGCCGTTGCTGCGCAACTATTTGCCTTACGCACCACCTGTGGGTGCAGCAATTGATATCTATGTGTACCTCTGGGCAATTGTTGCCGCGGTGAGTGCCGTTACAGTGATCGTATTCGCGTGGTTACGCCAGAACCGCGCCGTCCTAGAAGATGCACGAGAGAAGACCAATGGCTCGTGAGCAGGGGCGCAAGTTAATCGCCCAAAACCGTAAAGCTCGACACGACTATGCAATTGAAGACGTGTTCGAGGCTGGCATGGTACTTAATGGCACCGAAGTGAAATCGCTGCGGGCTGGCAGAGCAACGCTTACTGATGGTTACGCCAGCGTTGATGATGGCGAGATCTGGTTGCGTGGTGTTCATATTCCTGAATACGACTTAGGCACTTGGACTAACCATGAGCCGCGTCGGGCCCGCAAATTATTAATGAAAAAAGACGAGATTCGCCGCATAATCAAAGCAACGAAAGAATCGGGATTGACGTTGATTCCGTTATCGATCTATTTCAATGATGGTTATGCCAAAGTTGAAATTGCGTTGGCTCGTGGACGTAAGTCGTATGACAAGCGCCATGCAATTGCAGAGCGCGAATCGAAGCGCGAAGCTTCGAAGGCCATGGGCCGTGCGTCAAAAGGTCAGACCGACTAGCTGTTTTCTTTCACTTCTACCAGCACCAGACCTTCAATGTTTGCGAAGTCAGAAACATTCTTTGTGAAGAGCGGCAATTCATGTTGTATCGCAGTTGCTGCAATTAATGTGTCGAGGGCTTTTGCTGATGATTTGCGGCCAGAGCCTCGAAGTTGTGCAGCGAGTCGGCCAAAGATGCGCGCCGAGTGTGCGTCAAATGCCAATGGATCAAAGTGCGCTTCCACAAGTTGGAGGATCGACTGTCGTGCAATCTGTTCTGCCGCATTTTTAGCAATGAGTGGTCCGACGGACAGTTCAGCAAGAGTGACCGTGGAAATGTAGGACTCTGCCGGCAGAATTCCTGTGCCGACAAGTGAAGCAAGATCCACTACGACACTTGTATCAAGTAAGCCTTGATCGTGAATTGGTTTCACAATGACAAATCCAAGAACTCGGCCATATCTGCAACGAGGCCTTCGTATTTAAAAGTAGGGCAGCCCTTGAATGCGGTCTCCAGAACTTCACTGCGCACACCTGGTTTACGAAGCGGGCGTAACTCAGCGATTGGCCGGCCTTGGCGGGTAACAGTCATCGATTCTCCTCGCATGACGGCGTCCAAAATTTGGCCGCCGTTGTTCCGCAAGTCTCGAACGGTGACTTCTTTCATCCCATCAGTGTCTCACTGGTGAGACACTGACGCAACTCCTTGGGGGTGCTCAGTTTGGCGAGAGCTTTGCAACTCAGGACGGAAGCGGTGACGCCCGTGGACGAAAACGGCAATAGCGGTGGCTGTGGATAGGAGGAAGAGTGTGTGAAAAACAAGCCGAAAAATGTCGGTCACGACTGCAACGAGTTAAGTCTTATCGACGTTATTCGTAGTGGAAGCGGCATGACGCTATGCGCAACTCATTACCGACGACTTTGTATACGAGGCGATGTTCATCGTTGATGCGACGTGACCAGTAATCATGTAAACCGTGTTTGAGCGCTTCAGGTTTTCCAATTCCAATATTCGGTTCATCTTCATCGAGGCCACGCAAAACGTCACGGATTAATGTGTTGATTCGCTTGAGTATTCGTCGATCTTGATGTTGCCAGTATTCGTAGTCTTCCCAAGCGTTTTCGTCGAACAGAATTCTCACTCAGCGAGATCCCGTGTCACACCTTGGCCAGCTTCAAGACGCTCGATTGAAGTGAAGAGGCGCCGAGCGTTGGCTGGGTTACGCAGCAGATAGGCAGTCTCTTTGAGTGATTCATAATCTTCCAGGCTCACAATCACCACAGGATCCTTGCCTGCACGCGTCACGACGACCTCTTCGCGGTCTGCTAAGACGGCATCGAGGGTGGAAGCAAAATTCTCTCGAGTCTGTGTGTACGTCATGGTCTTCACGGGGGCTCCTTTACCTGTACAGAAAACTGTACGTCGGATAGCGCTCGATTGCAACCTGGGCGGGCCACCCATTTTGGGCTGACCTTCAAGATTGAGGTCACCAGCGGCTGTGGTCTGTCGACGAAAACCGCGATTTCAGTGCTTAGGGATAGCTGTGATTGTGAGGGATTCAGTAGAAAGATTTCGGGTTTCGTCTCATTGGATTTAGCATGGCCCTCAAGCCCTTGGGCTTAATGCATCTAAATAATTCAACAGGGGGTGAACGGTTTCGACGGACAGATGGTTTGACCGGTGAAGCGTGTCGAGAATCAAGGTGATCTCGTTAAGAATCCTTGAAAATAATAACTGCCAATAAAACGCAGTCTGCAGACGCTTACGCCCTAGCGGCATAAGTACATATCTGCCGTCAGCCCAACGCGTCCCCGAGTTGGGGTCTGACGTCGCTAGGGGACTCACCAAAGGCATCGGTCACGGGTGCTAGAGGAAAGCTAAACAGTGACTGGATCGTCCATTGCAGTGCCGCACGAAGCATTGGGATCAAGACAGCGATAGCGCGGCTACACACGTAGAAGAACGGAAGAATCCTGCACGGACCCGGGTTCGATTCCCGGCACCTCCACAATGCAAAGGACCCAGGGGATCAACCTGGGTTCTTCGCTTGCGAGTACACACACACATTGTCTGACGTACACATGTGTAGTGCTCTCGTACACGAATCGAAGAGTTCTCTTAACGTCGGCACATGATCACTTCTACGCATCGTCATCGCACTGATCCCTCACTCGTCGCCGTGCACCCTCGGGGTCGCCGCCGATCACAAGTAAGGCGTGAGGTAGCGATTCTGTCGGCCGATGAAATGGTCGGCAAGATAAGCATTTTGCATCGGTGGAATACGGTGATCCATATGAGTACTCCATCGCGCTGGTTCACCGATACTGAAGAAGGCCATTCGCAGTGGTACATCGAACGATTTAGGACGATGGCTGCAGAAGGAGCCGATCTTGATGGCGAAGCTCGGCTTGTTGACGCGATGGTGCGCAGGGGGTCTCGCATACTTGACGCGGGCTGCGGCCAAGGTCGAGTAGGTGCAGCGCTCTTTGCTCGAGGTCATGAAGTAGTTGGAGTTGATGCAGATCCTGAACTGCTGGCGGCAGCGATCGAAGATTATCCAGGCCCATTCTGGTTAGTAAGTGATCTTGCCGATCTTGATCTAGCTTCGTTTGGTGAAGAAGCGCTATTCGATGCCGCAGTCCTGGCCGGCAATGTGATGGCTTTTGTTGCTGTGGGCACTGAAGTGCAAGTCTTAACCAACATTTTCAATCACTTAGTTCCTGATGGATTCGCGATCGTTGGATTTCACACTGATCGATATGACATAGATGAATTTGATCAGCACCTAGATGCATCAGGTTTTGTTTTGGAGCATCGCTTTGCAACTTGGGATGTTCGTCCATGGAAGCACGAAGCTGACTTCGCTGTGAGTGTCTTGCGTAAACCGGCAAGTCGGTAATTCAAATGTAAAACCAAATACGTAAGCCCCGACCAAATGGTCGGGGCTTACGTATTGTTCGAAGTCTGAATTAGACGACGCGAACCTTGTCAGCCTGAGGTCCCTTTGGTCCCTGGGTGATGTCGAATTCGACTGTCTGGTTTTCTTCTAGCGAACGGTAGCCATCTGAATCAATAGCTGAGTAGTGGACGAAAACATCTGGTCCGCCGTCAGCCTGCTCGATGAAGCCGAAGCCTTTTTCTGCGTTGAACCATTTTACGGTGCCTTGAGCCATGTTGCACAATCTCCTTAACGAAAGACGTGGCGGACAGTGTGTCCTTCACGCGGCCAGTTGAATCACGCCTTCGTCCTTGTTCTGTGCAGTTGCTCAGATGTTACGAAGCCCGCCATTTCTCAACCGAGGTTGAAAAGTAGGGCGGGCATCTCAGGACTGTGGTGCTGATCTGTCTGTACCTATACAGAAGTCTTCCTTACGAATGATGATTTACCTAACGGCAGGGTGCCTTTTTGGCAAATTTGACCAAAATACGAGGGATTTGAACCTCCATGGGTGCCAAAAGCTGCTCACGAGGCGCTACTTTTTCAATATGAAGATCCGCGGTAAAGAAATCGTACTGTTCGACAACAAGTCCAGATACCTGGATCACTTCGGCTGGGTGCTCCTTCTTACAGTCAGTTCTATCGTTATGTTGTCATTGGTCAACGCCTATGAGCCCCAGCAGTCCGTGGGACCTCGCTTGTTCTCGACATTAGCAACACTGACTGTGGGACTCACCTTATTGATGACGGTAAGAGCAGCGGGAGTTGCTCGGCGATTTTTTATACCCATCGATATTGCGGTGTCATTGATTACCGGCTACACAGCAATTCTGGTGTTCACCGATGGCTTCCAGCAAAACGATCCAACGCGTACATTTATGGCACCATTCATGGTGATCGTTATAGCAGCGTTCGCGCCGCTAGTAATCATTCGTCGCCTTGTCGAACACCGCCGCGTGACTCGTAGCACAATGTTTGGCGCGCTTGCGGGATATTTACTTATCCCAATCGTCTACTTTTACACTTTCATCGTCATTGCTGACTGGCAGGGTGAGTCATTTTTTGAAGTTGAATATCCCACACCCTCATATATGTATTTCAGTCTTTCTTCTTTGACCACACTCGGCTATGGCGACTTGACTGCGCAATCAAATATTGGGCATTTGCTATCGACGAGCGAAGCACTTATCGGACAGATCTACTTGGTGTCTTTCGTTGCAATGCTAGTCGGGCTCTTTGCCCAGCAGTGGCAAGAAGCAAGGGAAAACAGGCAACCCGAATAGAGTACAAGTTCGCGCTTCTCGGGATATCTTTCACAAGTGAGCCAAGATTCCAGAAAGCGTGTGATGCGACCGGCCCGCAGACATCCGATTACAGATTTAAGTCAACGTAAACCGTTTACGCAGGCCTGTGCTCTTGCAGCTATTGAAACGGTTGGCCTTGCAGTACTCTTTCTTGCCTATTGGATACTGCACGTCAGTGGGAGTGTTTTGGCTCCGTTCATAGCGCCAACAGCTGTGAGTTTCTTGCTCGTGCTTGTCACGTCAGACTTGGCAATTTCTCGGCCACTTCGCGTGATTACGGCATACGCAGTTGCTGGCAGCGTCGGCTTTGCCCTCGCAGCGCTACCCGGTCCAACATTCGTCATAGCCGTATTAGCCGGTGGAATCACAATGTTCCTCATGCACATGCTCGGTATATTCCATGCGCCAGCAATTACTATCCCGATGCTCGTCGTATTGACTTCAGTTTCAACCGGTATCGCGTTACTAGCGCTACCACTTCTTGTCTTATTGTCAGGCCTCGTTGTCGTGTTGGCTTGGGCAACACATCGAGTTTTAGGGGATGTGAACTACCCGCAGGCCTGGTGGTGAATCACGATGCAGGCTTTCTAGAAACGAAACGCATTGCGATCATCACGATGGCGGCAATAAATGCAACAGTTCCCGAGACAAGCAAGGGGATAACGCCGTTGCCTGAGCCCGCAGTCCAAAATATTCCAGCAAACAATCCTGCAATCAAAACGCTGCCGTTATTGAGACTTTGGTAGATGCCTTGTGCTCGACCTCGGTGATCGTCGTGAACGAGTGAAGATATCCACGCCTTACCCACACCATCGGTGAATGCGGGGAAGAGGCCGTAAATGGCTATGCAAATAAAGACGGCAGCCCCGCCACTGGCTAGACCTAATCCGAGGTAACCAACAGCGAAAGCAACCAGTCCAACCGCGTAGATATACGGACGAGGCCATTTATCTGTCATGACACCTGCGGGGTATGCACCAAGTGTGTTCACTGCGTTGAACACGACATACGCCAGAACAACTTGAGTGGTTGTGAAGCCAAGTTCCATTACTCGAAGCAATAACAGCACATCGGGGAAGTTCACCAACGCGATGACAACGAGCACGATGGTTACTCGCCAAAACTGTTTTGGTAGAGGCGAGTGCACGTGAACAGCCTTGATTCCGAGGTCTGCTCCTTCTTGGAAGGCATCTTCATCGGCTCGCATTCGTTTTGGTTCGCGGACAAAGAGCACAAGCAGCGCAGACAAGATGGCAGGAACCACTGCCCACCAAAGGGCAGCGCGAAGATTGTCATTGAGCATGCTGAGCGCGAGCAGGCCAATGAGTGGACCGATGACAGCACCGAGGTTGTCACCGGCCCGATGAAAACCGAAAGCTCGGCCCAATGCCTCCTTTGGTACTGATGCCGCAATGAGTGCATCTCGTGGTGCCGAACGAATTCCTTTGCCAAAGCGGTCGATGACGCGACCAGCCAGAACAGCCGGCCAGGCCATTGCCAAGGCGATGACCACCTTGCCTACAGCTGCCAATCCGTAGCCTGCCCCAACAAATGGTTTACGTCCTCGGGTGTCTGACCAACGTCCCGCAAAATACTTCGTGACACCGGCAGTTGCCTCTGCACAACCTTCAATTACGCCCAAGATCACCGGTGGAGCGGCCAAGACTCCGGTGAGCAGGAGTGGCAGGAGTGGATAGAGCAATTCACTGGCGGCGTCTTGAGTGAGCGAGACCAGAGTAAGCAGAACCAGATTGCGAGTCAGCCACGTGGAGGCAGTCTTCCTGCCCTTGCGTCTCAAAGAGGTGTCCTTTCGCCCACGTATTTATGCACTGATTTACCGGTTTTGCTTGCTCAAGGCCTGAGCATGGTTAAGACTGCCTCAAATACGCAAGTCACGCCGGTACTTTTCCAAGACCGGACAGCAAAGGGGATAAGTATGAAGATTGTCGTACCACTCGAGCTTTATCCAAAAGGCCCAGCTGTTGCGGCTCCTACTCGTCGGCCAGGTTCGATTCGTCGCACCTCAACAATCGACAGCGTCTGGCCTGAAGGCATTGAAGCCAACCGCACTGTTGTGGGTCGTTCGCGCGATCTCTTTACCCCACTTGATGGAAGCAACCCCGTTGTCCTGGCCGAGGATGCCCTGTTCGTGACCGTTGCTCCTGACCGCGGCATTGTCGCCATGGAATCAGTGCCAGCACGCGAAGGAATTAAGGTCCTTGTCGGCGCAACCGGCGGAAGCAATTCTCGTGGTCGCGTTATTGACGCCGTTCCAGAAGAAGTCGCAGCAGGAACACCTTTGTATTTATTGCTCGACGATCTTTCGGGTGCAACGCTTGTCGGAAGCGTCGCATTGAGGTTCTGGCAAAGCCCTGAAGAACTCGAAAAACAGAATGAAAAAATGAAGGCAATGGCTGGCACGCGAGTCATGGAAGGCATCTGTGCTGGTTTCGCGCCGGGCTCAACCGCATTGAATCCCGACGGAACAAACCGCTCGATGGGCGATACAAAGCCAGTGCCACCAATCGATAACCCTGATGATCCTTACGCCTGGCACGAACTGACGTCGCAACCAGGAGCATCACATCGTCGTTCACGTCGAATTGATGTCTGGGTCGAAGATGGCATCGCACATATTGAAGCTTTTTTCCAAGACTCATACACATCACCCGAAGGTCAACGCCATGCAGTACATGAGTACGAAGTGTCGGCAACCGCAGATCCAGTGACCGGAAATGTCATTTCAATCTCGGCAGATCCACGAGTGTTGCCACATTACGAATGCCCAATGGCAACGTTGTCCGTTGGTCGCATGGTGGATCAGCCGTTGCGCAACTTTCGCAGTTCAGTGAATGAAAAGCTGCCTGGTATCGACGGCTGCACTCACATGAATGACACACTGCGGTCTTTGGCTGAAGTTCCGATTCTGATTGCACAACTACCACACTGAGCTTCATCAGAAATTCGCTCATGCGTTGATTGAAAAATCAAGGCTTCTTTTTACGTGGTCCTCTAATGAGTGATTCTTGTACGACTGATGCGACAAGAATGCCATCTTGATCGTAGAAAAGTCCGCGCGCTAAACCATGGCCACCACGAGCTACTGGAGTGTCTTGCGCGAAGAGCAACCATTGGTCTGTGCGAATTGGGGCGTGAAACCAAACGGCATGATCGATTGATGCCATCTGTAATTGGTCCCGCATGTGCGTATTTGGACTCAACGCTGTTGGCACCATGGTGAGATCGGAAAGATAGGTGAGTGCACAAGCCTGAATGAGCGGATTTTGTGGCAATTCTTGGAGGATGCGCACCCAAGCCATACGTTCGTATCGCCCATCCTTCATTTTTACTGACTCCTCAGGATTAAAAAGTCGAAGGTCAATCCAGCGGCGCCGGTTGCGCGCGGCAGGACGGTTATCGGTTTCCTCAATCTCGGGGTCCACATGTTGATCTCCCGTTCCATCTTCAGGAGGGGGAGCTATCGGCTGCTCAAATTGATGTTCCGGTCCCCAGTCTTCAACTGAAAATGAAGCGGTCATCATGAAAATAGTTTCACCATTTTGAATTGCGCGCACGATGCGCGAAGAAAATGAACCGCCATCTCGAGGGCGCTCCACGATGTAGGTGATGCGATCTTCACTTCGGCCAGGCCGCAGGAAATAACCATGCAAGGAATGCACTTGACGTTCTGGATCATCAATGGTCATGCCAGCAGCCATAAGCGACTGAGCAGCTACCTGACCGCCATAGGTTCGGATAGGCCCACCGCCATTGGCATGACCAGTAAAGATGTCGCGATCAATGCGTCGCAGCATCAACTGATTTGAAAAGTCCGTGTTTACCCCGGGAACGAGGTCAGCTGCCGCGGTGTTGCTCGGTTCCTGGGTCACGCCGCTATCTTAGCGGCGTTGTGAGTCCTTCAATAATTCAGAAAATTTCGTGCCACCCACTGGCAAGACTGCTTTAAAGTTCAGAGCTTTTGGTGAGCAGATCCAATTCCGCCGATGTCAGAGTCAGTGTCGCCATAGGAAGTAACTCATTGAGTTGTTCTATGGTTCTGGCACTGGCAATGGGAGCGCCAATCGTTGGCTGGGCATAAAGCCACGCCAAAGCAACGCTGGCCAACGGAACTTCGTGAGTTGCAGCAACTGCATCCAGTGCAGTAAGAACTGCCAGCCCACGCTCATCAAGCATTTTTGCGGCACCGCGGGCTCGTGGGCTGTCAACATCCACACCCGGACGGTATTTGCCTGTGAGGAAACCACTTGCAAGTCCGTAATAAGGGGCATGAGCGATGCCAGCCTTGTCAGCCACAACTCGAGCACCATGCTCGTACTCTTCACGAAACATGAGGTTGTAGTGATTTTGGATGAGGCTGTGCGCAGCCAGTCCGTTTGCTGCGCTGACGTCAAGTGATTCTTGTAGTCGTTCAGCGGTGAAGTTTGAGGCGCCTAGATAGCGAACCTTGCCTGATTGCACAAGCGTGTCGAACGCGGTCATTGTTTCCAGCATCGGAGTGTCAAGATCGTCTCGGTGCGCGTAGAGAACATCGACGTAGTCTGTTTGCAATCGGTCAAGACAATCTTGGGTTGCTGCCGCAATGTTGCTTGCGGATAAACCTTTACGGCTTGGCAGGCTGCAGACCTTGGTTGCGATAATCATTTGGCTGCGATTACCTCGAGCCTGCATCCAGTTGCCGATGATGGTTTCTGATTCGCCGATTGGGTGGTCAGGTAGCCAGGAGTTATACATATCTGCGGTATCGATGAAATTTCCACCGGCCGCGGCATAAGCGTCAAGAATCTCGAAGGCTGCGTCTTGTTGAACAGTCCATCCAAAAACATTGCCGCCGAAGCAGAGTGGGAAAACATCCAGTGAGGTAGTACCGAGAAGGGCCATGACGGAATGCTGCCCTATTTTTTGATCAGGTGGAGGCAACTTCGGTTCGCACGTACCGAAAATCGGTTATTACCCTGCCGTGGAAAAGGCCAATTGACTCATAGTGGGTGATGGGACGCCAGCTGGGTCGCTCAATGGGCCCACCGATCCACTGAGGTTGAGTAGCCATGAATTCAGTGATGTGTTCTGCATATGGGAGCCAGTCCGTAGCCAGATCCCAAGTGCCGCCAGCAATGACGCGACTCGCCATGAGTTGCACTCGTTCTGGCTGAACAAGTCGCCGTTTGTGATGGCGGGCTTTGGGCCACGGGTCTGGAAAGAAACTTCGGATCCCAATTAACGAGTTTGGTCTGATGCCTTGCGCAAGGACCTGGATGGCATCTCCTTCAATGACCAAAAGGTTGTGAATTTCTTCTTCGTGAATTCTTGCTATGAGATCGCCTACGCCAGGGATGTGAACGTCAATTGCGAGTAACCCGATATCGGGTTCGGCTTGTGCCATGGCAGCAGTCGTGATGCCAGCACCAAAACCAATTTCGACGATCACCGGCTTGCCATGAAAGAGCAACCCTAGGTCGAGCGGTTCGCCTGTGGCTAATAAGTAGGGGCTGCTGATCTCTAGAGCCAAGGATTGGCGAGCAGTGATGCGCCCACGCCGCGGCTTAAACGTGCGGATTGGCGGATGTTCACTCTCGGCCTGCACTTTGAACTTCCTTCACTGGTGAAAAGGAAAGTATGCTGAATAAGTCAGGTGCACAGCCAATCGCTATAGATGTGGTGTCGATGCGGATGAACACTCTCGAGGAGATTGACCTCCCGGTCATAGGAATGACGTGCACTGCCTGCGCCCGTCACATTGAAAATCGCCTAAATACCCTGCCTGGAGTGCAAGCGTCGGTGAACTACGCGACTGAATCAGCGCACATCACGATGCCTGCTGAGGTGACTATTCAAAACTTGGTGCAGGCTGTGCGAGATGCGGGCTATGACGCGGTCGCTCCAGATTCTGGTGTGACGGCTGAACAAGCCATCGCGGATGAAGTTCGCAAAATGCGGTTGCACTTTTGGGTGTCCTTAGGTTTTGCAACACCGGTGGTACTCCTTTCGATGATTCCCGCTCTGCAATTTAATAGGTGGCAGTGGGTGGTGTTTTTGTTCACTCTGCCCGTTGTGACTTGGGGGGCCTGGCCGTTTCATCGAGCGACTTTGCTCAACCTTCGCCACGGCACAGCCACCATGGACACGCTCATCAGTATCGGAGTGCTCGCTGCATTCACATGGAGCACTTGGGCTCTGATCTTTGGCGGATCTGGCGCGCTGGATTACAAGGCTGAACATGGCTTGGGCGTCATGACTGATGGCATGAATATGCCGGCTCTGTATTTTGAAGTTGCAGCTGCAGTGCCTGTTTTTGTACTGGCAGGTCGTTGGTTTGAATCACGGGCGAAACGTCGTTCGAGCGCGGCAATCAGATCCTTGCTGTCGCTCCAAATTGCAGATGCAACCGTGATAGCAGATGGCGTCGAACGCCTCGTACCGCTAGACGAACTCAAAGTTAATGATCATTTTATTGTGCGACCAGGTGAACGTGTGGCGACCGATGGAGTTGTGATGTCGGGCTCCAGCTCGATTGATGAGGCGCTACTTACCGGTGAATCGGTGCCAGTGCTGGTAGAGCCAGGCTCCAAAGTTGTTGGAGCCACAATCAACTTGGATGGACGTCTTGAAGTACGAGCAACAGGTGTCGGTTCTCAAACCAAACTTTCACAGATAGCTCAACTTGTTACTGCTGCACAAGCGGATAAAGCCCCCATTCAGCGACTTGCAGATCGAGTCTCGGCGATTTTTGTACCAGCAGTGCTTGCTGCGGCAGTAATTACTTGGTTGGCGTGGTTTCTTTCAACTCAAGATGCGCAGCAGTCTTTCACCGCAGCGGTTGCAGTTTTAATTATCGCGTGCCCGTGTGCGCTTGGCCTAGCCACGCCAATTGCGTTGCTCGTCGGCACAGGTAGAGGTGCGCAGATGGGCATTGTCATTCGTGGCCCAGAAACCCTTGAACAGAGTCGCCGAGTCAATGTGATGTTGCTCGATAAAACGGGAACAGTCACCACCGGAAAGGTGCAGTTGCGAAGCATTACTTCTGCACCTGACTTGAGCGACACCGATGTGATCAATAGGGCCGCGCCGATTGAACAGTTCAGCGAACATCCTTTAGCAAAAGCAATCGCAGCTCAGCCACACGTTTCGGTGACTGTTACTGATTTTCAAAACTTCCCGGGCTTAGGGGCTAAAGGCCACCTCGGGGTAGATGAAGTTGTTATCGGTCGTCCTAGTTGGGTACTTGCCCAAACTGCACAAAGTGAGCCTCAATGGTTCCGTGTGGCAGTAGATGAAGCTCAACGCTTTGGGCTGGCACAGGTTGCAGTGGCGAATGCAGGAAAGCTCATTGGACTCATAACTTTGTCCGACACGGTGCGTCCCACGAGTGCGGGAGCCGTGAAAGAACTGATCTCGATGGGTGTGCATCCGGTATTGCTTAGTGGTGACAATGAAGTGGTTGCTCGAAATGTTGCCAATCAAGTGGGAATTCTTGACGTGATTGCCGAAGTCACTCCGGAGGGCAAGGTCGAGGTTGTTCGAACTCGACAGAGCCAGAAATTTGTCGTGGCGATGGTGGGCGATGGTGTGAACGACGCCGCAGCCTTAGTCCAGGCAGACCTTGGTATTGCAATGAGCGCTGGGTCAGATGTTGCAATCGAAGCTAGTGATATCACTTTGGTGCGAAACGATCTCGTTGCTGCAGTGGATGCGTTGCGGCTCTCTCGGCAGACGTTGAGAGTAATCAAGGGCAACCTCTTTTGGGCCTTTGCCTACAACGTGGCAATGATTCCGCTCGCGGCGCTCAGTCTTCTTAGTCCGCTTCTGGCTGGTGCTGCCATGGCCTTCTCGTCAGTATTCGTGGTCGCGAACTCATTGCGGTTGCGACGCTTTACGTCACTCGCACATATGCGATCCTAAGCACGTGGCGGACTTTCCGATTGATTCCTTGGCGCAACTTCACTTGCGCAAAAGCGTGAAGTGGCAAGCCTTCAATCCCGATGTCATTCCAGCTTGGATAGCTGAAATGGATTTCGCATTAGCAGAACCGATCGCAGCGAAGCTGCACGATGCGATTCATCGTTCCGACACAGGCTATGCGTGGACAGGTGAAGTAGGCGAAGCCCTCGGTGTATTTAGCGCCACCCGATGGGGTTGGATTGTCGAGCCTGAGCAGGTGATGTCGGTCGGCGATGTCATCACGGGAGTCACTCACGTACTAATCGCAATGACAAACCCTGGCGAATCGGTGGTGATTAACAGCCCGGTATATCCGCCGTTCTTCACCACGATCACCAATGCAGCCCAGCGCGAGGTTGTTGATGTGCCATTAATTTGGGATGGTGTGCGCTACACCTTTAATCAAGCAAAGATGGAAGAAGTATTTAGTCGTAGTGAAGTGACTGCATATTTGATGTGTAGTCCGCACAACCCAACTGGTCGCGTCTTTGATCACAGCGAGATGCAATTCATTGCCGACCTTGCAAAGAAATATCAAGTACTGGTCGTTGCGGATGAGATTCATGCACCGATCACACATCTTGATTACGAGTTCATTCCTTATTTGTCAGTCGCGGGCGAGGGCCGTGCCGTGAGTGTGATTTCTGCGTCAAAGGCTTGGAACATTGCTGGGCTCAAGTGCGCTCAAGTTGTTTCGAATAGCAAGCAATTGCATGACACGTTGGCTGGGCTTATCCCCATCGAAGTACAACAAAGTTCAGGTCACTTGGGAGCAATGGCTGCGGTGGCTGCCTACACGCAAGGTGCACCTTGGCTAGACACCATGCTGGCGCATTTGGACACGCAAGTGACGTTACTTAGGGGGTTACTTGATCTGCATTTGCCTGGGGTGTCTTTTGTTGCACCGCAAGCATCGTTCCTGGCGTGGCTTGATTGTCGAGCGCTTGAACTGGAGCTCGATCCCGCCACGTACTTTCTGAATCAAAGTCAGGTGGCACTTAATTCTGGCCCCACCTTTGGCCCGAGTGGAGCCGGTTTTGCTCGTCTAAACTTTGCCACCTCGGCACAGATCCTCGAAGAAATCGTGATCCGGATGGCTCGGTCAGTTGCCGAGAAGCACTAAATTTGCTCTCAAACGTGAGCCGCGCCACTATTTTTCGACCGTTCCTTGGCTTAAAGTTGTGCACTTCATCACAAGAGAACGTTTTCATGGCTCCCAACGCAGTTCGCGCTCCAAAAATGGAGCATCCTTAGGTCTAGTCAGTTACTCAATGAGGAGTGTTCATGTCGGTTCCCGGTCTCGAGAATCCCCCAACGACAAACAAGAAGTTGCTTCAGTGGGTGCATGACATGGCAACGCTTACCCAGCCGGATCAGGTCTATTGGTGTGACGGCTCGCAGGATGAATGGGATCGCTTAACTGCCCAGATGGTTGCCTCGGGCACGTTCATTCAATTGAACCCGAAGATTCGGCCAAACTCGTTCCTTGCGCGCTCAAGCCCAAGCGATGTAGCTCGAGTAGAAGATCGCACGTTCATTTGCTCGGAAAATGAAGTCGATGCTGGACCAACAAACAACTGGGCTAAGCCACAAGAGATGCGCGTTCAAATGAACGAACTCTTCGCGGGCTCAATGCGCGGACGAACCATGTACGTCATCCCGTTCTCAATGGGCCCACTCGGTTCACGAATCGCACAACTTGGGGTTGAAATCTCAGACTCGCCTTATGTCGTGGCCAGCATGCGCATCATGACGCGCATGGGTCAAGCAGCCCTAGATGTTATTGGCGAAAACGGTGACTTCGTTCCTGCAATTCACACCGTTGGCTACCCATTGATTGATGCAGATGGCTCAAAGCGCGACGATGTCACTTGGCCATGTAACGACACCAAATACATCGTTCATTACCCAGAAACCCGCGAGATCTGGTCCTACGGATCAGGTTACGGCGGCAACGCGCTTCTCGGTAAGAAGTGCTTCGCACTGCGCATCGCTTCGGCAATGGCACGCGATGAAGGCTGGCTTGCCGAACACATGCTTATCTTGAAGCTCACCTCGCCAACAAACAGCGTGCGCTACGTAACAGCAGCCTTCCCTTCAGCGTGTGGCAAGACAAACTTGGCAATGCTTCAACCAACCATCCCAGGTTGGAAAGTGGAGACCATCGGTGATGACATCTCCTGGATGCGCTTCGGCGAGGACGGTCGTCTTTATGCGATCAATCCGGAAGCTGGATTCTTTGGTGTTGCTCCTGGAACTGGCATGGATACCAACGCCAACGCGATTGCTAGCTTGAATGCGAATTGCATTTTCACCAACGTGGCCTTGACCGATGATGGCGATATTTGGTGGGAAGGTCTAACCCCGAAAGCTCCAGCACACTTGATCGACTGGAAGGGCAACGATTGGAGCCCAGAATCCGCCGAACCATCGAGCCATCCAAACGCTCGCTTTGCTGCTCCGGCTGATCAGTGCCCCTCCATCGCTCCTAACTGGGAAGACCCCGCAGGCGTGCCGATTGACGCAATGTTGTTCGGCGGTCGTCGTGCAACAAACGTGCCATTGGTCACCGAGTCATTTGACTGGAACAACGGTGTGTTCATCGGATCAAGCGTTTCTTCGGAAATGACTGCCGCTGCTGTTGGTGGCATGGGTCAGCTTCGCCGCGATCCATTCGCCATGTTGCCGTTCTGTGGCTACAACATGGCTGACTACTGGGGTCACTGGCTCAAGGTTGGCGCAGCCACCACACCTGACAAGTTGCCTCGAATCTATTCAGTCAACTGGTTCCGTAAGGATTCAGAGGACAAGTTCATGTGGCCGGGCTATGGCGAAAACTCACGAGTTCTCGAGTGGATTGTTCGCCGGCTCGATGGTGAAGTCGATGCAGCTGAGACACCTATTGGCCGTGTCCCAGTTGTTGGTGACTTAAATGTCGAGGGTCTAGACATCAGTGCCGACAAGCTCGCTGAGCTTTTCGCAGTTGATCCAACGACGTGGCTTGCTGAAGCGGACTTAACTGAGGAGTACTACAACCAGTTTGGTGACCAAGTGCCGGCAGCATTGCGCACTGAGCTCGCCGGCTTGAGAGATCGACTCAGCAAAGCGTAATTTCAATATTCGTCATAGGTAAGGGCCCAAAGCGAATCGCTTTGGGCCCTTACCTATGCGGTTCTAGTTTTCTAAGGTTGCAACAAGTAAGGCTTTGATGGTGTGCATCCGATTTTCTGCTTGATCAAACACGATGCTTGAAGGCGATTCAAAAACCTCATCAGTTACTTCGACGCCATCGAGAAGCCCAAATTGTTGTGCAATTTGCCTGCCGATCGCGGTGTTTTGGTCATGGTATGCAGGCAGGCAATGCATGAACTTTGCATTATTCGCATGCTGCATCAATGAGGCATCCACGCGGTAAGGCCGTAGTAGTGCCACTCGCTCGTCCCACACTTCTTTGGCCTCTCCCATCGAGACCCACACATCGGTGTGCACGAAATCGACCCCGGCGAGACCTTCTTCAATATTTTCAGTGAGCGTCAAGATTGCACCGCTTTGATCTGCACGTGCCTGAGCCATTTCCTGTATGTCCTGATCAGGCCATAGAACAGCGGGGGCGACGATACGCACATCTGAACCCATGATTGCGCCCATCATCAAAAGTGAGTTGCCCATGTTGTAGCGAGCATCACCCACGTAGGCGTAGCGCAGCGAATGTGTATCGGGTGAATGCTCTTGCATGGTGAGGAAGTCAGCAAGCATTTGAGTTGGATGCCACTGGTCGGTTAGCCCGTTAAATACTGGAACATCTGAGAATTCTGCAAGTGCCAGAACTGTCGCATGGTCAGCGCCACGATATTCAATGCCATCAAACCAGCGGTCAAGAACTCGCGCAGTGTCTGCAATCGATTCTTTGTGACCTATTTGTGAACTAGCCGGATCGAGCAAGGTGGAATGACCCCCTTGATCCTTGATCGCGAGTTCAAATGCAATTCGGGTGCGGGTGGAAGTCTTCTCGAAGATCAGGGCTAAATGTTTTCCCACCAAGCGCTGCCGTTCATTGCCAGACTTCTTTTCTGCTTTAAGCATGGCCGCTAGATCAAGGAGCCCCTGAAGTTCAAGCGCACTGAAGTCTGACTCCTGAAGAAAGTCACGATTGTTGAGGTTCACGTTCCGAACGCTAGCGCCATGAGCGTTGGGAAAGAACGATTGGGTGACAAAAGCGTGGAACGGAAATTACTTAGGCGATACCCAAAGCGCGTGGAGACACAGCTGCTGCGATTTCTTGGGCAGCGACTCGAGAACCTTCACCTCGAGCTCGTGGGTAGAAACGAGTCTCAATGCGTGCGTAAATCTGCACGCGTTCATCCTCGGAAAGTCCGCCCCACACCCCATACGGCTCACGTGCACGAACCGCGTAATCGGCGCATTCAAGGCGCACAGCGCACCCAGCGCAGATGATCTTGGCCGACCGATCGCGCTTGAGCCTGGCACTGCCGCGTTCGTTCTGAGGATGGAAGAACAGCAACGGGTCGACAGTTCGGCAGGAACCATGGTCCTGCCAAAACCACTGGGCGTCGGTGGGTACTCGGGCGAGTGATTGTTGAGGCATAGTCCAAACGTAGGAGGCAATCCAACCTGCGTCCAAGGTCTTAGGTCCCTAACTCCTAGCCTTAAGGCCTCGTGAGCACCCAAGCAATTAGGCTGAGCCCTATGACGACGCCGTTGGATACCCCTGGATTGTCAGGTGGCACTCTGCTGGAAGAGGACACGCGCCTCAGTAACGACGATGGTGACCATGAGCGGTTCGCGCATTATGTTGAAAAAGCCAAAATTGTTGAAAGTGCAGTCACAGGAACACCAGTGAAGGCTCTGTGTGGGAAAACCTGGATTCCAGGGCGTGATCCTTCGAAATTCCCTATTTGCCCTGACTGTAAAAAGATTCACGAATCTTTAGCCGGTGGCGGTTCCGATTCTTAGGTTTGGCACATGTGGGTCAATGAAGTTCACGATCCCACTTATTGCGGTGAGTTCTGTGCTCTTGTTCAGTGCTTGCGGGTCTGCAAGCGCCCCGTCCTTGGACGCACAACAGCAGGTCGCAAAGGCAGTCGCGGGCCCCAGCCCGCTTGCAACCACAGGCGACTGCGCCCCCGGCCAATTAACAACCCGAAATTCAGGGCAACTCAATGTGGCCTATTCGCATCCGATGGCTCCTTATTTGATTGAGCGCACTCCAGCGGCTCCGGTTGGATTTGATGTTGCAGTGGTGAACGCGATTGCGAACGGATTGGGCATTGAATCCACAAAAGTGCTGTGGAACAAAGTTGCGATCAAGCAGCTGACCGCACCGACGCGGCAAGATCTTGATCTTTCAGTTGGCCGTATTGACGTGAAGTCGAGCACCGAGGGTGTGGTTCTGACTCTTCCGTACTTCAAAGAGACACAGGTACTTCTTGCTCGGCCTGATTCAAGTTTGGCGAAGGTAAGAAAAACCTCAGAGTTAATCGGCGCAAAGCTTGGAGTGGTGAAGGGCACCTCAAGTGATGAGTATGTGCAAAATATTTTGGGTTTGCCATCAACTGCCTACGTCTCCAACAACGTACTTAAGTCTGCAATGCGTGATTACTATGTCAATGGAATGGTCGTCCCAGTCGCCGATGTTGCCAAAACGATTGAGACGTTCACGGGAGCACTTGTTGTTGTTGGACAGTTCCCTGCGGCGAAGAGTGCAGTGACCTATGCATTGGCTATGCCGACTTCAGATCCTCTCCTCGATTGCGTCAACAACGTGCTTGTCGACCTCGTTAAATCTGGCAAATTGGCAAATTTGCAGGCAAATTGGTTCACCTCAGGGGTAAATCGAACAATTTCAGCCAAAGAGTGAGCATTTTCACTGTTTTGTGGCGTGGCAATAATGGCTATGGGCTAGGCGGTTCTACGATCAGGCGCTATGGGCAATGAGCCCACACTAATCAAAATCATGGAGGCTCAATGTCTACGGTTACTGCTGAAGAAAATGAAGTGCTGTCAGCGCTTGGTCGCAACTGGTGGGTGCTCTTGTTCATTGGTCTCGTCAGCCTTGGCGTAGGGATCTGGGCAGTAGCCGCACCTGAGAAGGCATTTGGAACGCTCTCGCTTCTCTTTGCAATCTGGTTGCTTGTTACTGGTGTTTGGCAGATTGTTCGTGCCTTTGGCATGGGTATCGGCGCGGGCTCGCGCACACTTTTCATCATCACCGGAGCACTCTCGCTCATCATCGGTTTCGTTTCATTGCGCTACTTCTTTAATCAGGACAGCATCGTTCTTGCTGGCTGGGTACTTTCGATCTTCATTGGCATTGGTTTCCTCATGCGTGGCTTCGCTGACCTCATTACTGGACTTTCAGCAAAGGGCATGCCAGGACGCGGCTGGGCAATCTTCAGTGGCCTCGTGATTCTCATTGGTGGCATCATCATTTTGGTCGCACCGCTGTCAGTTATCGCGCTTGCCTGGGTCGTGGGAATTTGGTTGATCGTGATCGGCCTATTTGAAATCATGGGCGCATTCATGGTGCGTAAATTCATGACTCAATAGTTTTACTTCCTAGTGGCCCGCAGCTTTCGCTGCGGGCCACTACATTTAGCCCATGGCTGCAGAAACCTCACAAACCCTTGGACGAGGACTTCGTATTCTCGAGGTGGTAGCTGAGGCACCAGATGGCCTGACTGTTACTGAAATTGCTCAGGCCCTAGGAATTGGCCGCACAGTGATTTACCGACTTGTGGTCACACTCGAACAACATGCCTTCCTGAGGCGTTCAGCCGATGGAAAGTGCCGGCTGGGTCTTGCCCTCTTATCGATGGGCCGTCAAGTGCAGCCAGTTGTCCGAGATGTGGCGCTACCTGCATTGCGGTTACTTGCTGATGCTGTTGGCGCTACGGCGCATCTCACGATTGTTGATGGCCTGGAAGCTGTGGCCGCAGTTGTTGTTGAGCCAAGTCGCTCCGATGTTCATGTGGCTTATCGGGTGGGGTCACGTCATCCGTTAGAAGCCGGAGCTGCAGGACGTGCGATTCTTGCTGCTCGCACAGCAGCTGGTAGGCCGCTTGATCCACCTTGGATTCTTGCGACGAATGATGGTCCTCAAGGCGCATTTGGTATTTCGGCTCCGATCATCTCGGTGCCTGGTCTTGAAGCAAGCGTTGGCGTGGTGTCTTTGCGTGAACTTTCAGAACTTGAAGTAGGCCCACGAGTGGCACGTGCTGCCGGAGAAATCTCTCGCGCTTTGCGCTAAGGCGCTACCAGCATCCGGTAATTGTTGCAGCCAGCCCGTCAAGGGCTTGGCGAGTGCGCAGTGGAGCTACATTCTTGGGTTGGTGATTCACGAGAAATGAAAACACTTTGAGTTGCCCGTCAACATCGTTGGCAGTTCCGGACAGTGTGATCGTGTCGTACAGGGTCCCAGTCTTTGCTCGGATTGCACCGCGTGCGCAGGCACTTGGTTTTGTTGCATAGCGATGAAACTTCGCGCTCAAAGTTCCATCAACCCCAGCCGTTGGCAAGGAACCGGTGTCGAACATGGCGGCATAGCGGGCGGGCTCAAGAGTGCTGGTTAGGCGCAGGAGAAGAGCGAGGGTGAGTGCGTTGAGTCGATCGTCACGGGAGACCCCACTTCCATCCGCAAGACGAATGCCGCCCGTATGAATTCCCAAAGCATTGAGGTTTGCAATTGCTGCATCTGATGCGCCTTGCCAGGTTGGGGGGTGTTGAGTTGCTAGTGCAACATGACGAAAGAGATTCTCAGCAATATTGTTTTCGGAATCGAGCAGCATGACTCGCACTGCCTCAGCAACGGTGTGGGGACTCACACTCGTCAATGGCTGCTTTTGGGAATCTACATCAACCTCAACACCTCGCGAAGCACGTATTCCTAGCGCATTCAAGCTTTCAATAAATTCTTTAACTGCGCGGTCAACTGGAGTGCGCGAATAATCCCGATAAAGAGCGAGTGAAGTCACAGGCGAAATAACTGAAGGTACATATGCCTTGGTCCAGCCGGGCCCATCCGTTGCTTGTGGAAACAAATTGACATCGGTGTCAACAATAAGTGGTTGTGTGTGATCTACCAGAGCTGCTGTTTGGGCAGCGAGAGTCTTCAGCGTGTTTCTAGTGAGCAATGGATCTCCACCACCCTGCAGGATGACCGAATTCGAGGTGGGTCCGCTAAAAATTGATGTGGTGAATACCTGTGTGGGTGACATTGTCGAAAGCGCATTCGTTGCAGTAACTATCTTCATGTTTGAGGCTGGCAGCATTGCTTTATCTGCATTGCGTGAAGACACGATCCGAGAAGTTGTTGCATCCATCACAACATAAGAAAGGTCAAAACCGATCGCCTTATTGATTGCTCGTTTTGCAATGCGACTGTTCATCTTTGCTTCGGCGTGTGTGTGTCCTGTGGAATCTTGGGCAAACGCCGGTGAATTCACTGCGGGTAAGACAAGAACTACAGCCAAGACCCACCCAAGAATTACGCCGTTATAGCGAGATTTATGAGGGGATACTTTCGAAGCCATGGAACCATCATGCGACACGGCAAAGTGAATGGCGCAATTCGGGTCTCGTGCATTCATAGCGCACAATAGGTATTCGTCCTCAAGACTGATGGAGCTGTTCTGTGCGCAAGGTAGTTACAAAGACCCGGGTAGCACTGATTGCGGTTGCGATCATGAGTTCTGCTCTGGTTATGCCTGCGGCGCACGCTGACGGCGGCCCAAAGATCATCACTGGCTGGATGCCGTATTGGATGACAAGCCCGGCAAAGCCAGCGGGTATCACCAATGCTGTGGCTAACGCGGATGTGTTGAAAGATGTGTCGCCCTTTTGGTTCTCTGCTGTGTCAGGAGGCGCGGCTGGCGTCACAGTGAAGTTCAACCCAAATTTTGGGGGAGCGGAAGCAAACGCGGCTTGGTCAGTTGCGCAATTGCGTGGTGCAGGTTTGGCTATCTTGCCAAGCATCGCTGATGGTTCGGGCAAGGCAAAAATGGCAGCGACCCTCGCCGACCCTGTCCGCCGTACAGCCCACGTAAGCGACATCGTCAACCTTGTTACGTCCAGAGGCTATGACGGTATTGATCTTGACTACGAGCAGTTCGCCTTTGCAGATGGTCGGGCGAGTTGGGCAGCAACTCAACCGAACTGGACCGCTTTCGTCAACGAACTTGCCGCAGCGTTGCACGCCCAAGGCAAACTCCTTTCCGTAACGATTCCAAGCCCATGCGACACCACAAATAAATGCGGTGGCACCAACGGCTACTGGGTTTATAACCTTCCGGGCATCGCCGCGTCAGCTGATCGCATTCGAGTGATGACATACGACTTTCACTACAACTCACCAGGTGCGATTGCTCCCATTGGTTGGGTGACAACGTCAATGCAATATGCAGCAACGCAGGCGCCTGCCAATAAGTTGGTCGTGGGTATTCCGGCCTACGGACGGTCTTGGACGAAGAAGACTGGAAATTCTTTCCAACTATCAGGCGTGTGCCCTTCTTCAGGAAGTTCGGGGTCAGCAAAAACTGCATACAACTCATTGACTTCGATGGCGTCTGCCACAGCAGCAGAAATCCCGGCACTTATTACTCAAGTTGGAAAGACGCCGGCTGACATTCAATGGGATGCAGCAACGGCGGAGAACTGGATTGAATACGACAAGCCAGTTGCCTGGACCGATGCAAATGGCGCGGCGCAAACCTGTGTTGCTAAGCGAGTCATGTGGTGGGTGGGTCCCCAGGCGGCGCTTGTACGCACTCAACTGGTTGGGCAACTTGGATTAAACTCAGCAGGTTTTTGGACTATTGGGGGCGATGATCCCGCAATGTGGCCGCTGCTTCGCGGCTATGCAACTCAACTTGCACCTGCGGCGACTGCGGTAACGCTCACCATTGCTTCGCGTGTCACTTTCAATACGTCAGCTCCAGTAACGGCCAGCGTCTCCTCGCAAGGCGCACCAGTTACGGGAGTAGATGCGATGTTGCAATTTCAGGCCAAAGGCAAGGGTGCCTGGATTCAAAATGCAACCGCCCCATTAGCTGCCGATGGATCGGCAGCCTTCGCACCTATTTTCACTACGTCAGGCAAGTGGCGAGTATTTGTACCGGCAGAGGCGTCTCGGGGCGAGCAGGCAAGTGACCCAGTTTCGGTAGAAGTCGCTTCATCGGTGAAGGCCAACGCGAAGAAAAAGTCCGTGAAGGCTAGGTCGAAAATTGCGGTGCGGGTTGTGGCATTGCCGGCCCAGGAGGGCCAAAAAGTCGTGGTGCAGGTGCAACGTGGTGGAAGTTGGCTTCGGGTAGCCAAAGGTGTCACGAGTCAGTCAGGGGTTGCGTTAGTGCCATTCATCGGACCGACGACCAAGGGCACCTATGTGTATCGAGCCACTGCAGATTCGATGGGACCCTTCAGCTTCGGAGTTTCGGAACCATTTTCAGTTCAGGTGAGATAAGCCTGCCGAGTCGCGCAGTTTCGCGATACGCGACACTAGATCTATGTCGATCGCACCTGCAGAAATTTCACAGGTTGTTGAACAGGTTGATCCCGATCGACCTTGGATAACGATGGTCTGGAATGACCCAGTCAATCTGATGTCGTATGTGACGTATGTGTTCATGACCTATTTCGAATACGACAAAACCCATGCCGAGTCATTGATGATGGACGTTCACGAAAAAGGTCGTGCAGTGGTATCAAATGGCACGCGTGAAGAGATGGAGCGTGACGTCGCGGCGATGCATGGATATGGATTATGGGCCACTTTGCAGAAGGACGATTAATGTCCACAGGCTTCACACTCGAATCTAACGGGCGCATTATTCTTCGACTTGATGAAGTCGAGCGGATGATGTTGTTATCTCTCTGTGACCAAATAGTCACGCTAGTAACGCCGCAAGACCGAGATCCTGACGCAGACCCGCTTTTCGCACTCGTCGGAATAGAACCCTCTGTAGAACGTCCAGAGGATGACGTCATGCTGAGGCTTTTTCCTGACGCCTATAGCGATGACGAACATGCAGCATCAGATTTCAGGCGCTTTACCGAGCGTGACCTTCGCCAAACCAAGACCACCCATGCGCAAACAGTTCAAGAAACCTTGCAGAGGTCTGGCGAAAAAGTGGTTTTGGGATTGGCCGTGGCTCCCAGCTGGCTGGGCTTCCTGAACGACGTTCGGCTTGCTCTTGGTGCTCGCATGGGGATTGACGATGATTTCCACGATGCAGCAGTTGAGCTTGCTGAAGATGACCCACTCTTGGCCATGCTGGATGTGTATGACTGGTTGACCTACCTGCAAGAGTCCCTCGTTCAGATCATGCTGGCGTAGGGTTTGCTCGTGCTTGAGATCACCAGAGAACTAGTCGACCAGATCGTGCGGCATGCCCGGGCCGATCATCCAGACGAAGCCTGCGGCGTCATTGCCGGTCCAGTGGGTAGCGGAAAGCCTGAACGATTTATTGCGATGACTAACGCGGCCAGGTCCCCAACTTTCTACGAGTTTGATTCAGGGGACCTTCTCAAGCTGTACCGGGAGATGGATGATCGGGACGAAGAACCGGTGGTGATTTATCACTCTCATACGGCTACCGAGGCATATCCCTCACGAACGGACATTTCTTTGGCCGCTGAGCCTGGTGCGCACTACGTACTTGTTTCAACGAGGCAGACGGGTGCAGAGGAAGGTCCTTATGAGTTCCGGTCCTATCGAATTGTGGATGGCGTGGTGACGGAGGAGACGGTTAAGGTCATCTAGCTGCAAAGGGTTGGCAAGTGAGTAAATGCTAGTAGTCAGCCGGAATACTGCGGCCTACCCTGTTGTTGAACGGAAAACTACTACTGCGTCAATCCTGGAGGACTCATGGCAATTGAAGTTCGCGTGCCAACCATCCTTCGCGTGTACACCGGTGGGGAAAAATCCGTCAATGCTGAAGGTGACACCCTCCAAGCGGTGATCACCAACCTTGAAGTCAATTACCCCGGTATCGGTGGCCGACTTCTGGATGACAGCGGACTGCGCCGGTTCGTCAATGTGTATCTCAATGATGAAGATGTGCGATTCCTAGATGGCCTCAACACTTCAGTCGGCGATCAGGATGCGATCACAATTCTGCCTGCTGTCGCTGGTGGTTGAAAGCCAGCACTGTGAGATTTGATTCCCTGCTTCAATCCGTTGGACACACCCCACTCATTGGGCTACCTCGGTTATCGCCATCTTCAGATGTGCGCTTGTGGGCAAAATTAGAAGACCGAAATCCGACAGGTTCAGTCAAGGATCGTGCGGCACTGAACATGATTCTTCAGGCTGAAGCCCAAGGGCTTCTGCGCCCAGGGTGCACGTTACTTGAGCCCACGTCAGGAAACACAGGCATTTCACTTGCAATGGTGGCCAAGCAGCGGGGCTACAACTTGATTTGTGTGATGCCGGAAAACACTTCTGTCGAGCGCACTCAACTTCTCACTATGTGGGGGGCCACAATCATCACTTCCCCTGCAGCAGGTGGTTCCAATGAAGCAGTTCGAGTTGCCAAAGGTCTCGCTGCACAAAATCCCGACTGGGTCATGCTTTATCAATATGGCAATGAAGCCAATGCGCAGGCTCATTACGACTCAACTGGGCCAGAACTTTTATCGGACCTACCTGAGATCACACACTTTGTTGCGGGGCTTGGCACAACGGGAACCTTGATGGGTGTTGGCCGCTATTTTCGTGATCACAAGCCAGAGGTGCAGATCGTGGCTGCTGAGCCTAGATACGGCGAAGTCGTCTATGGCTTGCGCAATATCGATGAGGGATTCATTCCTGAGTTGTATGACGCATCGTTATTGACGAGTCGTTTCTCTGTTGGACCACTTGATGCGTTGAAACGTACCCGCCAACTCCTTGAAATTGAAGGCATCTTTGCCGGGATTTCAACAGGAGCGATTTTGCATGCGGCCTTGGGTATTGCCAAAAAAGCTGATGAGGCCGGGCAGGTAGCCAATATTGCATTCATCGTCTGCGACGGCGGATGGAAGTACCTTTCCACCGGCGCTTACGAAGGGACCCTCGCAGAAGCAGAAACGAAAATCGAAGGCCAACTTTGGGCCTAGCAAGCCCTTACCGACTTGAGCCTTGAAATGAAGTACGCGCAATGAAAAAACCGGCGCCACATCCATGGATGGGCGCCGGTTTCTTACAGGCCTAAGCGGTCTGCTTGAACCAGTTCACAGCTGACTTTGTGTTGACCATCAACAGAACGAGCAAACTGATGATGATTGATGCCCAGCCGTAAGGCAGGCGGAAGAAGCCGAACACGATGTTGATCACCATGAACATGCTGATGATGGTGTGAGCAGTGGCTGATCCCATCATCGTCATTTTGGTGAGCCAAAAGTAAATCATCCCAAGGAAGATTGAAAGTAACCCGAACATCCAAAGTTGGAAGGTTGGGATGGTGTGTGCCATGCCGTAAATGTCATCCCAGGTTGGGTTTTCACCAAAGCTTGAAAAGATGGCGAGGAAGCCAATCCAAAGGTTGTAGACGGCTGCGATAACCAGAAGTGCGGTGACGATCAAGACACCAAACGGGCGGGAAGGGCTGGTTGTTGTGGACATATTTTCCTTTGTTTCGGCGCCCATCTCGTTGGTTTGGGCGGTTGGTTTACAACAGCGTATGGATCATGGCGTAGCTTTCGATGAACCGCGCCGTAGGCTAAGGGAGTTATGACTGACGCTCCGATAGGCATCGTTGACTCTGGGGTCGGTGGCCTCACCGTTGCTCGAGCAATTCTTGATCAGCTTCCCCACGAGCCTGTCCGGTATGTGGGGGACACAGCCCGCGGCCCGTATGGACCACGTCCAATTGCCGAGGTCCGTCAGTTTGCTCTTGAGATTATGGATCGGCTTGTGGCTGATGGCGTGAAGATGCTGGTGATTGCTTGTAACTCTGCGAGTGCGGCAACCCTTCAAGACGCACGCGAGCGCTATGACGTTCCTGTCGTGGAAGTAGTGCATCCAGCTGTGCGTCGCGCAGTGGCAGCAACAAGAACCGGACGCATTGGTGTCATTGGCACAGAAATGACAATCACTTCGCGTGCGTACGACGATGCATTTGCTGCGGCTCCAAACCTTGAAATTATTTCTGCAGCCTGCCCCCGTTTTGTTGAGTTTGTGGAAGCGGGAAGAACCTCAGGCACGTCGCTTTTGGAAGTCGCGCACGAATACTTAGAGCCATTGCAAGCGGCGAATGTCGACACCTTAATTCTGGGTTGTACGCATTACCCACTTCTCACAGGTGTGCTTGCATACGTGATGGGCGAAAACGTCACGCTGGTATCTAGCGCTGAAGAAACCGCGAAGGACGTGTATCGCACTCTTGTAGCTAACAATCTCCTGCGCGACCCCGAATTGGCTGATCCTGTTCATCAATTCACCGCCACGGGAGATCCGACAAGCTTTGAACAGCTCGGCCGCCGATTCCTTGGGCCAGAAATCGGATCCGTCGGTCACTTCGGCTAGTGCAAACCTGAGCATGCGCACGACCATTAGAGTGCTGTCCTATGACCACTGTTACCCCACGCTCTGACGGCCGCGCCGATGATCAAATTCGACCTGTTTCCTTCCAGCGAGGTTGGCTTGAGCAAGCAGAGGGTTCAGCGTTGGTTTCCTTCGGGCGCACCCGAGTGCTCTGCACAGCCTCGTTTACACCAGGAGTACCTCGTTGGCTGAAGGGCAGTGGCAAGGGCTGGGTAACCGCTGAGTACGCAATGCTCCCGCGTGCAACGAACGAGCGTAATGATCGCGAGTCGGTCAAGGGCAAGCTCGGTGGTCGCACCCATGAAATCTCACGTCTCATCGGTCGAAGCTTGCGCGCTGTTGTTGATATGTCTGTGCTGGGTGAGAACACGATCGTCATTGACTGCGATGTGTTGCAGGCTGATGGCGGCACTCGCACGGCAGCAATCACAGGTGCATACGTAGCACTGGCTGATGCGGTCACCTGGGGCATGGAAAAGAAGCACATCAAGACCAACCCCTTGATTGATTCAGTTGCAGCGGTGAGTGTGGGCATCATCGATGGTGTGCCTCGTCTTGATTTGCACTACGACGATGACGTTCGCGCAGACACCGACATGAACATCGTGATGACTGGTGATGGTCGGTTCATTGAAGTTCAAGGAACAGCCGAAGGCGTTCCATTTGATCGTTCGGAACTCGATGTCCTGCTTGAACTAGGTGCACGAGGATGTGCTGATCTTGCAAAGATGCAGCGCGAAGCGCTCAACTTGGCACTTTAGGAATCCTGATGTCTGTTCGGGTCGTGCTTGCTAGTAAGAACGCGCACAAACTTATTGAGCTGCGCCGAATTCTTGAACAGGTTGGTCTTGATATTGATCTCGTTGGCACGGATGAGTTTCCTGATCTGCCCGATGTTGACGAGACAGGCAGTTCATTTGTTGCCAATGCACTGCTGAAAGCGCGGGAAGTCTGCGCATTCACAGGTTTGCCTGCGATCGCTGACGATTCCGGAATCAGCGTCGATGCTCTCAACGGCATGCCTGGGATCTATTCAGCTCGCTGGGCCGGAACTCACGGCGATGATGTAGCCAATCTCAACTTGCTCATCGCTCAACTTGATCATGTGGCGCCAAGTAAGCGTGGGGCCGCATTCCATTGTGCAGCAGCCATCGTGACGCCGCAGGGCGATGAGCGCGTTGTTGAGGGCACCCTAGAAGGCTCCCTGCTCACGAAGCCAAGAGGCACGAGAGGTTTTGGGTATGACCCGATTTTTGTTCCGCTTGGTTATGAATTGACCACAGCAGAAATGTCTGACGATGAAAAGGATGCGATTAGCCACCGAGGACGAGCGCTTGCAGCGCTGGCCCCGGTAATCGAGCAACTCATTCCAGAGGCGAAGAAGTAATAACGAACTTGGTGCGGGAGAGGGGACTTGAACCCCTACGTCCGAAGACACAGGTTCCTAAGACCTGCGTGTCTGCCAATTCCACCACTCCCGCATGAAGCAAGGGAAGTCTAATGGTTGCTAGGTCAGTGCTAAATCGCGGATCAACTTAGCCACATGGCCGGTGGCCTTCACGTTATAAAACGCATGCTCGATCTTCCCGGTTGGGCTGATCACGAAGGTTGATCGAATCACTCCGACAACTGTCTTGCCGTACAGCTTCTTCTCCCCGAAGGCTCCGTATTTGGTGAGCACTTCCTTTTCTGGGTCGGACAGCAAAATGATCTTGAGGGCTTCTTGTTCCCGGAACTTTGCCAACTTTTCTGGCTTATCCGGGGATATGCCGATGACGACGAAATCTAAAGAACTGAATAGTTTCAAGTTATCCGTGAAGTCACAGGCTTGCTTGGTGCAGCCTGGAGTTAATGCCGCCGGATAGAAATACAAAATCACGCGCTTGCCTTTGAATTGCGAAAGGCGAATTGTCTCGCCAGCGTCATTCTTCAAGGAGAAGGCGGGGGCTGTGTCTTTAATTTCTAGTGCCATGGGAGCACTCTAATGAAAAGCGCAAAACAATGTAGGGACGTTGCCTAACGAGTAATCGGCGCCAGAGCTGAAGCGTCCGTATGTGAATCTAGGCCAGCTGAACGATGCAGCCCACGCGTTCCAGTGATTGCTAGCACGATCAGGAAGAGTGCAGCACCAACCAACACGATCATGGTACCTGAAGGCACTCCTGCGTAGTAACTGATGTACATGCCAACAAGCCCACAAAAGGTGCCGATGATCGTGCTGTAGGTCAGCATTCGACTAAATGAGTCAGTGAGCATGCGGGCGATCACCGCTGGGATGACAAGCATTGCCGCAACCAGAGTTACGCCGATTACTGTCAACGTTGCCAGGATCGATAGTGAGAGCACGATCATCAGCATTGCTTCTATGCGAGACACGTTCACACCGGAGACTGCAGCAACGTCTGGGTCAAAGGTGCTGAAGAGTAGCGCGCGGTAGCGCAAGAAAACAAAGGCGGCAGTCAAGATCGTTACAGCGATAAGACCGATGATCTGTTCGCCGCTAATACCCAGGATGCTGCCAAAGAGTGCATTCTCAAACGATGGTCCACTCGTGCCGAATTTTGCAAAGAGGGCAACACCTAACGCAAACGAAGCTGTGGTGATGACGCCGATAGCGGCATCCGCGCCAAGTCTGCTGCGCTTTGTTACTGCAGTGATTGCCAATGCTGAAGCGATGCCCCAGATGCCTGCCCCAAGAATATAAAAGCTCGAAGCAAAGAGTTGTGCTGCAGCAAAGCCGCCAAAGATGGAGTGTGACAACCCATGGCCGATATAACTCATCCCGCGTAACACGATGAAGACACCGATAAATCCGAGTAGGGCTCCAGAAAGACTCGCGACGAATAAGCCTTTCTGGAAAAATGCGTATTGAAGTGGCTCGAGAAGGGTTTCCATGTCAGCCTCCGTTACGCATAGGGTCGTTGGAGGGCGCTTCGTCAATCACGATGCGCATGCCAAGGTGTTCTAAAACTTCCATTCGGGCGCCAAAGGTTTGTTCAAGTACATCGGGATTCATCACTTCTTCAGGCGCTCCCGAAGCCACGATGCGTTGGTTGACACATACAAGATGAGGTAGGTGCGCAGCGATGCCATTGAGATCGTGAGTCGTGAGAACGATTGCGATGCCTTCTTCGTGCAAGTCAGCAAGAAGGTGCAATACGTCGTGACGCGTAGCTACGTCTACTCCGCTCGTAGGTTCGTCGAGCAACATCACCTGTGGTTGTCGCAGGAGTGCGCGTGCCAAAAACATGCGCTGTTGCTGGCCACCAGAGAGTTCGCGTATGTGACGCTTTGCTAATTCACCGATGCTGAGTCGTTCAAGAACACTGCCGACACTTATTTTTTCAGACTTGCTTGCCCAGGGAAGTTGGTTCGCCGACTTGCGCGACATGAGTACGCATTCTTCAACGGTGATCGGAAAATTCCAACTCACCGTTTCAAGTTGCGGCACGTAGGCGAGCCTTAGATCTTTCGATGCTGAGATCGTTCCGCTCATTGGTTTCAAGGTTCCAAGAAGGAGTCGAAGTAGCGTGGTTTTACCTGCGCCAGATGGACCAACGATGCCGGTGAACTGATCTTCATGAACATGAAAGTTCACATCTGTCAGAACGGGATGGTGTGTGTAGCCAGCAACCACATCTTGAAGCGTGATTAATTCCGGCCCTACTCCGGTGCCGGTCATTGTGGATACTTCGCGGAGTCAATAAGGGCTGTGCTGGTGCCGACTGCATCAAGATTCTTGGTGGTTCCGCCGAGCCCGCGAATCATGGTGATGTAGTCATATTTCATCAATCCGAGCCAGGAGTGATCTGCTTCACCTGGAGCCCCGGGAAGGTCATCGTCGCGAAGTGAAGCTTCGTACTTAGCACCGGTGGCCCGGCCAATTTCTTCCAAGACTTTGGAAGGAAAAACTTCAGAGCCAAAAATAGTAGGAACTTTTTGGGCTTTGACTTGATCGATGAGTGACGCAACTTCAGAAGGTGTTGGGTCGGAGAAGTTTTTCGGTTGAACCGCACCGATGACAGTCCAACCGAAATCTTTCGCGAAATAAGCGTATGCATCGTGATACGTCAGAAGCTTAAGATTTCCAGCAGGCACGGTTGCTTGATCTTTAAGTAGAGCCTTGGAGAGTTCAGACACCTTTTTATCGAAGCGGATGAAGTTTTCAGAGTAGTAGTCGGCGTTTTTTGGATCGCGGCGAATGAACTCGTCGCGAATCACTGATGCGTATTTCGCTGCATAGAGCGGATCAGTCCAAAGGTGCGGGTTTGGCTTGCCCTCACTCTTGGGAAAAGAGAAGTCATAGATGTAGGCAGATTCGGGTAAAACCTTTGAACCGATTTCGATGAGTTCGGCGCCGGCTTTCATATTGCTGCGAGCTAGGTCGGCTGTGGGATCTTCCAGCTTCAAGCCGTTGACGAACACAATGTCGGCCTTGCTCAAAAGTGCGGCAACCTGGGGCGCCGGCTCAAAAGTGTGACTGTTTGTTCCCTCAGGAACAATGCCCTCGACCTGAACCTTGGTTCCGCCAATCGAAGAAACTATCGAGGTGATGGGGGAGACGGTTGTGGCTACAAGCAGTTTCCCGCTTACGTCAGGTACTGCAGCAGAGGAAGGCGAGCCAAAATCTGAGCCGCAGGCCGTCAGCAACAGCCCAGCCCCACCGGCGGCGCATACGAGCGCGAAACGCTTGATCACCGAGACAGACTAATTGAAATTCTTACTAATTGCAAAAGACTTGCAGTAAGAGTTCGATCAAAACCCGCATTTGCCAGGACCCCATGAGCTCCGCGTAGTCTTATCAACGTGCCGATAGAAGTGATTGAGCAAAGCGAACCCTCTCTCGATGGGTTAGTTGCTGAGATCACTGCTGCCCGAACTGAACTTCTTGCTTCAGTTGAGAACCTCAAAAGCCAGTTCACCGGTGCTTCGTTACGCCAGCGGGGGATGAATGCAGTCACCGGCGTATTCACTGATGAGTTCGGCGGAATTAAGCCCAAGCGCGTGGGCAGTATTGCTGGAGTACTTGCAGGGGTGGTCGGGCTCAAGCTATTGGCCCGCCGACACCGCTGAAACCTGCACCTGCATGTTTGGCCGCTTTCACAAGCGGCTAGAGTTAGACCTATAACTGAATACCTCATCCAGAGGGGCAGAGGGAAACGGCCCGTTGAAGCCCCGGCAACCTATTTGATAACTCGCTTGCGAGGCCAATCAAAGTTCGGTGCCAACTCCGACCTGTAAAACCAGGACAGATGAGCGAGAAGAGAGGCCTCGTACATATGACTGCAACTTTGGGTACCAACCCTGAACTTGGTGCTGCCCATGCCCTGAGGTGTCGCGAATGCAGCGCACTGTATGGGCTCGATGCCAGTTACGCATGCTTTGAATGTTTCGGCCCACTCGAAGTGGCCTACACAGATCGATCGATTACCCGCGAAGCCATCGAAGCTGGCCCACTATCGATGTGGCGCTACGAGGCACTTCTCCCAGTGGTTCCTGGTGCGAGCAAGCGGCCCGGTCTACAACCGGGTTTTACCCAACTCATTAAAGCTGACAATCTCGCGCGCGCACTTGGCGCGAAGAGCGTCTGGGTCAAAGACGATTCGGGAAACCCCACGCATTCATTCAAGGACCGAGTCGTTGCTGTGGCCTTAGAAAATGCGCGGCGCTTGGGATTTGAAACCATTGCATGCGCTTCCACAGGCAACTTGGCCAACGCCGTTGCAGCAGCTGCCGCACGCGCAGGCCTGAAATCTGTCGTCTTTGTACCTTCAGATCTTGAAGCAGGAAAAATCGTGACCACCGCGGTTTACGGCGGCATCTTGGTTGCGATTGGCGGCAACTACGACGATGTGAATCGCCTGTGCACTGAAGTCGCAGCCTCACGTAACTGGGGTTTTGTGAATGTAAATCTGCGTCCTTACTACGCAGAAGGTAGCAAGACCGTTGGTTATGAAATTGCTGAACAGCTGGGCTGGCGTTTACCTGATGCCGTTGTCTCGCCGGTTGCTTCTGGATCATTACTGACCAAGGTCGATAAAGCTTTCCATGAATTCGTAGAACTGGGTTTAGTTCAAGCACATGACACAAAGATTTACGGTGCTCAAGCGACTGGATGTTCACCAGTTTCCCAAGCTTTTGCTGCAGGCCAAGATTTCATCAAGCCGGTGAAACCGAACACCATTGCGAAGTCACTTGCAATCGGTAATCCAGCTGACGGCCCTTACGCGCTTGATGTTGTGCGAAAGACCAATGGCGCACTTGCAGATGTCAGCGATGACGAAGTCGTTGAGGGGATCAAGCTGCTTGCTGAAACCGAAGGAATCTTCGCCGAAACTGCAGGCGGGGTAGTGGTCGGGGTGTATCGCAAACTTCTGAGGGATGGTCTCATCGATCCTGAAGCTGAAGTCGTTCTCCTAAACACAGGAGAAGGACTCAAAACCCTCGATGCCGTTGCCCCAACCAGCGGCCCAACCATTTCAATTTCACCGTCATACGATGACTTCGAAGCAGCATATAAGGAGATCACATCATGAGCGCAACTGTTCGCATCCCCACCATACTTCGCACCTACACCGGTGGTGCTGCTGAAGTAACAGCCACTGGTGCAACGTTGCAGGAGATCATCAATGACCTCGATGCCCAGTTCGCAGGAATCGGTGGCCGGGTTCTGGACGACAACGGCGCTCTTCGTCGTTTCGTGAATATCTACGTCAACGACGACGATGTTCGTTTCATTGATGGCCTTGCCTCACCAGTTGCTGATGGAGCTCAGATTTCGATTATTCCTGCGGTGGCCGGCGGCTGCTAGCGCGTACTTTTCGCCCACTCCCAAAAGTGAAAAAAGTTTACTTCTGGTGGTTCCACTCTCGATTTCATTTCGTTCTCGCCCGTGCACAACATTAGTAGGTTCAAAAGCCGAATAAAACGCGACAAGACCGACTTATTAGTGTTTACTTTGGCTTGCTTGTCTCCTGGTCGGGGAGCCAGGTTCCGATCCGGACATAGTTCACTACATGTGGAGGTCGCTCGTGAACTCAGTATTAGAACTTACATACTCGGAATATCAAACCGTGTATAACGTTTTATCGTTTGCTTTAGCATCAATGTTGGCTACTTTTATTTTCTTACTTGCGGTTCAAGGGCGAGTTTTACCTCGTTACCGTCAAGCGCTTGTGATCTCAGCGATGGTCTGTCTCATCGCGGCGTATCACTACTACCGAATCTTTAATTCATTTACCGAAGCCTATGTCGCTGTCGGTGCTGGAGATGCAGCAACATCGGTAGATGGAATGGCTTACGCCTTAGTTAACGGCGCAGGGTTTAATGAAGGCTACCGATACGTCGACTGGCTGTTAACGGTTCCACTTCTACTCTTTGAAACCATCGCTGTCTTGGCACTCGCGCCAGCGATTCGCAAGTCACTGCTACTCAAGCTCATTCCAGCCTCGGCTTTGATGATCATCCTTGGATACCCAGGCGAGCTTGCCGCAGACAACGGAGCGAAGGGCATCTGGGGCGCAGCATCCACGATTCCGTTCCTCTACATCTTGTACGTGCTCTTTGTGGAGCTGAACCGCTCCGCAAAGTCTCAGCCGAACCAAGTGGGCAAGGATCTCAGCGGTCTTCGTTGGCTGTTGCTGGCAACGTGGGGCGTCTATCCAATTTCTTACATGTTCCCTATGTTTGGTTGGGAAGGCGCAGATTCGTTCGTCTACCGTCAGGTGGGCTACTCCGTCGCAGATATCTTGGCGAAGTGTCTATTTGGAATCTTGATTTACAAGATTGCTCGTGAAAAGAGCTTCGTTGATGACGATGCCTTTAGTACTCAAGAGTACAAAGCAGCGCCTTCTTCAAGTTAATTCAATGAAAGAAGGGCGGTACTTTCAATTGAAAGTACTGCCCTTCTTTCTTTTATAATTGAGGGGCGTTAAGCATCTTCTTCTGGCTTGTAAAAATTGAAGTACCAGATGTAATACACGCAAAGCGCCGGTCCGACCAAAAGCATAAGGAACGGAACTAAGCCACCAGTGCCGTCACCGATGTATCGCACTGCTTGAACAATAAGTGTAATTGCGATTGCCATAAAAACAATACCGATAACGAGATTTTGTGGTCGACGTTGCGCCCAACTTTGAGTTTCCATGGTTGATGTTTACCGTAAAACTTTCGTATTAGCCAGATTCATGCGAATTTTCCGACTCTGGTTTTAACGGCTTGAGTTATCTTTTCCCCGCTTTACCAGCACAACGATCAAGCTGATCGAGAGCACCGCGGCGATGAGCGCGATGACGGTAACCATCGTGCCAACTGGCGCGGAGTCTTCAACAACTACGGAGTCTTCAGTCACTTCCGTAGCACTTGGAGGGGAGCCGGGCGCAGCGGGAGTTCCGTAACTAAAAGTGATCGCACCCGTCACAGGGTGGCCATCTCCGGAAACAATTCGATAAGCCACTTGGTACGTGCCTGGCTTGACATCCGTAGGCCAAGGCATCGACAAGGTGTTATTGACAGGTTCAACGCGCCTGCTCGCAACGTTCACGCCAGCTTCAGTGTTTATTGAAATGGTGTCGAGGTCAGGTAAAAGTGGCTCATCAAAAACAAACGTGACATCTGTCGGGGCAACGGCTAGCACTGCGCCATTGGCAGGGGTTGAAGAGACGAGTTGCGAGTGGGCTTGGCTGGGTGCTGGGCCAAGAGCTAGGAGAGCCAAAGCGACGAGAATTATCGAAGCGCCTCTCGCCATCAATTTCTTAAGCAATGTGTACCTTCCCAGTTGTAATCAGCACACTTCCACCCTTGCCGATCAGAGTCGCGTTCATCATCCAATCACCTGCGAACGGCAAGACCCCAGTTGCAGTCACTTTCTTGCCATTGCCCGATGCTCGCCAGGTGATCGGGCCGGGGAGTGAAGGGTGAGTCCAGGCAATTTCACCTGAGGTTGAAGAGGCGGCGAGGTTCACACTCAGCAGCCCTGCACGGCTTCCGTTCAGGGTGGCGACAACCTTCGGGATGGTCGCAATTGAGATTGACTTTCCCGCGGGTGAAGGCTTTCCCACAATAAATGAAACTGCTCCAGCGACCACGTGCCCGTCATCAGAGGTGACTTGCCACTGCGCAGCATGCGCTCCTGCGGCAAGTTTCACATTCGGAGTGATGGTCAACGTTGCGCCAGAAATCTTCGACGTGCTTGCCAGCTCTTGTGTCGTGCTGTTGAGAAGTTGTGCAGAATCAAGTTCCACAGGCTCACTGAAAACGAGCACAACGGCCTTTGGAGACGATGAAACAACAGCTCCGTTGATTGGGTTGCTTGAATGTAGATCGGCGTGGGCTGATGCAGATACTGGGTTCACGAGAAGAACGAGTGAACCCAGCACTACAGCCCCGAGGGCTTTACGCATGAAGTGAATCCTTAAATCGACTTATGAATTTACGGTGCAAGGATGGTGAGAGAAGGAGCGGGGCTGGAAAGGCTTGCAGTTGATCCGGCCACTGGCACCTCAACCCAGGCTTCTTGTCCAGCCATGGAGTTCGCAACCTGGCGGCCATCAACCTTGGCAATGACATCTGAGCTCTCTTTGATCTTGGCAGACGTTGTGGTGACCGAGAATTTGCCGCCTGAGCCGACAGTTACGTCATTTTTGGTTAACGGGATCTGATCGACAAACAGAGCAACTTTCTTGCCCGCATATGCCGGGATTGTTCCTATGACTGTTGCATTTTTGCCGTTTCGCGTAACGGTGATTTCAGCATCGCAGACCTGAACTGCCTTGAAATACACGGGTGCAGATTTCACTCCGGCAGGTAGGGCAGGGAAGGTCAGTTTGATTCCGAAGTCGTCAAACTGATCATCGGGTAGTGCGCCGCCGGTCCAGGAAACGGTGGTTGGAGTAGTGGAAGTCACCCAGCCAGCCTTCTGTTGTGGCTTCACGCCAGTGACACCATCGGGAATCGTGACGGTGATGGTGTTCGTTGCTTGACCCATGCAGCCATGACCTGGGCGAAGAAAGACGGTTGCGCCTTTGCCTGCAGTCAACGTTGCGCCATGGGCTTCGATGCCCATATGTGCGCTGGCTGGGTTTGCGAGAGCTACTGCAGCGATGAGAAGTGAACTGGCTGCAGCGGTTGAACGAAGTGCGGTCTTACGAAAGTTGGTGAGCATTGAATGGAAACCTTCCAAAAGTGATTGTGAGAAATTCGAATGAAGCGCCAACGCATGGGCGCGGGCGCGAATTAGTTACAGATCACTGATGGGGGACCGCGTCGTGCAATGGCATGGTCGAGGTCATGCGAACAAAAGGTGTGTGAGTCTCCTGGAAAGCCGGAGACGGCTCGTAAAGCCACGGGTGCAGGTGCACATAAGAAAACAAAGAGCAGCGTGCGCACCATGGAGATCCAGCGGTGCAGCAGGGCATCAGCATGTGACAAGACAAGCGCGGTTGCGATGGCTGCTCCCACGTGAGTCAGGACCATGGCCGTGCTGGGTAAGAGTGAGGCGTGATGTGAGCCGTGCCCCGCGCCAACGGTCATCAAGATATGCAGCAATGCCTGCACTCCGACGCTGAAGCCGATGAGCCAGATGTAACTACGTTGCCGCTGCAGGAAAGCGATGCTCAGGGCAACCACTAAAGGGGTCAGGATTAAAAATGCGCCAATGGTGGGCGGACTCGCATTTGCTGACGTGTGTGCGGCCGAGGTCAAGATGAGCATCGCGGCGCCAACCACGATTCCGCGAAGTGCGCGCATGGACCCGGAAGTCTGCTGAGCACGACTATTCATTCCAAGATACTAATGCAGGGGCTAATCGCAAGATACCTGCCTCTTTGCAGTCATCGGAGCCGCGCTGCTCCGGGTCTTGCCTGAGCACGAAAAGACTAAATTGCTCGCTTCGTGGCTAGAAAAATCAAATTACCTTGCGATTTTGCTACCTAGATAGGGTTCGCGCGTGTAATTTTGCCCTGAGACGTTTGCGAGGCAATGTCGAATCAGGGAGATAATAATGGCTTACGAAGCATCCGTGTTCACAACAGATCCAGAAATGCGCAAGAAGTATGACCAGTGGCAAAAGGAGCGGGCAATTGACCCTCGTGCCTACTACAACGAATTGCGCAAAAAGGGACCTGTTGATTATGAACAGTCTGAGGGCGGCGTAACCATCCTGAACCGGGTCGATGTTGAAGCGGTACTCCGGGACCCAGAGACCTTCTCAAGCGTCGTGTTGATCATGGGTGCAGATGAGCCAGCGCTTCCTGTGTGTTCCGATGGCGATGAGCACACCGGTTACCGCAGACTCCTTGATCCATTCTTGTCACCAAAGCGCATGGCGAGCATTCAGCCTGCTGTGACTGCTCACGTGAATGCGCTCATTGATAAATTCATCGACGCAGGCGAAGTCGACTTCAGCACTCAAGTTGCAACGCCGCTGCCTTGTGCAACTTTCTTGACCTTGTTCGGCTGGCCAGTGGATGAAATTGATCAAATGGTCTACTGGAAAGACGTGATGGTTCACCCGCAGATTGTTGCCGGCAGTGTCGAAGCAGGGCAGAAGTTGCAAGCCGAAGTCGTTCCAATGATCTTCGCTCGTTTGCAGCAGGAAATTGAGACCAAGCGCACTAACCCAGGTGACGATCTGATTTCTCGTATCGTGCAAGGCAAAGATCACAACGGTGAACCGTTCAGTGACAATGTCATGCGCCGCTTGCTGTTCCAGATCATGGCCGGCGGATTAGACACTGTTACTGGAGCACTGGCTGTGTTCTTCCACTACTTGGCAACGCATCCTGAAGCTCAGCAGTTGCTTCAAGATGATCCAGATCAGGTCGACAACGTGGTTGAAGAACTTCTGCGTTGGGAAACCACGGTTATGGGCTTGGCTCGCATTGCAACCAAAGACACTGAGGTTGCTGGCTGCCCAATCGCTAAGGGCACATTCGTGAGTCCCGGACTTGCTTCCGCTGACATTGACCCTGCTGTTCCAGGCGCGATGGAAGTAAAGCTCACCAACGGTGACAAGGCGCACCTTGCCTTTGGCGCTGGTCCACACCGTTGCCTTGGTTCACACCTGGCCCGTCTTGAACTACGCACCGTCATTCGTGAGTGGAGTCGTCGGATTCCTTACTACGAAGTCAAGCAAGGTACTGAAGTTGATTGGATCGCAAGCCAGCTTCGCGGCATCCACCACTTGCAGCTTTCTTGGCCGCCAGCAAAGGGCTAAGACCTGAAAGAACGTTCAATGGTGGTGGTGGGCAAGGATTTTCGGATCCCTACCCACCACCATTTCTTTTGTCCGTTGCATCCCTGACCACCATCGGTGTTGTTCATAGACCTTCAGATGTTCATTGACCACAAAGACTTGAATTGGCCCACCTGCGGGTAACTTCCTTGGGCGTAAACGATAAAAACCGCCTCGAGGGCGGTTCCTGTCAGTGCGCCGCGAGGGACTTGAACCCCCAACCCGCTGATTAAGAGTCAGCTGCTCTGCCAGTTGAGCTAGCGGCGCTTGGTGCGGACGAAACTATACAGGTTTACGCACTGGCTATTTTCGCTGCCTCAAGCAATGCCTTGCCAAGTTCACTTTGGCCTTGCGGATTGGGATGAAAAGCCGAACTCGCCATCTGCCCACCCAATTGCACCCCGAAGATCCAAGAGGTTGCCCCAGCGCAGATCCCGTGACCAATCGCGGAATCACCTGACCTGGTCCAACTACCCAGCACGGGCTTCCAACCCAAGGCCGTGGTGTTGGTGATCTGACGATTCAGGGATGAAGCAATAGGCAGATTAGTGATGGTTTGGTTTGCCATTTTGTAAGCGACATCTGCCGGTGGAGTGGGGTTGAGAAGTGCGGCCCGAGCCCAAGTGAAATCCTCTTGATTCATGCTGAGATAGGAGCAGATCGCACCATTGCTGTTTCGAGCAATGTCTGGATACATCGTTGGGAGTACAGATGCTGTCGGAGCCAGGTTGATGCCGCTAGGGCAAGTTCGCTTGCTCAAACAATTCGCGATATCGCTATAGGAAGTTTGAAGTTTTGCAGTTTGATCACTGACTCCAGCCTGCAGAGTTGGGTAGTTTTGCAAAACACCTGATGCTGGCTTACTCAACGGACAATTCGCGTTCAATAAACATGAACTCAACACCGATCCAAAACCAACGTCGTTGCCGCCAATTGACAGAGATACCAGATCTACGAGTTGATCACCGATCAGACTTTTCGCCAGGGCTATTTGAGTTTGGCCGGTGCCAGGCTGGACTCCCAGAATTCCTGCTCGCACGGTTGCTCCGGAACATGAAACATCGACCAATGTGACAGAAGTCAGCGGAGACGACTTTTCTAAAGCAAGCGCAGCAAGTGCTGGCGCACCATGAACGCTGCGATGACACACATCGTTATCCCAGTACGGCCGAAAACTGGAGAAGGGCCCACCTTGAGCTAGCCAGGCACCAACGTTTCTTGGGTTTCCTTCACCCGAGGCATAGGAATCACCCATGGCGACCATCAGAATGTTTTTCACTGTTCCTGGAATAGCGGTAGTTGCATTTGCGGTGCCGGCTGCGACGTTCAACCTGAAGATGTAGCTGCCCTCAGGAAGAGTCACCCGCGTCTTACAGGTGGAAGTCGTGAGTTTTTTTATCGGAATCGAAGTAACAGTCGATGTCGAAGTATTTTGCAATGACCAAGAATATTGAGAGCCTTGTGAACCACAAGCATTCAAGGTGACGGGAAATCCTGCAGCGGATAGGTACCAAGAAAGTGCACCACCGATGAGCCGCTCATTTGGTTGGGCAATGTGATTGCCCTCGCCGACCATTTGAGTTGAGGGGTTGGCCGAGAGCGCATCAGACTCGGGCACTCCGCCATCACCATCGATGAAGCCATCGCCATTGACGTCTTTAATCATGTCCACCATGACCCAAGACGCCTTTGCCGTGACCTGAGGTGCTGAATGGGCTACGCCGACCCAACCCGACGCCAGACAGGCGACCAGGCTCAAGGCAAGCACTCCAGACTTAGACATACGGGCAGTGTCGGCATCCGTTGGCGCAGCAAGTGCCGCGTTTTGCATGGGCAGCAGCTGTAATGACGATTAGCCCGCTTCCGGGGTCGCGATATCCCGCATCCCCCCGCTCGACGGCAGCGCTGTGGCAGAGGATGATTTGTTCATAGAGCGGATGATCGGGTGCAAGCCGGTCGGGATGCGGCTGTGTCAGCGGTCGCGACGTGATGGCCATACCCATAATTATGCAGGAGGAACTCGTGCGCACAATCGAGCATTGGATCGATGGAAAGATCGCGTCTGGGGCTGGCACGGCTACTTCTGCTGTATTTAACCCGGCGACCGGAGCCCAGCAGGCTCAGGTGGTGTTGGGAACCAGCAGTGATGTCAATGCAGCTGTGGCAGCGGCTGCTCGAGCCTTTGTTGACTGGGGTCAGTCTTCGATCAGCCGTCGCGCCAAGGTGCTTTTTTCCTTTCGTGAGCTTGTGAATGCCCGAGCCCAAGAACTTGCCGAATTGATCACTGACGAACACGGAAAAGTGCTCTCAGATGCACTTGGCGAAGTTCAGCGTGGACTTGAAGTGGTTGAGTTTGCCTGCGGCATTGGGCAGCTACTCAAAGGCGATTTCTCTGATCAGGTCTCTGCAGACGTTGACAGTTATTCGTACCGCGAACCATTAGGAGTCGTAGCGGGCATCACGCCGTTCAATTTCCCGGCAATGGTTCCAATGTGGATGTTCCCGATAGCGATTGCTGCAGGCAACACCTTTATCTTGAAGCCAAGTGAAAGAGATCCTTCTGCTTCAATGATGCTTGCTCGACTTTGGCAGGAAGCGGGACTTCCTGATGGCGTATTCAATGTGGTGCATGGCAACGCAGACACGGTGAATGCAATTCTTGATCACCCAGGCATTGCTGCTGTTTCGTTTGTTGGTTCAACACCTATTGCTCGCCACATTCATGCGCGTGCAACTGCTTCAGGTAAACGAGTTCAAGCACTCGGTGGAGCAAAGAATCACGCGGTGGTGATGCCGGACGCCGATCTCGCTTTCGCGGCAAATCACCTCACAGCAGCAGCCTTTGGCTCAGCGGGCGAGCGTTGCATGGCGATCTCTGTTGCAGTTGCAGTGGGATCGGCAGCCGATGGCCTCATCGAACTTCTAAGCCAGCAAGCCAATGACATTCAGGTTGGCTCTGGACGAGGATCGGGAATAGACATGGGTCCCGTTGTAACGGCGGAAGCCAAAACACGCATCACTGCGTTAATTGATTCGGCCCAAAAGCAGGGTGCCAAGGTGTGCGTCGATGGTCGTAACCTGACGGTTGCCGGATTTGAATCAGGCTTCTTCGTTGGGCCTACCTTGCTCGATGAGGTCAGCGCAGATATGGATGTTTATGGGCAAGAAGTTTTTGGTCCAGTGCTTGCAGTTCTGCGTGTTGACACGCTTGAAGAAGCAATCGCCGTGATTAATGCAAACCCATACGGCAACGGAACGGCAGTGTTCACAAACAGTGGCTTTGCTGCCCGAGCCTTTATCCGAGGGGTCAAGGTGGGCATGGTCGGCGTAAACGTGCCTGTTCCTGTGCCTATGGCCTACCACTCCTTTGGCGGTTGGAAAGACTCCCTACTCGGGGAACACCACATGCACGGTACAGAAGGCCTCCATTTTTATACTCGGGCAAAAGTGGTGACGTCAAGATGGCCTCAAGACGCACTCGGGGCCTCCTTTGATATGCCGACAGCGCGTTAGATACTTGCGTTATGTCAACTGATGTGGCCACTCAAGGCTCAGACTTTGCTCCGATACCCAAACAAAGCCGTCACATCGGTGCCTTCTCCGAGATGCTCGTGTCTTCAATCTTGGCGTTGGTTGCCTCGCTCGTTTTGTCTTCTGAGGCCATTACGTTGGCGGCGAATCCACTTGCCTCATTTTCGTGCGACATCAGCGCGAAGATTTCATGCAGCGTGGTTGGCGCTTCCTGGCAGGCATCGTTGCTTGGTTTCCCGAATGCCTTCCTAGGGTTGATCGCTGAACCAGTGGTCATCACCATCGCTCTGGCTTCTCTTGCCGGCGTGATCTTTCCTCGATGGTTTATGAACGCTGCGCAGGTCATTTATACGGCTGGTTTAGTTTTCGCCTATTGGTTGCTTTACGAGGCTTATTTCAATATTGGGGCGCTCTGCCCATGGTGCTTACTCGTGACCATCACAACCACAATGGTGTTTGCCTCTATGACTCGGGTCAACATTTATCGAAACACCTTTGGTTTTAAACCGGCAACTCATGCGCGCCTGACCCGCCTGCTGGATTCGTGGGTTGATCAATACGTTGTGGTCATTATTTTTGTGATCATCGGCGCCATGATTGTGGTTCGCTATCTTTAAGGCTGACTCGCGTGTGAACGCGGCGCTCGCTGACGTGAGGAGACAGTATGAATAAGGAATGGGGTCCCCTTGCTGGGCTTATTGGAGAGTGGGAAGGCGAAGGCGACACTGACCGCGCCTTCAAGCACAGTAAGAATGTGGTTTTTGACACCTCCCATCGTGAAGTTTGGACGATGAAGCCGTTTGCTCACACTGATGTTCATACGTTTCGCAAGGTCAGGAACTAGATGCTAATTGTTGGCATTGGGGGAACGACAAATCCGAACTCATCCAGTGACGCTGCGCTTCGTTTGGCCTTGAACGAAGTTGAGGGTCAAGGTGCGCAAGTCCGAATGATTTCAGGTGACCTGCTCAAGAACCTGCCGATGTATGACCCAGTGAGTCCCGAAAGAACTCCAGATGCTTTGGCACTCGTTGCTGCGATGCGAGAGGCGTCAGGAATTATTATTTCTGCAGCCTCGTATCACGGTTCAATTTCTGGAATGTTGAAGAACGCCTTGGACTATGCCGAAGACCTGGCTCAAGATGAACGCGTCTACTTCTCTGGTATTCCCGTTGGCAGTATCGCTGTTGCCAAGGGCTACCAAGCAGCTGTGAACACCTTGGCAACACTGCGAATCATTGTGCACTCGTTACGCGGGTGGCCAACACCGTATGGCTGCATAGTTAATACATCACCAACAGAAAACGGCACAGGTGTCGAAGGCGCTCAAGAAGGATTGCGGCTTGTTGCAGGTGAAGTTGTGCACTTAGTTCGAGCATTTGAGTCGCATGCGACGAGCGTTTCTCGCCAGGAATAACTCTTGTTCGTGCGTTAGATCCCCAACGCCTTGGCTTTGGCTGCGGCAAACTCTTCATCGGTAAGAATGCCTTGCTTGTGTAGGTCTGCAAGTTGTGCGATCTTCGCCATTGAATCATCTGCTGCCGGAGCATCATTGGTCGCAGGTTCCCCAGCAGCTTGTTGCGCGGCGGCTTGCTCGTTGTAGGCATGCGCCTGGCGTTGAGCCACGCGGCCAGACACTGCGGTGGCGGTTCCTGAAATAACTGCGGTACGTGCGGCTACTCGCATAAGACCCATGATCATTCCTTTCAATTACGTTGCTTGACGGTTAAAGAATTGCGATGGCTTATCGGCCGAGCACCATTTCGGCCGCTGCCGCTGGAATGCGAATTTGGTCGATGACAACGGCATCTGCATCGCGAATTGCATCGACGAATTTTGCTGCCCAAGTGTTTTCAAAGGCGATGACAAGGGCCGAACTATTCAGAGGTATGTCATCATGAATTTCTTCAGCGTCATCTAGGCCAAGTGCGCCCGGAGATGAAACTGTTATGCCGGCAACTGCGATACCTAACTGCGCGTCAAATTCGTGATATTCAAGTGCGGTAACTACACCGTCGGCATCTTTCAAAACGAAGAGCAAATCGAGAATTTCAATAGTCCCAGCGTCAACAAGTTCCAGGATGGCAGGTGCAATTCGACCATTGAACTTATTACCCGGGAATCCAATGATGATGACGTCAACTGGACCCATGGCTTTCCAATCATTGTGCTTGTGCTTTGGGGCTGCCGCGAAGCAGCGGAACCTTGAATGGCTCCGATACTCAGCGTAACTTTTGCGGCTCATTCCCGGAATCACGGGACGAGCAATAAACGGTCAATATTGGGGTGAGTAACGGGACTTGAACCCGCGACGTCCTGGACCACAACCAGGTGCTCTACCAGCTGAGCTATACCCACCATGAGGACCACTTACGCGACCCTCACCCGCTTGCGCGGAGACTGAATACTAGCGGATGCTGAGGGCCGCAGGATTTGGGCTCATCCGAACTTTATTCGGCTCGGCCATGGTCGACCACGTGTCGAATCCCAAGTTCCTTAGCGATTGTCGAGTCAGGTCCTGGCGCAGCGACGAAAACGGCATCTCGGTAATAACGAAGCTCGGCGATTGACTCACGAATGTCACCGAGCGCCCGGTGATTTCCGCTTTTTTCTGGAAGGGCGTAGTACGCACGCGGGTACCAGCGTCGTACCAGCTCTTTGATGCTTGAAACATCCACGAGTCGGTAGTGCAAATGGTCATCCAGGGTTGGCATGTATTTCGTGAGGAAACCTCGGTCGGTATACACACTCGAGCCAGCCAGTGGTGCTTTCCTTGATTCTGGCACATGCTTTTTTACATATTCGAGCACTTGGGCTTCGGCGTCAGCCAAGGTGATTCCCAGTGCAATCTCGTTGATGAGCCCTGACTCGGTATGCATATTGACGACGAAGTCATCCATTTGGGCAAGAGCAGCGTCATTACAGTTGATAACCAGACTAATTCCGCTATCAAGTTCATTCAGTTCACCGTCGGTAACGATGGCGGCAATCTCTACAAGTTCATCCCTATCGGGATATAAACCCGTCATCTCGCAGTCGATCCACACAAGTCGGTCAGAGTTAGGCATAGTTACAGGTTACTGGAGACAGATCAGGCGTTGCCGAGCTGCGCATCTTGGGTCACGACCGCAACAGGGATTTTTGCTTGATGCAAGACCCCATGGCTGACGGAACCAAGCACTGCGCTCACCACGGAGCCATGTCCGCGGGTTCCGACCACGATGAGCGCTGCCTCAGGCTGGGCACCCAAAATCGCATTTACCGGAGTACCGCGAACGACCCTAGTTTCCAGTGTCACATCTGGGTAGGTCGCTTCAAAACCAGCGAGCAATTCCGCAGCAAGGCGAACCTCAGAGTCAGTTGCATCAATCATTTCGACAGGCACTGGCGTATTTGGCATCACGATGAGGTCAAAGGAGGGCACATCCCAAGCATGAATGGCAAGCACTTTGAGTTGATGGCGGCTCGCATAGGCGAAGGCAAAATCAATAGCAACGTTGGAGGCCTTGCTTCCGTCAACGCCGACGACAACTGAATCTTTTGTTGACTCAGAGCCATCGCGAACAACCACGACCGGGCAGTCCGCGTGAGCCACAAGTTGTTGGCTTACTGAACCAAGTAGTAATTCCTTGAAGCCGCCATGGCCCCGGGATCCCACAACAATGAGCTCGGCAGTTTCTGATGCGGCAAGGAGCAAGCCCGTTGGTGAGCCAATATCTGCATGAGTCTGAAAGTCTTTAACACCCAAGGTCGCGGCGAAATCATCGAGAGACCTTTGAGCGCTTTCCCGGATCTTTTCCAGAGTCTCAATGCCTACCTGCATCCCCGGACCCCAAGCGCCGCCGCTCACTGGTGGCGACATGGCGTTAATGATCGAGAGGCCAATTCCTCGTGAAGCCGCCTCGCGGGCTGCCCAAACTGCGGCGCTCGTTGAAGATTGGCTGCCGTCATAGCCCACCACGATTCGGTTACGCCACATAATTGATTCCTTTGTTATTGCTCATACTTTCAGTCTGTCATTGACACGCAGACTTTGTGGCATCTTTGATGGGCGCTGATTTCCCCATCTTTTATTCGTTAGCCTTACCTCATGGCAGATCGCGTGTATCGACCCTTGATTTCTACGGTTAAGGGTCTCTTTAAGGTTTTAGGTCTGAAATTTGACATCGTTGGGCAGGAACATCTTCCACTGACGGGTGGTGCAGTCCTGGCGATCAACCACACGAGCTTCTTGGACTATGCCTTCGCCGGGCTGCCACCAGATCGAGCCGGTCATCGACTCGTTCGGTTTATGGCAAAAGAAGGCATCTTCAAGCACTCGGTTGCTGGTCCTTTGATGCGCGGTATGCACCACATCTCGGTAAATCGCGATGCCGGATCAGAGGCCTTTAGACAAGGTGTTCGGGCACTCAAAGACGGGGAACTCCTGGGAGTCTTTCCCGAAGGCACAATGAGCCGATCTTTTGAACTCATCGCTTTCAAGAGCGGTGCCGTGCGAATGGCAGCTATGGCGCAAGTACCAATTATTCCGATGGTGGTTTTTGGAGGGCAGAGGATTCTTGGCTACGGGCACAAAGATTTTTCTCGTGGAAAAACGATAGCCATCACGGTTGGTGCGCCGATCATGATTGACAAGCGTGCGGATGCTCATCTTGAGACCGGACATTTGCGCGAAATTATGGCCGGGATGCTTGACGAAACCATTGCTCGTTATCCGCGTGTGCAAGGTGAAGAACTTTGGTGGTTACCTGCGCGCCTAGGAGGCACAGCGTTAACTCCCCAAGAAGCAAAGACTCAGCGTGTGTCTCGGGACGATCAGGATGAGCAGTAACCAGACAGGTCACTATTTTGGGCGAGTAGTTATTTGTTGAAACCGTGGGGACTCGTCCTGGGCAAGCGGCTAAGGCCACATGAGCGTGAATTCTTTCAGCCTTACCTGTGAGCGTAATTACCCGAATAATCCGACTGAATATGTGGCGAAATCCCCTCAACCAACGTACGGTCAGCAGGTGACTAACTTTGCCCCTAACGTCCCTGCCGATCTTCCGCGCACCTTGGGTGCTTTGGTGGCCTCTGGCTTCCAATCGCGCACCGTCAAGCAAGAGATGCAAGCGAATCTTTTATCGCGCCTTCGCGCGGGTGAGCCAAGCCTGCCGGGCATCGTCGGCTTCCAAGACACAGTGATTCCGCAGGTTGAGCGATCAATTCTTGCTGGGCACGATCTGGTGCTTCTCGGTGAGCGTGGACAAGGTAAAACTCGATTGATTCGGACGTTGACTCAGTTACTTGATGAGTGGATTCCGGTCGTTGAAGGCTGTGAGATTAATGATGATCCACTTGAGCCGATATGCGCTGGTTGCCGCCGCCGGCTCGCAGAGCTCGGTGATGAGCTCCCAGTATCTTGGCGCCATCGCAGCCAGCGATTTGGTGAGAAGTTAGCAACACCGGATACCTCAGTTGCAGACCTCATTGGAGACGTCGATCCAGTGAAGATTGCAGAAGGCCGAAGCCTTGGTGATCCTGAAACTATTCACTACGGGCTGGTTCCACGTACGAACCGCGGAATTTTTGCAATGAACGAACTGCCAGACCTTGCCGAGCGCATTCAGGTTGCCTTGTTGAATGTGTTGGAAGAACGAGACATTCAAGTGCGTGGTTACAACTTGCGGTTGCCATTGGATCTTTTGGTTGTGGCAAGCGCGAACCCTGAAGACTATACAAACCGTGGACGAATCATTACTCCGTTGAAGGACCGTTTCGGCGCCGAGATTCGCACGCACTACCCACTTGATCTTGATGATGAAGTTGATTTGATTCGCCAGGAAGCAAATATTCAAGCAGTTGTGCCAGATCACTTGCTCGACATTGTCGCTCGCTTCACAACCGAAGTGCGAAGTTCATCATCGATTGACCAGCGAAGTGGTGTTTCTGCTCGCTTTGCGATTGCATGCACGGAGGCTCTTTCTGGAGCAGCTCTTCGTCGATCTGCAATTACGGGTGAAAAGGAACCCGTTGCTCGAGTCGGAGACCTTATGGGTGTTGTGCCAACGCTTCGAGGCAAAGTCGAGTTTGACGTCAGCGAAGAAGGCCGCGAGCAAGAGTTGTTGATTCATTTGGCTCGCAAAGCAACTGCGGAAAGCTGGCGTCAGTGTCTTGGCGGTAACGACATTCGGCCGGTACTTACCTCTTTAGTGGAATGGTTTGATGCTGGAAACACATTGCAAACCGGTGATGAAACAGCTGGTGATGCACTCCTTGGAGAGCTGGGCCAGTTTGATGGGTTAGGCAAGTTAATGAAGGCGATTGAGCCTGAACTTGCTGAGTCGCCTGGTCTCGCGGCTTCATGCGTTGAGTTCGCAATCGAAGGCCTCTGGCTCACTCGTCGCATTGATAAGGATGCCGTGGATGGGGTTATTCGTTACGGGGCTTCATGAGTCGGTTTACCTACGGTTCCTTCCATGACGGACCTGACCCGCTCTCTGCGCCAACCGATGCAGGCGGTGGGGTAGACGAGATCGGTCGAAGACTTCTCGATGGACAGTCACTTAACGATGCTTTTCGCGACATGTTTCGCGATGGGGTGAAAGACCGTGATGGTCTGCGAGAGATGTTTCGCAAGGCTCAACAGCGTCGTAAAGAAATAGAAAAATCAGGCCGGATGGATGGCCTGCTTACTGATCTGCGTCAACTGTTAGACGATGCTCTCACCCAAGAACGCACAGCACTTTTCCCGGATCCGTCCGATGATGCTCGCTTCCGCGAAGCGATGCTTGACACTGTTCCCGACGAAGTTGGTCGCGCCGTTCAGCAACTAGCCGACTACGACTGGCAGTCGCCGGAGGCACAACGATCTTTCGATCAGTTAAAAGATCGCCTACAGCGCGATGTGCTGGATCAGCAGTTCAAGAACATGACGCAAGGCATGCAGCAACTCAACACTCCTGAATCCAAAGCTGCGATGAAAGAGATGATGCAGGACCTGAACGCGATGCTTGAAAAACATCGTCAAGGCGAAGACGCCACGCAAGATTACGAAGACTTCAAAGAGAAGCACAGTGAGTTTTTTCCTGATGCGCCAGAAACTTTGCCAGAATTTATTGACGAGTTAGCCCGTCAGGCAGCAGCGATGCAACGAATGATGCAATCGCTGAGTCCAGAACAGCGCGCTGAATTGGCTGAGGCTATGGCGCAGGCACTTTCAGACATGGGCCTGCAAGATGAGATGTCTCGACTGCAAGAGAATTTACAGACGATGAGGCCTGAGTTCTCATGGACAGGCCAGCAGCAGATGAGTGGAGATGAGCCGCTAGGCCTTCCAGATGCAACTCAGGCTCTAGCTGAATTAGCTGATCTTGAATCTTTGATGGATCAACTTTCAGATAGTGATGCGCGCGCTAACCTCGACAACATCGATGAAGCAGCAGTTGCTAGGGCCCTGGGACGTCAGGCTGTCGATGATCTTCGTGCAATGCGTGAGATTCAAAAGCAACTTGAAGATGAAGGCTATCTCCAGCGCGATGGTGATCGGCTTGAGTTGACTCCAAAAGCTGTTCGCCGCATTGGTAGAACGGCACTCAAAGAAGTCTTTTCTTCCCTTGATGCCTCCAAACGAGGTGATCACAGTATCCATCGCTCAGGTGCCTCGGGCGAGATCACCGGAATGACTCGTCAATGGCAATTTGGTGATGAGCAGCCAATTGATGTAGTCACAACTGTGCGCAATGCTGTGAATAGAAAAATCATAAGTGGATCTTCGAAGCTCACTCTTTCGGCGGAAGATTTCGAAGTTCACGAGACGGAAACTCGCACCAGGGCAGCCGTTGCGCTGCTCATCGATCAGTCATTTTCTATGGTCATGAGTGATACCTGGCGCCCTGCAAAAACTATGGCCCTGGCCTTGCACTCTCTTGCGCAAAGTGCGTACCCGCTTGATGCCTTAGAAATCATTTCCTTCGCCAATATTGCTCAAGTTGTTAAGCCGCACGAACTTCCTAATCTGGAAGCCAGTTACATTCAAGGTACGAATCTGCATCACGCATTGATGCTTGCAGGTCGTTTTCTAGATAAACATCACGGTGCGCAGAGAGTCGTGATGGTGGTCACTGATGGTGAGCCCACAGCGCATGTGGATGACGAGGGATACTCCTGCTTCAGTTATCCACCGAGTGACGAAACTATTGCGCTCACCGTTGCTCAGATTGATTTGATGACTCGACGCAAAGTGCCGATTTCTTGGTTCCGGCTTGGTGATGATCCAAGTTTGGAACGATTCTTGGATCAAATGGCACGTAGAAATGGTGGCAGGGTGCTTGCATCTTCGAGTGAAAAGCTTGGTGATTATGTCGTGAGTGACTATGTGCGCTCACGAGGCTCGCGTTAGTACTCGATGCCGCAGTGCACGTTGTGTTATGAGAACGTTCGTAAGTTTGATTACTGGTTGAATGCCTTGAAGACCACAAGAATTGACACGCCTATCAGCACACTTTGAAGGAGACGAGTAGCGGTTTTAGGTGTAATTCGCCGCAAGAGTCGACTACCTATCGGTGCACCAATTAATCCACCCAAGCCAAGAACGAGTCCTGATTGCCAATCAATTTCGCCATGATTGAGCATGTGCCCGATCAACGCGGCACCGCTCGAAAACACGATCACTGCCAGCGATACTCGAGCAGCAACTTTGATTGGTGTGTTGAGCCACAAAATTTGTAGGGGCACGGTGATCAGCCCACCACCGATGCCGAACAGGCCACCCAGGAAGCCACCAGACCCGCCAGTTACGCCAACTTGAAGAACGTTTGCGCTGTTCGTGTGCAAGTCATGGTCTTCAACTTCTGCGTTGACTCTTTTGTTCGTCAGTACCACGTTAACAATGTTGATCGCAGCAAACCCAAGAAGCAAAGCGGTCCCGGGTAATTGATGGGCAACCCAAGCACCAAGTGGCGCAACAATAATCGCCGGAATGCCGATCATGAATACCCGACGCCACGGCACTTGCTTTGCTCGAGCATTACTCACCGTTGCGGTAGCTGTTGTCACACAGATTCCGACATTGCTCGTCGCAACAGCAGCTACGGGGCTCAATCCACTGAATACCAAAATTGGTACGAAAAGCATGCCGCCGCCGCCGCCGGTTGCCCCCGCGAGAACTCCAGCCAATACGGCGACAAAGAATTCAATGACAACCTGCATGGGGGCAAAACTAGCGTGTGGAGCTCAACCCACTCGGAGTTGCTGCCATGTGAGCCACGCCGGACCTTGGCGGAGGGCACAGCGTGACCAATATTTCCAAAAATGAAAATATGTGAAGAACAGAATTCCCTTCGCGCAGAATGATATTCTGAGGCTATGGCCAATAACCCAACACACCCGTTTACTTCAGATGAAATCGCTCGGCTTACTGCCTGGATGGATTCAGTTGATCGACCAGGAAAGGGCGAGACCCCAGAACTGACAAAAATTTCTGGTGGCTCTCAAAACGAGTTGTACCTGGTTGATCGGGGTGGTGACCGCACGGTCATGCGCATACCTCCGCGCGACTCTGGCCGTGCTGAAGGTATTAAGCGCGAAATGACTTTCCTCGCAGCAATCGCTGGAAGCGATGTGCCCCACGGCGACCTCGTCGTGGGATGTCCAGACCCAGATGTGCTCGGCATCCCGTTCTACCTCATGAAACAAATCAACGGTTGGTCGATGGCTGGCGGTGGTTGGCCTGAGCCATACGCATCCGATCCAAGTCTTCGTCCTAGCCTTGGTTACGCACTTGTTGAAGGTGCAGCCAAACTCGCAGCTATCGATTGGAAAGCAGTCGGTCTTGAAGGCTTTGGGCGACCAGACAACTTCCACGAGCGACAGGTCGGGCGCTGGACTTCATTTCTCGATGGATACAAGTTCCGCGAGATCCCCGGCCTAGACGAGACAACTGCATGGCTAGACAACAACAAGCCACGCGCTTGGAAGCCGGGCATCATGCACGGCGATTACCAGTTTGCCAACATCATGTTCACCCATGATGTACCAGCAGGTCTAGCCGCTGTTGTCGACTGGGAGATGACAACTATTGGCGATCCGCTGCTTGATCTGGCTTGGGCCTTGCGCGACTGGGGCCCCACTGGCGATGCCGACAACAGCAACATTAAAAAGACCACTGAAGGTCAGGCATCCCTTGAAGATCTGTTAGCGCATTACGAGAAGTTGAGTGGTCGCAGCACTGCGGACTTCAACTACTACCTGGTGCTGGCTCGCTGGAAGCTGGCCATTGTGTTGGAGATGTCATACGCACGAGTGGTCAAGGAGAACATCGACAATTCCTCGCTCGCAGGCTTTGGGCCACTCGTGCTTGAATTGATGAGTCAGGCCGCAGGTTTGGCCGCAACGATGCCGAATGGATTGAAGTGAGCTACCTCGATGGTCTTTATGACCTCACTGACAAAGTCATCGTTATTACAGGTGGAAGCCGTGGCTTAGGTAGAGAAATGGCTTATGGATGCGCCCAAGCAGGTGCTCACGTGGTTATCGCTAGTCGTAAGCTTGAAAATTGCGTGACTGTTGCAGATGACATTGCTCAAAAATATGGCCGCCAAACTATGGCCTACGGCTTGCATGTGGGGCGTTGGGACGACATCGAACCGTTTGTCGACGCTGTCTATGCAAAGTTCGGCAAGGTCGATGTGCTGGTGAATAACGCTGGCATGTCGCCGATTTACGAGAAGAACTCGGAAGTCACTGAGCAAATGTTTGATAGCGTGATGAACCTGAACTTCAAGGGGCCATATCGCCTCACCGCGCTCATGGGTGAGCGGATGTACGAGGCGGGCAAGGGATCGATCATCAACATCAGCTCGTCAGGTTCAATCCGTCCTAGCGCGACGATCATTCCTTACGCAGGTGCCAAGTCAGCATTGAACACGATGACCGAAGGGTTCGCGACAGCGTTCGGGCCTGCAGTTCGAGTGAACACCGTGATGTCCGGAACGATGATGTCCGATATCTCTAAGGCCTGGGATCTTGAGGCAATGAAGCCAGGCATGCAGCGCATCGCAATGAAGCGCATTGGTGAGCCACCTGAGATCGTTGGAGCTGTCATTTATCTGGCTTCAGATGCGTCTAGTTACACCTCGTGCGCAACAATTCGCGTCGACGGTGGAATGCCATAAAGGAAACGCTTCTTCGCATATTTGCGTTACAGCTCATACCTTGACACGACTACTATTTTTGTTACAACCCACACCTTCACTGAGCAAAGGGGCATCCAGTGGCAATTGATTTCGAAGTAGAACCAGACTTTCAAAAACTTCTTGATTGGACCAAGGATTTCGTTACGAACAAGGTGTCAAAAGTTGATTTGCTTTGGCCACATGACACCTACAAAGACATGACTCCACAGCAGGCTGCAATCATCAACCCACTGAAGCAAGAAGTTCGCGATATGAAACTTTGGGCATGCCATCTCGGGCCAGATCTCGGTGGCCAGGGCTACGGACAGTTGAAGCTGGCTTTGCTCAATGAAATCTTAGGAACTTCTCGATGGGCTCCGCGTATTTTCGGCACCCAAGCACCCGATACGGGCAATGCTGAAATTATTGCGCACTTTGGAACCGCCGAACAAAAGGAGCGTTACCTCAAGCCGCTACTTGAAGGCGACATAGTCTCTTGCTTCTCAATGACTGAGCCTCAAGGTGGCGCCGATCCGGGCATCTTCACCACAAGTGCAGTGAAAGATGGTGATCACTGGGTCATCAATGGTCGCAAGGTGTGGTCTTCAAATGCTCGCTGGGCAAAGTTCTTTATCGTCATGGTCGTCACCGATGCAAATGCTCCGATTACCGCAAAAATGACAATGTTCATGTTGCCAGCTGAGACTCCCGGTATTGAGATTCAATATAACTTTGGTGTTGCTGGCGAAGGTCCAGAAGATGTATCCGAAGCTCTGATCAAGTACAACAACGTGCGCATCCATGAGTCGGCAATTCTCGGTGGAGTCGGGCAGGCTTTCGCTGTTGCGCAAACGCGACTAGGTGGCGGCCGAGTGCATCACGCGATGCGAACCGTTGGCAACGCACAGCAGGCAATTGATTTGATGGCGGAGCGTGCGTTGTCTCGCTTTACTAAGGGTGAGCGCCTTTCAGAGAAGCAATCAGTACAAATGATGCTGGCAGACTCGTATATTGAATTGGCTTCATTTCGTTTACTTGTTCTTCATTGTGCTTGGAAGATCGACAAGTTGAATGATTACAAGCAGGTTCGGCTCGATATTGCTGCGATCAAGGTGCAAACAGCCCGAGTGATGCAGGCGATTGCTCTGCGCGCGATCCAGCTCCACGGTGCCATCGGCACTTCCCAGGAATTACCGTTTATGGGCTTCCTTAACAGTGGCATCATGTTGGGCCTTGCCGATGGTCCTACTGAAGTTCACCAGGTCACAGTGGCAAAGCAGCTGCTTCGTCGCTACAAACCAACCGAGAGTGTCTGGCCTTCGGCCTTAATCCCGAACCGTAAGGCCGCCGCTGAGCTCGAACTCCTTGGTGAAGTTTTCACTCAGGTTGTGCCAGAGAGCTGAGTAGTATTTTTCCCGGCCACACTTGAGGGTGAGGCCGGGCAACATACTGCTCAATCATTCAGAAGTGTGTGGGAGTCAGGCACTGCCATAGTGACGTGAGGAAAATGAGATGCGTGCTCTAGTTTGTGAGCAGTACGGACCGCCTTCGAGTCTTGCTCTCAAGAATTTACCTGATCCGGTAGCTGGCCCACATGATGTTGTGGTTGCCATTCGTGCCGCAGCAATTAATTTTCCGGATTTACTGATCATTGAAAATCAGTACCAAGTTTCAATTCCAGTTCCGTTCACGCCTGGTAGCGAGTTTTCTGGCGAAGTGATTTCAGTGGGCACTGAGGTCACGAATCTTAAAACAGGTGATCTCGTCATGGGCGGGTCCTTTGTTGGTTGCATCGCCGAAAAAATATGTGTCAAAGCTGCTTCGCTCAAGCCGATTCCCAATGGGCTCACGCTGCAGCAGGCAGCGGCTTTCAGCGTGACGTATAGAACTTCGTATCATTCGCTTGTCACGATTGGCGAGCTCAAGGCCGATGATTGGGTCGTCGTTTTAGGCGCCGCTGGAGGAGTGGGTACGGCCGCGGTAGATATTGCTACTCGCCTTGGAGCCAAGGTGATTGCTGTTGCATCCAGTGATGAACGTGTAGAAGTATGCAAGAGCATGGGCGCAGTCGCTGGCATCAATTACACCAAAGAAAATCTTAAGGATCGGATCAAAGAGATCACTGGTTCTGGGGCAGATGTGATCATTGATCCGGTGGGTGGCAAACTTTCTGAAGAAGCCTTTAGAGCGATAGCTTGGGGCGGCAGGTTTGTTGTCGTAGGTTTTGCAGATGGTGAAATCCCACGAATTCCATTAAATCTACCGTTGCTCAAAGGTGGAATTATCAAAGGTTTCGAGATTCGCACAGTTTCTGATCACTTGCCCGATGCGGTCGCCAAAGGAGATCTGATTCTCGCCGAAATGGCCCAGCAAGGAATGATTCCGCACGTGTCAGATGTCTTCAGCCTTGATCAGGCGATTGAAGCACTGGAGTTTGTTGCGGCGCGCAAATCAACAGGGAAAGTAATCATCTGCCCTTGATCACTGCAATGCATTCACTTGGTTTGTCGAGCATTAAATGGTGCCCACCATCGAGGATCTCAATAACTTCAACTGTGGTTGTAGCTAGCTCAACAAAGTAGTCAGCCACTGCGGATCCACTCACCTGACTAGCGCCCCCATAAACAAAACTGACAGGCTGGGTAAGTTTTGGAATCCGATCATGTATGTATTGGTCGTACGGTTCAGTGATGGTGCTCCAGTCGTGTCGCCAAGACCAGCCCTGTTCCCTTTGTACGACTGAATATTCTGCAAGTGGAAGTAAATATTGCGGATCTGGACCAGCTTGACCTGGCACTAGGCGAAAGCGTAAGAGTGCATCTTCTCTGGACGCGTAATATTTTGGTTCACGAGGTGGTGGGCGTTCACCTGGCTTCGGAAATCTTTCCGGCGCGCGAATATTTCCGTCAAACATGATCAGGTCGCTCACAAGTTCAGGTTCATTGGCCGCCAGCGCGAGTGCGATTCGTGAGCCCATGCTGTGTCCGGCGACGACTGTTGGTTCATTCGTGACTGCGCGCAACACAGCAGAAAGTTCATCGGCCCACTGTCCGACCGAGTATTTTTCGCGATGGTCACTCATTCCATGTCCGCTGAGATCCAGGGTGATGACCCGCCAATCTTTTTGGAGTTCTTCAAACATTCTGTAAAACCAAAGCTGATGGGCTCCAGCTCCATGCACAAGCAGAAGGTGTTTTACGCCTTGACCTTTGACTGCATAGTGAATTGTGGCGCCGTCAACCTCAACACTTTGATCAAGAACGAACACGCTTAAGCCCCCAGGCTGATGCCGCGAATACAGAAGGCCACAAGGTGATCACTTTCTAAAGGGGTGGGGCTAGTGCGCGCATTCATGTGTTCGCGCATTGTTCCCATGGCTGCTTCGCGAATCACCGAAGCATCAAATTCTGGAGCGCTGCTGCCTAGATCTGTCAGGGGTGCGATTAATAGGTCTTTTAGGGCGATCGTCGCTTCTAAGGTGCGGGGGTCAACGCCATTGCCAGTGCCGGAAAAAATCTCGTTGACCGCGACACTTTGTCGAGCTGCTGTTTGGTGGGTTGCCTGAGTGAGAATGCCGCGTATCCACAGTTCGATCTTTTTTGATGGATCTTCAACCTTTGACATGCGATGTTCTAAATATGCATGGACGCGACGTAAGCCACGAGCCATAACTGCTTGCATGAGATCTTCTTTGCCAGTGAAATACCGATAGAAAGCCTGATTCGAGGTTCCTGCTGCCGCGACGATGTCTGCGACTCGTGGTGCTTGCGGAGCGGAAAGTTCAGCGACGGTGAGCGCGGCATCCAAGATTGCTTCAACATCACGAACTGCATCGTCTCGCAGAGGCTTCAGTGCACGATTGACTGCGAATTCAACGGGGTCTTCCGCAGTAGTTGACACTCCCTAAGTATGGAGCATGCCCCATAGGTGCGCGGCAAGGGAAAGAACTTGCCTAAAAGATAGTTGAATAGTAAACTAAATATAACGAAAGGAATTCCCATGGCCGCTATCACTGCTGATCCCCTGACCTTGCCTCGTTTGGCTGCGGCTTCACCAATCGCTGAGCAACGTCAGGTCAAGGTCATCGTCACAGCACCTCAGGCTTTCGAAGGCGAAGGGTTTCCCGTTAAGCGCGCCTTCTTTGGTATCAATCAAGCCGACTTGGATCCATTTATTCAAATGGATCAAATGGGCGAAGTGGAATATGCGCCCGGTGAGCCAAAAGGAACGCCATGGCATCCGCATCGAGGATTTGAAACATTCACATATTTGATCGACGGGCAATTCATTCATCAAGACTCACACGGTGGTGGTGGATTGATTCTTGATGGCGGCACGCAGTACATGACCGCCGGTAATGGGATTTTGCATATCGAAACTCCACCCGCTGCGTTAGTGGAAGCGGGTGGACTCTTTCATGGATTGCAATTGTGGATCAACCTACCTAGAGCCAAGAAGCGCATTGATCCGCAGTATCAAGATCTTCAAGGCGCAGATTCTGCGCTTGTCACAAGTGCAGATGGGGGAGCAATCCTTCGAGTACTCGCAGGTGAAATCTCTGGGCACAAGGGCCCTGGAATTTCGCACACTCCGCTATCGATTGCGCACCTCACCTTGGCACCGGGTGCACAGATCGATATTCCATGGACCCCGACCTATAACGCCATTGTTTACGCGTTGGCGGGGCAAGGGTTCGTTGGACTTGAACAGCGCCCGTTGAAATCAGGCCAGACAGCTGCGCTCGTGCACGGCGACACCTTGCGCATAACTGCCTCACAGCAGCAGGAATCGCGCTCGCCAAACTTTGAGTTGTTCATCATTGGCGGCGAACCGCTTCGTGAACCAGTGGTGACCTACGGTCCGTTCGTTATGAGTACCAAAGAAGAAATCGTCGAGGCTTTTGATGATTACCAAGCGGGCCGATTGGGCATCATCCCAGCGGATGCCATTCAGCCACATCGCACTTAACCACGATCACGCGTCGAACGTTGTTGAAATTAGCTGCGCATTTCGTGGGTTAACGTGCGGCTGCCATCTGGGTAGCCGCACAACTCCCGGTGAGCTACTTCTTCTTACCTGAGAGAAAGACCTTCGCGCCTGGAAGTTGGGCTTTTGGCAGACCCAAGACATGCTGAGCAATAATTGTTCGGAAAACTTCAACAGTGCCACCGTATGTAGCAGTGCCTTGAGCGTAGCGGTGCGCGTATTCAATATCGCCGACACCAATTCCACCCTCAGCATCTGTGGCGAGTAATCCTGCAGGCCCTACAAGATCTTGAAGTTGTGCGGCTTGCTTCACGATGGCATCTGATGCCTTGACTCGGCCCATTGGCCCGGGCGTACTCATCCCCGCTTCGTAGTCGACCATCGCTGAACCCAATCGCTCCAACACCCTGGAATTTTCAGCCATGAGTTTGCCATCGGTTCCAGTGGTCTTTAAAGCCCACCGCGCAACTTCGTTAATCGAGGCACCGAGTACTCGACAAAACCCTGCGCCGATAGAAACATCAGAAAGACCACCATTGAGGTCGAGTCCGATGCTGTGTTCTTCGTCCAATGGGCCGTGCAGAACAGTCCATCCGTTGTTGATGCCTCCAATACGCATGCTGTCGTGCACTTGGACATCTTCGTAAAACACAATGTTGGTGCGCTCGCCACTAAAGGTGCGGATACCTTGAATGGTGACGCCCTGGGAATGGAGAGGCACGAGAAACATCGTGATGCCCTTGTGCTTGGCAGCTTCTGGATCAGTACGAGTAATTAAGAAGGTGTAGGTGGAGATGTGGGCGCCAGTGGTCCACATTTTTGAACCATTGATGGACCACATGTCACCGTCTTGCACAGCTCGAACTTTTGCGTTGGCGATATCAGAACCGCCATCGGGCTCTGAATATCCCAAACAAATAACTGCTCGACCGGCGGCGCATTCTTTGAGAATCGGCTCGGCAACTTCGGCTGGCATGTATTTACGAATGGCAGCCATAGGCAGCGACGACGTGCCCTTCATCATCATCACACGGGCATCTTGGCGGGTAAGTTCCAATTGCATGATCCGCGTTTGCACTGGTGTGAATGCCGCACCGCCTTGCTCTACTGGTAGCTCTGGGTAGAGCCAGCCACGCGCACCGAGTGCTTCGTAAACCTTGGCGTTGAATCCACTACCCGTTTCATGTTCGTGGGCAAACACGTCAGGGGTAAAGAGGTCGGCAAGAAAGGATCGTATTTCTAATTGCAGTGCGCGATCATCTGCACTGAGTTCGACGAATCCGAAATCCATGATGTCTCCTTAAATTCTTAAACTAGATGACCGAAGCCAAAACATGTTGGCCAATAGAAGCAAGATGCGCTGATGGGTCTCCGGCTAAGGATCCCCAACCTTTACTGCGTAAGAAGTACATGCTGATGTCATTCTCAACAGTGAATCCCAGTCCACCTTGAAAGTGAGCAGCCTGTTGGGTGCCATGAGTCGCCGTTTGCGAGGCGTACACCAGGGCAATCGCTGGTAATTCAGGGCGCGCGCTTGGGTCGAAATCTAAAAACCAAGCCGCTTTGCGAGCAATGTTTCGAGCACCCGCAATATTTGTTGCGATATCTGTGAGTGGGAAAGCGACGCCTTGCAGCGTCGAGATCAAGACACCCATGGTTTCGCGGGTTTTGGTAAATTCGATGGTGAGCCCCAGCGCGTGCTCAGTCAAACCAACGAGCGCGCTTGCGGTGAGCACCATTCGTTCATCGTGTGCACGCGAGTAAATTTCTTGAGCCGTTTGGCCAGTGGCCACGATTGTGCGTTGAGCAAGCGGGAATAAATCCCACCAAGCAAGTGGTGTGCTGCCTTGATTGGGTACGTGTGCTGGAGGGGTGTGAACACTAAACAGCACAAGTGCATCACCCACCATCGCCAGCACGTCCTTAGCGATGGCTCCTGCCGGCACGAGTTGCGCAGCACCAGGCATCACCGGTGTACTTGCAAGTGCCAGAATCCGAGAACCGTCAGCAGCTTGGGCAATGACTTCGGTGAGTGCGGGATTATTGGCGCTGGCTAAGGCACGTGAAGTAACGACATGCTCGATGAATGGCACTGGTGCGATTGCACGCCCAAATTCCTCGGCAACGAGTGCGAGTTCAACCATTCCAGCACCGTCACCTCCCACTGATTCTGGCAAGCCCATCGTGGTTGTGCCCATTTCGACCAAGCGATCCCACAGGCCTTGGCTAAAGCCCAGCGGTTCAGACTCGCGAACCAGCGAACTCGGGCACTGATCTCGGAAGAAATCCCCAAAAGCAACCAAGACTTCTTGGCTCACCTCTTCCAAGGTGTAGTCGTGCCGGCGAAATTCAACAAGATCCACGAGAGGCCTCCACAAAAAATCATAGTATTTCTCGATCATTCTGCTGGATAACGGCACGAGATGGAACCGAGTCGGGCAAACTTCTCTTGGTGAAGTCAAGGGCTAGTAACGGTGTCGGGGAAAGTGTTATATTTGGGACAGAATAAGGTTCTCTAAGCAAAGAATCTCATTCTCAAACTTCTCGAACTCGAACAGCAAACCTAGGTGCCAAGAAGTCAGAAAGGCTTGAATCTCCGGATAGTTACAGCCACTGCCGGGTCACTACCGAAAGGAATCAGCCACATGAGTTATCTCGATGATTTATTCAGTCTGAAGGGCAAAGTCATCGTCGTCACGGGCGGTAGCCGGGGCTTGGGCAAGGAAATAGTTATCGGCTGCGCTAAAGCCGGTGCAGATGTGGTTATTGCAAGCCGAAAACTAGAAAATTGCATCGAAGTGGCACGCGAAGTCGAAGAGTTAACTGGGCAAAAAGCAATGCCTTATGAACTCCACGTTGGCAAGTGGGATGCGCTGGAACCTTTCGCTGATGCGGTCTATGAGCGGTTTGGCAAAGTCGATTGTTTGATCAACAACGCTGGCATGTCTCCGATCTATGACAAGAACACTGACGTTACCGAAACAATGTTTGAAAGCGTTCTCAACTTGAATTTCAAGGGACCATTTCGATTGGCTGCCTTATTCGGTGAACGAATGTATGACGCAGGAAGCGGTTCGATCATCAACGTGAGTTCAACGGGATCACTTCGCCCGAATGGAAACATTATTCCTTACGCTGGGGCCAAAGCAGCATTGAATGCAATGACTGAAGGTTTGTCGAAAGCTTTTGGTCCGCGAGTACGGGTCAACACTTTGATGCCAGGGCCGTTCCTGTCAGATATTTCAAAGGCCTGGGGAGAGGAACAGCGCGCCGGTACCTTCCTGAAAAATACGCAAGCCATGGGTCGTAACGGCAACCCGCCCGAGATTATCGGGGCCGCTATTTACCTGGCTTCAGACGCAGCCAGCTACACAACAAGTGCAACTCTTCGAGTTGACGGCGGCTTGTACTAAAGATTTCATCCCAAAACTTTCCAGATTTCTATCGAAGGAGTACCCCATGGCATTTGATTTTTCAGTTGACCCAGAATTTCAGGTCAAACTTGATTGGATGAAGAAGTTCGTGAAAGAAGAGATCAAGCCGCTTGATCTTGTTTGGCCACATGATGTGTACAAGAAGTTCACCCCCCAGCAAGAAGCGATCATCGCACCCCTGATGCAGGCGGTAAGAGACCAAGATTTGTGGGCATGCCACCTTGGTCCAGAGCTGGGTGGTCAAGGCTACGGGCAGGTCAAGCTTGCACTCATGAACGAAATTCTCGGCACAACCTCATGGGGTCCGCGTATTTTTGGAACTCAGGCACCCGACACTGGAAATGCTGAAATCCTCGCGCACTTCGGCACGCCAGAACAAAAAGAACAGTTCCTGGCCCCGTTGCTCGATGGAAAAATAGTTTCCTGCTTCTCAATGACTGAACCACAAGGTGGGTCAGACCCCGGAATCTTCACCACTACGGCCGTCAAAGATGGTGACTATTGGGTGATTAATGGGCGAAAGCTCTGGTCGTCCAATGCCCGCTGGGCCAGTTTCTTCATCACGATGGTGGTGACTGAACCTGGCGCTCCGCTGACGAAGCGGATGTCTATGTTCTTGCTTCCGGCAGATACGCCTGGAATAAATATCGCTTACAACTTCGGCGTTGAGGGCGAAGGCCCTGATGATATTTCTGAGGCCTTGATTCATTACGAAAATGTTCGCGTTCACGAGTCGGCAATTCTTGGTGGAGCTGGTAACGCATTTGCCGTTGCTCAGACACGTTTGGGCGGCGGACGCGTGCATCACGGCATGCGCACAATTGGGCGCTGTCAGGAATTGCTTGATCAGATGGCAGAACGAGTTCTTTCCAGAACCACAAAGGGCGAGTTGATGTCTGAGAAGCAGGCTATTCAGATGAAGATCGCTGATTCATACATTGAGCTTCAGCAGTTGCGCTTGTTGGTGATGTATACAGCTTGGCAAATTGACCAGTACCAGGATTACTACAAGGTTCGTAAGGACATTGCAGCCATCAAGGTTCAGATGACTCGGGTCTATAACAACATTGCACAACGTGCGCTGAATATTCACGGCGCAATCGGCACATCTACTGCGCTGCCATTCGTGCAGGCTGTGCGAGGCGCGGCCGTCATGGGTCTTGCTGATGGACCAACCGAAGTTCATCAGGTCACCGTGTCAAAGCAGGTGCTTCGTGACTACAAGGGCAGCCCAACAACCTTCCCAACATATTTGATTCCGAATCTCACGGCAGACGCGGAAGAGAAGCTGTTTGGAAAGGCGACGACTGCTCGAGTTCCTGATCGCACTGATTTACAGGCTCAGTAATTTCTTAAGCATCATGTTGGGCGGTACCGCAGAGGTAAAACTCTGTTGGTGCCGCCCAACACTTTTTCCAAAACAGAGCGCTATCCGAATTGATCCGCAGTCTGAAGGATGGATAGCCGATCAACAAGAATTTCAATGAGAGCGGTTTCTTGAAATACAGGAGTCGTGGCACGCGTCCCGATTGCGTTAGCGGCCGATAGAACCTGATCGGCTAGCACTCCAGGAAAAAGTGTGAACGTCGCGATCATTGGCACATGGTTTGTACGCTCCTGAAGTTCGGCTGCAGCCGCCAAGAGATTTTCCCCAGACTCGCTGGATCCTGCCGCAACAATTTGTCGACCTGTTGCTTGGTGCCATTGATCCACCAATGATTGGGTTTCTGCCTGTGCAATCGCTGTACGGCCACCGGCCCAAGCAAGCACGATCGGGAGGTCTGCAGGCACTTGCGCATCGAGCGCGAGAGCAAGATCAAGTTGCATACCGATGGTGTCGCCTACAACAATTTTGATTCGGTGATCACGCTCTGCTCGGGCTACTGCATCAGGAACATCTCGAAGAGCATGGGAGGCTTTGCTCAAAAGTAGCGGCAACACACTGATCGAGGTGATTTCTCCAGAGTCACGTTCGCGACCGATCGCGGCAGTCAGTGTTGGCCAATCGTGGTTGAGATACGCGACCCGAACTATGGATCCGCCTAGCCGCTTTTCTAGACGGTTCGCCACATCGCAAGCTCCTTGACTTGATCGAGGATCAGGGCTGCCATGGGCGAGCAGCACGACAAGTGCGCTCACGATTAGCGAACACTTTGGGCGAAGGCTGATTCGGCAGCAAGCAAGTTTGGAACTGCGACGACATCGCCAATCACGATGACCGCTGGGTTTTTCACGCCGACCTTTGCGGCTGTTGCGGCAATGGTGGCTAACGTGCCGACCGTGACTCGTTGATGAGGGGTTGATGCTTGTTCAATGAGTGCGACTGGAGTTGAAGATGATTTGCCTGCTTCAACCAGACCTGCAGCCAATTCAGGCAGTGTTGCTACGCCCATTAAAACTACAAGTGTTAAATCAAGCTGAGCTAGACCTGCGAGGTCTTGTAGTTGATGCCCTGTGATTACTGCATAACCATTTGCCAACCCGCGGTGCGTCACTGGGATGCCGGCAGCGGCTGGTCCTGCGACAGCGGAGCTGATACCTGGAACAACCTCAACGGTTATACCCGCAGCAACGCAGGCTTGAACTTCCTCAGAGCCACGACCAAACACAAACGGATCTCCGCCTTTTAGTCGGACAACGCGCTTGCCTTGTTGGGCGCGATCAACGATCACAGCGTTGATCTCATCTTGAGTCAAGGTGTGATGGCCGGGACGTTTGCCAGCTTCAATCTGCTCGACATCAGGGGCAAGGGAGTCAAGTAAGGAAGTGGGCCCAAGTCGGTCGTAAACAACAACGTCGGCCTTTGCGAGCTCACGACGGCCGCGGATGGTAATTAGATCTGGATCGCCCGGACCGCCGCCGATCAGCACGACATGACCATCGGCTGGTCGAACTCGGCGGATGGGCAGTTCGCCTTCGCTCAGTTGTTCAGCGATTGCATCGCGAATTGCAATTGCTCGGCGAGGATCTCCACCAGCGGTAACCGCCACGGTGATGTCATCAACCCGCGTAGAAGCAGGAGTCCAAGCCTCAGAAAGCATTGCTTGATCAGCGCGAATGCACCAAGTTCCCTGAGCATCGGCCTCGGCGGCGACCTGTTCGTTCACCCCTGCATCATTTGTTGCGGCGTGCACAAGCCAGGCGCCTTCAAGATCTCCGGTTGCGTAAGTGCGCTCACGCAATTCCAGCAATCCTTCAAGTGCCAATGCTGTGATCCGCGAGTCGCAGTTTGGCGAGACAACCAAAATGCGCGCACCTGCTTCAATCAGGGTATTGACGCGTCTCGCGGCAACACTGCCTGCTCCAACGACCACGACACGCTTACCCGCAAGGTTGAGCGAGATTGGATAGCTGCTCATGTGTGCAGGCCACACTCGTTCTTGTCTTTGCCAACCCAGCGACCCGAGCGGGGATCTGATCCAGCGTCAACACGGGCAGTGCAAGGGGCGCAGCCAATTGACGGGTACCCCTGATACATCAGTGGATTTACTGGGACATCGTTTTCCATTGTGTAGCGAAGGAGATCTTCATCTGTCCAATGAAGTAAAGGTGAGATCTTTAGTACGCCGCGCTTCTCGTCGTATTCAACGACAGGAACATCGTCACGATGGGGGGCAGCGGCAACACGAAGGCCAGTGATCCAGGCTTCATAGCCAACGAGAGAATCTTCCATCGGAACGACTTTACGCAGTTTGCAGCAAAGGTCTGGGTCACGATCCCAAAGGTTTGGGCCGTAGATGTCATCTTGTTCTTGAACGCTCAGCACTGGTGTGATGTTGATGAGATTGATATTCGTGCGGGCCACAAGATCGTCACGAGTTTCAAGGGTCTCAGGAAAGTGGTAACCGGTGTCAAGGAAGACAACTGGGATCTCTGGTGCAACGGCAGCGATCATGTGCGAGATCGTGGTGTTTGCCATGGCTTGGGTTGCAACGACTCGCCCTGCAAATGAATCAGCAGCCCAACGAATTACTTCAGCGGCATCCGCGCCCTGCAAACCAGCTGTTGCATACCGCGCAACGGCTTGCAGAACTCGTGCGTCACTTCGTTGGGCGATGCTCATCGGATTGCCTCGTCGTCTGCCCGCAGAGCCCAAGTGCTGAATGGCTCATCGCCATCACGCTCAGCTACGAAACGATTAAATACACGCTCGACATAGTCAGGTAGGTCATCTGCTGGAAGCCGCAAACCTTTGACGGTGCGACCGAACCCTGAATCTTGACCAAGGCGACCACCAAGATGGACTTGGAATCCTTCAACATCGTTGCCATCAGCGTCGAGGGCGCGGATGCCCTTGAGCCCGATGTCTGCAACTTGGATTCTTGCGCACGAGTTCGGGCAACCATTGACGTGAACAGCCAAAGGAATGGCGTTAGCAGGAAGACGAGTTTCGAGTTCGGTCACAAGCGCAGTTGCACGATCCTTTGTGTTTGTCATTGCCAACTTACAGAACTCAACACCGGTGCAAGCCATCGTGCCGCGACGGAACTCTGACGGATAGACCTCTAGCCCAATCTTGGAAAGTCCAGCGGCCAGTGAGTCCACCTGATCTGTGGCAACGTTAATGACGACGATCTTTTGATCTGCAGTGAGATTCACGCGGTCAGATCCTGCTGCTTGAGCTAAATCAGCAAGGGCCAACAGGCGCGGACCGGAAAGGCGACCCACGGTAGGAGCGGCGCCCACATAATTGCGGCCATCCTTCTGTGAGAAGACACCAACATGATCGCGCTGCACAGTGGGAGCCGGGGCAGGACCGTCAATCAACTTGTGACCGAGATATTGGGTTTCCAAAACCTCACGGAACTTCTCGGCGCCCCAGTCAGAAACAAGAAACTTCAAGCGAGCTTTGGTGCGTAGGCGGCGGTAGCCGTAATCACGGAAGATGCTGACAACTCCGTGCCATACGTCAGGAACGTCAGCAAGTGGAACCCAAGCGCCTAGGCGAACCGCGAGGTGCGGATTGGTTGAAAGTCCGCCACCAACCCATAGGTCAAAGCCAGGCCCATGTTCAGGGTGCACGACACCTACAAACGAAATGTCATTAATTTCATGAGCAACGTCAAGGCGAGGAGATCCGCTGATTGCTGACTTAAATTTGCGAGGAAGGTTTGCTAACTCTGGATCAAGAAGGAAGCGATCCAGGATTGATCTGATCGCAGGAGTGCCGTCAATAATTTCATCAACAGCAACGCCAGCAACTGGCGAACCCAAAATAACTCGAGGTACGTCACCGCAGGCCTGTGCGCTGGAAAGGCCAACAGCCTCGAGACGACGCCAAATTTCTGGAACGTCTTCAATGCGAATCCAGTGCAGTTGAATATTTTGACGGTCTGTTACATCGGCAGTGTCTTGGGCAAACTCGATAGAGATATTTGCGATCGTGCGCAATTGCTCGAGAGAAAGGCTGCCACCATCGGAGCGAACACGCATTAAGAAGTTGGAATCTTCGAGCTCTTCTGGCTCGAGTTGGGCGGTGCGTCCACCATCGATACCGGGCTTGCGCTGGGTGTAAAGCCCCCACCAACGCAGGCGGCCACGAAGATCATCACCAGGGATTGAATCAAAGCCCTGCTGTGCGTAGATCGTTTCCACCCGCTCACGAACAGCAAGTCCTTCGCCTTCTCGCTTCATGATCTCGTTGGCATTGAGCGGTGCATCACCGTCAATTGCCCACTGGCCATGAGCCTTAGCCGGGCGAGCAGAGCCAGTGGAGATAGTCATTGCGTTCCTTTGCAGAGGCGGTATTTGTTGGCAAGCAGACCTGACAGTAATTCGGGTCAAGTTGGACTGTCTACGGCAAACCCGACACTTGCGAACCCTTTGCATAAGTAGGGGGCAGTTCTGCCTTCACATGCTCATTAATGCTGAAGATGGCCTAGGGCCATGCTCTTCACTTAGGCACATCGTGCTTGCCCGTTGAGATTGTGAGGTGGGCCCACTCGGCTTCACCTGCGCTTCCGTGCACATGCTCTTCGCCGGCAGGACAAATCACCACGTCGCCCACGGTTGTCTCAATACGCTCGCCGGCGGCAGTTTCGACGAATCCATTACCCGCTACCGTGACAATCACTTGGCCTTTGAGATGAATATGTGTGGGCGTTTGGGCTCCGGCATCAACGCGAACGAATCCAACATCGAGTTCATCGCTGGTTGCTGGGCCTTGTAGCCAGGTCAATGAGAGACCGGCGGCTCCCTGGGTGGTGTTTCCCTCGGCCGTATACAGGTCATCCTTACGCACGATTCTCATGTCTACATCTAAGCGGTTGGCCGGCCCAATGCGCGATAGGTAAAGCCCGCAGCGCGCCAGGCTTGTGGATCAAGGACGTTGCGTCCATCGATCACATGGCGAGTGTTGACTACCTTGGCGACTTCGGCTGGATCAAGTTCGCGGTATTCATTCCATTCAGTGCCATGAATAATCAGGTCGGCGCCTTCAAGTGCTTTCATCACGTCTTGCTCGTAATTCATATTTGGGTAAACGCGCGCAGCATTCTCCAAAGCTTTGGGATCGTGGATCTTGACGTTAGCGCCTGCATTACTTATTGCCACTGCAACATCCAAAGACGGTGAATCGCGCACGTCATCACTGTTGGGCTTAAACGCTGCACCAAGCAACGTCACCGATTTACCGACGAATTCACCACCGAGGGTCTTGCGAGCTAAATCAACGGTGTGTGATCGGCGTCGAAGGTTGATCTGGTCGACTTCGCGCAAGAACATCAGGGCTTCATCTGCTCCAAGTTCGCCAGCGCGTGCCATGAATGCCCGGATGTCTTTGGGAAGACAGCCACCACCAAAACCAAGCCCGGCAGATAGGAAGCGATTGCCAATCCGGGGATCGTAGCCAATTGCTTCAGCCAGTTGGGAGACGTCGGCGCCTGCGGCTTCGCAGACTTCTGCCATTGCATTGATGAATGAGATTTTTGTAGCCAGGAATGAGTTTGCGGCAACTTTGACTAACTCTGCAGTGGGGAAGTCCGTAACCAAGAATGGGGTGTTGATCTCAATCAGCGGTGCGTAGACCTCACGCAGGATGTCTTCAGCGCGTTGGCTACGCACACCAACAACTAAGCGATCTGGGCGCAGGGTGTCTTCAACAGCAAAACCTTCACGTAGAAACTCTGGGTTCCAAGCAACTTCGACCCCCGCTGCTGCTGTGTTTTTCAACTGTTCAAAGATCTCATGCGCTGTGCCCACCGGAACTGTGGATTTTCCGACGACGAGGTCTGTTGGTTTGAGATAAGGGGCTAAGGCCGCAATTGAGCCAAAGACTTGTGTCATATCTGCGCGCTGGGCTCCGGCAAGTTGAGGCGTTCCCACACAGATGAAATGAACATCACCAAACTCAGCAGCCTCTTGGATCGAGGTGGAAAAGCGCAACCGTCCAGCCTTAATGTTTCGCTCCAGAACTTCGTCGAGTCCTGGCTCAAAAAAGGGCACATGGCCGCCTTGCAAGGTAGTTACCTTGTTGAGATCTGTATCAATCCCGATGACCTCAAAGCCCAGTTCGGCCATGCAGGCCGCGTGGGTAGCGCCGAGGTAACCGGTGCCGATAACAGAGAGTCGCAGTGTCATCCCGCAAGGCTATCGGCGAAGGAGCCACCCGGCCCTCTACGCTGGCCACTGTGAGCAATCCCCTAGCAATCTCTCGAGGTCAAGACCGAAAAATCAAGCGCGGACCAATTCCAGGACTTCCCGAGGGAATTCTTCTGAAAATCAAGCCAAATTCTTGGCTGATCAAAGGCCCAGATGTGGCGGCACTTGCGCAACTCGCGGTGAAAATTGTTGGTGGTCCCGAAATTACCCGAGTAGATGTGCGTCTGAAGTCGTGGAATCCACCCAAGGGCTGGACGGGCGCTCCAAAAATGTCAGGCATCAATTCCCTATGGCTCCATCGACAGGGTGACGGCATTTTGCTGGAGCTCGTAGCTGATGAGCCAATAGACCCAGGCCTGCTCGTTGCTGCCGCGCTCAGGGTGTTACAACCGATGGTGAGCTTGAGTTACGGATCGATGTTCACGTTTGGTCCAGGACTTCCGATGAGTGCTGCATCGCTCGTTGCTGATCTCGACGATGTGGTGCTTCCAACCGACAAAGCTCATGTGCATTTGCGTCGCGCTGACACGCTCATCACATCTTCCGAAGTTTCGCTGGACTCAATTGAGCGATCGCGCACTGTTGTGATTGATGAAGACAAGCCAGTGTGGGTTGTTGATGGTGTTAGCCACGAAGTATTTGTTAATCCACTAGTGCATCGCCCGATTGGTCGTCTTTCAACTGGACCGTGGAACGTCGGCCTTGTCTCTGTTCAAGCTGGCGCATTAGTTATCGAAGGTGCAGGAGTGAATCTCAGCACTGAGATTGATCTTTCGCTCAGTGATGTTGCGCAGCTAAAAGTAATCGGTGGGTTGCAAACAAATCTCGAATTACCTACACGCTGGCGCACACAACTTGAAGCTTGTGGCATCATCGTTGGCGCAGATAGTTTCCCTGCTGATGATTTTGAATGGCAAGTGCAATCAGTACACGCCCGCCGTCATGCTCTTCGTGCCTATTCGCCGGCAGCGGCATTGAACGCCTGGCCCGCGGTGACTGTCGTGCTTGCTACTCATCGTGAACGATTCATTGACCAGGCTGTGCAACAGCTTGCTCGTTTGGCGTATCCAAATCTGCAGATTGTTATTGGTCTACATGGTGTTGACGTTGATCACTCGCGCTTCGATGCGATCGCTCATGACCTCAAAATTGTGAAGATCTCAAGCGATGTGCCGTTTGGCACCGCGATGCAGCAGCTGAGCGAAAAGGCTGATGGCCAACTGATCACCAAGATGGATGACGATGACCATTACGGCACAGAGCACGTCTGGGATCTCGTTCTTGCGCGTATGTATTCCGGAGCCACGTTGGTTGGGAAAGCCCTGGATTGGATCTATGTTGAATCTGCAAACACCACGGCGTTTCGTCCTGAATACCCGGCGGAAACTTATGCACCTTTCGTGGCTGGCGGCACACTGTTGATTTCGCGTGCTGACCTGGATGAACTCGGTGGCTGGCGGCCTGTTGCAAAGTCGGTGGATCGAGCGCTTATCGAAAGAGTGCAAGCAACGGGTGGTTCGATTTACCGTACCCATGGACTCGGTTACCTTTATGAGCGCCGCGGCGAAGGTCACACGGCAACCCCAAATGAAGAGCACTTCCTCACGAAAACAGCGAAGACTTTCGAAGGGCGAATTCAACACGAAGTGTTTGGGACTCGTGCATGACCCAAGCTCCGCTGCCAACACTGCCTCGCGTCACCGTGATCATGCCTGTGCTCAATGAAGAGCTGCACCTTGAAGCAGCAGTCGAGCAGATTTTGCGCCAGGATTATCAAGGTGCAATCGAAGTTGTGATGGCTGTTGGCCCTTCAAAAGACCGAACGCAAGAAGTTGCAGATGCACTATCGGCAAAACACTCCAATGTTGTTGTTGTTGCTAACCCGACGGGCAAAACCCCGGCGGCACTGAACTCGGCAATTGCTCGCGCAACGGGAGAAGTAGTGGTCCGCGTCGACGGACATGCGCTGATTCCAGCGGATTACGTGACGTGCGGAGTCTTAACGCTGCGTGAAACCGGTGCAGACAATGTCGGCGGCGTCATGGCGGCAAAAGGAACCACGCCATTTGAAGTAGCCGTCGCCCGTGCGATGACGTCCAAATTCGGTGTAGGCGGTGCAGCTTTTCATGTTGGCGGGCAAGCAGGTCCAGCTCTCACGGTGTATCTGGGTTGTTTCAGAGCAGACGCATTAGCGCGGGTACAGGGCTATGACGAATCAATGGAACGTGCACAAGATTGGGAGATGAATCTTCGGATCCGTCAAACCGGTGGCATTGTGTGGTTCACCCCAACAATGCAGGTTGAGTATCGGCCTCGAGCCACGGCTGCAGCCCTTGCGCGCCAGTATCACGACTACGGTCGATGGCGTCGTGAAGTAGCCCGACGCCATCCCGACACGCTTTCTTTGCGATACCTCGCAGCTCCCATTGCAGTTGTGCTCGTTGTTGTGGGCGACATTGCAGGAGTAGTAGGCCTCGCCGCTGGCATCAGTTGGTTGGCCGCCTTGGGATTCGCCATGCCGATTGGCTACCTCGCCGCCAACCTTGCGGCGAGCGTGATGACCTTCCTCAGCAAGCCACGGATGGCATTACCCGCTGCTCTGCGTTTACCGCTCGTCTTTGCAACGATGCATGGCTCATGGGGCTTGGGATTCCTGCGTGGTGTGAAGCAATGAAGATTTTCGGACGGCGCAAGTTGCGGTGGACTGTTTTGACTTCAGCTCCAGGAGGCATTGCCGGAGAACAGTGGGGCGACACTTGGTTCGCCCGAGATCTCGTTGATGCCCTGTGCAGACAAGGGCAGGACGCAAACACCACATCTCGACAAAATGCTCATGCATTGGATCGTGAGAACGACGATGTTGTCGTGGTTCTTCGAGGGCTGACCGAGGTAAAACCCAATCGTTCCAAGAAGAATTCAATTTGGATTCTTTGGGTTATTTCACACCCAGAGTTGGTGACGCAGCAAGAAGCCAAACGGTATGACGTTGTCTTCGTAGCAAGTAATCACTGGAAGCCCGACTTCGTTGAGGTGCGTCCGCTGTTGCAAGCCACAAACCCTTCAAGGTTTTCCCCCAAAGCTGGAGTTGCTGATAGCGGCGACACAGCGTTATTTGTTGGTTCAACCCGTGGCGTATTTCGTCCAATCGTTCAAGACGCGATTGCAGCAAACCTTGAGTTATCACTTTATGGCGTGGGCTGGCAGCAGTATGTCGAGGAAGTCCAAATTCGTGCTGAGTTTCTTGCGAACGCCGACCTTCCTGCTGCGTATGCAGGTGCTCGAGTGGTGCTCAATGATCACCACGAGTACATGGCAGAAACTGGCTTTCTTTCAAATAGATTATTTGACGCCACTGCAACAGCAACCCGCGTGATCTCAGATCGAGCAGTGGGATTAGATGAAGTCTTCGGCGAAGTAGTTCGCACGTATGCATCGGTGGATGAACTTGCCCAGATCACTGGCGATCTCGAATCAACATTTCCGCCCTACGAAACCAGGCTTGCTTTTGCCAAGAAGGTTGCAGAAAATCACAGCTTCGATGCACGGGCGAAGGAACTCGTTGCCTTTGTAACGAATAATCGGGAAAAAGCATGAACACTTATCCGGATGTCAGCATCATCGTGCCTTCCGACGGTGAGCTCACCGGACTGTTTGCTAATCAAACGCTCAGCAGCCTTGAGGTTGTTGCAGATTTCCCTGCAGCAACAGGAACGTGGGTGCTCTTTGCTCCCGATCATCTCGTTCTTGAGCGGCACATCGTAAAAAACCTGTTACTCGCAGCTGAGGAATTTGACGCGGATATCGCGCTCGGTGCGGTTCGAACTGCTTGGATACCTACCGTTGTGAGTGCTGGTGAGCTAGCGAAAGACAGGCCAGAGCTAGTTGCCTCTCATCTGCTGTTTAGACGCTCATGGTTAAAGGATCGGGTGCTACTTCTCGATGAACTTGTCAATGGAGTTGAGAAGATACCTACCAGCGTGTTACACGAAGCAAAAGTGATCGTCACGATTGCACAAGAAATTATTGCTCCAAAAGTGAAGAAGGCACCCAATCCAAAGAATGCGAAGGGTTCGCCTTTTAAGAATCTGCCATCATTGGGCTACTTCATGGCGCGAATCTTGCCTTTGAAGAACGAGGTACTTTTTGACGTCGAGGGTAGTCGTGCGATTGACAGTGCACTGCCGATGCTGGCCAAGCAATGGCAACAGGATCACCCTAAATTTCCTCAGCGCTGGATCGCCGCGAAGCAACGTAATTCCTTTACCCACGCCTGGCATTTGGGCAGGGCACGCTGGTTAGTTGTTAATGAGGTCTTTCGAAATGGCTTGCCAAAACGCGAAGGCCAAACGATGGTGGTGGCGGCGTGTGCGATGCCGTTATTGCGCGTAGGTCGAGATAACCCCGATTGGGTTCTGCAACCCACGTCAGAGCGACGTCCAGCCTGGTCGCAAGTTGGACGCTGGGATATAGCTTGTGTGGCATCACCTTTGGGGGAGCAAATACTTCGATCGTCAACCGCTTATGTCGGCGAGATCGTTCACGCCAGTATTTTTGGAGATGCATTGGTCGCAGCTGCTATGGATTCAAAACTGCGATCACGACTAGCGCTTGATTTGGATCGCCCAGTCGTGGTCTTTACATTTTTTACTGCTCAATCCGCACCGAATCTGAGCGCTATCGCAGAGTCGTTCAAGGATAAAATTCAGTTCATCGCCGTAACTGATGATGGAAGCCGGCTGCAATTACCTGATGGGGTAACGCAAGTTATTCACGATATTCCAAGTTGGCTTGCTGCGTCAGATCTCATGATCACAGACTGGTCGGTTCTCACCTTGGAGTTTGGTCGCCTCAAGCGTCCCGTCATTGCTCTTGAAACGCACCATTTAGATGTTGTTCGACGCCGAGGTACCTATCTGAATTTGACTGAAGTTTTGCCGGGCGTGATTGCTGAAAGTGTAAGCGAGACGTTGTCGCTGCTCAATAATTGGTTGCACGCACGGGACTCTTTAGACGCATCAGCAAACCGAAGCGAAAGTTTCGCAGCACTTGCTGGATCACCAACAGGTGACGCAGCAGCGAGTATTTGGTCTGCCATGGCAGGTGAGCAATGAGTAAGCGCATCGTGTTGCTCGCCAACAACGTTGATGAACTCGGAGGCGCCCAACGGGTGGTGCAAGTTCTCGCAGGAGGCTTCGCATCTCGCGGATATGAAGTGACCATTGTGGGAGTGGAACCCCTCGGAGAACGAGTGGCACATAAGTCGGATACGTATAAAGTGGAGCGACTCCTCGAAAAAAGTTATCCAAAAGAGGTTGGAGCAGAACTAGATTCCTTGCGCGCGGGTGCATTACGCAAGTTGCAATCGATTCTTGATTCAGGTGAACCAGGCATATTGATCAGCGCTCAGGTGTGGGCAATGGAACACGGTCTTGATTGTGATCTCTCGGGTTGGCGAACCATTGGTCAGTTCCATTCGTCAATTGAAGCTGCTGCTTTTGGCAAGGATCTTGATCGGATTTTGCGCACCTATGGTGATGTTGACCAATTCCTTGCGCTGACTGCAGTAGATGCCGTGCGATTCACGCAAGCCGGACTCAACAACGCGTCCTGGTTGCCAAACCCACTAGCCCAATGGCCAAGTGAAGTGGCAAATTCACAATCTCGAACAATCACTTATCTTGGGCGGCTCTCAGCTGAGAAGGCGCCGATGACATTGATGCAAGCTTGGCGGATCATCTGCGAACAGGGTCGACTTTCAGACTGGAATCTGAATTTTGTTGGTTCGGGTCCCCATGACGTTCAAATTCAGGCAGCGATGGCCGATCTTCCGAGGGTGCAGTTGCTACCACCAGTTTTGGATCCGTACATCGTCTTAAAAGAAACAGGGATCCTCGCTGTTCCCTCATTGGTTGAAGGCTTGCCCTTAGTGCTGATGGAAGCGCTAGCGATCGGCGTGCCTGCGGTGGTGAGTGATTGTTCAGCCGGCGTGCGCGAACTCGTTGATGAAGGCAGGTGTGGGCTGCTCGTGAATCGTGGTGATGCTGTAGATCTGGCTCGAGGATTATGCGAACTTGCCGAAGATGATGTTTTGCGAGCCCGTCTGGCAATCCAAGGGCGCGAGCACATGTTGAAATATCGACTCGACCAGGTTCTTGATCAGTGGGAGCAAGTGTTTAAGAACGTACAGCGTTAAAACCTTCAGCGCTCATTAAAGATATTCATTTGCCCGAGAAAGATCTTCTTCGAAGTCCACTTCCACGGCAAACAGATCAGTGATGTCCAGGGGCATTGCTTTCAACCCATCTCTATCAATTGCTATCTCTAGACCGCGTTCGAAGTAATCACCGTCAGCACACGATTCGAGTCCGCGGATGAACGTTGCCCGGTCACTTTCTGAGATGTAGTTAATCCCTACTGCTTCGCCGAGTGCAGGGTTCACAGTTTTGGAGAGTGCGTCAATGAAGCCGTCAGCGGCAATCGTGTATTTAACTTCTTCCTCGGCAACAGCCGAGGTGTTCACGCACACGAATGACTGCCCAGCAGCCATCATCGGCTTGCATCGCTCAAGAACTTCAGGGTCAAAGACCACATCGCCATTGAGCCAGATAACTCCGCCATCAGAGGCCAATTGCAGAGCCTTGAGCAGACTGCGGTTGGTGTTGGTCTGATCAAAATTCTCGTTATACGCGTAGCTCACATTTGGAAAAGCCTCAAGGATCATGTCGAGTTTGAACCCCACCACAGTAAGAACTCGAAGGTCAGAGCCGAAGGCTCGTTGCAGGTTATCCATCTGCTGGCCCATGATTGTTCGACCATCGGCTAGGGGCGTGAGCGGCTTTGGCCAAGGTTTGCCAAGACGTGTGCCCATGCCAGCCGCCAAGATCACTGCTTGGGTATTCATAAGGCGGTCTCCGGAGTGGTCGTAGAGCTGGCGAGTACGAGTGTCCTATCGTAACGACGTGACCGATCTCGAGCGCCCAGCACGCCCCACCATTGCTGAGATCCGCGAGGTCTGCCAGCCACCAGCGATTCGAGGTCGAACAAACTCAGAACATTGGGTTGCGGATGTGTATCTGCGCGATATCTCGCCGTACTTGACCAAGCAGTTACTGAAGACCCCAATCACGGCCAACCAGGTCACTTGGCTCATGGTGGCTACCGGTGCCTCGGCTGCGTTCGCCCTCTTAATTCCAGGAATCTGGGGACCGCTGCTCGCGGTGTTTTTGGGGCAAATGCAAATGCTCTGGGACTGCTGCGATGGTGAAGTTGCCAGGTGGCGCCGTAAGTCGTCACCGATGGGTGTGTTCATTGATCGCGTTGGTCACTACACGGCTGAAGGGTTGATCCCAATTGCATTGGGTCTGCGTGCAGCAGGGTTCCCCAACGAGGGCTGGCTGGATTCAATTTGGCCGTTTTTGGGTGCGTTGCTTTCCGTCATTATTTTGTATAACAAGGCTTTGAACGACATGGTGCATGTGTCACGTGCATATAACGACCTGCCAAAACTCGTTGATAAAGCCGCCGTTGGCGTGCCATCAAACGCTGGCCTTCGCAACCTGCGCTCCATTGCCAAATTCTTCCCATTCCACCGCGCGTATCACTCAGTTGAACTTACTATTTTGGTATTAGTCGCTGGTATTATTGATCTATTCGTCGGAGATCTTGGAGCTACCCGAGTATTACTCGTCGCGCTTTTGGGCCTTGGCATAGTCACAATCGTTGGTCATTTGGCTTCTATTTTGTCATCAAGCAAACTGCGATGAGCAATCCTGCGTATGGCGTTGTTGTGCTTACGATGGGCAAACGTCCAACTGAGTTAGCTCGAGGTTTGCAATCGTTGTTGGACCAAAAAGATGTTGAACTCGACATTGTTGTCGTAGGTAATGGTTGGCAGCCGCAGAACTTGCCCGTTGGTGTGAAGGCACTCGCATTAGCCGAAAACGTAGGCATTCCAGCCGGACGCAACGCTGGGGTTGAACACGTGCAAGGCGAGTTGCTGTTCTTTCTTGATGATGACGCTTCGCTTGCTGATAATAATTTCCTAGCGACCGTCGCTCAACGATTTAACGACGATCCAAAACTGGGTTTGATTCAGCCTCGCGTAGTTGACCCCACCGGGCTGGCATCCCCTGGTCGATGGGTTCCTCGACTTCGTGTGGGTGACCCAGCAGCTCCTGGCCCTGCCACCTCCCTTTGGGAGGGTGCTGTTGCCATGCGACGTGCACTTTTTGATCGAATTGGCGGTTGGCCCGATGAATTCTTCTACGCGCATGAAGGCATCGACCTGGTTTGGCGGGTCTGGGATGAAGGTTTCACTCCTTGGTACGCAGGTGACCTCGTTGTTCACCACCCAGTCATCGATCCGGCACGTCACGATGTTTACTACCGGCTCAATGCTCGCAACCGAGTGTGGCTTGCGCGACGCAACCTTCCTGTTGTTATTGAACCACTGTATGTCGGTACCTGGATTGGGATGACCTTGTTGCGCGTACATGACAAAGCCGCTTTGAAGTCATGGTTTACGGGACTTGGTGAGGGCATGAAGCAGCGGCCGGTTGGTCGCAAGAAGATGCAATGGAAAACGGTGTGGGCGATGACAAAAGCCGGACGTCCACCAATTATCTAAACCACGTGTGAGCTATGAAGCGCAGAAAGTTTCGTCACCCGTATTGAGCTTTGAGTATGCGTCACCGGCAGCAGCACTGATCACCACTGGCTTGATCGACGTGAAGTCAGGGCCGATGGTCAAAGTCATGCGCTGGCCCTTGCCGGTGGGATCGTCTTTAGCCGCGCTTGCCCACACAATAGTTTTTGCGCTGGTGTCCCACTTCGTGTCGTAGGTCAGCGTGGTTGCGGTAGCGGGAGTTTTAGAAGTGCCAACGTTTTGTACACGGTAACCCTGGGCCTTGAGTTGCTTAGCAACCTTGCGGGCTAGTCCAGGTGTCGTTGTTCCATTCAACACATCGACGTAGATACCGCTAGGGGCTGTTGAAAGTGTTGGTTGACCATTCGTAGTTTTCGGCGGATATGAAGTGTCTTCGCGCATTGCCTTCCATACTGGGCGAGCCTTCTTCTTATTTTCCAACACGTTTGCCCCGTCGCCTGCTGGCTTCCACGGCATCGTCAAAAACGTGAGGTTCTTAGGACTGATGCCGTTCATCGAAAGCACGAGTTCTTGAAGTTGCTTGAGATCAGCCATTTGTGGATCAGCAGTAATTGATTGGGTCGCGGCATCAAGTAGGCCGATCACCGAGGCCGGGTTGAGCAGAGTGCCGCTTGAAAGTACTTGGCGAGAAAGGGAAGAGATGAAAGCTTGTTGACGGCGGATGCGCGAGGTGTCTGATCCGTCACCGATGTTGTGTCGAATGCGAACAAAAGCTAAGGCCTCTTCGCCGGTCACCACATGCTTGCCGGCAGAAAGATTCAGCCCACTCTGTCTGTCTTTTACGGGGGCAGCCAAGCAGATCTCGACCCCGCCGATGGCATTAACGATTTTCTTAAAACCACCGAAGTCGATTTTCACAAAGTTCGTGATATTCATGCCGGTCATTTCGTTGACGGCTTTGACGGTGCAGCCAGGCCCGCCAATTGAATAAGCGTCATTGAACTTATTTGTTCCGCCACCAACAGTTTGACCCTTGCTATTGATACAGCTGGGAATGTTTACCAGCGTGTCGCGGGGGATGCTGACCGCAACAGCGTTGGAACGATCAGCGCTGACGTGTAGCACGATCGTGGTGTCTGAGCGTTCGCCGTAATTCATACCTTTTTTGCCGTAGCCCTTGTTGCCGGCACCCGTGCGGGTGTCTGTTCCCATGAGCACCACGTTCAGTGGTTTCATGTTTCCGTCGGTGTCGTACACCAACGCGGAATTTTCGCCAGGCGCAGTGGTTGCGCCGAGTTGGGCAGACACGTCAAGTGACTTGATATTGCCCTGCAGATTGCCCATGAGGTGGTTCACTCCTGCGCCAATCACCGTGGTGATGAGCACGACTACTGCTGCGGCTGCAGCAAGCAGACGAGGCCAGCGGCGGCGAGAGGTTGCCATGAAATCCTTTGGGCGAGGGTGAGCATCAATGGTAAGTCGCTGGGCGGCTCCCCACTACTGCTCAGACGGCGTGTTGCCCCGTGAGGTTCCCCGAGAGGAGACCTATGTAACAGTTGGGACTCAAGTTGCGTGTGTGAATTGAGAATTACGTCGAATCCATGTCACCGTAGTCAAGTATCCCGGACTTCCTCGAAAGGATCGTGCATGACGCTTGGTTCCCACGTTCGCCGGCCCTTGGCCTGCGTGGTGGCTCTGGGCATTGGCGTAGCAGGGTTTGTTTTGCCTGTGGTGAGCCTGCCGGTCTTTGATCGCGCACCAGTCGCGCCCACAGAGCAAAGCATTGCCTTGGGGGAAATTGATAGCCAAGGGCTTGCTCAATCTGCCATGGCCATGGCCGCTTGGACGGGCCAAGCCACGGTGGAGCCACTTGGCCTTGCTCACGCACACTCGACACATGCCGTCGTAGCCGCTCCCGCTGAGAACTTGTCGCCAGCTTTTGCAACACAAACTCTGGATACGGATCCCTTTGGACTCGTTGCCGTCACGACCGACTCACCCCTTGACCTACGAACCCGTGTCTTGGTGCGCGTCCGAGAAAATGGCACATGGTCACGTTGGGAACAGCTGGATGCTTCAGAAGATCGACCTGATCCAAATTCACTTGAAGCCGCGAATGCTCGTTACGGCACTGAACCGCTCATTACCGGCACCGCCGATGGCGTTCAGATGCGAATGGATACACCAGCTGGCGTGAAACCAGCCAACGCGAAATTGGTGCTGCTTGATAACCCGGTAACCAGCGAAGACGCAAATCTTCCTGCGACATCGGAACCGATTGCCACAGCAGATGCGAGTACAGCTTCTGCACCAATGCCAAGCATCATCACTCGCGCGCAGTGGGGCGCTGATGAATCGATGCGTCGCGGATCTGCGACCTTTGCACCAACGATTAAGGCTGGCTTCTTGCACCACACTGTGACAACAAACAACTACACGCCAGAGCAAGCTGCTCAACAAGTGCGAAATTTATATGCCTACTTCACCAAAAGCCTGCGCTACTCCGACATGGCCTACAACTTCATCGTTGACCGATTCGGGCGGCTCTATGAAGGTCGCGCGGGAGGTATGGATCAAGCAGTTGTCGGCGGTCACACTGCTGGTTTTAATCAAGAGACTTTCGCGGTGTCAGCGCTAGGCAACTTCCAATCAGCTTCACCGGCTCCGGAACAGCTCAATGCCATTGATGACTCAGTTGCACAGCTCTTCGC
>Ga0114978_10000023_pt1 | contig 110375 bp, 108 predicted proteins | sample S_140212_EF_Meta_FD_87027 | JGI IMG/M metagenome (GOLD analysis project Ga0114978, IMG submission 87027) | Freshwater microbial communities from Lake Simoncouche, Canada to study carbon cycling - S_140212_EF_MetaG | ecosystem: Environmental > Aquatic > Freshwater > Lake | place: Lake...
AATGAATGAATTTATAAAATGAATGAATTTATAAAATGAATGAATTTATAAAATGAATGAATTTATAAAATGAATGAATTTATAAAATGAATGAATTTATAAAATGAATGAATTTATAAAATGTAAAAATGTGAATAAATTGTAAATAAAATATAAATAAATAATAGAATGGATAAATTAATTATTTGTTTTCATGTATTTTTACTATTGTTTATATTTTTAGCCGGAGGGTTGAATAAAATTGCAAATTTTCAGGATACTGCCAATTATTTAGAAGCCAAAGTAAATGCGATTCAATTGAACCCTATATTTATTGCGGCAATCATCCTAACGATAATTTATTTTTATATCATTTCAATGCAAACAAATAATATGTACTTGTTCCTGCTAATAAGCATCGTCATCACAGGCATTCCATTTTTAGCGTATTTTAAAAAGTATTTGAATTTCGGTAAAGCGCTCGTATATGACACAGCCATTGCGGGAGTGATTGGATTACTGACGCTTGGAAGTTTACTAATCTTGTACTCGTTGTATACGAACAAGTATCAAGAGTATGCATACATTGCGACGATTGGATTAGCAGTATTTACCGCAATGACGATTTTAATTTTTCATTTTCCGACAAATAAATCGGAAATGATTTCATTTACAAAGAATCTCTCTATTTTTGGCGGACTAATGTTATTGTCCCAACGATTTGTTGAATAATTTAATTTAGTTACATTTTATATCAAAAATAATTATATTTTTATAATTATTTTTAATATAAAATAATTTATATAATAATTTAAATAATTTAATAAATAAGATATGAATAAAAATAAAAACCATAAAAAAAAATATAATATTAAAAAAATTTTTGTTATTAATTTAGATAGAAGAAAAGATAGATTAAGTTATTTTAAATCGAGATACAATTTGAATATTAAGTTTGATAGAATTAAAGCAGTTGATGGTAAAGATTTGAACATTGATGAATTATTTAAAAATAATACAATAGGCGAATATGGTTATAAATCATTAAAAAATTATAGGAAATTTCATCATGAATTAACAAATAATGGTTCTGTTGGATGTTATCTAAGTCATTACAATATTTGGAAAAATATAAGTGAGAAGGATAAGAATCGTAATTATGTTATATTTGAAGATGATGCAATATTAAATAATATAACATTGGATGATGTAAGTAAAAGATTAAAAAAGTTACCAGAAGATTGGGATATTTATTTATTAAGTAATTCAAATTTTTGTTATGTAAAACAATTTATTGGAAGTAGAATTTATAAAGTGAAAAGATTTTTTTTAACGAGCTCATATGTTATTAATAAAAAATGTGTTGAAAAAATATTTAATACAAATACAATTTTCCCCATTAATCAACAAATAGATAGTTATTTATCAGAATTGGCGACGAATTATAATTTGAATATATATGTACATGATGAAAGTTTTCCATACTTTGAACAATCGCAGCAATTTCCAACAGACATTCAAGAATCGACAATACATGAATTATCATATGATGGATATATTTTATAATCAATTATAAAATTCTACAAGACGCTACAAGACGTCATACGTTTTCACTTCTTTATTGTCTTCTAGCAAACTGAAGCGAAGCTTATAGGACAACAAGTTTTCTAAAATACTTCCACTATTTCCCTGATTAAAAATATTGCGAACGTCTTGCGGTGAACATCCGTTTTTAATAAATGTGACATTTGATATCGTGTCATCCAACGTTGTTGTGGCGACCGTTTGGTTGTCGCCAATAACGATCTGATTTCCATTTGTTGTTACGTAATTCATGGATGCGTCAAGGTAGGTAACGTACGGCGAATTTGCATCACTTGTCGAGTTTGTCAACGTGTCAATAATAATCGTATTGTTTAAAAGCCCGTTAATATAGACATCGAGTGCGCGTTTACTACCGTTGTAAAAAGTATTTGAATCCGGGTTATAAATGGGTATATTTTTATTCGTGATTGGATCATACACGGTTTCGTTTTTATCGACGTCAATGTCGTCGTCCCCGTTGTAATTTAAAACGATGTTTACGGGTTCGCCGATTGGAAACAGCATAATGGATGTATTTTGGTTGGAAGAATGGGACACGTCAAGGTTTCCACTATTGTCAAGAGTCAAGCTTAAAAATGTAATTGGTATCTTTGTTGAATTCGTATTTGTTAAACGCACCAAGTTCAAATTAGATGCGCTATTTACTATAAATTGAGGCGATGAATTTAAATTTACCCATAATGACATTGCGAATGCGCCGTTACTTAGTGCGACATTATTAGGTATTGCAACTGTTTTTAATTGCACGATGGGTTGCGATGATGATATTACCTGAATGGACTCTTTTTGTTGCTGGTAAAATGAATAAAGAATGTACATGGCTGAAATTAAAATTACAATTAAAATAATATATGTAAAATCTAGCTCTTTACCGTAAAACAGCATAGTAAATATTTTTAGTAAATATTTTTAGTAAAAATATAATATATAGTAGTATAATATAATAATACCAATCATTAAATTAATATTTTTAATTAAAAAATTTAAATGACAAAATGGATAATTGTTCAACGTCATGGACCGACTAAGAATGATGTTATTAATAATGAGAGTTTTATGAATATATTACCAAATTTAATGAATTATATTAAATATTTCTTTACAAAAAATAATATTGATTTTAACAAAATGAAAATTAAAATATATACTTCTGAATTTGAGAGATGTTATTCAACGGGAAAAATAATAAAATCTTATTTAAGATTATTGCAATATGATCCGAGTAATAAAACTGAAAACAATGAAAACAGAATCAAAATTGTAAAAAAACACGATTTAAGAAGATGGGATAAAGAAGGGGGTGAAGAGAGAGAAAAATCGAGAAACAGGTCATATAATTATGGTACAAAAATATATAATGAAAATAAAGAAATGGTTTCAGAAAAAGACACATTATACATATATGTGACTCATAGCAGCATTATTCCTTATTTTATTTCCGGATTGGCCGGATTGGACAAAAATCAGTATAAAAAAATTAAATTAACAACCGCATCTTTAACTATTCTTAATATAGATACGAGGGAAATTGAAATGTTAAATAAAGATCATTCAAATATTTAGAATCACATTTTGATGATGTAAAGAAGTAAGTAAGTAAACAATATTTAAACATCAAGTCGAGACAGTTCAACATTATCTTTTACAAAAGCGAATCGAATTTTGTACTTGTTGAAAAAATCGGTGACCGAACTTCCACCGCTGCTGCCGTATCCGCTGGAATAAATATTCCATGCATCTTGCGGTCCAAGCGGCGCCTTATTATATGTTGCCATTGTAATGAATCCGTCAAATCCGTTTTTGGAACCAACATACAATGATCCGGCGCTTAAACTCCACGTTTTTGCCAAAGCATTTGTTTGAACCAGTTTTCCGTTGATGAAGATGTCAATAGAACTTCCGTTGTTTACATTAAATATTACGGATACCCATGTTTGAAGCGGTATATTTGGAATGGAAGGAATTACCGTGTCGCCGCTGTTTCCTAAAGACACATTTAGGGTGTTGTTATCTTTACCTAAACTTATGAGTAAATTGGGATCTGTTTTTTTTGAGGAGTCAGATTCCGAAGATATGACTGGTTTGTCTCCTGATGTTGATTCCCAGTCGTTTACATAAATCCACATGGACAGGGCAAAACTATAGTTATTATCGGGTATAGACAAAGATGTTTGAGTTTTTGCATCCTGTGACCCGCTAATTACAGTGCTTGAAGAAGATGAAGCGAGCATTGTCCAAACAAAATACACAATGACGATGATGAGTATAATAATGATAATCGTTGACCAAGAAAAATCCATTTAACTCTTATTAATACTTAATTCTATTTCTATATATAACTTGTAATATTTTTTTTTATTACATTACAAGTTATTATTTATTTTTTTTAAATAATTTAAAATTGTTTAAAAATTGTTTTAAAATTATCTAAAAATTATCTAAAAATTATCTAAAAATTGTTTAAAAATTGGGTTTTAGTGGCGGATTTAACAGTTTATGCGTGTTATAAATCCAGGAAACCCCTTGAGAACCCACAACATTCTTGTAATATACCACATTGCACGCTTGACCGTATATTCCAGAATCGGAACCAACAATCAACGTTTTTGGCAATTTTGGAATAATATTTGGCGTTGAACTTTCTAAATTGTTGTTTAAAAATATATCCATAATGCCATTATTGTTAAAGTTGATGAATAAATGATTCCATCTTTGTAAAAGAATCGGATTTGTAACAATAACTTGTTTTTTTTGACTATTTTTATTTGCCTCTGTTTGAACATTCACGATGAGCTGGTTATTCGCCGGATTAAATGACACTTGTGGCGCTCCGCCATTGCCGTCTCCATTTGTTGCAAAATTCAATACATTTATGCCGTTACTGCCGTTACCGCCGTTACTGCCAGATGAATAACTGTTGACCGGTTCAGGGTGAATATAAAACCACGCGGAAACACCATAATTGTAATGCGGATTATTATTTTTAACATTGTCTACAAGAGAGGGCGTCAACGAAATCGTTTGACTGTTATCTGAAGTGTCGGTTGTACTCACATCAAGCGGTTCGCTTTGCACATTCAAAGGCAGTACTTTATCCAAAATAACTTCGCCGTTATGATTAACGATCGCGTCGAATGCGCTTGGAAGGAGAAATACTAAAGCAATGAATAAGATTTCAAATGCTAAAAGAATAACGTAAGTCCACTGTCTTTGTGCCAATTTGAATTCGTTTCGAAAATAATCAGCAAAGTTCAGACACAAACACGGAAGATAAATAATAATTTTAAATATCAAACTCGACCACGTGGGGGGGCCAGAAATATAGTTTGGGGCTTCTGCGCCGATGAATCGAACAATCATGGCTAAAATGCCAACAAGGATTGCGATATTAAGGATGAACAAAACCGTGTTTGCAATTATGGGGACGTTGGTATACACGTGTAAGATTGCGAGAATTAAACCAATGACAATGCCAATGATTATCGCGTATTTTAAAAATGAAGTTATAAATGGTATAAATGCTTCAATTCCCATTACAAGAAGCGACAGAAGCGCAAATCCGATGAATAAAAATAGGAATAAAAACAGCGACTTATTGTCTGAAATCACTTGGTAAGGTTGTTTCGTGTAAATATAAACCACCAACCCCAAATACATGAGAAAAATAGCGAGCATTGAATTTTTAACGAGGGTAACCAAAGTGCCTTTGACAAAATAATTGCACAAAAATGTTGTAATCTTATTTATAACATAGAGAGGGTCGGACAATGACATGTCGCTAAAAAACCCATTTACTAAATTGGTTACATTTTCGCCCCTTATAATTGTGAGGTATAAAATGTATAATACGATGATTCCAACAATGGAAGACATTGCAATTCCGGCCAGAGTGTTTACTAAAAAGAGCAGTTCTGAAACTGCGACCAAAACATATAAAATGATATAAATTGCAGATAAATTGAAAACGATTTTTAAAAATACGGCGGATAAAAGTATGAATGCCAATGCGCCTGAAAACCACCATTGTTTGTCGATAAAATTATGACTGAACCCGTATGCAAAAATGCATAAAAAGATAAGGGCGATGAATACTATAAAAAATTTATAAGACGCTCCAAAATCAGTAACCGCGTCTTTTAATTTCATTTTAAATGCATCTATATCCATATCGATCAATAAACCTAACCCTGCTATTAGTATATTACTATATATAACCTACTAAAATATCAAAATAAAATAAATAAAAATAAATAAATAAAAATAAATAAAAATAAATAAAAATAAATAAATAAAATAAATAAAATTAATTAAAAGTAGAATAGTTGTAGTATAATATTCCTATATAAGATATAATTACAACAAGTGTACAAATAAATATAGCCAAAATGGATGGGTTATTATTCCACCCCGTTTTGTTTAAAGATGTCGTTGTAATATTGATTCCAAATAGTATTGATAAAATAATTGCAATGTGCAATAAAATCGTATAAGGGCTAATTTCCGTATTCATAAAAAGTTGAATTAATTTTGTTATAAATCTTGATGCAAATTCGAATTGTTTGATGAATAATATTATCAGCGATAGAATTGCTATGACTGTAAAAGATATATTTACAGGATCCCCTTCTTCATCTCCAAAGGTTGCATCATGTCGAAAAAATACGATAATGCTGGATATCCAGAGTATCGCATACATGATGATTGAAAATATATTCATAGGAGCGGTTATATTATCTGTAAAATTTTTTGGGAATATTTGAAACATTTTCAAAAATGCATTTGGAATATTTGGAATGGACAGTCCTATAAAAAATGCGGTTACTAAAATAAAAGATAAAAACGTCGACCATCCGGCGTATTCCCAACAATCGGAACCATTCGCGCAATTTATTCTCAACACGTTTAAATAATAGAAGAACAAACCGAAAATAAATAAAGCAATGCTGCCAGCAATTCCCTTAAGAATAAGATGCGCTGCATCCATTTTATATAAAATTGTTACAACAATTGCTAAAAAAGGAATTACGGCGGTAAAAATTGCCGCAAAATTTCTAGAAGTGTGACTATCGCTCGGATTTTCATTCAAGTCAATTTCTGATGATGCCAACCAGTAAATCGACATCATCCAAAATGCATAGGTTAGAATGGGGAAAAGAAACATGTTCAACAGGGTGGACAAGCTGTATGATGTAATGTTGAGATTGAATCCATAATTATAAAGAAATGTTAAAATCGATGCACCGATCCACGCGCTAGTAAACCAACCGGCAACCCATTTTTCATTCAAAAAATACATTGGAATATTAATAATGATGCATAATAATGCAATTAAAATGAATTTTGTTAAAGTTGTGATTGTTCCGCTATTACCATTTCCATTTATACTTGTTGATGTTGATATTGATTGCATTTATTTTATTTAAATATTTACTTAATTTTTTATTTAAATTTTTAGATGATTAGAAGATTAGAAGATTAGAAGATTAGAATATTCTTAGATATATTATATAATATAAAATTATTTATAAAATATACATTAAATAATGACACTCATTAGAAGTTTTCGAATGCCGTTTTCTTCCCGTGACAATCTCTGCACAATGCCACTAAATTATCGACAGCATTAGAACCGCCGTGTTCTAAACGGATTTTATGATCGACTTCAAACCATCCTGGAAGCTGGCGTTTACATTCGCCGCATTTCCACGACTGTTCTGCTGCGACAAATTTCTTTTTGGATTCACTAACGCTGCGTTTTGTGGGCCCGGTTCCCGTCGTTTTCCCCGAACTCACTATTTTATTAATACTGTTTTGTTCTCGCCGATTTGTCCAACCGGCGTCGTCATTATTGCCATCGTTTTCACCTCCGGAACCATTGCTAAAAAATGCGCGCTTGTTTGTCATGTCGAAAAATGGAGTCAACATATCTGCAGATTCGCGGCTAATGGGCATGTACTTGATTAATTCGTTGGCATGGTGCATAATAGATTGAGAATTCGCCGGATTTTTTTTCATAAATAAATACATGGAGAGACCGAAAAATCCAATCGTTGCCATTTTTATATATTTTCTCGCATTCGTCGTTTCCACCATTTTAAAATATTTTCCATCGTAATAAGTATTTAAAACTAATGCGGCGGTAATAATAAAAACAATAAATTCGAATTTAAACTTCATCCTTGTACCACTCCACTTATCTTAGTTATTTATTATAAATATATATATATATTTAACAACTAAAATACTAATAAATATACTAACTATAAATATACTAAATATAAAATAAATAAAATAAATAAAATGATTATAAATATCGCAGTTGCAATTACTAAAAACGGTGGGATTGGATTAAATGGTGCGTTGCCATGGCCTCATTTAAAGGGCGATATGGCTCTATTTTCGAAACGGACGACGGGATTAGGAAACAATGCCGTGCTCATGGGTAAAAATACATGGTGCAGCATTCCGGAGAATAGAAGACCGTTGAAAAATAGAACCAATATTATAATTTCTAGTTCTTTGCCAAAGGCGCCTGATTGCCACGTATTTTCTTCTATGAATGACGCGATTGCATTTTGCGAAGCTGCAAAGTATGACGAACTGTGGATCATTGGTGGAAGTAGAATCTATAATGATTTTTTAAATACTTATTGCGATAAAATAAATCGCGTATACATTACATGTGTTTGTTCCAATCATGATTGCGACACATTTATAGATATTCCAGCAGACAGTTACCTTGTTGAAGAAAAAATATACAATGCGGCCGAAAATTGTCACTATTTGACATGTGTCCATAAAATGCATGTAAAAATGATGGAAACAATGGAAACAATGGAAACAATGGAAACAATGGAAACCTTATCAATTGTTTTATCCATCATCGGATAATGACAATTGGGACAATGATGAACAATATTGTGAATGCACATAGATACAAAAAATCCTGGTAATTGCTATTGATGCGATTATGACGATAACAATGAAGATGACAAGAACGTGTCGAAATGTTATTTTTATTTTGACTTTTGTTATCTACTATATAATAATAATCTTCGTAGTGAGGGAAGATACAATGATTTGAAATAATGTCGCGCAGCATTTCAAATGTAATCATTTTTGGATATGGTTTTAATGGTGATGTAGTAAATGTCGATAAAAGAAGCGCCATTAGCTTATGATCCGGATAAATATTTGTGGGATTCATAACATCTTGAAGATGGTTTTTTTGAATGTATGCGTCAATTTTGCGTGTTACTTCTGTACGCGACATTTTTTTATTGGCTGGTTCGCCTATGAATTCAGCAAGTTGTGGTGTTATTTCGCACATGAGTCGTTTGCTTTTTATCATCATGAAAACGAATTAGATTATGAAACAGGATTATGAAACAGGATTATGAAACAGGATTATGAAACAGGATTATGAAACAGGATTATGAAACAGGATTATATATTTTTTATTTTCAATTTTATGAAAAAATATATATTTAAACCGATATTATAAATTATTTTTTATTTTTTCTTTACAACCGGTGCCCACTTGTAAACACCATTTTTATCTGCAACAGATTTAAAAAACTTTCCATTATTTCCCTTCTTGGTTTTATTTTTGCAGTCGTTCGCTGGAAACGCAGGAGAAGGTCGTGACTTGTATTTTTTCTGCGTTTTTTTATTCTTGTTATCGCATTTTGAGATTCTTGGCATTATATATTATAATATTATATAAAAAAAATAATATAATAATATTGTTTTATTTCTGATTTATTCTAAATCAAATGTATTAAATATATTTAATATAATATGTTTAATTTAAAAAAGTTAATTATAATAAAATTATTATAATAAAATTATTATAATAATTTTATTATAATAATTTTATTATAATATTTTAATTTTTTTTATATATGATTCTAATACGTATGTCAATGATGATTTATCATGATCATCATGTTTAACACCGGCTTCAATTGTTTGTAAACCCGACATTGCTATCAAGAATAGATTACATATATCATGATTTAATTCTACATTTTCTAGAGACATTATTGTTTTTATAATGCCAATTAATACATTTGCTGAAAGTTTAGAATTTAATATTAAATCACGAAAGTCGGGATTGTTTGATATATTTTTAAATATTTCTTCATGTTTATTTGTGTTTAAACAAAACAATTTAATAAAAATTTTTATTGCCTTATAAGCATTATTAATTTGTTTTTTGTTTTTATTTAAAAATAATATATCAAACAAACCATTACTTATTTCAGTTGTTAATGTATATACAATTCCGAAATCAATGACTCCAATAGTAGAATCATTTATTATGATGATATTTCCTAAATGAAAATCTCCATGTAAAATATTATGTAAGAATAATGACTCAAAATAAAATGATTGAAATGCATGCCTATGATTTTTCAATTGATGTGATGGTACATTTTTTGCAACGGGTCCATCAATGTAATCCATTACTATAATTTCACGAAATGCATCTGTAAAGTGTTTATAAGCGTGTGGTATTGTAATATTTTTTTTATTTTTAAAATTTTTTTTAAATAACAATGCATTATTTGTTTCATTAATAAAATCACATTGATTTAAAAAAATGTCACGATTATTATTTATAAATTGTTTAAAATTTAGTTTTAAATAATAATTAATGATTTTTTTTATAAGTATATTATCAAATAAATGTAAAAGAATACACGTATCATTTTTTATAATGTCTCTAATATTATCTCTTAAAACTTTTATGATTACATGTTTATTATTTAAACGTGCTTTAAAAATTAACGCAACAGAACCACTATTCATCGGAATATAATTATTTTCAATTATTAATTCATGATTGCGAGAGATTGCATATTCAATGGCATTATTAATACATGAAATCGACTTTTTTAATTCAAGCGGGGTGTATGGCACATTATTACTAAATGTATTGAAATATTGGATTAGTTTGTCATTATTATTTATGTAAAAAACATCATACATATCCTGTATTCCCCACTGAATAATTTTAATAAAAATATAACTATGTTTTACTAGTGAATCACATACGGTAATAACTGCATCGGTATATGTAGTCAAGTGTAATTTATATTTAAGAATGTGATATGATGCAGATAAAATAATATTTGTAATTTTTATTGTTCTTGTTATATAGTCAAGGGTTTTAATAAACATTATTAAAAAGGGTAACAAAATGTATGTTATAATGTGTTATATATAAATATTTCTTATTATAAACTTAAAAAGTAGTTATTTTACAAGTTACAAGATAAAAAATCATACTTATTACTATTTTCTGAATTATTACTATTTTCTGAATTATTATGAATTGAATGAATTATTAAATTCGAAATAGATTGCCCTTTTTTTTCACGAATGACGCGTTCTAAAAATATTCCCAATTCCATTTGTTTTATGGATACATTATCGCGATAATAATTATCCAAAAACCATTGGCGAGTGTCGTATGCTTTCATGAATATGTTGTTGAGCGCGGGCACAACATCTTTTTGTGATGAAAAAAAGGCACCTGTGTTTTCATTCACATATTTCCATCCTCCGAAAATGTCTTTATTTACGAGAATCGGCGTTCCTTTGCATAGCGATTCGGTTAATATGCGAGGTGATGCATCCGAAACACTGGAAATAAACATGACGCGCGAAGCTTCGATCAAGTCAATGAAATCATTCCAATTGGTAAACGGTTTATATTCAATGCGTTTATATTTATCTTTAATTGCCCCCCTCGAACTCGTTCTGCCAACTACAAGTATTTTTAGTCCCGCCTTTTTCATTTTTTTTATGCACTTTACTGCTAGTGGCCAATTTTTATGATAATAATGATGCGGGCCATCTGAACCGGCATTATAAATAACGTCATATCGTTTTTCTAAACCTTTGGGTGCAATCGTTTCCATGTTTGGGCAATCCGATTCACTAAATTCAAATTGTGGAATATTGTATGGTACGGGAATTTTTGAACACGTTAACCAGCAATCCATTTGATTTAAAATATTTTTCATTCCAGTCGTGGTTAGTTCATATAAAAAAGCATTATTTAAACAGTCATTTTGATTTAAAAGGGGGAAATGTCCGTGTGAGCTTATACCCACCATTAAATATCCCTGTTTTTTTAAATCATAAAAAATATGTCGTTTGTTTGACATTAACGGTGCAGATAAAACGCATATTTTCATTTCGTTTCCGTTTATGCGAATGGTTTGAAATGGAAATCCGTGAAAATTGTCAGACCAAGACACTAGTTCCGCTGTATACGTACATGCGTTTGAAATTGCTTCTGAATCCATTTTATTTCATTATTATATTTAATATTATTTAATAATTTCCTTAAAAATAATGTGTTAATATAAATTATATTATTATATTTCTCAAACATTCCTTAAATAAAATATTTATTTATGAAGTATTTTATTGATTTAGACAACACTTTATGCTACACGCATTTAAGCGACTATACAAATTCTAAACCAAATGTAGACAGAATCAATTACTTACATGAATTAAAAAAAAACGGACATCATGTAACAATATGGACCGCTAGAGGTTCGTCAAGTGGAATAGATCATTCAGAACTAACTAAAAATCAACTCGTAGGTTGGAATGTCCCGTATGATGAGCTAGTAATGGGAAAGCCGTCATATGACTGCTGTATAGACGATAAATCGTTCAATGTTGACGATTACTGGTGCGTTCCTCTGCCTCCTTCTCAAAATTCTGAATCTGAAGTAAACATTAAAAAAATGAAAAGCGAGGTTGTTATAAAAGGGTGGGGAAAAGAAATTGTTTTTGTAAATAATGGCGAATATTGTGGGAAAATATTGTCTTTTGAAAAAGGGAAAAAGTTTTCAATGCACTATCACTTATTAAAAAAAGAAACGTGGTACGTCTCAAAGGGTAGATTTATATTTATATGGATAGACACTTCAAAAGGCACAAAACACGGCGAGTACCTAGAAGTCGGAGACGTGGTTACAAATGAAAGAGGAGAGCCGCACCAACTCATTGCGCTAGAAGATGCCGATATTTTTGAAGTGTCAACCCAACATTTTGATAGTGACAGTTATCGAATTTGGAAAGGGAACTAATTGATAATAATTAATTATTATTTATTATTTATTTTGCTTATTTTATTTCAGCGATATGAGCGTTTAATATTTTATTTATAATTCGCGTACTACTTTTATTTTTATTTTTAATGGAGTCGTATATTAAAACGTTGTCTACTAAATCTGATCCAATAATGGTTTCTTTACAATAGTCACCACCTTTTACGAGTGTTTTTGGTTTAATCATATTTATTACGTTGTATGGAGTATCATCGTTAAATATGACAACATAATCGACAATATTTAAATCTAATAAAAATTCACTTCTTTCTGAAGCGCAATTTATTGGTCGAGAATCACCTTTTAATTTTTTCACCGACTGATCAGAATTTAATCCAACTATAAATACGTCACCTTGGTTTCTGCAATAATTCAGCAATTTTAAATGCCCAGAATGAACAATGTCAAAACATCCATTTGTAAAAACAACATTTTTATTTTGAAAACTTTCGAGTTCTTCTGTGTCTGTGTCTAATAAAATTTTCTTTTCTTGTATTTGAATTTGTTGATTGTTTTGTTTTAATTTTAATATATTATATCCTTCTTCAATGTCTTTTAAGCAAATATTATAATTTCCCAATGCCTCGACACTTTTTCCTCCAACATAATTTGCTATAATCCCCGCGCTCGTCATGTTTTGATTATATGTTAAAAAACAATATACTAATACCGATATTACAACATCACCCGCTCCCGTTACATCAACTAGTGTAATTTTTTTGTCATGAGTTATATGATTGCGCTCATCGTTAATGTAAAGTCCATTTTCACCGTCGGTTATAATAGTGTGAGTGTTGTTTAATGAATTTTTTATTTCAGTAAATATTTTAGAAACATCTCTTGATTTGGTAAACGTTATAGATTCATTCATATTCGGTTTAAAACAAAAACAATTTTTATATTTGAAAATATTTTTGATTTTTGGATCTACGAATGTATGTATGCCGCACGCATTACAATAATTTATAATTGCACTGCATAAATAATCTGTCATCACACCTTTATTATAATCGGAAATTAAAACTACATTCGTATTCGCTTTTGATTTTATATAATAAAGAATGTCATTTGAAATTTCTGTATTTATGTCATCGTCGTCTTCTAGATCATACCGAGCACATATGTTATTATTATAAATAATTCGATTTTTTATGGTCATGCATTTTTTATTTTTATCTATAAAAAATTTAAATTTGACATTTTTTTCATTTAAAATTTCTGTTATTTTTTTAAAATGCACATCATCATCACCCGCACCTATGCATGAAACAAGTTCCACGTTTACCCCAATACGATTTAGATTTAAAGCAGCGTTTGCAGCACCACCCAGTATGTATTCAACATTATTTATTTTATGAATCGGTATGTGATTTGCTTCTGGTGCATTTCTCGTAATAGTAGATGAATAATTAATATCTAATATAACATCACCAATAACAATTACATTCATCATGATAATACTAAATGAAATAAAATATAAACTAATATATACTATAATATATAAATAAATATAATAGTATATAAGTATTTCAATTGATTAATTATGACTAAAAATATTTTAGTAACAGGTGGTACGGGATTTGTTGGTAGTAATATAGTTAATTATTTTATTAATAAAACAAATTATAATATAATAGTGATTGATAGAACATTAAAAAAAAATAATCAATTTAATGGAGTAACTTATATTGAATTTGATTTAAAAGACCATTTAAATATGTCCAAATTATTAAATGAATATGAATTTGATTATATTTTTCATCAAGGCGCAATAGTTAATACTAAATATGATAATGACGACATTTATGATATAAATACAAACGCAATAAATTCAGTTATTGAGCTAGCTAATAAATCTGATGCAAAAGTCGTATATGCAAGTTCTTGTGCAGTATATGGAAATACGACAATACCAAATAAAGTGGGTTTACAGGAGTGCCCGTTAAATAAATATGCAAAAAGTAAATATTTGCAAGACAATATTGTATTAAATTATCTCAATAATAATGGGCGTATTCCCATAACTGGATTAAGATATTCAAATATTTATGGATATGGGGAGTTTCATAAAGGTGACATGTCATCAATGATATACCAAGTAAATTCAAAAATAAAAAATAATGAAAAAATAAAATTATTTGAATATGGTGAACAAAAACGGGATTTTATTTATGTTGATGATGTTGTTGAATATAATATTAGTAGTGTATATTCAAACAAAGTTGGCGTTTATAATGCAGGGTTTGGTAACTCGCACTCTTTTAATGATATGATGAGATATTTTGATTTACATTACAAAAAACACATTGACGTTGAATTTATCAAAAATCCGTATTCATTTTATCAAAACCATACATTGGCAGAAATAGACAAAGATTTATACGTTCCAAAGTTTAATCTGTATGACGGAATGAATTCTTATTTAAATAAAATAAACTAAACTAGATAAATAAACTAAACTAAATAAATTAATAAAATTATAAATTGAAAAAAATGTAATTAAATAAAAAATCATTATAGTGCATCGCCTCTGAAAATATGAGTTCTTCTTTAACAACGTCAACACCTTTTCACTTGAAACAACTATATACACATGGAAAAAAGGATGGTTATTACAGATTTGATTTCTCCGACAATGAACGTTGGGAAGCAATGTTGAAAGCAGTGAATGCAGCGTTACAAGAAGTTTCACAAATACCGACACTTGAAATAAACTTTGTTGACAGGAAAAGTAGGTGGATCATTCTACCCATGCCTTTGGATACCAATGAGGGTCATTGTCACATCAACCGAGCATTGATTGCCTTTCACTTACGTATCGAATCAATTACAAAAAACGGAATTGAGCGACACAGGTTGAATAACCTGAAGAGTCAGTATCCAAAAATTATTGTACAAGCCGCGACACACGAGAAACTGCTTGAACTGGAAAAAAAAAGTGCCGACTCCTCCGAATCAAAGATTCTCGTGAATTCAACCAATGTCAGAGAAGTCGCCGGTTTAATAATAAATACCTTTAATTTCGGAAGCGGAAGCAGTTCAATTCAAACAATGTGCCAGTCCTTGTCTTTGCAAACAGATGAGGAATTTAACCCAAAACCCAAATCAAATCCAAACCGGGCGTTTCAAAATCTTCAAAACTACATAGTGACACAAAAACAGAGGTCAGAAAAAACAAAAAAAAATCTGAAACATTTGTGGTCGGACAGAGATGTTCGAGATGAAGTTCGCAACCATTTTTACGAGGAGGAGGTTTCAGAAGAACGCAATAGCTATGATGCCAGATTTTCATTTACGAAACGATTTTGGGATGATGGCAGTTTTAAACAATATATAAAGTACAAATTGTATGGTTTATACAAGTTTGATCGTGCTGATTTGGAATGGTTGTGGGTAATATACGTGGACTACAAATATAATGCCGATCACGTTTGGTCTGAAGAATCCATGCTATCATTCAAAGAATACTTGGATCAAGTGACTGTATCCACCGATGAATCTGTAGAAGAATCTGTAAAGGAATCTGTAGAGAAGCCCATAGAGTATTTTACAAATTTCACAACTCGGAGGGATTACAATATTGCTGTTGGCGATTTATTGCGGTTTTGTTACGATTGTTTGGCGAAAGGAAAAGTGAATGAAGAAGTGAGCGAGTTGAGCGAACTAAGCGAATAGTTGTAACTTGTTTGCATTGTTTAGATTATGTTTTATAAAAATAAAAATAAAAATAAAAAAACAATAGTATTTTTTTTATTTTTTTATTTTTTTATTATAACAAACAACCTTATAAAACAGCAACAGCAAACATTATGAAAGTTGTATTTGTCGGAATGTGTTTTCTGGTGCCAGTAAAGGAATGTACGCGTACGGTTCAACAATTTGAATGCAGTGTGAAAATTGTTGATTAATGGGACTGCAAATGTGCAATTGTCCATGAGTATTCACAAATGAAACAAGGTCACTTGCCAAGTATTTCCCGAAATCATCAGACACATTTTTTTCCATTTTTTTGAATGTGTCCATATGATCGGTATATGTGTCGCGTGTAATGATACAAACGCGTGAACGGGATTGTGGTTGTTGTAGTTGTTGTGTTGTTGTGGTTGGTTCGCCTTGAATGCGCATCAAGTATGCTAGAAGGATGAACAAGTCGTCATTCATTCCAGCCGGAGTAATAATGTGAGGGACTTCCTGTAAAATATTGTGGATGCCTGGAACGTAGGACTCGTTGTCTTTATCAGTGCGTGATTTGTGAATGACGACGAGCGGATTGCATCCATTCAATCGGACAATCTGAAGCATGGTATTCAAATCGTCGATACGTGGAATACCGTTTCTAGAAAGCAATACATTTGCTCCATCAATGATTGCATCGTAAGGGGGCATTTGTTTGAGTTTTTTCAAAACGGGAACATGTTTTTGAAATTTGTTTTTGGGATTTTTCTCCATCCGACTCACAATTTTTTGAATGTAATAATCGCATCCTTGGAGCGAGTACCTGGACAAGCACGACAAATCGCAGGGTGGTACATCAAATGTTTCAGAATCATGCAAAAATTTGCCGTCCAAATAGCGAAACAAAAATTCTAGGCGGTTTTCAATCATGAATCGAATGTCTTTGGAATCCAAAAGCGCGGCATCAATGTATCGCGTAAACAAATGAACACAGTATTCGCGATCAGGGTTGTAAACCATGAGTGCAAAGTAGTCGCGTTTCATCGAAAGGCGATCAAAAAGGGAAACGATTAGCGCATCATCTCGTTCCAAAATCGCGAATCTCAAAACCATCGTGACAATGCCCTTTTCTCGTGTTGTTCGAATCAACTCTGCATTCTTGTCAAGCAATAAACGAAACTCGCCCTTTAAACCACTTTGAAGCAGTTCGTTCATTGTTCGTTGCAGTCGTCCTAGTTCTTTGGGTGTCATAGTCATAGTCGTTGTCATTAACAAAAATTGAAAGGTAAGGAAACGCTATAAAATAAAAAAATACAAATTTTATTTTCAATTTATTTATTCTTTATTTCTTTTTTATAATTTAATTTAAATTTTATAATTAAAATACTTATTATTTTATTATCTTACTATCTTGCATACATGAGACCACAATTTCCGCCGACAAATGTCAACATATTGTATCGCTCTTCAAAAACGGTCAAATTGTAATTGTAATCATAAATTCTCCACGTTGGTTTATTCACGCCAACCGGGACATTTGTTTCAGGGTCGCAAATAGTCAAAAAATTCGCGCTTGGATCCAACGGCGGATAAAACGTGGTAAATTCAAGCTCAATTGTTGAAAATTTGCTTGCATTAATTGCACCCGAAGGTTGAAATTCGGTTGGTTCGGTATTTAGGCAGAAATTGTAACAATAAAGCCCATCAGGAGCAGAACCGCGACCGCTTGTATATTTTTCCAGGTAATTATAAATTCCAGCGTCGAGTACATTCTCTCTGTATTTGCCATCCAACATAATTCCCAAATTTAACAAAATATCTTTTTGGTTTTGAATGCTGAATGGTGGTGTAATGCAATAATTGGTGCTTGTACCAAGAACCGGATTGTAACCGGGACCAAGATTTATAGGATATGCGGGAATGCACGGACTTGGTGGGTTCCAATTTAGTGGCAGCGGATTAGGTGCCGGCAGCAATCCGTCTGGTTTATATTTATAGGGCCAGTTTGTATAATTTCCCCATTCATTTCGCAGGTATGCGTCGCTCCTCTGAAAGAAAAACATCCAGCTGGCGACCATGCCAAGCGTGCTTTGCAACCACACACGACGACTTCCGGTAACATTTTCAAAATCCCATTGATAGACGGATTTAAACAAGTATTGTTGGGGTACGGATGCGAATTGTTTGGCTTCATCAGCAGAGAGGAAACAGTAAGTTGACATGATGTGAATGTCGGCATTCCAATCACTTCTAGTGGAGTTTCCATAATCCAGTTCGATATTTGGCGGTGGTTGAATAAAGCGATAAAATTGTTGCAAGTTGTCGTTAAAATTCGGCTGAATGTAATTTGGTGTAACGTATTCGGGGAAATAAGGCGGTTCCGCATTCGTTGTGCTTGGAAAAGCGGTTGCAGCATTAGTGGCCGGATTTGAAACGTCACGAATAACAAACAGATCGCGAATGGGTCGCAGCGTAATATCGATTTGAAGCTGGTTGTATTGCAGTGCAACCAAAGGGAACGCCATTTTGCTGCTGAGCGTGAACCACGCATTGATAGGAATGTACAATTTTCTGAATCTAATAGACGGGTCAATGCCTACTGGATTATTTGTATAATTATAAAATGCATTGGGATATCTTCCATTATTGGATGAATACAAGGCGGGGTTATTTAATTCAACAACATTTCCAGTCATGCGATTATACAGGTCTCGCTCTGTTCCGTTGAAATTTCGCTCTACAAGCGCTTGCAAGTACCCCCCCGTTAGTTTTTGAAGAGTTTGGCCTCCAACTGAAATTGTGATTTCTTTGATGATTTGGGTGCCGATATTTTCAATCCATTTGAATTCATATGGCGTCCACGACTCGCCGCAACTTTGCGGTGGCAGTATGGGGCTCCAAATGTTTGGCAGCGTTACGACCAAGTACGTGTCCATTAAAAGTTCGGCATATCGTGGAATATAAAAAGTAAATTTAGAAGATTCATTTAATCTTAAATTTCTTTGACCATCGAAATCAATTCTAAATTTTTGCAAACCAAAATTTGTATATTTCGCATATGTTGTTTTAAAAAATGTCTTTTTAGGATTTGAATTCAATATTACATTTTGATTTCCATACGCTACCAAATTTAACAATCCTCCTGCCATTTTTACTTATTTATTTATTTATTTATTTATTTAAATGAACTATTTGGAATATGTTACTATATTATAATGTACATATATTAAGTTTTATAATTTTAAATAATAATTTATACAATTAATTATTATTTAATTATAATAAAAATATATATAAAATATAAGATTTAGTATTTTAATATTCAAATTAAATAATTAAATAAAATTAAATAAATATTGTTACATAACATACATTAGATGAGTGCCGTAAGTGATACAATTTCAAGTGTTACAAATTCCGCGAAAGATTTAAAATTACAGTTGGCGTCTTACGTTTCTCAGACAAACAGCACAACACTGATTCATATCATTGGAACAACTTTAATCATATTTATAGCGGGGTGCATTGCATATTACGTGTATTATAAAATCACGCTGCTTCCGAAGAGTTGCAAACGTTTGAATGTTAAAAAACCGGCAGCATTGAATTCGAGCTGGATAACATCTGCTTCTGCGGATCCGACATCAAAATATTTATTAAGAGATTATTACGTTAAAACGGCATACAATTGTTGTTCTACTGGAAATTTCTCGAATGACTATGTAAATGTGTGCGCGCTAAATCATGCGATCAAGATGGGCTGTCGGTGTTTGGATTTTGAAATTTATGGGTATAAGGGTCAGCCCATTGTTTCCACATCTTTAAGCGATGACAAGTGCATTAAGGAAACCTACAATTCGGTTTCATTCGATGACGCTATGAGCGCCGTTGCAACGTCGGCATTTAGCCCGAGTTCAAACGTGTGTCCAAATCCCGGCGACCCGCTGCTATTGCTATTTCGAATAAAGACCAATGACGTAAATGTGCTGAATAGCATGGCAGACAGTATAAAATCAAACCTAAACAATTATTTACTTCCAGCATATAATCACGAATTTGGCGGGAAAAACATTTGTGCCGAGCCGATAAGTAACTTTGCCGGGAAAGTTGTGATTATTGTGGAGAGCATTCCGCTGCTTTATCAGCCGGGCGCGGAAAGAATGTATGAAATTACAAATTTGACGAACAATGCATTTTTGCGAATATTAAAGGTGTTTGATGTGCTGAATGGACCGAATATCACAGAATTAACAACGTTTAATAAACAGTATATGACGATAGTTGTTCCGGATTATTCCATGTCGGCGGAAAATTATGACCCGATGCCGCCGTCATTGGCCGGGTGTCAGTGCATGGCGCTATCGTTTCAATTGTTGCGAGATGGAAATTTGGCGGTTTATAACGAGTGGTTTGAAGCTGCGCCTATGAAAAGCGCATTCCTGTTGAAACCGGCGGATTTGATGTTTACGCCCCAAACCATTCCGGTACCGACTCCGCAAAACCCGGAGCTGTCATTTGCGAGCCGCCCGCTTCAATCCGACATGTACAGTTTTAGCATTTAAAAGACGCGTCTACACATTTCAATAATTCAGCAAAAATAAAAATATTTTATTTAATTTATAAAAAATATTTTTATAATGTTAATATAGTGTATAGGTATTCAAAAAATAATATAGTATTCTAAATTTTAAAAAATGAGTAGTAGCAAAATAGAGAGTTCTTTAGAGATATTGAAAAAGTCACAAAAAGAAATAGAAAAATATCAAGGTGAAAAACTTGTAAGCAATCCAACCGTTCAGGAAATTATTGCAATTGTCGAGCAGTTTTTAATCAATAAAAAGCTAATTTGTTACGGTGGGACTGCGATAAATAATGTTTTACCGGAAAAGGATCAATTTTATGACACAAAAAGAGAGATTCCGGATTACGACTTTTTTTCGCCGAATTCGTTGGATGATGCCAAAGAGCTCGCGGATATATTCTTTAAAAAGGGGTTTAATGATGTGGAGGCGAAATCTGGCATGCACACGGGAACGTACAAGGTGTTTGTGAATTTCATCGGAGTTGCCGATATTACATTCATTGAACCGGAACTATTTAAAAGTTTGATGCGCGAAGCAAAGGAAATAAAGGGAATCTTATATGCGCCCATTAATTTTTTAAGAATGTCCATGTATTTGGAATTGTCTCGTCCGGACGGCGATGTAACGCGCTGGGAAAAGGTGTATAAGCGCCTTCTACTTTTTAATAAGAATTATCCACTGAAAGGAGAGAATTGTTTAAAGAATGCAAAAGAGTCGGCAATGTCGCCTTCAAAAAAGGAAATAGAAATATTTGACCTGGTGCGAGATGAAGCCGTCTCGGAAAAACTGGTATTTTTTGGAGGGTACGCGCGTTCATTATTTTCTGAACATTTGAAGAAGGCGCAGCGTCCCGTTTTATTTTCTTCGATGCCGTCATTCGATTTATTGTCTGAAGATGCTAAAAAATCAGCGTACAAAATAAAAGAAAAGCTGGAAAAGACGGGACATTTTAGTCGCGTGACTGTCGAAGAGCGCGAAGATTTCGGAGAGCACGTTTCCGAGCATTATGAGCTCGTGGTGGACGGCAGAACGGTTGCATTTATATACGATCCGGCTCCAGGCGCCTGTCACAATTACAATGTCGTGCGCGTTCAAGGCAAGGATGTGAATGTTGCAACGACGGACACCATTCTCAGCTTCTACTTGTTGTTTTTGTACATGAATCGCCCTTACTATGACCGAGATCGGCTGCTTTGCATGAGCCAATACATTTACGATTTACAGTATGACAACATGGCAAAAAATGAAGGCGTTTTTAAACGATTTTCAAAACCGTGCATTGGCAAACAGGTGACTTTGAAAGACATCAAGGATATTAAATCGCACATGTTTAATAAATTAAAAGATAAAAAGGGCACTCGCGAATACGAAGAGTGGTTTTTGAATTATAACCCGATTGAAAAACAAAAATTCAAAGCGTTAAAAGGGAGAGATGCCGACAAGCTAAATGAAAAAATAAAAGATGTTAATAAATTCTCTCCATCCTATTCCAAACAACGTAAACATGCGCCCACACCCACACAACAAAGTATAAAAACCAGAACAATTCCTAGAACCCGAACTCCTAAAACTAGAACTCGAACGCATAAGCATAAGCGTCGTCATCATCTGCACAGTGTAAAGCGGCGTTAAAAAAATATACATGAGTTGAGTACATACATGAATATGACATGATAGTTATATTATAAATGCAAATTATTTTTCTTTGAGAACGGTTTCGGTTTGGTAGCATTTTCTACACAATGGAATATAAATATTATCTGCGCCAATTAAAACTTGTTGTGTGCTGCTTGTATTTCGAAATGAAAATGGCGCATGCGTTCCATCTTTGCAATTTCCACAAAGGGCGCGCAATTTTGTCACCTTGTCGCATAAAGGAATGAGTTCAAGCAAATTTCCAATCTTTTCTCTTTTAAAATCTCCATCGAGACCACAAATGTAAACTTTTTTATGTTTTTCTTCAACCATAGTGGTTGTAAACTCAACAATGTCTTGAAAGAATTGTCCCTCGTTAATAAGTATGACATCACTTTCATTTATTTCGTGCGCATTATTTGGCGATTGCATAATTTCGCGCATGGAAAATCCCATAATGCAAGGAATCATTTGTTTGTCGTGCGTTGACAACATGGTTTCAGAATATCGGTCATCCGCTTTAAAATTAATCACACAAACTTTATTTGTACAAAATGAAAACTGTCTATAATATTTCAAAAGGGCCGATGTTTTTCCGGACCACATTGGTCCTAAAATAAGTTCGAGATAGCCGAATCCGGACATAGTTTTGTTTCAGATACAAACAACCAATTGTTGTATATATTTATCATTCATGTATTTAATTCAATTTTTCATAAATTCAATATTTATAATTATAAAAAACATAATAAAAATTAATAATGAATATAATTAGTTTTATAAAATAAATAAATATGAATTTTGTCATAAAAGAAGAACCAAGAGAAATAAAAAATAATCTGATCAGTAGTTTGCCTGTTTCAACACAAACACAAACGTCCACAAATTCATTTCTAAAAATAAATAACTCAACGCCGTGGGTCGAAAAGTATAGGCCGGTGAATTTTGATGACATTGTTTTAGATGAAATAAATAAAAATATACTGGTATCCATCGTTGAGAATAATTATTTCCCAAATTTATTATTGTACGGACCACCTGGAACCGGTAAAACTACCACGATTATTAATTTAATCAATGCGTATCAAGAACGATACAATCAAAAAAATAAGGGATTAATGATTCATCTCAATGCGTCTGATGAGAGAGGGATTGACATTATACGAAATCAAATCAACGGATTCGTCACATCAAAATCCATGTTTGGCGAAGGTATGAAATTTGTAATACTGGATGAAGTGGATTATATGACAAAAAATGCGCAAACCGCGCTAAGGTATTTATTAAATAATTTCAATAATACGGTGAATGTTCGCTTTTGTTTGATATGCAATTACATTAGTAGAATAGACGAAGCATTGCAAACGGAATTTGTGAGAATGCGGTTTAATCAATTGCCTCATTCTAAAATTATTTTTTTTTTACAGAAGATTAATGCATCTGAAAAATTAAATGCAGATGATACTGTTTTGGTGTCAATACAGCGTCATTTTAATTCCGACATTCGAAGCATGATAAATTACATGCAATCAAATCAGCATCACATTCACGAATGCCAAGTTATAACAAATGATGTGTGGGAAAATATACTCAAAATGTTATTAACAACGAATAAAACAACGAGTGCAAAGATAAAAAGCAACATTATTGTTTCAAAATTGAACGAAATTAGTTTGATTTATAATATTGATCGTAAAAATATGATTAAGAATTTTTTAAATTATATTATACGAAATCATACAGAATATATTAGTTGTAATTTTTTAAATTTTGTAGAACATATAACGCACGTTCAAGAATGTAAAACAGAATATTTGCTTCAATATTTTGTTCTTAAAATTATGACGCTATTATAATCATTTTAAAATATTATTAAATATTAAATATATTATAATTATTATTATATATATTTAATATTTATGAAACGTAATAATGTTCTTTCGTATTCATTTATTCCGCAAAATGCCATTTCTATTACGGACATTTCCAATGTTTCTAATGTTTCTAATGTAACAAATACAAATACGAATCTGAATGTTGTGAATATTTATACAAAAACTATAAATACGAATGTTGATAATTATTCATCCGAGTACGGAATTCCATTTGAATGTCTAGAATTCATTCGCCGATTCTTTGCAACACAATGTAAATACACATTTCCATCAGTCATTGATGCTGAAGACATGTTTTATACAATAAACGCGTTGACACATACATCGAATCAATACGCCGTTGCATTAAAAACGTATCAGTATCCATATGGGGATGAAAATGATGTATTCAACTGTTTGAAACCAGGCAATATTTTATTTTGGAAAAAAACAAATAGTGATGATTTTAAATACGGACACGTAGCTCTTATTATTTCGGCAAATGAATCACACGTAAGAATTGCGAATCAGAATGTACATCCATATATAAAAACATATAATACAAGAGAGTTAATACAGACAATGAATCGTGAAAACTCGCCATTTTTAGGAATAAAAGTAATACCGACGAAAATATCTGAAATTTTAGAACCCAAAATGAATAATATAAAAATGATACATCATTAATAAATAAATATAAAATAAAAAATAATAAAGATTACATGTTAATTAAAATAAAATGAATACAAATGCGAATACAAATTTATTTTCAAGTAACGAAAATAAAGCGTTATTGTGGAGTGTTTTACATGGTGGTGGTAAATTTAACGGAATACCCGATGCATCGTTTCAGAATATCAGCGCCATGTTTGAAACAACCATTCATGAAATGGGCGAAACGTATCAGAGGGTAAATCAACACACCGATTTAAATGGTATGAATAAAGAGGCAATGATTAATATGTGCAAAAGAATAGAAATGATTAAATCGGGCCAAATGAATAAACAAATGCAATCATTGCCTACACCACAAGTGTATCAAAAAAAACAACAACAACTGCCGCAATTGCAAACTATATATAAAGCGGAAGATATACAGAAAGAACGCCAATCTGCATTTAATATGGAACTAAAAAAAAAAGAAGAAGAAATGGCTTCAATTATTACGCTAAGAAAACCCGAAGAAATTAAATTTACAGACGACGTATATGATAAACCAATAGGAGATGATATGGAACGTTTACTAGCAGAAGCGCTGGCATCAAGGGAGAGGGAACTGGAACAATTGAAGCATGTCACGAATACAACATCAACAACAGCAACAACAATGATAGATTCAAATACTAAATTTTATCAACAGCAACAACAACAAGAACAAACTTTTCTGAAACAAATGAATTCATTTGATAAAGAGAAAGAGAAAGAGAAAGAGAAAGAGAAAGAGAAAGAGAAAGAGAAAGACAGAGGAAGAGACAAACATGTAAGTTTTGGACGCGTTGTCGAACATGAACACGAACATCATGATAATAGTAATAATAATGATGACAATTTCTTTAATGAAAATGTAAATGATGATAACAATAATAATAACAATGATGATGCAGATGCTGATTTGAGTTCATTATTTAATAAATTTAAAAAAATAAATAATGATAGAAATAATGTAAATGATAATGCAACAAATGCAACAAATATAAATAAAATTATTATAAAAATGTCTCAAGATATTGTGGATATTAAAAGTATTTTAACTGAACTGTCAGAAAGAATAAATATAAAATAAATATAAAATAATAATAATATTATTTCTAAAATTATAATGCGCCGCTAATATGACAGTCACCGTCGACCGTCATTGTCGTTGACGGCGTAGTTTTTTTTACCTTATTTTTTGGAGCAAGTGATTTTAAAGTGGACTGTCTTTTTTCACAACGTTTTAAAGTAAATTTTTTTGTCAGCGTGGGTGTGTATAACAAACAAGGGATGTTCGTGATGACACCATTCACTTTATCATAAACAACATCTTTTGTTTTCAATATTTTTTTTTGGTCTAAACAGTGTACTAAAAATTCTTGAAGCGATAATTTATCTTTATCGTTTAAATTGTTGTCGAGAGCATACGTGTCAACAAATGCGTTGATTTTTTTCATCTTCATTGTCCTATCCAATTTTACCCACTGATCTTCTTTATTCTGAGTTCTTTCTTTTTCTAAAAAGGTATCAATGTCATTATTTGAATTGTATTTAGTGAGCTGTTTGGGGCTGGATTTTTTTAGTAACATGGATTTATATTTAATGTTTCTAAGTTCAACACATTCCAGATTAGAATTTGCAGGATTATTTACATTGTTGCTAGCGTCATTACCACTATCAATAACAGATTCAGATACAGATTCGGTTACGGATGCAGAAGTCATTTTCGAATAAAATCAAATCAATGTTTAATGTATGTTATATATATTTATGAAATAGAGTTTAAATCTATTTCATAAATACTATTTTATGGATAATTTTAAATATATAGTAATAGTAAATATGAAATGAACAATATTGAAAATAATATTGATAATGTTGACAATAATAATAAATATAAAAAATATGTTTCAGAGTGTGTTGGCTGGATAGGAAGTGTACTAGTATTAATTCCATATATAGTTACACTGGATAAAACGACCGATTTCGTTCTCAATACGGCTGGGGCGTCTGGTTTATTTATTGTATGCGTCACATCAAAACAGTATCAATCTATTGTTATAAATGCTGCATGGATCGTGGGAGGTTTTTATAAATATTTTTATAATAAATAAATAAATAAATAAATTATTTATTTAATTATTTATTTATTTATTATAACAATATTTATAAATAGAAATATAATCAATCAAAATAAACTTTTTAAAACAAATGCATTGGAGACGCAGACGAAGAAGGCGCCAAACTACCGACACACATGGAATACGAAAGGCGTGAAACAAAATATGCTAAAAAGTACGTAAAACAGCCCATAAACAAACTCAATAGCAAACCAAAACTAAATTTCTTAGAAAACAAACTATAAAATGCAAACAGTGTTACAAGGACAAATAATACATAAAAGAAAACAGAAAACCCATAATAATACAAACAGAATTCTCGAGTCAAGGGTCCGAAAAGCATATCCATCATATTCATTTTATAAAATATTTATTTATATTTATAACATATATAATATTTTTTTTATTTTTATAAAATAATAATAATAATAATAATAATAATAATAATAATAATAATAATAATAATAATAATAATAATAATAAAATAGTTTATAAAATTATAGCTAAATTATTATAAAATACCTATTAAATAAATATAATAGTTTCTAAATAAATTAAATAAGTGTATAATAAATTTAATTAATAAAAATAAAATGATTAAAAATGTAAATATCAATGGGAAGAAAAATATGTTTCGACCCGATTTGATTGAACGCTGTATCGAAACCGATGCATGTATTGTAAACGACACACGCAATGAAAGTAAAAAAATATCGACAGTTCAAAATTTATCGAAACGAGTTTCATGTGAAAAATGGAATCTGCCCGAATACTGTTTCACGCACTCTTATCAACTGACCGCGATATCCAAATTGTATTTGAATCTCGAAGATGAGAGCGTGGATCATCGTTCCATAATTATAAAAGAATTGACACACAAGATATTTGGATATAAAAGACAGGATGTAGATAAACGAATTTATGATAAAGATTTATTTGTATCTCTCGAAGATATTATTAACAAACTATTATGTTCTAAACTAAAATGTTTCTACTGCAAACATGTTTGCGAACTTTTATATGAGAATATCTACTCTAAACTGCAATGGACGCTCGATCGAAACGATAATAATGCGGGACACAATGTCGATAATGTTGTCGTTTGTTGTTTGGAATGCAATCTTAAAAAAGGGACAATGGACAGCACCCGATTTAAATATGGAAAACAATTGACATTTCGAAAAATTGAAAATTAGAAAAAATGGAATAAAAATTTACAAAAAAAATGGAATAAGTATTTTTTTTGAAAAGGATATAAACCAAATACGCCTAAATAAATTATTATATAAAAGTATTTAATTAATAATAAATAAATATAAATAGTATGGAAGAAGATGTGGGAAATGACGCGTATACTACCCAAAATGCATTATTGTTAACAAATCTGTTAAAATTTTATGACCATAATGATAATTTGAATGTCATGTTGCAAATCATTAACGGGCATTCTAAAATATCGCTTCGCATTATTGACTGGTTTGCAACGAATTATGCGAAAAAGTTTTTTACAGTTTATACGATCCAAAATGAATATTCAAAATGCGCACGACGATTCAAAGTGTATGTTGATTATAAATTGAAATTGAAAGCTTATTCAAAGAAACGATTTGATCCATTTTGTCGTTGGGATAGAATAACAATCCCTTATAAAAATGGCACATTTATACAAACAACGATTGGACAATTGAATTTTTTCAAATGGGCGATTGAAAATGACATTGTTCAATACATTGAAGAGCATTATGAAATTATTGAAAATGATATGAATACAAGAAACAGTACTTCTAAACGTTCGTCCAATTCATCGACATCTTCATCTTTATCTTCCATTTCGTCTTCGTCATCGGCATCGTCATTGGCCGAAGATTTCGAAACTATTGTTAATGATGTCAATGAAGTAAAAAGTGAAAAAAATAAAACTCGCAAAAAACGTGAAGAATTGTCTGTTTCTGCGATTAAAAGTATAAAAACGGAAAAAGTGGAAGTTGTTGTTAGCTTTGAATGATGTAGAATAATGAATAATTATTTTGTAATGATTTTATATATAATTACAAAATACAAAGTATAAAATTTCATAAAATTAAAAAACTTGCAAATAAAGCAAAAATAGATATGATAAATATGCCATAATAATTACAATTAACCATATCGGTATAACAGTTTTATTCCTATACCCAATTCCAAATTGACGCATTGTCCCATCTCTATTAAAAATAAAACCCGGTTTTAAATATACCATAATTCCAAATAAAACCATAAATAATAATATTGATAATGATGTAATGTTTTGTTTGATGAATAATTTATTCATTCTTATAATGTTTTATTAATTAAAATACTTAATTTGCTAAAATATATATTTTATAAAGATTTTTATAAACTATAAACAAAAATGTTTGCTAATATACTAAAATAAAAAAATATACAAAATAATACAACTCAAAATAAATTAATTATTAAGTTTATTAACTTTTGTTAAAATAAAATTAGAGAGATAGAGAGAATTATTTTTTATTCATTAAAAAATTAATAAAAAATAATCAAATTGAATTTTAAATGTATAATATAATGATTATCAACGTTTCTTGTTTCTAACATAATGAATCTGTTTATTCTTTCCCTGATTCCACGCGAAGTAGCAGAAGCCATGATGGATAAACATATTGTCAAGATTATTTTGGAGGCAGTTCAAATGCTGTGTTCTGCTCGTCGCGTTCTTCTTCCTGATGACGAGGAAGGCAATGCCACTCTTTACAAGTTGGCACACAAGAATCATCCCGTGACGATTTGGTGCAGGGAATCTCAAGCCAATTTCATTTGGACGCTGGATCTCATTGACGAAATGCACAAGGAATGGCAATACCGTTACAGCCACCCAGAAACCAAAATCCACAAATCATACACGGTTGCACAATATTTGAGGGAACACATTCCTGACGCATCCATTTTCCCCCAGCAGCGTCTCACTCCGTTTGCGCAAGCCATGCCCGTACAGTACAAACACGAAGATGCCGTTCAAGCTTACCGCAACTACTACATGTCCGAAGAAAAACAAAAGATTGCCACATGGAACAAAAAGAGGGCTGCTCCCTCATGGTATATAAAAACATCCTTTTAAATATATGCGCTCGCACTCGACGACTTGGGCGTCTTGTATGACGTGTTTTTTTTTCTTACGCATTTGCGACAAATGGCATGTATGAATTATTTTTACCTGCGGCTGCGGATTCGGCCGCGACGGGATGTGCGACGGGATGAACGGCGGGATTTCGGTTTTCCATGTAGCCAATCGAAATGTCTACTGTTGTCATTTTGATTGGATGGTGTTTTTCCATGCAGCCAACCGAAATGTTTACTGTTGTCGTCATTTTGATTGGATGATGTTTTTCCATTATGCATCCAACCGAAATGTTTACTGTTGTCGTCTTTTTGGTAGCTCATTACAAATATAATATATATTATATTTCCTAAATAATACAAATTATTTCCTAAATAATAACCGGTAACAGTGATAATCACTTTTTTTTGTTGCATTTTTTACGAGTGCATTTTTTACGAATGCGTTTTTTATGAGTGCGTGTGCCCTTATTTTTCCCGCCTAATTTTGGTGAGGTTATTTGTGCATTTGGAGTTAATTTATTCATCACCATTTCTTTTAACCGATTTGCGGTCGGAGTTTTCGGAGATTGAAGAGTTAACGGAGATCGAAGAGTTATCGGAGATTGAAGAAGCAATGGCAGTTGAAATTTATTTACAGCAGGTACAAGTGTACGTGGTCCAGACAAAGAGGATACAATATGAGGGTTGCTTTTATTTCGACCCAATGTTCTTGCATCATTATTACATCCCAAAAATTGAAGCGCATCAAGAGCAACCTCAATATACCTTTCACCAGGGATAGTAATTTTAAGTAAAACTGAAGTTTCCAAACCCCCAATCATAAGGCCGGTTATCTTGTCGGTAAGCTTGTCGGTAAGCTTGTCGGCAAGCTGTGGGGGCTGAGAAGAGACGACAATAACATATATGCGGTTTCCAAGCATCTCTTTTATCATTCCCTTTAGCTTCTTATCAAAATCTTCTTTAGACAATGGCGAATTGATGAGCTTGACCAACTCTGTAATTTTAAAATTTTCGAACATTAGATCGGTTATTTTTATGACAAGGTCCCGGTTTAAATTGTCTCTGATTCGGTAATATGGTTCGACTATAGACCGTATATACACTTTAAAAATACTCATTCGTTGATTTAGAGGAGTTTTATTGAGAAAATCGGCGAGTTGTAATTTGTTTTGAGCGCGGGCAGTATCGACAAGATTAGCAGCGCCATCAAGATTAGCAGTATCGACAGAATCATTTATCAATCTGCGCGGAACAAACGCATACTCGAAGAAGCATTTTTGCGCTTCGTAGGTAGGCGGAAGTATAGGATATTCTACCCACGCTTGAGATTTCGGACCTGTCATTCGATGAAACAATGAAGAACAAACAAAAGGACTCACTGCATAGTCCATACACATTACTAACGCGTTGAACTTCATTTCTTGTAATTCTTGCGACTGTGACTCAAGTTTAAATATGGTATCGACACTGTCATCATATATGCGATTCCAGTTGATCTTCCATTCGACCTGACTCTTATCAATTGCATCAAGATTTTGTATCATTTGGCCCATCATGGCCAATAGAGTTTTGGCGTAGGCATTGGATTCGCGCTCTACTTTAAGCAGCTTTGCTAGTTCTTTACCGAATGCATTATACCGACTCACTACATGCATATAATATACTCGGAGAAATTTCAAGAAAAAAATGGCAGCATTTTGATTAGGAAATACATCTTCAATCAAATCGGCGCCATAATATTTCTTCATGGAATAACCGTATGTATTTGGATCAACTGATCGATCTAATTCTCTTGTTTCCCAAATTGCCCGAATCATTTTTGTGTATTCGCCCCATTTACTTACAGGTATTGATGGTAATGATCTATAAAAATCCGTATTTTTTAGTCGAGTGTCTTCTTGCATTATATTTTCAAATTCATATCCCGTTTCTTTATTTATGACATCAAGTTCATCACGGATATTACGACGGTCTTTAAATAAACTGCTATATGGATGTTTTTTCCCCACGTTTTGATCTTCAATTTTTGCATTCAAGCGTTTCATCGTCCGATACTGTCGAATTGTACGCGGAGACCATACGCGATCATCTATATTCGCATCTTGAATTGTTTTAATGAATTGCATCCACGTTTTTAAATGCGTCAAATCACTATACCATCTCTCATTCACAACCAAATATTCATAGCCAAGTCCCAAAAAATCTGCAGTCGTCAAATACATTGTGTTTCTAAATAAACAACAAGATAGATATTCTTCCTCTGAATTAGTCGTCATACCATCCCAACTCTTCAAAGATGTAAAATATTGTCCAATAACTGGAGAGATGTCAAACCTTGAATATGGATCGTTTGGATTTGCATCAGGTGATAATGACGAAAATAATGAATATATATTTTTTACTTGTTGGGAATTCATTACTATTTTAATCTTATATATAATATATGCATAAATAATATATATATTAATTATATTATAATTTCATATATATATATTCATAATGATTTTTATATTTATATATATTTTATATATCCAAAAATATATTTTATATTTCCAAAATATAAAATATGATTATCTCTCTATTCTCTCAAGATTCAAATTCTGTAACTCCTTGTTGATCCACATAACTATCGGGATACATGTCGGCAGAATTTGCGTACTCTTCGTGTGCATCATCTTCCTGCATTTCATTCTCTTCATCGGGGTCGAAATCGGGCGCATCCCCTTCGTCTACGACCGCGTATTCGCGCGCTATTGCCTCTGGATCATTTGATATGGCCGAAAGACCGCGGTCTTTTTTCCGACTGTTTATTCTCTCGAGGCGCGCTAGCTCTTCCGTTTCAAAATCCGGATTGTATATTCTTAGACCCACATTCTTACCAATGGATTGTGACCCCATTTTATATTTTTTATGATTGAGATAAATTTGTTTTTGGTCTTCCGACATTTTATCCACGTTTTGAACAATGTCGTCTCTCTCATCGTCGACTGACCTTAAATAGTTCTCACGAATTGCGTCAATATTCCGATTCATAATTTTTTTGTCATCCAATATTAGCTCGAAATAAGTATTTAAAATCCTTGAAACTTCCTTTTGAACATCGATTAATTTCTTTTGTTCCATTTTCTTCTCTCTAAATTGTTTGACAACATTTGAAAAATGAATGTACGCATTTACGGCGGCTAGAAAGTAATACTCGTATAATAGCACAGTAATATGTTTCTTATCATCACTATAAATCGGAGTATTGGAGATAATGTCGTTTAGCAGAAGCGTTGTTGATTGCACATTTTTTAAAATGGTATGAACTGGTTTCTTTCCTCCAATTTTATAAAAATTGCTGAGTGTATTTGTGACGCGCTCATTCGAGAATTGCATAATGGATTTTGCGTCGCCGGAAGAAAGCTGGCCGGTAATGTATGGCGGCAAAGATTCTATTTCAGAAATTTGAGAGAGTATGATATTCGGATACACTTGTGTAATATTTTTAATTGCATTTTTTACAAATTCAACCGACACTTCAAGCGTATTATTTGCACCATTTAACAACGCGTTTTCCATTCGATTAAATAGCATGATGCCGCCTTTGGTAACGATGCCTTCTGTTATGTCGGATGGTGTTCTAAAAACTGCATTCAGCACACCTTTATTTTTAATATTTAAAAATGTTGTAACTTGTTCAGTGAGAATTTTACTATTTTTTTCGAGTTGTCGTTGCAATTCTCTCGAATGTTGCGGGGTTTGGCTTTCGTTGAATGTTTTTAGAGCGGTCAATACATCGTCGGATAATAATGGTTTCTCTTTTTGTGTTTTTTTAACATCGGCGGCAATTTTTATCAAAATTCGATTCAAGTTCTCGCTGTATGTTCCAATACGCGGTTCATATAATGGTTTCATGGACTGCCTGTTTACCAGTTGAAGCAAATGTTGCAGGTCTTTTATAGTATAATCCAAATTAAATTCATTTTTAATCTGAGTGATTAATTTTAATTTATTTTCATGCGTCATGCTTTTTGCATATTTCAAAATATTAAAAATGTCTCTATTCTCTCCAAGCGTGTTTCTGAATTTGCAAATTTTATGAATTTCTTCTGATAATGTGGTTTTTACTACTATTACTGCTTCAACTGCTTCTTCTCCGCCTTCGCCAGCTTCTTCGCCAGCTTCTTCGCCAGCTTCAGCTTCCAAACCCGATTTTTTTGCCCGTTTTTTTTTAGATCCTGGTTCAGTTTCTGTTTCAACTTTTAACCCCTTGTTATTTCCATAGTTGCAATACACCATGAAGGCGTTATAAATCGTGAATTCGTCGAAATTGGAAGGCAGTTCTGGAATCACGCTGCGCGTATCTTTTGGATCCAGCATGGATGCAGCTTCGCTTAAACTGTAAACATCGTGTAAAATATTAGCAGTGCAGTCCACCATGTCGCAATAATTTTTGATATTTGGTTCGCGCCTTATCATGTATTGCAGAGTGGTCTCCTTAAATTCGCTTTCATTACAGCATGCGTTTTGAATATAATTTTTAGACAAAAGCTTTCCCCTGTCTGACGTTTGCGCCGAAACAACATCTTGAATAAGTTTTTGAACCAGTAAAGAAAAGTGAATAATTTTTGATTGTAAAACGAGTATATTTTCCGTTTGTAAGCTGTTACCGTTTTTTAGGTTTCGTTTCAGGTCGTCGCAATACGTTTTTGTAACGGGCAGCGGCGTTGAAGTTAAGACAACGGACGGGTTAACGAGCAGAGGGCGAAATAGGAATAATGCGTCATTTATTTTATGCCGCGTATTCAGCTTTACCGTTTCACGGTTCTGTTTTGCGACATTGTGTTCGCGCTTTGCTTCCACACGGGCTTGAATTTGTGGCTGGTTTATTATTTTTGTTTTAATTAAATTGAACAGTGTGTCTCTCATTTTATCTTGATTTATTTTTTTCACAGCATTCCAAGGTGCGTAATCGCTTTTCACTTTTTGGGTAATGCACGCCATATAAATAATGAAAGCCAGGTCAGTTTCGTCGGGTGAGAACGGGTATCCTCCGAAAGATTTAACACAATTCGGAAATGTCGTTTTGGTTTTTATTTGCGGAACCGATGTTTGCACGACAATAATAAGGAGCGCCATACAATAAAAAATGAGATATTGATTATACGTTTTCTCGTACGTTTCATAATCCACGCTTGCCTTCTTATCCGCTTCATATTGCTCCCTCGTTTTTTTTGCTGGAATAAGTAATTGAAGCGTTTCAACAATGAAACGTTTATCTTTTTGTCGTAGAACGATGGAAAGTGAATTTTCATAATGATTTATGATTCCCATAGTGGTTTCATATTCTTCTCGATTTTTATATTCTTCTTTTTCAGCTTCTTCTTCTTCTTCTTTCTTCTCAGCATCATATTCCTCTTCTTCTTCGCCTTCTTCTTCCGCTTCTTCTTCGCCTTCTTCTACAGCAGTAGCAGCGCCCTCTGTTCTGATGCTAATTTCAATAACTTCGCCGGAGTTCACAGAAGTAAGATCGGATGCCATTTGTTGTTCGTCGCGCATCAAATGCGTTGCTGCTTCGAATGGTTCGTCTTGTTCGCCGCCTTCTGCCATCCACTCACCTTCTGAGACGAATGCCGTTTTTGAAATGGTGTACCCGCTAAATTTATCGACAATTTGGTCGCCTTCTCGTTTACCGTTTGTTTTTTCAATGCGGGAAAGGGTCGACATGTATTTGGAAGATTTCGGGTCAGCTGGATTATAGTTTTCAGCAAGTTCGTATAAAAAAGTGGGCAATAACCGCACAGCCGTTATTTTGCAGTAATACCAATGCTCGTCTTCGCTCGGATCAGCATTTCTTACAAAAAGTTCGCTGTTTACCATATCCAATATGCAGTTATATTTTAGCGCGACGTCATCGATGCCAAGAATGCAATTTACAGTGTCTTGATACGGAGACGTAACAACGGCTTCCACCCTTTTTTTATTTTCTTGTCCAAGAGCATATTTAAATTTATTATATTTTAAAATATCGAATACTTTTAGTTTATCGAGAAGTTTAATGTTTTTCAAATCGTACAAGAATATTTCATCGATATTCTTCTTCTTGAGTTCACTTTTTTGGTCAAATTCGCTCACAATTCTAGAGGTTAGATTATGTAGCATGGATGATTCTGCAACCGACTTATCAAGACACTTTTGATTTATTGAAAAACAGAACGGACTAGGTTTAGTTTCTGAAGGAATATTGCAAAAATAAGAGGGGTCGTTAACATTAATATTTTGCAGTTCTTCGTCATCGTCTTTCACCCATTTATTATTGCGTCTTACATAATAGTCGTATGAATCGCCTTCTCCTTCTTCTTTTTTGAGCGCCGCATAATCTCCATCTTTTACAATGCGCTTGTCCGTTGGGTCATAACGCGAATCAAATAACAATTGTTTGTTATCGTTATCTTTTTCCAACAAAGCAGTCGATGAATAAACTTTACTCAATGTTATTTCGCGTTTATTGCACATTTTTGCATCGGATGATGACGCATCTTTTGACATTCGTTCTTTTAAATCCTGTTCTTCCCTGCGTATGATGCCATCTATTTCCGAAGACGTCAAATCGGAATTTTCAACGGCGAGAGCGTCCATAAATAAACGCGCGCAATCGGCGTCAAGTAGCATTTTTAATATTTCAGAAGAAGAGAGAAATGTGCCATTGTCGCGTTTTAATTCGTTAAATTTATACAGTTTGAATATTTCATCAAATGTTACAGTTGTGTCGTCGGCCAGTACAATTTTTTTATTGAGTGTTTCTTTATCTGATTTTTTTTTCGAGTCGTGATCATTAAATGCGCCATAAAATAATTCCAACGACTCGAATGCTGTAAGATCATTTTTATTCACGAGCTTTTTGAATTTTGATTTTGATACTCCAAGTTTCTTGAAGTAATTGTCTATATTTTTATTAACAAATGCGCGCATCGTCTCATACTGGCCCACGGTTACATTTTTATTATATATAAAAAATGGTTGAAGGGCATAAATAATTTCACATAATGACAAACAGTTAGTGAACCGATTTTCCTTTTCCATTATTGAAAACGCGTCTTCATTTGTCGGAACAAACGAGCTTAAGAAATCATTTAGAATGGCGCTACTGCTTATTCCGCTTATTCCGCTTATTCCGCTTATATCGGGTGTAAATAGAATGGCGTCTTTGAATAATGCATCGCCTTTATACTGAGTGCCGCTAATTATTTCACTCTGCATGTCGTCTCTCATTTTAACGCTTGAAATAACGGATTGCCAAGTTTTCAAAAAAAGTGAATCTAGCAAAATCTGGTCGGACAGAAAAGTGTCAGGTAAAAGCAGCTGCGAGAGATGAACCGCTTGGCTGTTTAATGTGATGAATGATGTTATAAATGCTGGATCATTGGGAGTTGATTCAACGCGTTTTACGCTGTTTGATTTCACATCTTCAAATTCTAGCTTTGTTAAGCCGGTATTGTACATGCGGTCAATGTACATTTGGTCTGACGGCCCCGTTGTTAAGGTGTCATTATTTGTGGAAAGAGTAAGCAAGTTGGAACGAACCGGTTTATCTTGAATTGCGTATTTATTATCTGGATTCTTTTTAGGATTTTCAAATGGCGTCAAGTAAGAATTTAGATCATTCATAATGTTTGGATTATAAGGTGCATTTCTATCCGGATAAATGCCCTTTTCTTCCATGATTTGCTGTTTAAAATCATATATTCCATTTACAGGATCTGGCTGTCTCGCATCTTCACCTGCTAGTACGTATAATTTTTTAATGTTTTCAACGACCGGCAAAACCCAATATAATTGTGCATCCAGTTTTTCAATGTGCGGAATTGCCGGTTTATCCGAATCGGTCAATGGCGGAGGCATTTTTGGAACGCCATTTTTATCAAATAAAGAATACTCTTTTCGCAACTGAAAAAAACGTTCAATGTTTTTATGAATGTTGTTTAACTCTGCGTCGGTTCGTTTATGTTTTGGAATGGATGAAATAATATTTTCCAGCAAGTCATTGTACTGTTTTACTTCCGAAACAATTTTTTGAGAGGACGGAACCTCATACATGATGTTGGCAAAAATATGGTTTCCTTCTTCTAAAGCGTCGGCCAAATCAAGATCAATGCCAACATCTCCTTCATCTTCTTCTTGTGGAACAGAAGCAGGTTGAGACGGTTTTGGTTTGTATTCAATTACCTTTATCCGTTTTATCCAAAACGGCAGTCCCCTGCATCCAAAATTTATAAAAATGCTGTCTTTTAATTGTTGTTTTATTTCCGGAGACAATGAATCCGTTGATCCAGTCGAATCCGTTGATCCAGTCGAATTTGTCAATTCTTCAAGCAACACTTTCACTTCAATGGTATCCTGATTTTTATCCACGTCTATAATTTGACATGTGATAATAAGTGGTTTATCTTCTTCTTCTGTTTTGCCTTCTTCTTCTTCTGTTTTGCCTTCTTCTTCTTCTGTTTTTTCTTTCGACTCATGTGTCAGCGACAATTCGATGGATAGCACCATATCTATTTTAAGGTCATGCTGTTCAATATATTTGTGTGTTGGTTTTCTTCTCAAAACTTGTATTTCTAAAATATCTTCATCTTCTATTTTATCTACAAGTTCGTCATTACGAATGTGAATCTTTATCGCTTGTTGCGTTTTTACATCTTTGAGCTGAATTAACCCCAAATCAATGTAAACCACTTCATAAACATTGTTTTGTATTTTTGAATCGGGTACATTTGCATTTATTTTTATTTCATCTCCAAGAAATAATTTATTATCTGTTTCCACATCTTTACCCAAATCTTTTTGGCTCAATGCTTCAGTTAAATCTCTACTTTCAATTCTTTCTTCCATTTCTACTTCACTCATAATATTAAAAATTATATTAATATATTACTATATATAATAATATTTATATATAGTAATCATTAGAGAAAATTCTTTAAATTTTAGATTATATAATTTATTATATATTTTATATTTTATATTCATTCAATAATTATAACATTTGATATTATAACATTTGATATTATAACATTCGATATTATAACATTCGATATTATAACATTTGATATTATAACATTTGATATTATAACATTCAATAATATAATTATTGAATACATTTAAAGAAAATACACTAATATATACAACAAGTGAATTACAACAATAAAAATGGCCGATAATAACGATAACGATAATAGTAACAGTCAAAACAATACCAGTAATTGTTATTACAGTTTTGATTTGAGTCGAGTTCCGGCTTTACACAATTTTGTAAATGGCGATTCAGAGTTTGATTGCAAGTGTGATGACAGATGCATTAAATGCAAACCGGTAAGTGTAACGAATATTGACAGTGAAAATAATGATAAAAAAAGTTTATATTATTTGGTAAATTATGACAAGAAAATGATGCAAAAGCGAGTCGAAAGTGGTGTCGAATATGATTATATTCAGTACGTTCGGTCGGTTGTTTTAAATGAGAATCGAAAAATTGTGTGTTTTTCACCACCAATGTGCGAACCCAAACACATTGAGCTTGATGTTTCAACAATTCGGTTTGTAGAGGAATTTGTGGAGGGTACAATGGTGAATTTGTTTTATAATTCATCAAATGATGTTCAAAAATGGGAGTTTTCGACGAAGAATGTGGTTTCGCCATTGGACAAGAAAGAAGGGACTGGTGGAAAATGTTTTCGAAAAATGTTTTTGGAGGCGTGCGCAGCTTCTAAATTGAATTTGAGTTTTGATGATTTGCCGAAAGAGTATTCGTACAGTTTTGTAATGCAGCATCCGGATAATGCAATTGTTGCACCCGTTGAAAGAGCGGCGCTTTACATTGTTGCCGTTTATTACATTGGCGGCACGACGGCGTATGAGATGGATCGTTCCGTGGTGAAATGGGGCAGGTTTTCAAAAGTGTGTCATCCGGCCAGGTTTACAATGAAGGGAGAAGAAGATTTTAATAAGATTCTGAATTTGTGGGCATCGCCAAATTCATTGTATTATTATCCCGGGGTAATGTTTCGAACGCAGAGTGGAGAGCGGTTCAAGTTTCGCAATCCAAATTATGAATATGTGAAGAATGCAAAGGGTGCGGAAGATAAGAGTCGGTTTGTGTTTTTGCATTTGAAACAACTTGGAATGTTGAAAACACATTTTGACAGGTTTCCTGAAGACGAGCTTGAATTTTTCCGACACCAAACGAACTTGTACAACTATACGCATAATTTGCACAAGAATTATATGGACTGTTACGTGTTTAAGAAGATGGTTCTCAAAGATTTTCCGGTGGAGTACAAACAAAACATCTTCAACTTGCACAAAAATTATAACTTGTTTTTGAGACCGAGTGGAAAGCGAGTAAACATGTCATATGTTATTGAATTTATGAATGAGCAAACTGTGAAGTCGCAAATGTTTGTGATTAAAAAATTCGAAGACAGCTGTAATGTAATTAAACATTCCGATGTTCCAAAAGAACTAGAACAATACAGTAGTGGTTTTACTAAAACTCCAGATCAGGAAAAGGAGGAAGTAATATGTCCTGGTGCGCCTTAAAATTGAATTTTAATTAAAAAAATAATTTATATTTGGAAACACAATTAATAATAAATAAAAATCAAATATATTGTGAATTCATTATATTTGATTTTTCTGATTGTCTATATGTAATTTAATAATAATAAAATTTAATAATAATAAAATTTTATTGTTAATTATATATATAATTAATAATAATAATAAAATTTTAAAAAATGTATTCCAAAATAATCATGTATTCATTCATTGTATTTTTTATCGCAATAATAAGTTTTCAAATGTGTAATGGTTCAGAATCGGAATCAATTATAGAAGGTCTTGATACAACTAGTAGTGGTGGAAATTCGAATGACGATCTTGGACTAACTGTTGGAAAATATACAACAAAAATTGATGCACTAATGGAAACGGTTGATTCAATGCAAGCGACAGTTTTAGGACTTTTGCCGACTGTTGCAAAAAACGCGGCAGACAATGCGAAAAATCAGCAAGCAATACAAGCAATCATTGCAAATAAAGATAAAATGTAATAAAACGTAATAAAATGTAATAAAACGTAATAAAATGTAATAAAACGTAATAAAATGTAATAAAACGTAATAAAAAATAAACAATTAATTGAATAATTAAATAAATAATAAATAATAATATGTATAGAAAATAAGAATGAATACTATTAATATTTTTAAAAAAAAATGGAATTTGGTCATCATAGGATATATTCTATTTTTTGGATGCATTATTTGTTACTCGGTTTTATCTAATAATTCATTTTCAATTATGGAAAACATGACAACATCTGATGCTGCAAATGCAGACAGTGTAAAAACAGACATGTTATCCGCAAAAGTGGGTGCGCTTCAACCGATGGTTGACAAGGTATCGGCCGATGTTGGCGACAATGCGGCCAGTATTAAAACGAATATGGATACGATAACGAGTGTATTGAAAGAAAAAGTGAATAATGTGAATAAAAAAGTTGGGAAAGATATTACGGATAAAAATAATGCTCCTCCCCCGGTTACAGGATTAAGTTGAAATGCATTATCATAATCCTAATTCTTTATTCCATTGTTATTTACAGTTTACAATATTAAACGACGAATAAGCGGAGGAGAGTTGCATTCACTTCTTTTCTGCATTCTTTTTTCATAACGCCTATTAATTTCAAATGCTAATTCTTCATCGTGCTCGGGATGAGGAGAAGGAGACACAAATGATAATACACGCTTGTTGGGTACCGGATCAGAAGAAACAGATGGAAACAATACTTTTGATGCTGATGATGATGAATAATAAGTATTATAATTGGTTTGAGTTTGTTTTTCCAATCTGGTCAAATTCATTTCACTCTTCATTTGCAGGCGCTTGCTTCTACGCAGTGGCGGAGGAGGGGATTGGGGTGTTTGTTGAGGTAATTGTTTTTTTTGCGGTAAAGGCGAAGAAGGCGAAGAAAGCGAAGAAGGCGAAGAAAGCGAAGAAGGCGAATGCGATAAAGCGGTCGTTGTTGCATATTTTTCATCTTCTTCGTGATCTTCACTTGACGAAAACTCGGAATCAGAATCGGCATTTATCATGAAACCAAAGCGATTATATACTCCATCGTCTCTTCGATTTTGTGACACCGAATAATGAGATGAAGATGATGAATAATAAGTTGTGAATTGATTCAACGTTTTAAAAAATACTCTTGTTACAAATACAAGTATCAGCAAAATATATCCCACCCCAATTATAAATTCACCAATTGGGGTGTCCAAAATTGGAGTTTCCATTGTCGCCATTGTCGCCATTTTCTCAGTTGTCTCAGTTGTTATTTTTGTTGCACTTGATGCCGCTGCACTTGTCGCCATTTCGATCATTCGTTGTTTCATCGTTTCAAGTACAATTCTCAAGTATTCTTTATCCTTATATGGTTGAATTGGTGGCATAACAAATTGCATATTATACATTCGTTAATGGTAATAATGACAATTCAAGTATAATTATGTAAATGGGGCGGATGTTGTGTGATTGCGTGTTGATATGTTTCACTACATCATTTAAAAATTCAATTTTATATTATATTTTATATAATAATAATTCCTAAATAAAAATAAATCAATTATATTTTAAAAGCTCATTTAGAGCCAGCTCGCAAGCAATTTGTTCCGCTTTTTTCTTAATCTTATGAGTGCCTTGCGCAAAAAATACGACAATCTTAGATTCATTTTCTGCGACGGAATGAATTTTTGAAAAGGATTTCAAGTTGGAGAACAAGTACGCGTTTTGATAATCCGCTTCATAAAATTGCTGTCCGAGACACAAGTACACGCCCATTGTGTATCCTGCATCTGCCGTATGTGAAATTTCAAAATAGTCGGGAGTTGTTTTAAATTCTTTTTGAATTTTGACCTGGAGAATGTTCTTATAATTGTCATCATTTTTTATGAGATTTACCCAGTCAATGTGGGTATTGAACACGTTTTCAATAAAAAGCTGCGCCATTTGAAATCCAGGCCCGGTAATGAAAATATTACTAAACCAACCGTCTTCATCTTTTACTCCAATTTTATTGAAATCTAGAAAAAGAGCGCCAATAAATGCTTCAAACAAGCATCCCAGTTTCTTCAAATTGGTTCTCGTGTATTTTTCTTCGGCGTGTTTTGAAATAACAAGCCATTTGTGCAGGCCCATTTCATAAGCGATTCGTCCGATGGATTCATTTTTTACAATGGCTATTTTTTTTTCAGTCATGAATCCTTCATTCTCTTTAGGGAAGCGCCTGTATAAAATATATTTTGTGATGCATTCAAGCACTCCGTCACCCAAAAACTCCAAACGTTCATTTGATTTTGTTTTCAAAGGCAAACAACTATCCGGTTTTACAGCGATTGTAATATTGTCCCTTGTATTTTCAGCGAGGGGGCGTTTCGTGTAAGATTTATGTATGAATGCACGCTTATAAAGATCAACGTTAAAAATCGTAGGGGTGGGAACGCCATATCTTTGGAGAATAGATTGAACTTCGCTCAATGTAATCTCCACATTTTGTTCATTATAAGGATTAAAAATTAGTCCGCCATTTTCAGTATACATGATGTCTTCTTCATGTTTAGCGATATTCGTGCTCATGCTCATCCTCGTAAGTTGCAGTTGTTTTAGATTATATCTATATGTACTATGCCAAAATGTTTAAGTAACTTTATTAAACACTTTACTAAACACTTTACTAAACACTTTACTAAACACTTTTACTAAACACTTTTACTAAACACTTTACTAAACACTTTTACTAACCACTAAATATAAATATAAGAAGAAATTGTTAAAATAATAATAAAATTAATTATAAATAAAAATTAATAAAAAATAAAATAATAAAAAATAAATAATAATAAAAAATAAAAATTAATAAAAAATAAATAAAATATTTAGACAGTATATAAAGAATAATAACTAAAATGGTTTTAATGAATGCAGGAAAAGCCGCAAGGTATCAACAAAGCATAAAAAATAATAATGCTAAGAGTTACGGATTAAAGATGGGCGGTTTGACCCCGCTTGTCGGAAGGGGTCAATTTGCAAACATTGCAATTCAGCAAAATGGTGCTTATTGTGGTTGTGTGCCCTTTGGATTTACATCAGGTTTGCTCTACATGAAACAGAGGGGTATTTTCCAAAAGAACCAGGCAGGATCTGGTGGTGTGGGTAGAATGTACACTCAGCCAGGAATTAATAACGCTTTAGGATAGATGGATAGACACCACCACACATCATACACGCAAAATACGCAGGTTCTAGAGATATTAAGATAAAAGTAATTAAATATTTTTATAACTATAAAAACTAGTTATAAAATATCAAATAATATAAAATAATGATATAATGTATAAAAATAAAAATAATTAAAATAATTAAAATATTTAAAATAAAATGAAAAACAATGAACTTCAAAATATTGATAACTATAATAAAAGTATTATTAACGATGAAATCGAAATATACATAAAATACACGCACGTCATTGCTCAGTATTTATTATTTGGAATAGAAACGATAAAAAATCATAACTCTGAATATGTAAAATATATATTAAATAAGGGGTTGTTTACAATTTCGTATGTCTTTAAAATGTTATTAATGTACACTTGCAATTTAGAATTAACGTATCATCACTGTCAGAAATCATATTCGTATTATATTGAATTCATTGGGCAAATTGGGGATGATGCGGTTACATATTTACAGCTGAATTCGAAAGATGCTGCATTATTTGTTTATAAAAAAACAGTATTTGAAATTCCAGACCAAATAAAAACAAAATATTATGAGAATAATACTGATGGAAATAAAAATAAAATTGTGTCTTACATGATAGACATCTATAACAAATTAATTGAAACAGAAATTATACAATTAAATTCAGAACAGCTAAAGACGAGTGATTGTATAAATAAAATGTATATAAATATTGGACACATCAACAGCAAATTGTATAAATTGTATTATTCTAATAATAATTTTACAACTGAAAATATAAATGCAACAATTGTAAATGTGAAAGAAGAAAAAGAAAAAGAAGAAGAAGAAGAAGAAGAAGAAGAAGAAGAAGAAGAAAAAGAAAAAAAAGAAAAGAAAGAAAAGAAAGAAAAGAAAGAAAAGGAATTAATTCAAGATGTATTTTTTACAAGGTTGACATATATAAAACGTTTTTGCGATATTCTCATTTTAAAAAAAATGTCAAATGAAAGTAGTGGTGTCATTGATTATTATAAAGATTATATAAGAATCCTTGAATACTTTATTAAAAAAATAAGAAAAACAAATGTGTCTGATAATTTTGACACAAATATGATGGTTAAAAGTTTTTCCACAGATTTTGAAGAAAAAATAAAATTGTATAATCCATTAAAATTTGTAAATTGGATTTTTTTTTAATATGTTTTTACACATTACGACACATTACGACACATTACGACTATGTTACAATTATGTTGTTTATAACACGAGTCCTTAATTTTGGCACATGTTTTTTTACAACATCTTCAGTATTAATAATATGCGAACATATGTTTTTAAATTCGGCGCGCAACATTTCTTTGATAAACTCATAAATGTCGTAGAGCACATAATCTTCGCATTTCCCGACAATCAAAACACTTCCTGTTCTAAAAATCATAAACGATATTTCAACGTATTCATGTAAATCCGTCGTGGGTTGTTGTCCATTTTGAATGAGTGCACTCGCGCTTGGATTTGGATTTGTGCGGTCATCGATGTGATAGAAGAATTTACATTGAATTCCGGGGTAAGAACAAGAGTCGTAGTTGCTATTGATTCGATATTCATACTTTAATGCATTATACAGCTTGTCGCGATCAATATAAAATCCGCAGTTAAAATTCGAATTGATTAAAACAGTATCACATTTATTTTTTTGGTAATCAATGTGTTCGCCCACAATACTTTTTAAAGCGTTAATGAGAATATTAACCACATTTTGAAGCGAATCGTCATGCTGTATTCCCGGAATTTCCAATTTTCCAGTATTGAACACTTTAATGTGCATTTCTTTAAACGTTCGTGAATCAGCGGGCGAATTTTCATCTTCTACTCGGACGATGAGAACAAAACAATTAAAGAATGCGCGTTTTTTCTTACACCTGCAGTTAAGTATATCTTTTTTAGAAAGACCAATATTAATTTTCCGATTATCTTTAAATTTTATTCTTCCCTCTGGATTGTCAATGTGTTCAATAATCTGTGTTTCAACAAAACTTGTTCTTTGGTCGATTTCTTTTTGAGTCAGTAATTCAATTTCGTCGAGTTCTTCTTTTGTGATGCAAGAGAATTTGATCTGTTTTTTTATAATTCCAGGACTCTGTGATGCATATGACATGATGGGAATTTCCCAAAATACCTTTTTAATATCAATTGGCATATTCAAGAATGATATTTTCGTTTTTGTAGAAATGTAAATTGGAGAACACTTTGGAACTTTGTTCAAATCGCCATACAATTGTTCATCGTCGTAGTCATCGCATTCCTCATCATCCTGACGGTGATGCTCATTCTCGCCGTCAACCCCCCCAAATGTTGTATTTTTTTCATGATCGCCATTGCTGTTGCTGTTGCTGTTGCTATTGCTATTGCTATTGCTATTGCTATTGCTATTGCTATTGCTATTGCTATTGCTATTGCTATTGCTATTGCTATTGCTATTGCTATTGCTGTTGCTGTTGCTATTGCTGTTACTGTTGCTATTATTATATTCATTACGTTCATTATTATCATTATTGATATTACTATTATTTTTTTGACGACTATTTGCGGAACCATTTGCACGCTGTTCTTCATTTTGCGCTTTTCCACCATCCGTTGAGCAACCCATTAGAAAATCACTCCAATCATTGTCAATGTCGGTTCCGTTTGCTTTACCTCCTCCTCTACATGAAGTTGATTTTTTTGGATTTTTAGATTGTGATGTAGATATTTTCATACAATGTACGTGCGTGCAACAATCGAACAATTGTAAGCAATAAATTAATTTAAAAACATATGTTTAAGTATATTATTTTATCAATTTTTATATAAATCATTATAAAATAATAGTAATTATTTTATATAAAATTATTATATATAAATAAATATAATATAATATATAAACGACATATTTATATTTATTTACGAAAATGACAAACTTTCCTTGGAAAAATTTACACTTGAAAAATTTTAAAAGTTCTGATGATGCAAATCTATTTTACTATGAACGGTGTGCAACCGCAAAAAACAAGCCATTAGGAACATTATTAATTTTATGCGGATGGTCGCAAGGGCCAAACAACTGGAGTCCAGTTCTTCTGACGAACACGCACGTTAAAGAAAACTATGACGTGTATGTTTTAGTGATGAGAGGATATATAAATATTGAAGACAATTTTAACAACAATGTATCAAGATATGCGAAAGATGTTGTTGAATTCATAAAATCTAAAAAACTTAAAAATATTACAGCTCTTGGTCATGAAATGGGTTGTGCTGTATTTTGCGATATAGTATCTTTATATGGAGAAAAATATTTTGATTCATACGTATTTGTCGACAACTCTTTGCAAGTTATACAAAATTCGAATTGGTCTGACACTGACAAAAAAGATAATGGTTGTTTTTTTACAGTTTATCCATTTTTTGATTTCTATATTACTTGTGCTAAAAGTGCTAGTGACTCGGCGCAACAAAGAAGATCTTTTGAAGAACAGTGTTTTACATCAGCGTTTATTGCAGCAAATCCAGACATTTTTATAAAGATAAAATCAGGAACATTGAATTATAATTATAAAGTTGCAAATGAAATATTATTCAACTATGCTTTCAACAATTACACTCAAATATTAAAAAAAGGTATAAAAAAACCGGCACTTCTAATTGGTGGTAAAGTTAGTATTGTTCCTTATCAAACTATGGAGAATCAGAAAAAATTTTTTGAATTACCCACAATTAAAATATTTGAAGAAAATGAAGGTGGTTCGCATTCAATGTATATAGAAAATTATGAACTTTTTAATACAACTCTAAATGATTTTTTAAAAAATAAAGATAGTAACATAAAAAATATACCAAAGAAATATTTAGGAGTTTTAAATTCGGCTGTAGTTTCATCTGTAAATTCAATTGCAAAATCTATTTTTCCCAATGATCCATTTGTAAATTTAAAATTATGAGATTGAAAAATTATATTATACTTGGTTATATAATATTTTTAAAATATTTTAAAAAATCAACTTAGAAACATACACTAATAAAAAACATAAAAGATATTATTTTATATTTATACAAATTTAAAAATGAGTTTGAGCGATCGCTGGTCTTTTTTTCGAAAAGTTAAAAGTCAAGAAGAAAATCAAGAAGAAAATCAAGAAGAAAAAGAAAGTCAACAATGCAATGACGACGAAGTTGTGGTTTCCATGACGCATACTCATACTACTGTTTCTGTAGATGGACAAGATGGGCAGCAGGAGGAGCAACAACAACAACAAACCGCTGATGCTTATGCTGATGCTGATGTTGATACTAATGTTGATGCAAATACAGAAGATATTATTAATACATATTTGCACGAAACTTGTTTGAGTCAAGCAAGATTAGCAGAAGAGGCGAGATGGAAACAGGAGGAAGAGGCAGAACAAGCAAGAGTTCAAATGGTGCACAGGGTGCACGTATATCCCGAATCGTTTGATTACACGCAAGCAAGATTGGCAGAAGAGGCGAGATGGCAAAAAGAATGGCAAAAGCAGGAGCAACAGCAACAGCAGGAGCAAGAGCAAGCGTCGCGCGAGTACACTTCTAACAATGCTGATGCCCGCAATAGTCATTATAAAGGACTTTTCACTGAAACCATGCCGACAATGCCGGTACTATTTATTGAAGAGTATGTTCCTCCGGCCGATTTTAAAAAGGTGGGAAAGAAAAAGCTTCACGCACTTACAGATTGGCGCGTATACGTTTATTACGACTCATATAAAAACGTGTATGTTTTGAACGGAACGCGTCGTCGGAGTAACGAATCTGGGAAGGAATACACGCACCCGGACATTCATATGAGTTTCAGGTCGAAGAGCGCGTTGGCATTTTATTTGCGCCGATCCATGTGTTCTTGGAGACACAATTTGAGCGTAACAATGTATTCCATGTATCGCAGCGTCATTCATTTGTCGACTCCTGGCGCGACGCCGAGTTTTCACAGTATTCACAAGTGCCGTTCAAAATTCCGTTCAGAGCTGTTTGGTTACGATGATTGTCGCATGTCAACGAATGAATTCGAGTCGTATTTGAAGATGCTGAAAGAAAGTGGGGATGACGGGCTATTATTTAGACCGACAAATTGTTGAAATTGATATTATTATAAATTTTTCATTTTTATTTAATAAATAATCAATAAATAAAAATGTAAATATGGTAACATAAACATAAAATGTACATTTATGCATTTTTCATATAAGTTATAGTTATTGTCGAACTATTCACCGATGAAAAAGGAAAATCATTTCCTAAAACAGAAAAATTGTAGTTACCGCTGGTCAAGTTATTAAACACAGAATTAGCACTTCCAGCTAATAGAATGTAGTCGCTATTATTCAAAACACCATTAAAACATAAAGTGTTTGCATATTCTCCTGAAGGGGTACCTGATGTATAGTTTGTTAAATAATTATTTATTCCCATTGGAGATATAAACTCCTGAATAGTAGCGCTAGAAGAATTATATATATATGCATACATAGAAACACCGGCAAAATTATCATTAGTAGCAGGTAGTGCAAATGGGTCAATAGGATCACCAGAAGAAGAAGTAAAACGACCTTTATAACATGTGTTAAAATTAAATTGAATTTGGTCTGAACCATTCCATATTAAGCACTTGGTGGATGTAAAACCGGTCGGAGATCTAGTATCTATAATAAATCCACTTAAACCGCTGGACAATTCTATAGATTCAAAATCTATCCCCAACAATTGAGATATTTGATTTATTCCCTGACTAGTAGCAGTATATTCACTTATTTTAATAATATTTATACCAGATATATTTTCAAATACACTAGACCCCGTAGCTCCTTGAGGCCCCGTTGCGCCTTGAACGCCCGTAGCTCCTTGAGGCCCCGTTGCGCCCTGAGCGCCTGTATGACCAGTTGCTCCAGTTACTCCTGTTGCCCCCGTTACACCTTGAGCACCCGTTGCGCCTTGAACGCCCGTAGCTCCTTGAAGCCCCGTTGCGCCTTGAACGCCTGTTACACCCGTTGCACCTGTTGCGCCTTGAACGCCCGTAGCTCCTTGAGGCCCCGTTGCGCCTTGAGCGCCTGTATTACCAGATGGTCCTGTTTGTCCGGTTGCCCCCCAAATTGTTGAAGATTTCACAGCAGACCATGGTCCTGTGTTACTAGCAGTTTTTGCTCGAACTCTAAAAAAATATTGCGTTAAAGGTGAAAGACCATTAACTGTGTAGCTATAAGTTGGTTGTAGCGGAAGTGCAGAAATTGTAGCCACAGGGGTCCATATACTTGAACTATCTGAACATGTGGTATAGTCGCAACTACTTATTTCTAAATCATAATTTTGTATTGGATCTCCAGTCGCATATGCAGCCAACCATGTAACTGTTGCACTTGTGGTTGTCGATGGTGGCATTGACACTATTTACTATTCAATACTATTCAATATTAATTTACTATTTATTTTATTTTATATGATATAATAATCAAATACTTTTTACTTTTTATATTATATATAGCTGAAAATATTTAATTATTCTATTTTTTCCCAAATAATTTCAGGAGGAGTTTTCCATTCGGAATATGTTTTTGCTTTTGTAGTCGATCTTTCCAACGCCAATAATTGATAAAGTGCCTTAATTCTTCGTTGAATAGGTTTCTCATTGTTATCAACTTTATCTTTCAAAAGTTTTCGAGACAATTGTTTTAGGCGCCATTCGAATTGAAGGGCTGCAGGCCAATCTGGAAATCCTTGCACATAACACACGCGTTTCCAAGTGAATCCTTTGACAACCTTCATGCTTGTTGCGTGTGCTCCGCCTGCCAGTTCTTTGTTGTGCTGTCGCAAACGATGATTCAAATCTACAGTTGCGCCAACATACGTCGCCGCGCAGTCGCTGGATTCGAGAATATAAACATAATATTTTTTATTCACAGCTGTCTCTCCAGTTATTTTATCATTTGTGTCCATATATCAATTTAATTGAAATAGATAAATAAAAATAAATAAATAATGAAAACGGGTAAAATAAGTAAAAAATGAAGATTATTTGTATAATAGATAAATAAGATAAACAAACATTTAAATATACAAGTTTATATTTAAATTATTCAAGTTAAATTAAAATTTAAATTAAAAATATGCAACAGTTTATTGCAATACTTATTTTTTGCATTGTTCTTTTTTTGTACTTGCACATTTACTTTCAACTAAAAACGTCGAATGATTTAGAAGTATACGAGATTGAACAACCGTCAAAAGATAAACTGGAAGAAATATGCGATTTACGACAGCCGGTTATTTTTGATTATCAAAATGATTCGCTGCTTGAAATGTGCAAAGTTGCCGCAATTGTAGAACACTACAGCGCATTCGATGTAAAACTTCGAAATGTGAAAGAAGTTGATGACAACACGGATTTGCACATTCCAGTTACGTTGAAAGCGGCGATATCACTTTTGAGCGGGGATAAAGATGCTAAATACATTAGTGAAAAAAATGGCGACTTTTTAGAAGAAACGGGCATTATTAAAAATTATAAATACAATGATGCATTTTTAAGACCACCGATGGTATCCAATTGCTTTTATGATTTTCTAACCGCATCACAAGACACGGAAACGGTTCTACAATACAGCGTAAATTATAGAAATTTTTATTTGGTCACTCATGGAAGTATTAAAATAAAATTAATTCCGCCAAAATCGGCTCGGTACTTGTATCCGGTTGAAGATTATGATAATTTTGAATTTCGATCGCCGCTGAATCCGTGGTCAATACAGCGCCAATATAAAGCAGATTTTGATAAGATGAAGACGCTGGAAATCGAATTGATGCCGGGTAAAATCATATATATTCCTGCATATTGGTGGTACAGTATTAAATTTATGCAACCGCTGACATCGGTGTGTGTTTTCAAATACCGCACTTATATGAACACGGTCGCCATACTTCCTAAACTGTGCATGAAAACGCTTCAGCGCCAAAATACAAAGAGAGAAATTGTTAAAAAGGTTCGATTTAATAAAAAATTAACAACAACATCGAATGCAACGAATGCGAAGCCCATAAAAAACAAAGAAATAAATCCGGTTCCTGCAAATATTGAATCTTTTGAATCTTTTGAATCTTCATCAAATTTAATGATGCCTTTAGAAACAGAAATAAAAACAACACCAACAGAAGAAGACAACGTGGAACAAAATGATTTTTTAAATAAACATAAACAAGAACAAGATGGAATTGAAGGCAAACATCAAGAAAATACTATTACGCTTTCATTAACAGAATAAAAAAATTAAATTCCAAATTTTACATGAAGGCGAATGCAATGCCGAATTTTACATGAAGGCGAATGCAATGCCGAATTTTACATGAAGGCGAATGCAATGCCGAATTTTACATGAAGGCCAATTGTGAAATTAGGTCATTTAATTTGGAAGCATCGCATCGTTTGTACTCTTCAACAAGAATGTGTTCGCTTAAAATTTGTCGAATGTGGTCATGTTTTACCATATTAAAATATTTCAGAGAAACATATCCTGTTGACAAGAAAAAATCATTCGGATAATCTCTGTAAAAATGTTTTATTTCTTTCAATACATAAATGGTGACAATTATTATTCCGAGAGACCATATGTCATGCGATTTATTATGTTTTAACCAATTGTATTTGAATTCGTGGGGACTCAAAACGGCATTATTTGAAAATCTTTTATTTGCATTCGTATTTTCAGTTTCGGGCGCACAATATGGAAGCGTTCCGCCAGTTGCATATTTTGTTTTTTGGTGAATTCCCGAAAGACCAAAATCAATTAAAAAAACACAAACGTTGCAAACATGCTGGGACTCTGTACATGTGTTTTGAACAATTAATATATTGGATGGTTTTAAATCTCCGTGTACGCATTCAACTTGGTGCATTTCGCCCAATATACCGGCAAGTTGCATGAAGACATCGTACACCAGCTCATCAAAATTATTTTTGGTTTTAATCGATTTGATCCACACATCCAATGTTATTCCTGCGCTAATATACGGTTGAATACTGTAATAAAGGGGGGGGCTCGTCAATTTTATATGACAGTATATTGGAAGCACAAGCCCTAATCGAATGATGTCTTGATAACTGTTGTTATATTTTCTTAAAAAAATGGAAGTAACATCATCTTCGCTTACAACCTGGCAATCAACACTATCTATTCGAAAAATAAAATTAAAATACTTGTGTTTGAATACGCCGCACAACATTTTGTAATCAGATTGTTCAAAATCATCGTATGTCTTAATTATGGTAAAATCTTTCAAATATTCCTTGTCGTTTCTGTTATGAATTTGAATTATCGTTTTCTTTAGTATCAATTTATTATAATTGTCCCAATGCGTTAAATTATGAAGTTGGGCTTGCTGCATATATTTTATAATACAGTTGACGATTTCATCAATTGTAAATACAGGCGATGGTATACGAGGAGGCAATGGTATACGAGGAGGCGATGGTACTGGAACCAATAAAGATGATGATGAAACGTGTGGAGATGGCTGTGAATCACAAGATGACGACGATGATGATAATAATGGGTCCCTTGAATCATAATCGAAGGAAATGTCGGGGTATTTTTTATAATTTTTTCTCATGATTTTTTTAATAATATTAATATTATTTAATTCGTTATAATAAATTAAATAATAGTATTTATTATACTTTTGTAAATATATTATACTCATATTCATATCATATTCATAGTTAATATTTATATTTACTGTTTATAGAATTCAAGCAAACGCGCAGATGGGTCTACATTTGAACAAAATGGGTGTCTCCAATAATACGGAATCGTGTTGTCGCTCTTTTCCGGAAAACAATTCTCAAAAATTTTCCTATAATAAAAGCTTTCCTTGTCGTATGGCAAGTTGCATTCATTAAATATGTTATTTTTTTGCTCATTTATCGTTTTAACATACGCGCCATATTCAACATCAGAAATTTTGGTTTCAACGTGTTCTTTTACCATTTGCACCCACGTTCTGCCAGTGCTTCCAGATACGCCATCACTAAATGCCTCTTTGCGCCTCCACAACAAGTCGTCGGGCAAATAGTCCAATCCGTCAAACGCCTTTCGAAGCAGGTATTTTTCAATGCGTTCATTATCAAACCGCTTATAACGCGGCGGGATTTCCATGACATACTTGAGAAGTGCCTTGTCCGCAAACGGAACACGAGCTTCTAATCCGGCTCCCGAAATGGTTTTATCGGAACGCAACAAGTCGAAATAACGCACGTCTCGAATCATGCGCTCATTTTCGCTCTTGAAATCTTCATCAGACGGCGCCTTTGTGAACCCGCGATACGATCCGAAAATCTCATCCGACATGTCTCCGCAAAAAATAACAACATCATCAGACATTTTCGAAATGTACTTGCTCACCAAAAAATTAGGAAGCGACGCGCGAACCGACGTTGTATCGTAGCTTTCAATTTGATACACGGTTTCTTCTATCGCATCCAAAAATTCTTGTTCGCTCAAGCACACCTCGTGATGGCACGTTCCAAGATAGTTTGCAGCGCGTCTTGCCCACATTAAATCCACCGACCCCTTTAGTCCAATGCTGTATGTGTTCAACTTGCGCGGGTCCATATATCGACACATGATGGCAGTCACGAGCGTGCTGTCCAAACCGCCGGACAACAAACATCCCATCGCACCGCGCTCCGACATGAGTCGTTTTTCGACTGCCGATTCCAACAGCGTTTTAATATTCGCGCAAATGTTTTCTTCCGAATATTCCTCCACCGTTTGAAACGCGTAATTGTATGGCGCATACTGTTCCAACGTTGTATCGGCATGAAATGCGGGAGTAAGCGCTGCATAATACGGATGAATTGCAAGAGCTCCTAGCTCGTAGACGCCGTAACACCCCGACGGAAATTGTTTCGTATAATGACCCATGCAATGATCCATAGATTTTAGCTCGCTTGCAAAAGTAATATCGGCAGCAAAACCTTGCTCCGATCCATAAAACAGAGAACGAATTCCGAATGGGTCTCTTCCGACATACGTCGCGTTATTATCATGGTCGACAAGAGTTAGCGCGAATACACCATCCAGGCGCTTCAACGTCTCTTCCATTCCAATTTTTCGAAACAAGTGAATAACAATCTCACAATCAGAACCACCTTTAGTATAATCATTAGACAAGTCGTATTCATCAATCAGCTCTTTGTAATTGTAAATTTCACCATTGCAAACAAGCGTGCAGTTTTTCATTTTGAGCGGCTGGTTTCCCGCGCCGCTAAGCCCATTAATTGACAACCGATGAAATCCGAAACAGCGATGTGAAAACTGGTCTGGAACTTTCTCATGCAAAAAAATAGAATTATCTGGCCCCCTGTGGCTTGACTTATAAAATGTTTGCTGTAGCGATTTCAGTTTTTTCATGTCAATGTGTCTTGTAAGACGATTTTCGTAGTAAAATATGCCGCACATATGATATAGTTGTTATAGTTGTTACGTTGCGTATATACGAATTTATCAAGTTACATTTATATATAATAATTTATCTATGTTGGTTTCGTAAATATATATTTGTTTCAGAACAATTATTTCATAACCAAAAAACCCATTTCAACAAATTTTCCAGCCATTCATCTTCATCTTGATGAACCTCTTTCATTTTCATTGCCAATCTCATCCAATCTCATCCAATCAAAATTCAATTTAGATGCTTCTAGTATATTACATTATATATAATATTTATAATATCAATTTTGATTATATTCGCGTTTATAAAAAAATAGTTTTTATTTTGTTTTGTTTTTTAACTCTATATTCTCTCAAACTTGTTGTTGTCTCTTATTTATTTTTTTGAAATGATTCCAACCCCTCCTTCATAATGAATGAGAAATGATTCAGACATTTTTGCCATACACCCGAATTCACAGTTACAATCAATTGTGCCTGGATGTTTTGACTTGTTTGTGATTTCACATTTGAATGTTTCTTTTTCTTTTTCTTTTTCTTTTTCTTTTTCATCGAAAATCTGTCGTTGTTCGTGTTCGTCATCGTTCCATTCATTTTCCGATTTTTTCCATTCATTTTCAACTTGACGACGCTGCGAATATATCGAATCCGAGTAAGAATAAGTAATGCCGCGGTTGTTGCCGCTCTTTTTAAGAAACTGAATACCGCGAAAGAATTTAGACAAATCTCGAATTCCTCGAAACATTATTCAATCAAGAAGCAAGAACCGTTTTTTATATATCTGCATAATATATTTTTAACTCTATATTTTTCAATTTATTATTATTTAAATTTATAATATAATATTATAATATTATAATAATTATAATATTATATTATTAAAAATGTTTGGTGTAGTAAATAAATTATATATATGCAATCAAGAGCGCGCAAAACAATTGAATGATCGAATATCTGATCGAAATATTCCATCGGCGCCGCTGCAGCCGCAATACAGCATGCGCCCCGTTTTGAGCAAATATTCCATCATGCCCATTTTAGATCAGCGCGCAACTCCGTCTGTACCGATGGATTCGTTTCCGGTATTTAATCCCGAAAATACATTCAATCCGGGAAATGCACAGGCGCCGTGGTCCGGATTTTCATCCAATGTCAACACGGAATCCATATTGCGAAATCAAGTTTTTGCGCTTCAAAGTTGCGAACAAGCGTATTATGTCCCATCTTCAAAAAGTGACATGTACAATGTTCGAGTTCCAGAAAAGTATGTGGAACAGCCCCATCCCGACCTATTCAATCGCCAGCAATTTTGCACGCATAATCCCAACGAACACAATCTTGCAAATAAGTTTTTCAATAATTCAACTCGAACAGATGTTAAAAATTTATAAATAACATACTTTAGCAGAAAAATTATTTGTTTTTTATTTATTTGTTTTTTATTTATTTGTTTTTTATTTATTTGTTTTTTATTTATTTGTTTTTTTTATTTATTATATCATGTATATTTATAAATAAAAATAAAATGACAAAAGGTTTTCTTCCAAAAAAAAAAGCAGCAACGCCTCCTCCTCCAACTCGTGATATGTTTGGTTTGGACGGATACCTCCCCGACTCCCCCTGGAAACCCTCGGCAGCATCGCCACAGAAAAAGGCAGCATCTCCAATGAAAGAGGCAGTAATGCCTCCTCCTCCAACCCATGATATTTTTGGTAATGACTATGACTACTCGCCACAGAAAAAGGCAGCATCGCCACATAAAAATAGAAGTCCGGGTGCAGCCAGCAGTTGCTCATCCCAAAAAGACAAAGCAATTTGCATTAAAAAGAAATGCGTATGGGGTAAAACAAATAGATGCAGCAAAAAACGATCTACAAGGAAAAACAAAAGTTCTTCGAAGTCATCCTCCTCCTCCTGTCCGTCTCATAAAAACAAAGAAGAATGTGTTAAAAATAAATGTAATTGGGGCAAAACAAATAGATGCAGTAAAAAACGCGTTTCAAGGAAATAATAATCACCAACTTGCCTAAAAAACAACACAACATTTAATCGTATTTTTACGTAAAAAATATGATTATACATTATCGATTACAATATAAATGATAAATGAAAATACAAATGATTTAAAAAAAAATGGCCCTGGTATAAAGCTAAACACGATTGATGATGTAACGCTGGCATTTATGGTAAACACGGCTCAATATGAAAAATATCTCAAGAAAAATCATATTGATTTCGATTCGGGATTCAAGAGAGAATTAAGATTTTATAGGAAAAGAATAATATCCTTGACCAAAGACCTATTTAAAAGTGAAAATGGTGTTAGCACTGAAAATCAGAATATAGATGTGACAATGGTGGGCGCATTCAACATGTATATGCGCGCATGCATTTCTTATTTAAAATTCTCAGATCAAAGTGAAATGATACAGAAATGTTACGTGTGTTTAGGCATATCAAATGAAAATAATGATATGAAAAAATGTACATGTAAAAATAACGGTGATGAAAATAATATGGATGAATTGAATCAGGCAAATGCGCTATGTTTCAAACCAAAAGAAGTCAAAAAAATTACACTCGATAATTATGTTATTCGGAAAAACGTTAAAAATGCGGAACCCGTTGTTTATCCACAACAGTTTAAATTTAATCCGAAAGACCCGTCATTCAAATACAAGGGACTGAAATCGAAACTGCCAGTAGCGCAAGCACAAGCACAAATAGCACAAACACAACAACTGGAAACACCTAAATCACTACTTAAAGGAGAAGATAAGAATAATGTTAATGTTGCAAATAATAGAGAGAATGGAGAGAAAAATGAAAAAGATTATAAAATAAAAGAAAAAAAGGATAAAAAGAAAAAGGTTTCATTTGATGTAACAAATTATATGAATAATATATAATACAAATAATTTAGGTTAATTTAAAATGTCAAATATAGATTTAAAAAATAATAAAGAAAAAGAAATAGGTGGAACAAAATCAAAAAAATCAAATATCGATAGTGTAGACAATGTAGACAATACATTTAAAAAATTATCCTGTAGCCCAAGACAAGAAAAAAGTTTTACGTGTTATACAACAAATGCACTAATCAAGTTGAGAGACAGTTGGAATGCGCGGCATCCGGATGCGATGATACACAGCAACGATGTCAAAGAAATTTGGGATTCGTTAAAATCGGGATTTGGCAACTTGTGCAATAAAGAGTCGTGTTGGTTGCGCCAATTGGCATCTGATTCAAAAGATGTTAAAAATTTATTCAGTTATTTCGCACCGGAAAGTCCAAAAACATGGGCAAAAAATCCAAACGAGTGGTTGTCCAGTGTCGACATTACAAAGGTAATGAAACAATACGAAACCACATTTCCGTCATTCGAATTTCTTGGTCCATCTCCCATCGATTTTGATAAAACGCCAAAAGGAGAGAGTTCGTGTGTATTTGAAGAATTGTGTGATTTCGAACTAAAAAAGTATTTGAATCCGACCGATCCTAAACATAAAATTGGAATCATTTTCAATACGGATCCGCATTATTTATCAGGATCGCATTGGATCTCTCTATTTATCAATGTGAAAAAACAATTTATATTCTTCTTTGACAGCACAGGCGACGCGCCCCCCAAAGAGATTACCAAATTTGTGAAAAAAATAATAAAACAGGGAAAAGAAATTGGCTTGCATTTCAAATACATTGTTAATAATAAAGAGCATCAAAAACACAATACGGAATGCGGAATGTACTCACTGTTTATGATTATCAACTTATTGAAGGAAACGCGGTCACCTGAAGATTTTTTAACAACCATTTTCTCAGATAAAGAAATGGAGAGATTTAGGAGTATATTTTTTAATAAAGAAGAAGTTTAGGAGTGTATTTAACTTTTATTTTTATATATGTTTATTATATAATTATTTATTAAAATAAATGGACGATGAGTATGGACAAGATTTATTAGGCAAACCACAAACTAATTTTAGAGGTTTTCTTGATTCTGATTCTGATGATGCTTCTGCTTCTTTTATGACTCCTGCTTCGCCTTCTTCTGGATTTGGATCCTCTGGTTCTGCTGCTTCTTTTATGTCTCCTGCTGCTTCTTCTGCTTCTTTTATGTCTCCTGCTGCTTCTTCTGGATTTGGATCCTCTGGTTCTGCTGTTTCTTATAATGCTAAATATAAACCGTGTACACATACGAAAGGTTCATCAGTTTTCTTTTGCAAAAAATGTTGGGAGGAACATAATGCTGAAAGAAGATCAAGAGGATTACCTAATGAAGCATATAGAGCTTTCTGCGAACATGGAACAAATTATAGAACTAAACATCCATGCAGAGAGCCACAGTGTCAAAAAAGCCCAAGACCATATGGTGCAGAACAAGAAGCGGCTCAACAAAGCCCTCTACCAGTCGTTGCCTCCGCCGCCTCCGCTGGTCTGAACCCCAATCCAAGAGGATTATCTTTTTCAGGATTTGAAAGCGTAGATCCAAAGTATGGCCAGATAAACTATAATTTTGGAACTCAATCTCCTCTCGCTCCTGTTCTTCCCGGTGAAACTTATGCGGGATTGCTTCATCCCCCTGCTCCCGACCATGATGAGGATGACATGTTAATGGATGGAGGAAGTAAATCATACAGAAAATCAGTTAGGAAATTAAAAAAAAAAGCTAAAATGTCATCCAGAAAAGCTAGATCATCAAGAAAAGCTAGATCATCAAGAAAAGCTAGATCATCAAGAAAAGCTAAAAGATCATCAAGATCAAGAAGGTAATAAGAAGAAATGTTTAGTTTTTATTTAAATTTTATTTTTATAAAATTGATTTATTTTTATAAAAGTAAATTGATTATAATTCGCATATAGACACACACACACACATTGTAACAAAATGCAAACCATTGTTCCTTCTGTTCCTTCTGTCGTGCCTTCTGTCGTTCCTTTACCCATCTTTATTAGTAACCGTGAATATTACAACTCGAAAGATTTACAAGCTTTTAAACCTGAATTTTATTATGGATGTACTTCCAAGCCGAGAAACATTATTACAAAAAAGAATATACCCGAATCTGAGTATATTTATGCAACATTTGAAAAATTAACAAATAAATGGAATTTATCCAACGATGCATGCAAAAAAGCCCAACTGCTCATTTCAAAACAATGGGTTAATGCGAATTATTTCAAGTCATCTTCAATTATTATTAAAAAAAAAATAGTTTTAGCACAACAAAAACAAGGACAACAAGAAGAAAAACAACAAGAAGAGTTGCCACAAATTACAACTCCTCCTCCACCACCCAAATGCGACTCAGAAGCATTGAATACTGATGAGGAAGAAGAAATTGTAGAAGAAGCAAATGGAGAACAGCAAGAAATCGAAAATGCTCCGCCACTATTACATTTGGATGATGGTGAGAAATTCCATGACGCAGATGGAAATGTCATTGAAATAGAAACGCGGGGGGAAAGGCATGAAGATAAGATTTACTTTAAAGTGAAAGATGTAAGTGTTGGATTTGGAATGCCAAATTTGAATGAAATATTGTTGCACAAAGAAACGGGATATACGCGTGGTGTTGATTATAAACTAATGTTTAATCACTCGGCGTTGACAAATGGTCAATGTCAAACGATTAAAAAATGCTTGTTTCTAACATATGAAGGTTTATTGCGTGTTTTATTCGTGTCTCGAAACAAAAATGCAACTCTCTTCAGAAAATGGGCTACCACCAAGCTCTTTACCATTCAGATGGGCACAAGGGAACAAAAAGTGAAACTCGGCGCTGAAATCTTGAATACTTCTCCGCGCACATTAAAGGCGATATTCGACAAATATGCCGCCAACTTTCCATCGATTTATTTAATGTCGCTTGGAAAAGTGCGCGAACTGCGCGAAACATTCGGAATTTGTGAAAATATTCCGGATGATTCAATCGTATATAAGTTTGGTTTCACGGATGATTTGGCGCGCAGAGTAATTGAGCTTGAAAGCGAGTATTCAAAATTACCAGGTGTTACTATGACTATGGGAACGTTTCAAATCATCGATACGAAATACACATCTGAAGCAGAAAGTGAAGTGCGCGAAACGTTTACCGCATGGGATGCGCGCATGAAAGCGCCGCAGGGATACAATGAGCTGGTTGCATTGGATGAAAAACAGTTTGCAAATATAAAGAAATTATACCGGCGAATTGGGGAGGAATTTGCGGGTGCAACACGTGGACTCCAAAATGAGATTATCGAGTTGAAAGACGGGATTAAGGAGCACGAGAATGTGATTGCGCGACTTAAAATAACAATTCAACATAAGGATGAATTGCATGAGAAAGAAGTTCAGTGGTATAAAAAAGATGGGGAATTAAAAGACATGGTGATTGAAAACAAAGATATGGTGATTGAAAACTGGAAATTAAAACATCAAATTGCAACGACGGCGATGGTAAAAAATAATGCAATGATTACTTGTTAGACGGATAAGGTAACCCAAAAAATAATAATTCAATGCGTTCCATTCCAATTCCACTATCATCGAATGTTCCACCAATACCAACTTCTGCCACTTCTAACCATTCATTTTTTTGTGTATAATTTTTTATATCAGCGCTATCTTTTAGTGGTACATGTATACTGAATGAAAGTCCTTGATACTTGGGTTTAATTTTATTTACCCAATATCCGTCACCATCGCCTGCTTTAAATGCTTTTTCAACATCTTTTCGAATCAATATATTATGTTTTTTTATTCCATACTTATAAAGAATATGTAAAGATGGTTCTATTCCAGTTATACCTAAACTGGTTTTTTCAGTAATAGATACAATTCCAATACTACCCATATTCGCTTTACAAAAATATTTTAAAAATCTAAGACATGTACTGATACATACTATGATCTTTTGAACTAAAAACGGATAACATATTAAATAAATTTAAATTATATTTTTTATTTAGATCTTCATTTTTGCGCAAAGTTTTTGCAATAAAACATCCTTCAGATTTTCCTAAATCTAATATATCGTATTTAGTCGGCGAATAATTAAATACTTTATTTTGTGGAAATGTGATAATAGGGAGTTTACATTTTTTGTTTATAAAGTGTAATGCATTGCGTCTTATTTTTTGTCTTTGGTTTTCAATACGGGTTATAGCCGCTTGACTGTAAACATTGTCGTACATTGGACTGGAATATAATGAACTTTTCATATACTATTAATAAATAAAATTATTTAGAGATAATTCATTATAATATTATATTATTTATAATGAATTCAAATATATTAGAAAATAATATAAAGAATGAAGTAAAGAATGAAGTAAAGAATGAAGTGGGCACTTTAGAAGAAAAACAAACCCATTTGTCCAAATGGGCAGCCGAAATTCGAAGCATACGCGCCAAGCTTAGCATGCTTTCAGTAGAACACGCAACTCATTCACGCGCCCATCTTGAATCCATCGTTTCGTTTAATACCGGCATCTTTTACACCGGTCTGTTTTTTTCGTTTTTGGATTGGTCCTACGTCTTTCCGTGGGTCCTAATGGGGCTGTCTATAAGCTCCACCTGGACGACCGTGAGTCACCACGTTATTCATGGTGGTTATCCGAATACGGACCCTGATCACACCCACGACAAAGTCAAATCCAGTAAAGACAAAGACCATAATCATACCCATACCCATAATCGCTATAACCGGTTCACGTACGGCATAACCTTGCGCCGTCGGGTGCTGGACTGGATGGACTACATCCTGCCTGAAGCATGGTTCTGCGAACATAACATTTACCACCATTACAAACTGAACGAGACCACAGACCCGGACAACGTGCAACAAAACCTCGTTCTTTTGCGCACACTGAATGCGCCGCACATTGTGAAATACGGAATCGTAGCGCTGTTTGCGCTCACGTGGCGTCTGTTGTATTACTCACCCAACTCGTACAAGTATTACCAGGCCCGTAAACTCAAACGCGAAATGAAGGATGGCGGCGACGACTTCAAGCAACTCACGCTAGTGGGGCTGGTTTTAAACGCCTGGCCTGCATGGGTAAGCAAGACGCAGTACATTGTCACAGTTATGCTGCCACTGACGTGTTATCGTGCCATTTGTTTCACACCCGTTTATTTTGCCCACGCATACTTTCCATCCGTAGTCACTTACTCGCATCTTCAAAATGTGGTCTTGAACTACGTACTCGCAGACGTGCTGTGTAACGTGCACACGTTTGCAATTATTACCCCCAACCATTCCGGCACAGATATGTACCTGTATAAATCATCGGTTCCCGCAAAGAGCGACGAGTGGCTGCTGCGGCAGTGCATTTCGTCCACCAATTACACGTTGGGAACCGACGTCGTGGACTACTTGCACGGGTGGCTGAACTATCAGATAGAGCACCATTTGTTTCCGGACTTGTCGGCATACGAGTACCAGCTCATTCACGCCGACGTTCGCGCAGCGTGTGAAAAATACGGCATTCCATACATATGCGAAAACGTATTTGTTCGCCTGTGGAAGACGGTGAAAATAATGACCGGACAAGACAGCATGCCATACTACGAAGGCAGTGAGCTGGAACGTTATGTCAAAGAACCGTGGTCGCAGAATATTAATAATTTACAACACATACGGGAGTAGATACTCCTCTCTTTTCATATTGGCTCGGCCGCCACCGCTCAATTTTCAATTAGTTTCATTAATTTATATGTTACCATGTTGTAAATGCAAAGAGCGTTCCTCCCCACAACGTGTCTGAAATCGCCGTTTTCCACGAATATTTTGTAAACATGGTAAGATTTGTCATGTCAAATACTCCGTACAGAAACACTCCTAGTATAAATGCATCAAGAGGACTCTTATTTTGCAATATAATAAAGTTATTATAGAATTATATAATATTTATATAATATATTATATAATTCTATTATATAATATAATAATAAATAAGAAGAATCATAACTTTTTTTAACAAAATGAAAATTAAAGAATATAGTAGAAGAAGAAATAGATATCATAGTATACCGAATCGATATGTCCCTAAAAATTTATCCGGCAAAGATAAGAAACTTCAATTGAAAATGTTGAAAAAGTCAAGACGAATGTATAAAAATAAACAATATTTTACACGAAAAAAGGTTGCATCTTTTAAAAATAAAAAATCTTCTCATATTCAACATGCCCAAAAAATATACGGAATAAAAAATGTAACCCCAAATCAAGAACTTGTAAAAAAAACCGGATGTTCTTTAAATGCTCTGAACAAAATAGTTAAAAAAGGCGAGGGTGCATATTTTTCTTCGGGTTCAAGGCCCAATCAAACAGCACAATCGTGGGGTCTAGCGCGTTTAGCAAGCTCTATTACGGGCGGTAAAGCCGCGATTGTCGATTATCATATTTTGAAAGACGGATGTGATCATAAAAAAAAGGCATTCACTCTTGCAAATAAGATGATGAAAAAATCGGCATCTTAAATAATAAAATAAAAATAATAATATATGTAAACTATTATTTTTTATATAAAATAAAATAAATAATAAGAATATAAAAATATAAATAACATCGTATTATTCTAATTAAATAATTAATTATTGTTGTTTAAATGGACATTCAAAGTAAACATACAAAAAATCGTTGTAATTTTATTTACACCTTATGTAGTATGTCGTTATATAGTTGGTATAACTATTCATTGTATGACCCAATAAACAATAGCTTTTTTACTCCATATTATCACACCGGAACATTGTTTTTATTATATTTAATGTGGGATACATATCATATGATGATAAATAATAACATATTATTTAGAAAAGACCTATTAATACATCATGCATTGTCATTCACTATTACTGCAATGTCTTTAAATAATAATGCGTTATTAACGAGTCATTATATTATTATAGAATGTATTTCGTTGATGAACGATATTTGGAAAAATAAACCACGATTGCTGAAATTGTATAGAACTTTTTGTGTTTGTGTAATTAGAACACCGCTTAGTTTATGGTTTATTTATGACTACATGCCAGCTATAATTTACCCTCATTGGAAACTTACGCTAACATACAATCATTATTTATTTATGAAACTATTCATTCATGATTTCTCCTTTTTTTTTGTCTTGTATGATGTATTCATATTATGGAAATTATATAAATCCAAAAAAAATTAAATTAATAATAAGTATTCGAATTTTTAAGATAAAAATAATTCAAAAAACAATAAATTAATTATTTTGTTTTGTTTTGTTTATTGTTTTGTTTTGTTTATTGTTTTAATATTATTTTTATTTCAAAAGGTAATTCCATTTACCTGCGACCTCCACGATCACCGCGATCACTGCCACCACCTCGCGTCCTCGAAAATGAGGAACGAGATTCAGATGTAGGATTGGAAGAAGAAGAAAAAGATGACCTTCTCAACACTGGGACATACGAGTCATCCTCATCATCACCACCTTCGTGGCCACCGCGCTGCTGGCGCACTTCATTTCGCGTCTCGCACATCAATTTACCGCCAAACATTCCGGTTACATTGATCGCCTGACACGAGTGCTGTCCATTGGCAACATTGGAAACATCAAACTCAACATATTCTCCTTGAACCAGGAACCTATATTGCTCCTCTGTAACCTTGACGTTGGAATGATGAACGAAAATTTCACTCCCAATTTTAAGGGCGTTTTCACAAACGCCTTGAACAACGGTCAAAAACCCGAATCCCGTCTTCATATTGAACCACTTTACACATCCCGAAAACTTCTTATCACACGCTGTTGTCATCTTATCTTGATTGCTACTTATAACATTATTAGCGCGACAGCTTTAAGTATGTTTGCAGAATATATTTAATCAGGCGGTAAGGCGGGACTAGTTGATTATTATTTTAATTAGTTAATTTATTTTTTATTTTATTTAATGTAATTCTCTCTAATCTCTCTAATTTAAGAAATATAAACCTATATTATAATCTAATTTTATCGAACGACAACATTCTAGGAATCAAATCTAATGTTTAAGGAATATTTCAGAGAGATTAGAGAGAATTACATTAAATAATATATAAAATATAAATTATTTTATAACTATTTTAATTAATTAAAATGATAATAATTTAATTTTTAATTATAACTATATTATAATTATATATTATTAATAACAAGTATTTTATTTTATATTTTTATAAATATTGAATGAAATCATTATTTTTAAATAGAAATGGAACAACAAGTATAAAAGATTTATTTTCATCGTCGGTAGAATCATTTTCATTATTTTCTTCAACTGACGCATCAGGTAATCCCGTCGATGCATCAGGCAATCCGGTCGATGCATCAGGCAATCAGGTCGATGCATCAGGTAATGGAGTTTTTGGAAATTCCTTTCCATCATTCCCATCATTCCCATCATTCCCATCATTTTCTTCCTCCGCAACAGACGCATCAGGTAATACGACCGACGCAATTCCAATCGATGCATCAGGTAATGCAACCAATCCAAGCAATATGAATCCTTCTATTGCACCATATGCTGATTTTTTTAAGAGTTTATTTTTTCTATTTATTCAGGTCTGCATTATCGGATATTTAGGCGCATCGTTTCTAGTATTAGTTCGCATGTCAATTTCAAAAAGAATTTTAAACAAGTTTATGCCATCTGATATAAATGCGTTTCCGTATTGTGCTCCATCTGATCCAAGATTGGGGGGTATGGCAGCCCAAACGGTTGAAGTTTCAGATGATGCTTTATATTCATATGGTTTCCCTTATAATTTATATTGCGATCCCGGAGACGATGAGGGCAATACCTGTTCCAAAACGTGTAATGTTATAAAACGAGAATTAAAGGATCCAAATGCATTTATGGAATATACATCTATTTCATTTTGGCTTTCCATGTCCTCAAAAAATACATATGCAACATTTAGAGCATTTATAAAAATGGTGTGTTCAAGTTTGAGTTCATTATTATTACAAGACCAAAATGATACCTACGGAATAGTAGAAAATGTAGTTATGGCCATAGGCGTTCTATTTATTTACATTATTGGAATGTACGGTGGATTTATCGGGTTTTTTATGACGTACGCGTTTCAATTTTATAATAGCGGGTTCATGTTGGCAGGGTTGGCGTGGACGCTAGGACTTTTTCTCATATCATGGATACCACCTTTTTTGAATTTCTTTGGATTCATATTCCAATCCATTTTACTGTTTTTATGGATTCCGTTTGTGCAAAATAATGAAGAAACTAAAACTAAAATAGTATTTGAAATATTTAAAAAAAAGAAGACGTTATTATTGTTATTGTTCAGCATTGGAATGGTTATGAATGCATTCAAATACTTGAAAGAGAATGAGCCATACTATGTATTAGTTGCAGTTGGTTTATTTTTATTTAATATGTATGCATTTCAATCCATCTAAAGACAAAATATATATTTTATTTATTATTAACCAAGTTAAATAAGTTAAATAATAAATTCTCTCTAAATATCTGAACATGACTTCAATTTCGATTCCATTTGTTACTCCATTTGTTACTCCATTTGTAAGCATTTGCACACCAACATTTAATCGAAGACCATTTATTTTGAATTTAATAAAATGTATTGACAGTCAAACATATCCAAAAGATAAGATGGAATGGATTATCGTGGACGACGGAACGGATAAAATCGAGGATCTTGTTTCCAATCACCCGCTCGTTTCATATTTTAAGTTTGATCAAAAGATGACGCTTGGTAAAAAACGAAACATTATGCATCAAAAAGCTCGCGGATCCATGATTGTTTATATGGACGATGATGATTATTACCCACCGGAACGCGTATCGCATGCAGTGGAAACCTTGATCAAAAATCCAGGAGCGTTGTGCGCCGGAAGCAGTGAAATGTATATTTATTTCAAAGACACGAATCAAATGGTGCAATTTGGACCATACGGACCAAATCATGCAACTGCGGGAACATTTGCATTCCGGAAAGAGTTGTTACAAGAGCACCAATACAATAACGATGCATGTTTAGCGGAAGAACGAGAATTTTTAAAAGGATACACGGTTCCATTTGTTCAATTGGATTCTATGAAAACAATTTTGGTTTTTTCTCATCGACATAATACTTTTGATAAGCGGATATTGCTACAAGATCCATTTAGCAATGTAATGCGTCTCTCTGACAAAACAGTGCGCGATTTTATAAAAAATGAAAGCATTATAGATTTTTTTATGAATATTGAAATGGTATTACTTGAATATCCTCCTGGTGAACCTAAAATGAAACCGGATGTCATGAAAGAAACACAAGAAATGATTAAAAAAAAAGAAGAAATGAAACGAGCTGCCATTGAAAAACAAGATGCAAAAAAACGACTTTACGATGAAATTATGAAAACGAGTCCCGAAATATTCCAAAAAATTGAATCTCAGCAAAAAACAATATTCGGATTGCAAGATGACATTTATAAATTGCAAGAACAGAATCGCCAATTAAAAGAGCTTTATAACAAGGCAGCTAGAGAGAATATGGAACTAAAAAAACAAAATAATAATACTAAACTTTAATATAACTTTAAGTAATTAATACATACGTCTACATGTGTTCAAATTTTATTTTTTTTACTCATCATTTAATATTTCAAATGTTTTTAATGTATTGAGTAAATTAATTAAAATAATAAAGACAAAATCGAAATATATCGACTGCAATTCTTTTTGCAATATCAAATATATGAAAAGTATGACAAATAACATTACAATCGAATAATTTGTGGTCAATTTTTCTTGTATAGAATCGACGACGTCCGCATTGGTTCTAGATTCTTCACCTTTTTCTTCCTCCTCTTCCTCCTCTTCGCCTTCTTCTTCCTCCTCTTCAACTTCTTCCTCCTCTTCAACTTCTTCCTCCTCTTCACCTTCTTCGCCTTCTTCTTGTTCACCTTCTTCGCCTTCTTCTTCTTCCTCTTCACCTTCTTCTTGTTCACATTCTTCGTCCAACGATGATTCTGACTCACCGGCACTCGACTCTGTTTCCTTTTTTTTCCTCAAATCATTCATGAGTTTATTATACAATGAAAACATAACATATGCTCCTTTTTTTGAAGACCAATATCCAACTTCATCATGAGTGTCAACATCATAAATATAAGGCACATTATTTTTTGATTTGATATAAAAAGGGCACCCGTTGATTTCCATGCGCACGGGTGATGTGTTTGGTGACGACGACATTAATGATATTAATTTGACGGTTACTGTGACTATCTCTGCGTTTTTTATATAATGTAAACTTTGTCATGCTATTTTCAATTTTTTATAAATAAATAATAATATAATAATATAATATAAATATAAAAATATAGTATAAAAAAATATTATAAATATTTAATATATATAATATATATTAAATATGGTTTTCTTATTTTTATTAGATGTAGTATGCAGTATAATATGCAAATGTGTTTTTAAAATAGGAACGTGGGTTGTATACAAGTCGTATGATGGAATATATTATTTATATAACAGTAAAAGTAATAAAACAATCACAGAAACGGAAACAGAAATAGAAATGGAAACAGAAACAAGTGGGCTAACAGATTTATCGCCATACATAATTATAACGGAAGAAGAATATGACAATCTTATAAATATTAAAAAAAATACTAATATAAAAACAAAAGAAGAAATACATAAAAGAAACGTGTCTTCTTTAACTAAAAAAATGGTTGCAAGCAATCAAAAATGGAAATGTGGAACATGTAGACAAACGCTTGATTTTACGTATGAAATTGATCATCATATTCCGCTATTTAAAGGAGGATCAAATGATGTAAGTAACTTGATTGCACTTTGTAGAAACTGTCACGGAAAAAAAACGCTACTAGAAAATACTTGAAAATTATTATATATATTTAAAATAATAATAATATATAAAATATATATAATACAATAACGAAACCAAATAGTAAGATGGTATACATTAAAGGCAGAAGTTTATGCAGAGGGAATTGCCCTCTTCCCGTTTTTCAATATAATATAGACAATGCAAACACAAGTTTGGTGCCAAGATATGTAAGAAATTCAATTATTATTAATACGTCGCGATATCAAGGAGGTGGGCGTTTTCAATTTGCTAATAAACCGTTGAATGCTTTTGGAAAATGGGCCGGGTGTCCGGGCGGGTCAGGTCCGGGATATACTTCCACTAATCGTTACATGCCTTATCAAAACTGTAGCGTTGGTCCCGCAGTCGCAGGCCCTCAAACAATTTGTTTTTCGCGCTGCTAATTATTAATTCTATTATAATCAAAATTTTTTAATTACAATAAGTTTAGGAATTTTATTTAATTATTTTATTTTATATTTTTATAATAAAATATATTTTTTATAAATATAATATTTTATTTTCTTATCATAAATATATAATAAACATAATAAAATGGTAAAAAAAGGTTCTGATGGAATGTACCATCTTGCTGGACATACTTATTCCATTATAAGGGGGTCAAGGCCTCAAGTTATGCACGGCACGGCGTATAAAACTGTAGGCGGTTTGACCAAGAGTCATCTCATGTACAACAAATATGGTAGAATCGTTTCTAGGCGCAAACATACAACCGCCAAGCGTGAGAATCGTCTTAAGAAAGCAGGTTGGGTTCCAATCGGCAAAGGCAAATTCGGTTCTGTTTTTGTTGGAGATAACAAAACTCGCAGTAAAGGAACCCGAAGCAATAAATCAAAGAAAAGTCGTCGTGGAAAGTCGCGCAAAGCGCATTAATAAAAAATAATTGAATATATATAAATTATAAAAAATATATAATATATAATATAATATATATTATATATTATTAATTGAATGGGGTATACAAGAGATAAAAAAACGGGTCTTTATAACATTAAAGGAAATACGTATGAAAAAATACGCGGGTCTCGAACTCAAGTGATCAATGGGACCGCGTACATGACTACCGGCGAACTAATCAAAGACAAGTTACTTTATAATAAAGAGGGATACATTGTGAGTAAAAAAAAACACATTACCGCAAAAAAAGAAATGCGTCTTGAAAAATATGGTTATTTTACAAAAAAGGGTAAATTTGGCTCGACTAAAAAAAAAAGAGGGTCAAAGAAGCAAATGGGAGGGATGAATGGTGGTGGTATTGATTTGTTGAATTAATTAAATAAAAAATAATATTATATTTATTTAATTTAGTATAAGCCAAGTTAGTAAAAAAAGTAAAAACAATGAATACGAATTATGGATTAAGTTTAGGTTTATATATCCCCAAATTGGTGTGTAATATAACTGGAGTTGTTGTTAATGGAGTTGTTTATGGAGTGGATTGCAATAAACCAAACATATTTGGAAAAATGGAAGATAATCCCGCTGATCTAGTTGGTGCAAATCAATTAATATTATTAATGATAAATGCATTTGTAGATTTTTTTATTCAATATTATAACATCGGGGAAACAACAAATATACAAGTAATCTTAGATTTGAAAAAAATAATATTCTCATTCACAGAACCATCATCAGAATTGGCATTAGAACAAACACTATTGTATAAGTTTAGAAAAGTGTGTGGAATTGATGTTGGAAACATTCGCGATGAAATAACAATACCAGCAAGAGTTGGGGTTAATTACATCGATATCAAAAATTTTCCTATACGTATGAAACAAAAACAAATGAACTTATTTTTACTTGGACTCTCTTATAAAGTGCTTTCTATGAGCGGTATATTGGATGTTGGCATCTATGATATGCGTTATATAATTGAAAAAGAAAAAAGTAGAAGAAATAGTTTCATCTTACAATTTTTACCTGTAGATAATGAGTTGCCATGTTTTGAAACAGTTGAATTGTGTTTATTAAAATATGGTAACTGTAACAGCGAAATTTATCGAAAAATAATGGCATTAGTGCCACAATCACCGGGCGGGGGCGGATCAAGAAGCAGAAATATACGAAATAAAAAAAATAAACAATCAACTCGTCGTCGACGAGCATATAAAACGAAATCGCGTAAAAAAAACATTATCACACATTATCATAAATAATTATAAATAAGATATTATAGGAAAATAAAAGATAATTATTTATTCTGATTCCAATACAAATTGGTTAAGAACAAAATTAATACCGTAATATGTACACGAAAATAAAACACTTATAAAAAGCAGTCCTGAAAGATTATGGTTGCCATCCTTGTTAAAAATGCTGGGCAAATACATGAGCAAGTACTTTCGCATAACTGGTAACTGAAACGTAAAATATAGAATTGCTAGAAGGATTGGAACTTGCAGCGTGTCGTAAAGTAAATCCAATGACTCGATCTGATTGGCCGATCGCGATCGATGTCCCATAAAGGTTTGAGTATCTTCGTGGTGTTCGCGTATATAATCAACGGGAGCTTTGGGCATGTAATTCGGCACCGTTTGTTCGTCTGAAATAACAGATTCGGTATTTCTAGGAACATCGCGAATGGGAAGAGCCGTTAGTCCGGAACTGGTTGCGCGCTGCAGTCCAGATACGAATTCGTTTACATTCATGTTGGATGCAACAGTTGTTTGCGACATTGGTTGCTGCTGTTGTTGTTGCTGTTGTTGTTGTTGCTGTTGTTGCTGTTGTTGCTGTTGCTGTTGTAATGGCATTGTTGTAATATTTGGACTATATGTTTGAACAGGAATTTCGGCGCTCATTGTGTTTTGAACAACACTAGGACCATGCCCACCAATAGAAGGAACTCCTGGCAAATCGTCAATACTCGTTGTATCATTCATTATATTTTTTATATATTTTCTTCTAAATATAATGAATAAAATTATACTATATCATATTACGCAATCCATTGCTTAATTCAACCGTTTTTTTATTTGAATCGCATTTTTGTGTGGAAATATTATAATTATAACATTCGTCGCCATATTTATAAACATTTCCATTTGTCAAATCCTTAATCGGCGGAGATTCGAAATGAAGACAGTCGCCATCTTTGCACGCTTTTCTAAATAATGCGGCTAAACCAAGACCCAAAATTATCGATATAATGTATTTGCTATTTTCTTTATGTATCCAATCTTTTAAATTAATCATTTTATACCAACTTTATTTAATAACTATTTATATTTATTATATACTATTATTAGACACTATTTTATTATTAATAAATTTATTAATAATTTATTCTACTAAATTTTATTATAATAATAATATTATTATTACATTTTATTATTATTAATATTTTAATAATATTAATTAATTTATTTTATAACTATATCTATATAATAGAACAATTATTTTTTATTTCATAAAAAAAAAGTTAAAAAATGAAATATATTTCAATTAAATATTTTATAATTAGTTTTCTTGTAGGCATGTTGTTTATTTATTTATCTTCTCCATCTCAACGGTCTGTTGTTGTTTATCCGACGATTGACAATCAAGACATGTTTCAGTACAAGGATATGGCATATAATTGTTTTGCGCTGAAACCAAATGCCGTAAAGTGTCCATATTTAGACAATAATGTTACAGTTATCCCCCCACAAGTTTAACTAACACCTATAATTTTATAAACTGCATATGCGTTTATTCTGCCGATACATGCTAACCGTATTTGTTTGGCTGCAAATAGGCGGTTGATATTTATTTTTTAGAAAATAGGGGGTGTCGCCGCTTCCCGTAAACCTGCACGCACTTGCCGCTTCGTTTCCAAACGCGGTTCTCAAAGAATTTGCATTCGTATTGATTGTGTTGAGTTTAAGTTTTTCAATTCGGGTGCTGCTATCCACCGCGCCTTGAATTGAATACTGATGATTATTGGGTTTAAAAATGACGGGTGATGCACCCGTTCCGTTTTTGCACGCATACGGATTGACGCGTGGTTTATAAATGTCATTGGTTCTATATACTTGAGGGCCGTTCGCACTATTCGTTGGCCACAAGTGTTCATTATCGGGTCCGGTGTATGTTACGCCGGAGGCGCGATTAATCGATGCATTTTGCTGGTACGTTTTGCACCTTGACTTCAAGTATCCGGTTGTATCCGAATAATATGCTCGACTTAAAAGCGTGGATGCGCTTCGAGTCACATTGTTTTGTGGATTGCAGCCAATGCATTTTGTCGCGTAAAAGCCGGTGTTGATTTCATACCCATCCGGATTATTTCCATTGTCATAATTTACGCTGACGGATCCTTGATTCTCAACAATTATACCCGATGGTTTGGAAGTTGCGGGAAACTGTTCGCTAATGGTATAAGAATTACCGCCGGGTTCAACACATACACACGAAGATCCATGTCCAAGATACGAAACTGCACCGGGTCGATCAATAAGTAGTCCAATAGTTGCAGTGCGCCTACCGGAAGATGACGAAGCGACATAAGCTGCCGGGTTTGTAATTACATTATTTGTCATTGCGTTTGCAACTGCTGTAGGAACGTGTTGACGCCTCCAATGCTTCATAGGTCGCGCTTTAAATTCAGGTCCTTCAAAATCGTGCTGATTTATATTAGAGGGAACACCATTTGTGTTGGGGCGATGCAAGCCGGGAACTGAACTGTTTGCGGTGGCGGTTTTTGTAGCATAGTGAGGCACCCTTGTTGTGATGAGTGAATTAGATGTCCTAAAGTTCAGCGGAGCATTCTGTCTTGGAGTAATTGGAGTATTTACGACCATTTTTATAAATTCTATAATATGTATTTGTATATTGTTGCAATATATATTATAATTATATTTATTTTATATTTTAAATTGTATTTATTTTTTTATATTTCAACTTTTTCTTAAACCGTTTTAACCTTCCAATTATTAATTTTAATAAAAACGACTGCGTCTATAAGAGCGTTTTCCATTGCGACGTCTGCTTTTTTTATTTGATTTTTTTTGTCTTCTTCTTTTACTTTTATTTTGTCTTTTTACGCCACCTATTTGTCTTGTAGCTTCTATTATTTGACGTCTTAAGTCATCAGATGGAGTTGGAACAGTTTGTTCGGATTTCATTATAATGAGTTGGCACATTTGACCATTTTGCGCCTGCCATCCATTACCCCCCATAGGTTGCACTTTATATTGAACGTATTTGTCTAAAACACCACCAATGCCGCCGTCGCTAATGCGCCATTCTTGAAAGTTAATTTCAGGGTTCGCTGGATCACAAATCCTAAGCTTTCCACCTTTTACCCCATCTCTGAGTAAAAATTCAATATCGGTATTAGATTCATCAAAACATGATACATAAATAACGGTTGATGTTACCTGATTTCGACTGTTCCAGATAATTCGGTTTTTAGGAAAATTAAGCGCTGGATCACTAAATGCAGGAACCGGGGGGGCCGTCATCATTGTATCTGCTACATATGTTCTAGTAAATCCAGACGCAACACGACCAAGTTCCTGAATAACACTACCACCACCGCCAACTGAAAAAAAATTACTAGAGGTTACAGCATATAGTAGTCGTATAGAATCGATTGTAATTTCTTGTCTACGCATTTTATCCATAAAAGCTTCAATAGTATCCTCACCAATTTGACGGTCGTCGGGTAAAATTGACTGATAAACAGGCAAACGATCTAATGACAGATCCGGCAGCCACCCTAACATTGACATCATATTAATAGCAAGTCCCCCTATAAATAAATGTATTATCTTACAATCTAGGACAGTTCCGTCAGCGGCAGTAACAGTGAGTTGAGGTGGGTTGTTTATGTAATCCAGATCAAAAATGGGTGTATTGTGACCGCCGATGTCAACCACTGGCATCCGTTGTTGCATATAAGTAGCAAACATTGTATAATAACGAACATTTACACATATTTTAAACATTTGTTGTTTTAATCTCAAGATTTTTTCGTACATTCCTGGATAACTAAGCATTCGTGTCAAATTTTGTAATACATCATTCACAAACACATTTATAAAACCTACTAAATACATGTTAAAGAAATCGCCTGGAGGAGAACGAGAACAAGCTACATTTTGACCATTGAAATCTGGACCACAAATAATATCGTATGGTGGGACGGAAGCCATAAAAAATATATAAAATATAAATTAAAAATATACTTTATATATAACAGTTAAAAAATAATATTCTAAATTCTAAATTAAAATAAAATATGGATTTCATATCCCTAAATAAAATCTAAATATAACTTGGAATTTCGTCAATATTTAAAACGGCGAATGATTTTTTAATATTTTTTTGCGTAATTTCGTACTGAGTGAAAACTGTGTATTTTATAAGCTGCTGAGATGGAACTTTGTCGTGGACCGTTCTTGCAATCATCTTGTACAATTTGAAATCGGGGTACCTGTCAACACCGCTTTTTTTATACAAAATATTGCGCCCATTATCGTCCGTTATCCAGTCAACAACTAGCTTGGTTAAACGGCTTTTTTTACATTCAGAGGTCACATTATCAATGTCGTCAATAAAAAAATCAAAAAGAGAACATCCCAATCTGCATAAATCGAAACTGTAATTTGGTTCAACGAGCGGTTTTTTATCATTAAAATATGGTTCACAATTGTATTGGGTTGCGGCGTCCCCGCTTCTATGAAAACTATCGCTGCATATAAATTTGGAATTAAATGTATAAATGGATCGACCAAAATCTATAATTTTAAATATTCTGCCATACGTTGGGACCTTGTAGTATTTCTTGTTGAAACAATAATATATAAATTTTTTGTCGGTTTCAATGTACATGATGTTATTTGTGTGCAGATCATTATGCGTAAACGCAAATAGTTTTTGATAGGTTGTCAATATGAGCACAATTTGCATTAGTGCGGCCTCCCATTCTTCGTCAGACAACGCATCTTTGACCATCAAGTGGTCGAGCGTTTTACTGCATCGTTCGAGCGCAATCACTTCAACTGGAAAATCGTAAATAATGGCATTCAAAATTTCTTCTTCTTCGCCTTCTTCGCCTTCTTCGTCTTCTTCCTCTTCTTCGCCTTCTTCGCCTTCGTCGCCTTCTTCGCCTTCGTCGCTTTCATTATAAGAGTCAGAATCAGAAATAGAATCATTGTTATTGTCACTCATATTATAAAGCGATCCATTTGTAGTGTGAGACGAGCGTGATGAGCAAGAAGACGATGATGACGAGTGTGAATCACAATCTTCGCATTTATTATAGTTATCGCAAACGTCGTTATTATCACAATTTTCGTTGGTATCATCATGTATTTTAAAAATTTGGGATTTTGACAAATCGACTAATTCAGTATCATTATCAATCGGAATAAAATCATCGAATTTTTCACATGTCTCAATACATTCGAGATTTTCGGCATTAATTTCGACAGCATTTCCTCTTGAAATTTGTATTTTAGAATTTTTACTTTTTGTTTCTTTATGACCGCCTCTTCTATCTTGATTCCACGTTAAAATATTTTGACATTCTGCTTCGTCATAATAAAAAAGAACTCCATTTTTTTCTTTAAAAAAATCATTCTTCATTAAATACTCTTGGTCATCAAACATGTTGAAAGTAAAATCCTTTTGAGTTGCCAAATATGCACCGTAAAAATCAATGCCGTGGATAAAATCATGAGCATGTAATAGTTGGCTCGACAAATATGAGAAAAATCCATCAACATATGCGGCATTATTCGGATCCAATATTTTTGGGTGACAGTAATGCTGTCCTTCCTTTGCTTCTTTTCCTTCTTCTCCATTTTCTTGTTCTTTATTCTTGTTATTCTTGTTGTCAATGGATAAAGGCGAAGACATCAATAACGGCAGGTTGAGCAAAGAATTGTTTTGCATATCATAACTTCCAGCCAAATATTTTATTGGGTCAAGAAGTGGAGAGAATTTGAAAAATACTGGAACGTCGTTCTTATAACTGCAAGAATCACCACTAGTAGTTGCATCATTGTTTTCATTTTTTTCTTTTTCTTCGTCGACTTGATTGTGTTGTTGGACAGTAACAGTTGCAAAATTCTTCGAATGTTGATCTTCTTGGTTATTATTCCTTTCTCTAGTTGTTTCTGTTTCTGTTTCTGCAAGTACTGAATTTATGCTATATTGATGATTCAAATTAATGGAATTATAATTTGTGCCATTCAAAGAAAAAAATGTAGAATAAAGCGGAATAAAGTTTTGACAGTTTGAAAGACCCATATGCGTCTCTTCTAAATTTTTAAGAACGTTCTCATTTTTTGGTTTTCTATAGTACAGTTCAAATTTTTCAAACTTATTATTGGAAGACATTTTAAAAAATCAACTATTAAATTTACTAATTAATATTAATTAATATTGTCTATTAATAGAAAAATACAAGTTTTTAAACTTATTTAACAATATTTATTCTAAATTTTTTATTCTATATTTTATTTCTTATTATTATTATTATTTCTAGATTTATCTGTTTATTTTATGTTTTATGGATAAAAAATAAAATATTTTATGTTTTGTTTTGTTTTTATTTTTTTAGAGAATTTTAGTCGTCATTACACATTCTCTTCCACATTCTCTTCCATTATTCGTCTACATTCATTGCAGATATCTGAGATGGTGTGTCAAATTCAATCTTTTCTCTTTCTCTTTCTTGTTCTCTTTCTCGTTCTTGTTCACACAACTTTTCAAATGTAAGTTCCATTGTTGGTATATCGAAGCACTTTTGACAGAGGTCAAAGGTTGAATTTGGATGAGTCATCGCATGATATTCTAGACCTTCTCTTTCCCCTTCGCCGCACATGGCACAAACTTTCATCTTTTTTGGAAGAGCCGCCGCCGCCGCTCTCAACTTTGTGACTTGCCTTGTAAGTTCTTCATTCTGTCTTGTCAGGTCTTCATTTTGCCTTGTCAGCTTTTCTTTCTTTAATTTTCTGTTTTCATTTTTTTTTCTCAATTTTGCATTTTCCCATGACAATTCTCGATTTCGCTCATCTAAACGTTCAATTTCTTCAACATCTTCAAACTGCCGGTACATTGTGTTTGTTTTACACCCTGCATACAAAAAATATAAATATAAAAAAATCAATTTATGTTTTTTATAATTTATTTTTCATTTTATTAAAACAAATTTTATTTTTTATTCATTTAAAAGTATTTAACTGAAATGAGTTTAAATAAAACTTTTTTTTTATTCCATAATGTCATACCCAAATATATATACATATAGACACAATACAAGAATAGAATTAAAATAATACAATCATGAATTTAGAATTAGGAAAATTCGATATGCGATCCATTAGCTTTAGACCCGATGAAAATAAAGGCCCCGTTATCGTCCTCATTGGTCGGCGTGACACCGGTAAAAGTTTTTTAGTGAAAGATCTCATGTATTACCACCAGGACATCCCAATCGGAACCGTTATTTCAGGTACGGAAGCAGGAAATGGATTCTTCGGAGAACACGTTCCGAAACTCTTCATCCATGACGCATATAATACCGCCATCATAGAAAATGTTTTAAAACGACAAAAAGCAGTCCTAAAACAAGTGAAAAAAGAAATAGAATCATATAAAAGAAGCACCATAGATCCCCGAACTTTTGTCATCCTCGATGATTGCTTGTTCGATAACAAATGGACCCGCGACACGATGATGCGTCTCCTCTTTCTCAATGGGCGTCATTGGAAGATAATGTTAGTGATTACAATGCAATATCCTTTAGGCATCCCACCACTTCTTAGAACCAACATCGACTACGTATTTATCCTTCGAGAGCCAGATTTAGGTAATCGGAAACGAATCTATGAAAATTACACGGGAATGTTTCCGACCTTCGAGTCATTCTGTCAAGTCATGGATCAGTGCACTGAAAATTTTGAGTGTTTGGTGATACATAAAAATGCCAAGTCGAACAAGTTACAGGACCAAATTTTCTGGTACAAGGCGCAACAGCACGGGCCGTTTAAACTCGGTAGTAAAGAATTTTGGGAGATGAGCAAGGATTTAAATTCTGATGATGAAGAGGAGTCATATGATCCGAAAAATATTAACAAAAAGGGTTCAGGACCTAAAATAAATGTGCGAAAAAATAAATGGTAAAGTATTGTAAATGCGGCAATTTCAGAGAATGTATCTGCTGCATTAATGAGCAGATACATTCGAGTTAAGAAACAAATCGGGGATTATTATTATATTATAAAATGTTAACAGTAAGTGTTATCATTATCGTTATTAATACTCTGGCACATGTCGTTTAAACAAACAACCGTGTGAAGTAATTCCATGCAGTTCGCGAATGACTGCGGCGTCATTAAATAAACAATTTGCGAGCCACACCTTTATAATACAGAAATTTTTCTTCGGAGAAATTGTGATTCCGTTGATATGCGGAAGCAGCTTTTTATCATCCGACATGGTTTCTCCCACTAGCGAATAAGTCAACTGTTTCCACGATTCGGACACATCTTTATTTACAATCTTATAAGAGAAACAACCGCCGTTGCGATTTCTCTCGTCTTCCCATATTGGACTAATTCCTTTTCGCATTAAAAATAACATACAATTTGTAACTAGAACATGGGGTAGCATTTCCGTAATGGTAATTGCTTGCTCTACAGTGTCAAATGTGTACAATTTAATATAACTCTTTATACTCCAGTCGGTATCGTGTGGCAAATGAGCCCATAGTATCCATGCATCCGACAGTTCGTGTAAATCACCCGAAGAAGAATCATCGTCGTTTGGTTTATTGTCAACAGCACTATTCGTATTTGTCATCGTTTCTGCCATCATTCATATTTTTAATACATTAATATATTTATATTGATTTTTTAAAATAATAATAATGCTAATAATAATAATAGTAAATAGTAATAATAATTAATACTATATTAATTTTTCTTTAATTAAATATTTAATCAAAAGCAACTTTTGTATTTTGCTTATTTTTAGATAATCTAAATTTTATTTGAATTAATCTAATAATATTTATTGCTTTATTCCATTCATCTTCCCATATATATATATAATTATATCCTCTTAATTTACAAAATTCTTGTTTTTTTAAACTATTCTCGTATAATTCTCCAAATGATTTTTTATTTACAGAGTTTATTTTATTTTTATTATATTTTCTTGGATTTCCGTGCCAAAAATCTCCATTAAATTCATATATAGTATTAGTATCTTTATCATATCCGTCAGCTTTATAAAGTGAATTTGGAATTTCATATTCTCCATTACTACTGTAAAAATGTTGTATATTTGGTTTGCGTATTCGTAAATAATCAATCCATTGTTGTGATAATATTGATGTAGAATGATATTTTCTATTTTTAAGTTTATTATTTTTTATATTTTTTATATTTTTTTTATTATTTTCTAAATGTATTTTTTCAATTTTTATATAAGGATAACATGTATTACTATTCCGATTATATCTTTTACTTCTATTTATTTGTATATATCCAGTATTTTTAAATATTCTGAACGTATTTTCATTTGCAATCAATTTATTTTCAATATCAATAAGATATCCTCCAAATCCAAGACATTCTTCAAAATTATATTTTTTTATAATATCTCTCCTATCATTCAAACTTGAAATATGTTTCAAATCTTGTATAATGTCCATTATTATTAATATATTAAATATTAAATATTTAATATTAAATATTAAATATTAAAAAAATCAATTTTTCATAAATATAATATATAAATGAGTAAGCAATTTTCATCAGATTTAAAAATGAAAGCCGTTAAATATTATCATAAAGTAGATAATTATTCAAAAGTATGTAAAATTTTTGAATGTAGTGAAAGGTCATCATTATTATTTGATGTATTAAACCATTTTTTCAAGTGTATAATTATTCAAATGCACACGCACTCCTGATGAACGACCGAGTTGAAATGCATTAACGTCTTTTGTGATGCACGTAATCTTATAGTTTTTAGAGCATTCAATGATGTAGTTGTATTTTTTAATCATGTACCAGTAAACAAATTTTTCATCTAGAATGATATTACCAACAACGTTGACATTATACGGATATGACAAATCGATTTCATAAATCTTGCTATTATTATCAATTTCCAAAGTGCAAACAATCATTTCCGCGTTTGAAATCTCATATCTCGTTGCATCTAATGCATAATCATTTGCCGTGAAAGTTCTATATATTCTTGTATAATTTTTATTTTGAGATTGATTCGATTCAAAGTATTCATAATTTGTGTGCAATATAAAATCGTATGATTTGAACTCGAGTACATCACCTGATTCATTTGTTTCTTTTTCCATTATAAATAAAAGATCGTCACGATGGTTTTCCGAATATGATGATGAAGATGAATGCGACGATACTGAAGACCTAGATGAAGATGAAGAAGTATCAACTTCTAGATCAATGTCAGAAGAAGAATGTTCAGGAGAACAAGGAATTGAATCTAGTTCTTGTTCTTGTTCTTGTTCGACAGTTTCATGAATGTCATAATATTCATTTGGATTTCCTAAATAGGACGCATCTTTAAACATTTCCATTGTTTCAAATGACGCTTTTCGAACCCCATCTTTGATAACTTTAACTTCGTCATAAATACATTTAATTTTTTTATTAATGTCATCCTTGTTGAATTGATCCAAAAAAACAAAATAGTTTTTAACTTTTTTAAATGCATTTGAAATTTTTGTTGCTGCTAATAATGAATTATAACTCAAAAAAAAAAATATGAATTCAGAAAGCATATTCTTATTGTTCTTTAAATATAATACTCCTGCTGCACCAATAAATAATGCAATAAACTTTATTTCAATTTCTGCTATATCTGATATAACAAGATCATAACATTTATCATAATACTTTTTTTTCATATTTTCACAACAAATACTATGATTCATTTTTATTTACCACTTTATTACAGAATATAAATCGTATTTATATATATATTGTATATAATTTTTATATGTTTTTTATAAATATATATTTAATTTAAAAAATCATTTTTCTAATTTACAAAAGATTTTATTCTTGTAAAATTATAAATTTATATTACTGGACCAACTTCACCGTTACATTTGTCATCAGCATACTTTTTTGCCGTTGTTCCGTCATCACAGCATCCATATTGTGTTCCGGCACAACCGCCAATGATATCTTTATGCGGTTTAGGTTTGGGTTCAGGATGCGGTTTAGGTTCAGGACGCCTGTGCGGACAATTTGAACCACTGTAATCTGCCCTTGCAGTTTCGCCGTCATAGCAGCACCCGTAACGCGTTCCGGCACAGCCGCCGACAATATTATGATTTCGTTCACGTTCATGATCTTCGTGCGATTTTCTCTCTGGCCGTTTAGGTCGCAAATTATCTTTTTTCGGTATTCCAAAAACAAAGGCAAGAACGGTTGTAATGTATGTCATTAGAATAAACGGTATAAAAACAATAAACCATGAAATAATTCCCAACCCTTCAGAACACAACAGGTTTAATGCCAATGTAAAAATAATCATTACAATGAATTTTAAAAATGCGGTATTTTTATCGCCTCTAAAAACATCAATTATGATTTGAGTAATTGAAAAAGCTAAGTATAAGATTGCCGGCGGACAAATATATTCGAGAATCATATTATTCCTTCCTTTAGTTAATTAAAATTATTATTAAATTATATAAATTATTAATATAATATATATAACTATAAAATAATAAAATAATATAATTTATTATTTTTATTATTTTTATTATTTTTATTATTTACTTTATTTGGTTATAAATATTTATTTACGTTTCATAAAAAGGGGTTTCTTGTTTTTAAATTGACCGACAATCTCACCAACATCACCGTCTACACACGAATAAATATCACCACTCTCTTCATTTGTAGTATAATATGTTACATTTTTTATAATTATTTCATACACTTCTTCTTCTTCTTCTTCCTCGGCTTCTTCTTCTTCCTCGGCTTCTTCTTCTTCCTCGGCTTCTTCGTCTTCTTTATCAGCTTCTTCTTCTTCTTCTTCTTTATCAGCTTCTTCTTCTTCTTCTTCTTCTTTCTCTTCTTCCTCAGCTTCTTCCTCTTCTTCTTCTTCCTCTTCTTCTTCTTTCTCTTCTTCCTCAGCTTCTTCCTCGGCTTCTTCTTCCTCTTCTTCTTCTTCAGCTTCTTCCTCTTTTTCCTCTTCTTCTTCCTCTTCTTCTTCTTCAGCTTCTTCCTCTTTTTCCTCTTCTTCTTCTTCAGTTTCTTCTTCGGTTTCTTCTTCTTCTTCGGCTTCTTCTTCGGCTTCTTCTTCGGCTTCTTCTTCGGCTTCTTCTTCGGCTTCTTCTTCGGCTTCACTTGCTGCTTCACTTCCTGCTTCAGATTCATCATTTTCACTTGCTGCTTCTTCTTCAGATTCATCATTTTCACTTGCTGCTTCACTTGCTGCTTCTTCTTCAGATTCAACCTTTTTATTCAGTTTATTTGATTTTAAGAGATGAATGTGTTGTGGTGATTGCAAACATGTGTCCGTTTCTAAAAATTCATGAATGCTTAATTTTATTGTCTGTTCTTGCTGTTCTAATATTTCAACTTGTGTCACAAGTTCTTGATTTTTAATATACATGTCTCTAACAAATGGTATTTGGAGGATTGCGTCGTGAGTAGATTTATACAAGTTGTAATTTTTCAATGCATCATTAAATGAATTTTGTATATTATTTTGAATCGAGGTCGTCACGTCATTTAAAATAGAAGAGATGTCAAAGTCAATTCCGTGAATGTTGATGCATTTTTTATTTGTAACTTGTACTTCTTCGATATTCATATTTTAATATCTATGTATGGATATATTTTCAGATACATGTAATATAAATGTTTGTTTAATATGATTTAAAAAATATTTAAATGTATAATGTATATAACTGTATATCTATATAACTATAAAAATGAGTGAAAAAAATGACACTGAAAGCACAGAACAACAGCAACAACAACAGCAACAGCAACAGCAACAGCAACAGCAACAACAGCAACGATCTGATATTTTAAAGGAAAAACTGGAAATCCGGCGCAATCAACAAATCCATTTTATTATGACTCAAACAAATTATGATGAAAATGAAGCTTCCGAAAAGTTAAAAATATACAATAATGATGTTATGAAGGTGATCGGTGAATATTTAGGAATTTCTCCAAAAGAAGATACGACTGCAAAAAAAACAAAAAATCAAAAAATTTATACTGTAATACGAGACATTATGGATAAAGGATCTCGCAACTATCAGATGCAACAAGATAAAAAACAACAAGTGGAGAAAATAAAAAAATGGATTGAAAACAAAAATGATGAAAACAAAAATGATGAAAACAAAAATGTTGAAAACAAAAATGATGAAAACAAAAATGAAACGACGAGCAAAATCACTGATATAAAAATATGTAAAGAAAAACTCGATTGATTTAATTTATATAAATAAAAATAAATTTATTTATGATTAATAAATTTATTATAACTTAACTTGGAGTTTATTGTTTCACACCAAACGCTTCATTAATAATATTTGTTTTGGCATTTTTATTTACTTTATTTTTTAATTGGATATTTCCATTTTGAATGATTTTATTTCCAACCAAAAAATCGTTATTGTCCTCATATAATTCTGGTAAAACATGAGTTATGGGTTTATTTACAACATAAACAAGTTGTTCACATTGAAACAGTTTACGATATTCACCAATGGTCAAATTACCATAAAATTTATTTAATAAATAATAAGGATTTGGCGCAGGTTTTATACTTTTATTATAACTGTATATCGATCCGTATAAAGAATTTAATAAATAATATCGTTCGAATTTAATTGACGTGTCAATATTTTCATTCATTAAAAAAGCAGCCGCACATTCAGGATGACAAAAACAACCATAAACATGATGATTGTCCTTTATTACTGATTTGGGTATATAAATAGGTGGTGTATCAAAGTCACACGTACACCAAAAACATGCAGACCGATGCATTCCTGATCCTCCCCCCCCCAATGCATATAGTGTGTCACTTTTATGAAAATTTAATTTCAACTGTGATATTTTTTTCCATACATCTTTAACATTTACATTATCTGTTTCTAAAAAACGATCCGATTTGCAATTTGTAGATGGATGTGCTAATGACGCCGCCGCACCACCAGATGCGTCTTTATATAAAGTATACACCATGGGATCATATTGTGAATTTAGTGAATTTATGCCACATGAAGAATGTTTGTTGTCACATGAACCACATGAAGAATGTTTGTTGTTGTCACTACTATTACTATTAGATTGAGTGTGAAGAGCAATGGGAATTGAATATTTTGGCGAATCTGAATTCGAATCACTCGAGTCGGGCGAGTTATTGTTATATTTTAAAACTTCACATCCAAATGCACTGGATTGGTCATTATAACATAATATTTCATCGCCCTTACTATATTTTTTCTGTTTGTTATTTGAAGCGTTACTAGCATTATTAATGTTGTTACGGTTGTTACTGTTGTTACTGTTGTTACTGTTACTAGCAGTATTGTCGTTACTGTTGTTATTATCTATTTTATTAGAATTTAATTGATTGGATGTTTTTAAATCAGATAAAACACACTTTAAATGCAGTATAATATTTGGAAGTTCGGGAACAATAATGTTATTAGTATGATTTTCTTGAATTATTTTTCCGCCTCTCGGCTTTCTTCCCCTTTTTTTATGAACAACAACTATAGGTTCATATGATTCGAGTTCTTGATCTTTTTGATCTTTTTGATCTTCTTGATAATTATTTGTGGTAACTACATAATTATCGGCTTTTACAGGTTTATCAGCTTTTACAACCTTGTCGGCTTTTACAGGTTTATCCGCTTTTACAGGTTTATCAGCTTTTACAGGTTTATCCGCTTTTACAGGTTTATCAGCTTTTACAGGTTTATCAGCTTTTACAGGTTTATCCGCTTTTACAGGTTTATCCGCTTTTACAGGTTTATCGGCTTTTACAGGTTTATCTGCTTTTACAGGTTTATTTGCTTTTACAGGTTTATCCGCTTTTACAGGTTTATCCGCTTTTACAGGTTTATCCGCTTTTACAGGTTTATCGGCTTTTACAGGTTTATCCGCTTTTACAGGTTTATCAGCTTTTACAGGTTTATCTGCTTTTACAGGTTTATCGGCTTTTACAACCTTGTCGGCTTTTACAACCTTGTCGGCATTGATTGCAGCGGTGTGTTCAGATGTATTATTAGGATCAACTATTTTTTTTTTTCTACCCCTTTTTTTTTTCTCAATAATAATATTATTATCATCACAATGTTCCATTTTTATTATGTTATCTATTTACAATTCTTTATAATATATAATTATTTGGTTTAAATTGTTTTAATATATTTTATAATTTTGTGGGTTGAAAAAATTTATTACTACTACCAATTTAAATTATTTAATTAAATAATTTAGAGAGATGAGGATATATTCAAATACGATAAAGAGATATCAAAAGATACAGATAAATAAAGAATGTCAAAAGCAATTGGAATTGATTTGGGAACCACGTATTCGTGCGTTGGAGTTTGGCAGAACGAGCGAGTTGAAATTATTGCAAATGATCAGGGGAATCGAACAACGCCCTCATATGTTGCATTTACAGATAGCGAGCGTCTTATTGGCGATGCCGCGAAAAATCAGGTTTCTATGAATCCTGAAAATACGGTATTTGACGCAAAACGTCTTATTGGCAGGAAAATTGATGATGCAAGCATTCAAGGCGACATGAAACATTGGTCATTCAAAGTTGTCGGAAAGGATGGCGGCAAACCACACATTCAAGTGGATTTCAAGGGAGAGCAAAGGACATTTTCCCCCGAGGAGATTTCTGCAATGGTCCTCGTAAAAATGAAGGAAATCGCCGAGAGTTATTTGGGTTCTACCGTGACAGATGCGGTAATCACGGTTCCGGCATATTTTAACGACGGACAGCGACAGGCAACGAAGGATGCGGGTTCGATTGCGGGTTTAAACGTGTTGCGCATTATTAATGAGCCAACCGCTGCTGCAATTGCATATGGCCTTGATAAAAAGGGAATGGGAGAAAGTAATATTTTGATTTTTGATTTGGGAGGCGGGACGTTTGACGTTTCTCTTTTGACGATTGACGACGGTATTTTTGAAGTAAAAGCAACCGCAGGAGACACGCATTTGGGTGGAGAAGATTTTGATAATCGTCTTGTCAGTTGGTGCGTTCAAGAATTTAAGCGTAAAACCAAGAAGGATCCAACTGGCAATAATCGCGCGCTCAGACGACTAAGGACGGCATGCGAGCGCGCCAAACGCACGCTTTCTGCATCTACCGAAACGACAATCGAGGTGGATTCATTGTTTGACGGGACCGATTTTATGACTAAAATTACCCGCGCAAAATTTGAAGAGCTCTGCATGGACCTGTTTCGTTCTACAATTGATCCAGTGGATCGAGTGCTGAGAGATTCCAAAATGTCAAAAAGCAGCATTAATGAAATTGTGCTGGTTGGCGGCTCGACGCGCATTCCAAAGGTGTGTAGTTTGCTGACGGAGTATTTTAATGGCAAGGAGCTAAATCGTTCCATTAATCCGGATGAAGCGGTGGCATATGGAGCGGCAGTGCAGGCGGCCATTTTGACAGGCAGCCAATCTAAAATCACCCAGGATATTTTGTTGCTGGATGTCGCACCCCTATCACTGGGAATTGAAACCGCCGGTGGTGTAATGACAAAATTGATTGAGCGCAATTCCACGATCCCCTGCAAGAAGAGCCAAACATTTTCAACGTACGCCGACAATCAGCCGGGTGTACTCATTCAAGTATTCGAGGGTGAGCGCCAGCTAACAAAAGATAATAATATTCTAGGCAAATTTCAGCTGGACGGTATTCCGCCCGCGCCGCGCGGGACTCCGCAAATTGAGGTTACGTTTGACATGGATGCAAATGGCGTGCTGAATGTGAATGCAGTGGACAAGGCGGGTGGAAAGTCAAATAAGATCACAATCACAAATGATAAGGGTCGTTTATCAAAAGATGACATTGAGCGCATGGTTAACGAGGCGGAGCGATTCAAAGACGAAGATGCCAAACACAAGAAAAAAATTGACGCTAGAAACGGGTTTGAGAATTATGTTTATTCAGTAAAGAGTTCAACATCTGAACCCGGAGTCAAAGACAAGTTGTCAGACGGCGATCGAGCGACGATTGAAGATGCATGCAAATCTGCGCTCGAGTGGCTTGAGACAGAGGGGTCTGAAAGAGAGGCAGAACAATATGAAGCGGAGCAAAAGAAGCTGGAAAATACCGTTTCGCCGATTATTTCCAAATTGTATGGTGATAATAACGATGGCTCAAAACAGCAACAGTATCAACAACAAGGGCAACAAGAACAAGAGCAACGGCAACAAGAGCAACGGCAACAAGAGCAACGGCAAGCAAGTTCTAGTCCCAATATTGAAGAAGTCGATTAAATTTTAATGCTTCAACGGAGATGCATATCCTATCACAGCACACGCTATTCTTTTCCCCGCATGCCCCGTAATTAAACTATCGGACTGCCCGCCTTGACCACAATCATCCTCATCAGCATGAATAATTAATCCACGACCTATAATATTTGCCTTTATTCCAAACAATCTAATATGGTCATCATAAAAAGTATACTTTGCTTCTCCTTTTGCGTTTGTCTTCAGATTTCCAAGATCGCCCACGTGTCTATTTTTCATACCTGGACACCCATGCGTTTTATTATAAGGATTAAAATGAGCACACATGCTGTCACAAGAATCACTCATGTCTCCATACTCATGAACATGAAAACCGTGCAACCCTGACGACTTTAGACCCGTCAACGATACATCAATACGCACACGCAACTTTGATTTATCTTCAGTAAAACGCACCGTTCCTTTTATATTCTTGTCATTAAAAACGGCAATCGCTTGCATAGTTGCTCGTTCTAAAGACGATTTTGGTGAACCTGGCATTTTTGATGTCATTTAATTATATTTAATTATATATGTTGCCATTTTTTATATTATTATTAGTAATAATAATATAAACAAAAAACTGTAGAACCCCCATTTTTATTAGCAACAATTACAGCACGCTTCTCTAAAATTGCATGGAGATGAACCTCGCATTCTGTAAAAACATAGCAGGCACATTAATGATGGAATACCAATTAGCAATGAAATTCCAAAATAAGCTAAAACAATTATAACTTTTTCATTATACGGGCTTATTGATTCGTCGATTGGATTGTTTCCCGTAACATTATTATTTTGGTTTATATAGATTGTTGATAAGTTATTCATTTATTATTTTATCGGAGTTTTATAGTTTGTGTTCATGTTATTTAGTTTTATTACTAATAAAAATGTCAATTTTTTAATAAATAATTTGCATACATTTAAAATTTTAAAAATAGTTGACAATAAAAAAATATAAACAGTTGTTGTTATTAAATATTAATTACAATAAATAAATTAATATTAATATTAAATTAATATTCAATATAAAAAAGATGGGATCAAATAATTCGAAAACTAAAATAAATTACGAAGATGTTCAGAATGCATGCAAGCATTCTTTGAACAATAATGGTAACGATAAGAAATATGCAATTATAAATACACTTGATAAAAATGTACAAACGTGTTTAATTCAAAATACAATTTCGATTCACGAAGAAGAAGACATTATAAATAGCATTCTGAAAGATAAGTATTCGAACATTGTAACAATTATTATTTATGGATTAAATTCGAATGACGAGAGCGTTTATTCGAAATACGAGCAACTTGTTAAACTCGGAATAAAAAATGTATTTATTTATACGGGAGGAATGTTTGAGTGGCTGCTTCTTCAGGACGTTTATGGCCGCGAATTATTTCCAACATCGTCAAAAGAACTGGATATATTAAAATATAAACCTCGAAAAATCCTCGACGTTCTATACATTGGAATGTAAAATAATATTTATGATTTTATGATTATCGGAATTAAAATTAGAATTAAACGACTGCCGAGTATTCGCCATTTCCATTTACGGCATTGCAGCCATTTATATATGTTTTATAATTGTGCAACACTCCAATCACATTTGAAGATCGAATCTGACAAATGTAGTCATAAATGTGCCTGCTGTAATCTCCATTTTCTTCATTTGCATTTAAAATAAGAGTCGGTATTGTGTTTAGCGGATCTGAAACTAGCCAGTTATCGTGGTACGTATTACAATTATTCAAATATTCATACTGCATATCTTGTTCGCCTGCGCGACCCCGTTTCTTGATTCGGTTCATACAAACATTTGTCGATGCTTTAAAATAAATGATGCACGACGGCTCGATTTCTTTGGCAAATTCGTCAAACCATCTAGTATAAATGGCGTATTCATCGCATTCAATATGTTTAGAATCATAGAGCATTTTTGCAAATACGTGCGCGTCTGTTAAAAGACAGCGCTCGGTAATAACAATTTTCACATTTGGATTTGCTAAAGCTTCTCTGATTTTTTTGAGTCGGGTAATGTATGCCATCATTTGAAATCTGAAAGCGTACCGTTTAATATCACTATATAAATTTACTAGAATCGGAATCCCGTTTTCGTCTTTGATTGTTTGCCACTCATCCGTAGGTTCATCTACGAAAATCGTAGAATTTTTATTTTTATTAGAACAAATATATTTTTTCAAATTATTTTTACCTGTCGTTTTACCCGAACCAATATTGCCTTCTATAGTCACGATGGTGCATGTTGATTTATTATGATATGAAACTGAAGAACCCATTGCTTGAATATATTGAATATAGTTGTGAATCCTTTATAATATATATACTACAAATCAATTTTTATATAAATAAATAAGATAAAAATTGATTAAATAAAATATCTAAAGGGAAACGATTATATAATACACTTGAAACTTTTATAACTGTATCATAGACATGAAAAAAATAACAGAAAAAAATACAAACACGGCATCAGTAGCGGTTCAAACGCAATTAACTTTTACGAACATGAATAATATATTTAATTGGGATGATATTGTTAGTGCCGATATCTGTATCGATGATTTTAATATTACCGAACATTCCGACACGTTTGATGACGACAACGACTTATCGGAACACGAATATGAACATGAATTATCAAATGACGATTTGACACTATTATACGAGGAAACGTTGATTCTAGTTGATGATTTTTTACTATCGAATCCTATTTGCATTGATACTATTGATACTATAGGTAACGCCGCCATTGAAACCGAATTATACGATCATGTGTTTCCTTTCATTTATTATTCTGTAATATTGGAATTAAACGAATTTGAAAATGAAAATGAAAATGAAAATGAAAATGAAGAAGAAGAAGAAGAGGAAGAAGAGCTATTCATGGTTCAACTGAAAGAAATTGTACACATCGCAATTTCCGATTATTGTAATTTCATCCATCCACTAAAGGATTCATCAATAAAGTTTCTAGACGTCGAAAAAATGAGGAAAAAAATAGAATTTTTAGAATCGGTTTATCAGCCAGAACAAAAAACGGATGAATGGTATCAACACCGACACGGATTAATTACAGCAAGTTCGGTTTGGAAAGTATTTGGAAGTCAGTCAACACAAAATCAGTTGATCTATGAAAAATGCAGTCCAATTGATGTTGAAAAATATAATAGAATAAATACGGAATCTTCGCTGCACTGGGGTCAAAAATATGAAAAATTATCAAAAGACATTTATGAAGTAGTAAACAATACTCGAATCCAAGAGTTTGGATGCATAAAACATCCGAATCCCGCATATTATTTTATTGGAGCATCGCCGGACGGCATAAACGTATGTCCGTCATCTATTCTATACGGCCGCATGCTTGAAATAAAAAATGTGGTATCTAGAGTGATTACTGGCGTTCCTAAAGAGGACTACTGGATTCAAATGCAAATTCAAATGGAAGTGTGCCGATTATCAGAATGCGATTTTTTAGAAACGAAATTTGTAGAATACGAAGACGAAGATGCATTTTATGCGGATTCAAATGATGAAAACGATGTTTCAAATTGGAATTATAACTTGGGAGGGAAAAGACGCGGCGTCATCATTTATTTTATGAAAAATGAAAAACCGTTTTATCAGTATGTTCCGCTTGAAATAACCAGCAAAGCGCGATTTAATGAGTGGTTCGAAAGTATGATGAATACGTATGATGCATTAACTTGGATCAAAAATATCTATTGGCGTCTTGATGTTTACAGCTGTGTTCTTGTTTTGAGAGATAAAGAATGGTTTAAAAAAGCGGTTGTTAAAATTGAAGAGTTGTGGAAAATAATCGAGGTGGAAAAAGTTACAGGGTATGAACACAGAGCTCCAAAAAAACGAAACGTAAAAAAAGATATTTCAAACGGGGTTCAAATGAAAATACAAATGAATCTAGATGGATCATTTATGCCGTTTTCGTATCAATCTGAAAAAACCTGTCACTTGGATTTACAAATATGAAAATAATACACATGTATTTCTAACAACTATTTCCGCCGATATCAGATGGAGTATCCTCGTCAAATCCATACATGTTGACGCGTGTCTGTTTTGATGAAAATGGAATCAGAGTGGGAAATTTATGTATTTCTATTTTTTTATTATCATACAGCGTATCACACATGTTGGCGGGACTGCACGTTCCGTCATTCGGTGTTGCCCAGTATCGCACATTATTTGTTCGCTGAAGATAGCTGCTTGGGAAAACGGGATAATATGCCGACATTGCTCTACTGTCTAAATCCGATAACCCTAAAACACCCTTTTGAAGAGGATAGTCGCCATATAATAATGGTTTTGATACGCTTTCGGGAAATACACCCGGTTCAAGAAGGTTGGATATAAAATTCTCTCGAACGGGTGTATAAAAAAACGAACCAATTAATGCAAGCAATAATGCTAAAATGAGAAACAATATTCCATCTAATTTATTTAACATTCTTTAATTTTATTTATTTATTTATTTATTTATTTATTTATTTATTTATTTATTTATTTATTTATTTATTTATAAAAATTATAATAATTAAAATACTTATTTATATTGTGTATATATTTTTTTTTAATTTTTATTCGACCATTTTATTTTACTTTTCATCTTTTCAACTTTTCATCTTTTCAACTTTATATTTAACACACTTATTATCAATTTGAAATGAGGGAATATTGGTTGTTTGTGGAACGATCGTCATCACACACTTGGCTTTATGACCATAAAGCGGTTCTGTGCATCCTTTTTCTTTTTTTTTAGAAAAGTTAAACAGTTTAGGAGGAGCGTCATTCTTAGTGCATCTTGATCTAAAATGCTCGTATCGTTCGCGAACATCACAATAAGAAAGTCCTGATTTTTTACCGAGACGTTTATTCACGATTTCATGAAGACGGTATATGAATTTAGAAAATGTTTCGCGCGATTTTAAATGACAGTCCAATAAAGGATTTGCCTTCAGGTTACTTGTCAAGTTTATCCTGCAATATTTACACGGCAACACGTATCTCAAATCATAAATGAAATTTGAATAATGTTTTTTATCTTGTGCCGTTGGGTTTACAGGATAGTTGAAACTCATGGTGTGCAAAAAATGCCACATTGGAGGACCCCATACCGATGTCAACATCCCATCTCCACTGTTATATTCTTCTTTGGTAAATACGCGTTTAAGAGATTTATTTTTTTTGGTTTTATTGAAATTCCTAGATCTAAATTTACTTTTGGTTTTATTCATATTAATTGTGAATTTAAAAAATATATATAATATATATCACTAATAAATACATATATTAAATAATAATGAAAAAATAAAAATAGAATATTATATTAATTTTAATAATATTTATAATAATTAATATAATATTATAAATAAAAATATTTTTTATATTTTAATGGGGTTTTTAATTAGACAAAGCCAGCAATTAGATTTAGACCAAGTATACGAGTTAAATACCAAATGTTTTTTAGATCCTTTGAATAAATCAAAAATTGCACATTATTTAGATAGTAGTTTTGTAATTGAAAACAAAGATAATAATAGAATAATAGGTGTATTATTACAAGGGGGTATAAGACCATGCAATTCAGATTTAGTAATTGATTATTTAGATTCAAGTTATAAATCCGATGTATTTATTCCAGTTAATGATACAGGTAAATTATTTTTAGAAAATAAAATACACTGTAAAGAAACATGTGGTATTGTCATGATATGTATAGATTATGATTTTAGGTCAAATGGGCTTGCTCAAAAACTTATTGAAAAACATTGGCAAGATAATCCGAATAAAGTTTTATGTCTTAATGTTAGAGTATCGAATAGTAATGCATATAATTTATACAGAAAAATGGGATATGAACATATTGCATTTATAAAAAATAATTATGTAATACCAAATAATGAAGATTCCATGTTTATGATAAAAGAATTTACTTCAACCAAATAAAGTTAATTAAAATAAAGTTAATTAAAATAAAGTTAATTAAAACAATTCGTAACTATAAAATATATAATATCATAATATATATAAAATAACTTATAAAAATGTCATTTTCTGCAAAAAATATAAAGGTTGCTCTTGAAACAGCATATTCCAAAACACATATTTTAGTAATGTTGCTTATCGCATGTTTATTTATTTGGATAGGAGTGTACGTTTATAGGAATTATGTGGGTTCATATTTAGGTTCATCTATTGAAGGATATGCCGCAGACATGGGCGATGACGCACCCAATAATTCAAACGGTAAAACTGCAACCCTGTACATGTTTGGAACTAGTTGGTGTCCTCATTGCAAAACTGCTAAACCGATATGGGATGATTATGTGAATAAAAATCAAAATATGAAGGTGGGAAATTACACTGTGCTTTTTAAAAGTGTCGATTGCGATGACCCTCAAGGAAAACCAATCGCCGATGCTTTCAATGTGAAAGGATATCCAACATTCAAATTAGAACGGTCTCCTGGAGATGTCATCGATTTTGAAGCCAAACCGCACGAAGATAATTTTAATAGTTTGCTTCAATCATCTTTAATTTAACGATGGTTTATTCGGTTTAATTATAATTTTTTTCCGCAATGATTCATCATTACCACCATTACTAGTACTACTGGTTTGCGCATATGTTTTTGGTAGCAGTTCGCCAATAATCGACACTTGCTTGTCATTCAATTCAAACCGTTGTCCAATCACGCGAATCCGAATGGCGTCTTTTTCATGAATAGAATTAAAATAGGTATTAGACGAGTGGTGGTCTCTTGAAACATAAATAATAACTGGAGATTTTTTTTCATCCAAACTTGTAAATGCGCGAATTCCTGCTTGCGTTATATTTTTGGCGTAACATTTGATTAGCATCCCTTCGACCGGACAACAAATATTGCATTCAAATACAACAATAAATTCTACAAACCTGCCTTGCAACGTTCCGCTGGATATATTTATAATTTGTATAGAACCCGGTCTTACATACCCTTCGACAATGCACTTGCCTTCTATTTTTGTAGAAATTGTATGTTTTATAGTTGTTTCTATATTTGAACCAACTATGATAAATGGAAGTTGCACTTTTTGTGTTAAAATTGCTTTAGAATATAATATATTTACCCCTTCTTCTAGAGACGATGACAATGATGACAACGATGTTGTTTTTTTCAATGACAAAGAAGCCATGTTTATATAATGTTGTTGTTTACTGTTAATATATAAATTGTTTTTATATATTAATATTATTTCAATTTTCTATAAATTAAATACAAATGTCAAAAATTATTAAATAAAAATACTAAAAACACAAAATAATATGAAAAAAATAATTATTTTATAGAAAATATAGCTTCAATCGAATTGAGCAACCATGTTTTTTGATTCAACTGAATTGCATTATAGTGTCTTAAAACAATTTCTTGTAAAATGCAATATGTTATTTGTGTTAAAACGGAAGGAATATCTACATTATTAAATTTAAATTGTAAAATATCTTGAAGAGTTCGTTTTTTTGTGGAAGAAGTACTGCAAACGCTTCCACGATTTTCTCCCTCTTTTACTTTAAACACAATATCGCCATCTTTAATGGTTTGCATAAATCCAACGTACTGTGCAAGATTATTTTTTTGAAATTTTGATTTTAGTTTATTATATTCAGTGCTCGTCAGCTCTTCTTGATTAAATCTGATCCACGGACCTTTTTCATCTTTTTTATAATACATTATAATTTTTTTTGAAATATCTTTTGTGTTCTCTCTGCCATCAACAAACAAAAACTTTACACCTTCGTCATCTTGACTAATAAAATTAGAGAAATATTTTGATATATTTTTTGCGCACTCGGGTGCTTGGTTATAAGCAACTGTTTTGGTTTCTTGAAATCCGGTAGATACGGAAGATGCGGATTCCGCCTTCATTTTATTTGCAATTTGATCCAACAAGTGTAGATTTAAAACCAGCGCATTTATTTCTTCAAATGTCAAATGATCCATGATGTGTGTAAAAATATATAATTGCAATTCTTCCAACGGTAAAATCCCATTCATAATTTTAAACATTTCATTACAATAAATATACCATATTCTATCTCTCGATGTCATCGGTATTGCACCAGGAATTAATTTTAGTGCAGGATCTTGGGCGTCCGCAATATCATTTCTTTCCTTTTTGGTAATGGAAGTATTTATTGAGAGGGCCTGCGTGTAACCAATGCTGGCGATAATATTTTCAGTAAACAATTTTTCACGAATGGTGGCCGCGCTTACAGGCACAACACTTGCAACACTTGCAACGGCAGCTTTAACGGCAGCTTTTGATAACGACGCTGATTCTCGTTCTTGTCTTTCTTCTCGTTCTTTTTCAATTTCTTCCACCTTTTGTTCCTGTTTTTTTTTTACATTTTCCATTTTAATATTCAGCGTTATTCTATCGCGTTTAAAAGGAATTGGCGTGCTCTTTTCAAATATACTTATAGACGGGTCATTCAATTCCACGGGTTGAAAAAAATAATAGTCGCCAATATTTATCAAGTATCCGTATTTTCCGTACAAGTCGGTCAAATATTCATTTTTATCATTAATCATTTGAGTGAGAGCAAAATTAATTTGAAGTAACGAATACATTTTTACACGATTTATGAAATGAATTAAATCTAGTTTTTTATAAAAATGCTTCTCTCTGAATGCGTGCTTTATCACTTTTATAATGTTCTCAACATTCATCAAAATAAATGATTCGTTAAAGGTACCCAATTTAATATTTTGTTTCGTAGCCGGCGGTTTTGGCGAGCATGTGTAACTGCACGTTTTCATATAGTCGCATGTTGATGTATATGGTTTATCACCTATTCTATATTTTATGGAAGCACCCGTAGATAGCTGCAGTTCAACCTCGGTGTCCAAGTTTTCTTGCGTAAAATCCATTTGTTTCATGTTTAAAATGCAGTCGATCGAGGATTCTTTTAATGCTCGGCTTACCGATCCAATTTTAACCGCCTTTATTTCAGAGAAACGATACATTGCTAGATCGGCCGATTCCATCCCGTTGTCTAAAATAGACGCGTGTAAAAAAATCTGAATATTTCTTTTATCAAAAGGCAACATTTTATGACTGCACGTTCTTACGCCGCGCCCGATGGTTTGTTCCGTAGCGCTCATATTGTACCATGGATCCATGATGTGAATTTGACGTATGTTTTTTAAATCCACGCCTTCTGATGCCGATTTTGAAATAATAACCACTTTGCACACGGACCCGTTGCTGTTATTATCGGAACGCAGCGCATTAATCTCAACATCATTGTTCGGAGAGATGGATTGATTTCCCGTTATTAAAGAGTAATGCAGACCATTCGATTTACCAACCGTTCCTGCTGAAAAAAGCGATTTGGAATTAACGCTGTTGCTGGCACCCTTGTATCTTGTAAATCCCAATTCTTCCAATGCAAGTGCCATCGGAATTGCGCCGCTTTCAATGAAATATGTGTATATGAGAACAATGCCTTCACAAAAAGTGCTGTCAGATGGTTTAACCTTGTTGTGCTTTAAAACAATATTATCACAAATTGATTTTATTTTTGAGCTGTATTCTCCAATTCTATCTATTGAAAATATGCGCTCTTTGGGATTTTTATATTTATATTGTCCTTTTTTTTTATCCATAACGGTCGTTAGTCCCGTCTCTCCGTACGTGTATTCTAAATCTTCTTCAAAATCGTTTTTATAAGGGTACGTCATATTCAGTATTTGGCGCAAGGCAATTAAATCATTGATGCTGTATGCCGACAATGCGGCATTATCATCAATATTTTGCTCAAAATCTGCTTCATCTTGACCCTCGCCTTGGCCGCGTTTTCCACCGACTTGCGCTTCTCTTTCTCTTTCTCTTTCTCTTTCTCTTCCTCGTTTGTCTTCACGCGTTTCTTTTCCAATCTTGAGTTCTTCTATTTTTTTATCGTATATTCCGTTTTGGTGTTTTTTTAAATGGGTCAAATAAACGTCGACATATTCAAGTCCGGGAACTGTTGATTTGCCGTCGCATGTAAATTTGGGATAATTTATAGTTCCTTTTATTACTTTTTTACCGTCATCTCCAATTTCCTGTTGTCTCAACGCGTGTTCTTTTGAAAATGTTGAAGGAAATATGCGATACGGAAACATGTACGGATTTTCGCCTCTAACAAATGAAACATAGCCGATGGATGCTTCTTGCAATCGTTCCTTGCCAACCTGTTTGCCGCCAACAATCAAAAGATTATTATCAGAATCAAACACATCTTTTGAATATATTTTTGGACGACGATCATTCACCCTCATTAAATTTAAAAGCCAAATAATTTCTTTTGGATCATTAAACATGGGCGTTGCCGATAAAAATAAAAGTCGCAGATTATCAGCATGTTTAACAAGAGCCAATAAATATGCCGCATCTTTATTATTTGACTTTAAATTATGAACCTCGTCAATAATAATTAATCGATTATTAAAATACTTTTTTAATCTCTTAATTCCATCAATACTTATTTTAATTTTGAATTCATCTTCTTGTTCTAATTCATCTTCATCCTCATCAATGTATTCTTCTTCTAACTCGCCTTCTTCTAACTCGCCTTCTTCTAACTCGCCTTCTTCTAACTCGCCTTCTTCTAACTCGCCTTCTTCTAACTCGCCTTCTTCTTCTTCTTCTTCTTCTAATTTGCCTTCTTCTTCTTCTTCTCCTTCTTCTTCTTCTTCTTCTTCTTCTTCTTCTTCTTCTAACTCGCCTTCTTCTAACTCGCCTTCTTCTAACTCGCCTTCTTCTTCTAACTCGCCTTCTTCGCCTTCTTCTTTTTTATTGCGCGTTTTTTTGTTTATTTTTATTTTTTCTCCATTGAGCAACATTCTTATAATAGATGAAAATTTTTGATAACCAAAAAATGAATATGACTTTTTTATTATTTTATCAATCTGTTTTTTAATTTTAATTTTAATTTTTTCTTCATTTTCAACATTCCCTGAATCATAATCAGAATCAGTAAACAAATCTAAATTTATTTCTTTCAAAAACTTATTACCTGTGCAACCATCAATTGTCCATTTACCCGATTCATTTCGATGAAGTTTGCTAATATCAAATAATTCCTTTTTAAAATTGTTTTTTACATTTATATTTGAAACTAGTATAATTTCCTGCATTATTCCCATCTGTTTCAAATAATCTCTCATACCTTCAGAAACTCCAATTGCAGAACACGTTTTTCCAGAACCAAGCCCATGATACAATAGTAAACTATTGTACGGTGTTTGAAATGACATGAAATTTTTTACAAAATATTGATGAGGTTGTAGTTCATAGGGCGCATTGCACAACTTGTCGGCGCGGTCAATCAATTCTTTATTCTTATAGATTTGTTCCGTATTTCTTGTATCATAAAATTCTTTTTTTTCTGAAATTTTCAAATTAAAATTTTTATCATTTAAATCCGGATAAAGAAAATCATTTTGTTTTTTAGAATTTGGTTTCTCCCCTTGTTCTTTTTCTATTTGCTCTACTTGTTGTTCTTGTTCTACCACCATTTCTAATTTACCTTTTTTCGGTTTAATTTTTATTATTTTTTTTTTCTTTATTGCGCATCTATTTTTATCAGTTTTATAACATTTGGGGTCATCTTCAGACGCTGATGAATCGGGGTTTAATACACAACGTTCGGTTTCTTCCTTGTATTTGCAATGCTGTTCCGGAAGTTTTTCTGGTTCCATTTACAATATAATTTACTATAATATAATATTAAATTAATAATATATTATAGTATCAAAAATGTTTATATTTTTTTTATACTAAATATTGCAAATAAAAAATTTATGAAGAGTATTATCAATACTTGTTATTATATTTTTTTTTTCAATATTGTATGGGCGTATTGTATTCATGCATTCGTCATATGATAACCATTTCATATTTTTTACTTCTGATTTTTGATAATTGTTTATCTGTGTTGCATTATTATCCATGTACGACAAATAGTATTTGTTTTTATATGATTTTATATTTGATCCAATAAATATCTCTTCATAAGGGATCACATTTAATATTTGTTTTAAACACTGTTTATCATAACCCGTTTCTTCTGAAAATTCTCTAAATGCGCAATCTAAATCTTTTTCTTGGTGGTTTCTGCGCCCTTTCGGGAAACCCCACTCTGCAACTTCCCACCTCGTCGCGGATGATTGAATAAGAGTTTCCAAACTGTATTTCATACCACCCCATTCAATTCCAGCTTTTAATTGTAAATATTTATTTTTGGATGTTTGTTCTTCTCCACGATATTGTATTCCAGAATATTCGCCCCATAACGATAACCATAACTCGTCAAACGATTTAGTTAAAATATTTTGTTTTTCATAAATTGTCATTTCATCTATTATATTTTTCAAATACTGATAATTATGCATTGAATATTTTCCGCGCATGAATTCAACGTAGCCAAAACTATCAACGCGCTGAATCATTAAATATTCGAATTTATTTGTACTATCAATAACACTCGAATCAATGACGCTCGAAAACTCATCTTCTTTATTATTTGTTATTATTTTTCTAAATGCAATAATTCCCAAGCTTGTGATTGGAACGATGCAGTTTGAAAATAAATGACCACTTTTTCCACAATTATTGCAATAATGATTAATATTTGCACTTTTACCACCAGTTTTATTATCGCTCATTTTATTATTTCTGCCGCTGTGGCCATAATTATAATCATTATTCCAATCATAACTTATATGCATTTTTATAATTTACGTTTATTTATGTTTATTTACGTTTTTTACGTTTTTTACGTTTATTTACGTTTATACAATTATATGTAAAAGATATAATCTTTTTATATTGTTTGAATACATTAAAACAAACAACAATATTAGATAATATTAGATGAGTTATAATAGTTCCTCTAAAATGGGAATAACAACAAGTTTAAAAAATTCAATGAATTCAGAAAATCCCAAAACGTCCATGGATTCGAAAGTGTGGGGACCCCATTATTGGTTTGTGCTATTTACAATGGCGACATCTTATCCTAAAAATCCAAATGATGTAACAAAAAAAAAATATTACGAATTTATTCAAAATTTGCCGTTATTTATGCCATCTAGCGAATATGGAAATAGTTTTAGTAAATTATTAGACACATTTCCCGTTACTCCATATCTTGACAATCGCGATTCATTCATTAAGTGGGTTCATTTTATACACAACCGGGTAAATTTTTTATTAGGAAAAGAAGAAATTTCATTACACGAAGCACTTGATAAATATTATGATAACTATAAATCAACCAACACAAAAATAAAAGAAAAATTTAAACATTGGCAAAAAATTGTTTTTATAATCATAATATTAGCATTTTCATTAATTATCAAATACAATAAATAAATTTTAATAAATAAATTTTAATAAATAAATTTTAATAAATAAATTTTAATAAATAAATTTTAATAAATAAATTTTAATTCTCTTATTTTCTATCTATTATATAGCGTAATAAATTATTTTATGTTTTCAAAAAAAAAATTAAAATCAATAAAAAGTGTCATGAACGGGGGGGTTCCAATTTATCCAGGAGGATTTAGTTGTGTTTTTAAACCACAATTAAGATGTAAAAATAAAACAATCAAAATACAAAAAGGAGAAAAAGGAATATCAAAATTATTATTTAAAAAATACGCGGAAATTGAAATGGAAAATATTCAACGATTTTATAATGCTACTAAAAAAATACCAAGGTCGCACAAATATTTTCTTTTTACAAGCTCAAAAATGTGTTCCCCGGCAAAAATACCCAAACGCGATTTGCGCGGTTTTGATGAAATGTGCACAAACTTTACAACTCACGACGTAAGCGAATCCAATATCAACTCCAAGTCCAATATAAATAATTTAAAATTAATAAATATGCCGGATGCCGGGCTATCCGTGAACGAGTGGCTCTTTAAAACCAGGTTGTCAAGTGCTCATATTATTGTCTTCAATAAATTAATTGCAAAACTTATTTTAAATGCCATCGTACCAATGAATAAACAAGGGGTAATACATAATGACATGAAGGAAGATAATATTCTCATTAAAGATGCCGATTCGAGTGCAAAAAATGCATTGCCAGCACCAACTATTATTGATTGGGGAATTTCCGGCATATCCACACGCCAACACGAAATGCCAGAAATAATTATGAATCGTTATATTTCAATATCCAATCCATTTAGCAGCATTTTATTTTCAAGCGATTTTAGTAAAAGTTATAGTGATTTTTTAAGGTCGCGTAATCTAAAAGATCCGCTATTTCGCGATGAATTAAATGAGTTTTCCATTTCGCAATATTTAAAATTTAAAGAACACGGGCACTATTTGCACATTCAAAATTTTTTTAATCATGCGTTTGAATTATTCCCAAACCTATTTGAATCTCTTCTTTCCCCTAGTTCCTCTGAATTGTCGCCCGAACAAATATATAGTGCGCTTTCAACCAATTATATTTCGGATGTATTGTTTCATTTTACAAAGATGGACGAGAGAGATGGAGTTGCAAGGTTTCAATATGTAAAATATTTCACAAAGGTATACATTTTTAATTGTGATATTTGGGGAACCATGTTTTGTTACAGTATCTTTTTTTCTTTTCAAGATGAATACAAATATCATGAACATGTAGACATTGAACGGTCAAAATATTCATCATTTTTACGTTCAATATTGTCCATTTATATGAATCAAATCATGATAAATGGGCATGAAAAAATCAACATTTCTAAACTAGTAAAGTCAATTATGAATACAATAAAATAAAATAATATTATTTTTATAAGGCAAAACTTTCTCCTGTTGCGACCGGCTTATTCCATAATTTATCAAATCCGTATTTTTTTAAAGCATCAAGCGTGTGTTCGTATTCTTTTGGATCATTCCAGAACTGTTTTCTATTTCTTGTTAAAACATAGTGTCCAAAATTATTGGTAATAACAACCGGCGTATTGAATAATTTAATTATAATTGGTGCGGCAACGATTATTGTTTTAAAACTGGGAGTTGCGTACAAGATCCAATAATTTCCTTCATTTTTAAATAAGTTATCAAATTTCACAGTACGACAAGTTGGAATTTTATCATCTCTGGCTCCACTTACACCTTTTACACCAACTCTATTCAAACCAACATCATACGCGCCATTTTCTACACCCACCAAACCATTTTTTTTCAAAGTATATTTGGCTTCAACGGAACTATAGTTGGGACCCGACCCGAATAAGCTAGTTGAAGGGGAACACATTACTTGTTTCCATTTTCCGGCAAATTTTTCAGGTTTGAACATTTTAGTTAATTGTTTAACTTCCTTTTTTCCAACAAAGTTTTTGTATTTTTCAACAACGGCTTCATCATATGATCCACTTGACATATTTTACGCGTTATATTTGTTATATTTATATTATTAATATAGATTATTATTTTTCAGAAAAAAATTATTATTCTTAATTACTTAATATTTAATATTTTTGAAAATCTATATGATCCAATATATCATTTAACATATTTCTCACTATTTGCAAATCATCATTATTGTCATCATGTTTGGCAGTCATAATATTACACTCAATATTTTTATTTTCGATAACAGGAATGGAAGGGAAAAAAGAATCATTTTTTAATTTCGGTTTTCGCATTTTTATAACCACAAATCCATCTTCATCTACATCATTACTATTATTATTATTTCCATTACTATTATGATCATTATGATGAATCATTTCATTCAACATTATTTGTTTCGATACCACCCTACTATGCAAATATCCTTTAACATTATCAGAATAGGATGCAGAATATTTTAATACATCATTTAAAATATTAACAAAACGATAAGCTCCCGATATAAGATAGTATTCAGTATAAAATAAATATGGATTTTTTATATTTGACATTTATTTTGATATTAATATTAATAAAGATTATATTATTATTTTTATAATATTTTTTATAATATTTATAATATTTATAATTTTATATATTTATTATAAATATTATAAAAATATTATAAAAATATTATAAAAATGAAAGATGAAACTAATAAAAGCGAAGAAATAAACATAATACTCAAGAAAATGAATTAAAAAATATACTATATTCTTTTTTTCAAAATATAAATACTATAGTTGAAAGCAATACATTAGAAAATGAATTAAATAAGGTATTAAAACATGTTGAAAATATGATGGACAATGATAATGGCATTTTAAATAAATATTTTGGTCTAAAAAATGATCACTTTTATGTAAAACAAATGGGGAAATATAAGCTAATAGATACAGGAGTATCAATTTTGATAAATGATGTATCTATATTATTTTTTTTAGAAGCTGTGAAACATAAACTTATAAGTTATGTAGAAAAAAAAAAGGAGTTATATAAAAAAACAGTCAGTATGCATGATCTTATTGATATATTAAATGTGAAACATTATCAGTTTTCAAAAACAATTGCATGGAACAACAACTATGAGATGCATCCAAACTTATTTGTTCTAGAAGACGTTACATTAAAATATGAAAATAAAAATGGATCTCTAAATACAGTATTAGAAAATATAAATTTAAAATTTGAATCAAGTAAAGCACATTTTATTTATGGTAATTCCGGATGCGGCAAAACAACTTTAATATATGCACTTATGAAAAGAGTAAAAATTTCAAATGGCGTAATAATTTTTTTGGGTATACATGAAGAATATACATATTTTAGCATTCGACAATATTTAACTTACATGACATCAGAAAGCGCTTTATTTTATAAAGATTTATATTATAATATTATTTATGGAATTGATGAGAAAAAATTAATGAAAAAAGAAAAAGAAATTATGGAAGAGATAATAAAATATATGACTCTTTTTGGTTTGGGAAAATTCATACCAACTATGAAAACAACGAATGCACACAACATAAGCAAAGGACAAAGCCAAAGAGTAGCCATCGTTCGTTTGTTTATAGATATAATATTTAATGATACGAGAATATTATTTTTGGATGAGTTTACAAGCAACATTGATAATAAAATGGAAGAAATTATTTTTACAGAATTAAGAACCCTTCAAAAAAAACACAATTTTTCAATATTTTATGTTTCTCATAATATATATAATATGAAATATTCAGATTACAACTATGAAATAGATACAGAAACTCATTTAATTAAAAAAGTCAAGACGACAAATTAGAAGAATATAATTATAAATAAATTTTATATAAAGAGGTCTCCAAATTGTGGAAACGAATTTAACAAAAAGAATTTAACAAAAAGAATTTAACAAAAAGAATGTAATCAAATTTAATCCAATAAATATTTTTAATTTAATTTTTTTATAACCATTATATAATTATAAAAAAATTAAATTAAAATTATATAATTATGCTTATTTTATGGTCGCATCCAACCTGGTCAATTTTTCACATATTACCAGCAAATATGATAGAAGAACTATTTGATGAAATATTCAAAATTGAATGCATTGATTTATTTACAAAAATATGTTGTGCTCTTCCATGCGGGATGTGTCGGTTTCATGCGTGTGATAAAATGAAAACATTAATTAAAGATGAAATTAAAACTGCAAGAGATTTAGAATTATTCTTTCATAACTTTCATAATGAAGTGAATGAAAGAACAAAAAAAGAATTATTTCCAGAAGATAAATTAATTAAATATAAAACAAAAAATGTAAAAAAAATAATAAAAGAGTTTAAACATGTTTTAGAAAGTTATTATCGAAATGATGAATTGTTGAAAAAATATAAGGAATTTACATGCAAATATCAAGATAAATTTATACATTATGAAAAACCAAAGAAGGATAAAAAAGACAAGTCAAAAGACAAGTCAAAAGACAAGTCAAAAGACAAGTCAAAAGACAAGTCAAAAGACAAGTCAAAAGACAAGTCAAAAGACAAATCAAAAGACAAGTCAAAAGACAAATCAAAAGACAAGTCAAAAGACAAGTCAAAAGACAAATCAAAAGACAAGTCAAAAGACAAATTAAATAGTTAACTAGAATGATATAAAAGTAAAAAAATATAAATAAATAACCGAATTAAATGATAAGTCAATCAGAAAAAATATTTTTACTTATTTTAATGTTATTGTTTGCTGGTTTAAAAGTATATTGCGTCTACACAATGCTTACAAATAATGTTCACACTAATAATAAAATTAACCTGACCGATCTATAAACAAATAACACTGTGACAGCGATAGAGAGAAAACTGTATATAGTTTTTACTTTGGATGACGTTGTTTGCTGCGTTTTTCAAGTTCTAATTTGTACGTGCGTGCGATTACGAGTTCTACAGAACTATATTTATGATCTCTTTTATGAATAAAAATCATGTTGATAACCACCAACCATAATGAGATTATATATATTTGGATAGTTCTCCTGCAATGACAAAGTAGTTGGGACAAAAATTATTTCCACCCCCGTCCCACTCGCCGCAATGGTCTCTACAAAAAGATATTGATTTTTTCCACTATAATATTTTGTTGTAACAGAGATATCATATAAGGTAGACCACAACACATACACATTCGTCACACCATTAATACTATTATTATAATTACCAAGTAATTTCCAATTTACGAATACGTCGCCGATAACCGCACCAATCAAAAACATATTACTTCCTACTGGAAATATAATTTGCTCAAGGGATTCGGAGTCAACATCAAACCGGACCCCATCATGTTTCCCGGAAGGAAGTTTCAACAATTTTTTTTCCGATGATTCGATTTCTTTCGTTGATACCGTGAAAACAACATGATCTTTATCATCTTTATGATCGTTATGATCTTTATGACTTTTTTTTAATTTCGCTTTATCAATTACAAATACATATTTATTGTCATCGATTTCCATAACGGTGGTCGGTGTAAACAAGGGTTTATTAGAAGCTTTCAATGCCGCATTTAAAGAATTAAAATTTTTAATCCATTTGTTTGCTTTTTGATAAAATACTGACCGTTCCTCATTTAATTTTTTAGAAGATGCGGACCAAACTTGATATTTTAAAAATTTACTAATTTCGCTTACTGTAATTTTATATTTCTTTTTACTCAATTGCTTAATATCGACATTCCCTTCAACGACTTGGTCGAATTTGGGGGAAGAGGTGGGAATGAAGGGTGGGGGGGGGGTGGGAGTAGGTTGGCTCATTTAATGTTTACTTTATAATATACTAAAATAATATAAATAATGACAAAAATTTTAATTACTAAATTAATTACTAAATTATATAAAATATAAACGTATTCTTAAAAAAAATATTATATTATAATAATTACAATATTAATTCAAAACGGAAAACCGGTTTAATTTCTGTAAGCAAGACCAGCCCACCCATACCACTCATAATACGGAGAACGTTGTAGTTGGTGGCATAAACATGAACTTTTGTGGTCTTGGTGCCTTCAACAGTAGCATTAGACAACACGAGCTGTCTCAAATGAAATAAATTTATACACACTTTAATTTTTCGCCGATTTCTTTGAAATAGAAGCCGTTATAACAAACATTTTTCGACAGCGCTTTAGCAAGCGTCTTGTCGCTTATTTTAAGATTTTTTATGCAGTCATATTTGCAAATGTGGATTCGAACTAAATTGTGTTGTGCATTATACTGT
>Ga0114978_10000024_pt1 | contig 110149 bp, 90 predicted proteins | sample S_140212_EF_Meta_FD_87027 | JGI IMG/M metagenome (GOLD analysis project Ga0114978, IMG submission 87027) | Freshwater microbial communities from Lake Simoncouche, Canada to study carbon cycling - S_140212_EF_MetaG | ecosystem: Environmental > Aquatic > Freshwater > Lake | place: Lake...
GGCCCACGCCCAGCGCGGCCACGACGCTGAGCATAAGCACCACGGCGGCGCCCAGAAGCGTGGCGCCGTACAAGCCCCGATCCATCAAGGCGCCAAACACCAATGGCGACAGGGCAAAGCCGGTGTCCAGCCCCGAATACACCAGGCCGTAAACACGGCCTGTGGCGCCTTGGGGCGTAGCGCGCTTGATCATCATGTCGCGCGAAGGGCCGCCAATGCCCACGGCAAAACCGGTGGCCGCCAGCACCACCATGGTGGGCGTGGCGCCCAGCCAGCCGGTGCCGCACAGGGCCAGCAAGATCGCGCCGGAAGCCATGGTCAGCGCCACCACCCGGTCGCTGTGCACGGTGCGCGCCGCCACAAAGCCACCTACCAACACGCCTACCGCGCCGCACAGCATGTAGGCGCTCAGCGTGAACGTGGCGGCCTCAAAAGTCACGCCATGCATGGCTTTGAGAATTGACACCGCGAAGCCCTGTACCACAGCCAGCGTCATGGTCGAGAGCAAAAAGAACCCAAAGCACCACCACACCACCGGCAGCTTCATGAAGGCCATTGCGTGGCCCGGGTCGGCCACCGGGTTGCGCACCAGTGCCCGGGTTTGCAGGTGTTCGCGCTGCAACACCAGCACCAACAGGACCAAGGCAAAAAAGGCCGCCGCCGCCAGATAGGTCTGGCGCCAGCCCAACACGGATCCCAAGCCGGCAAAGAACACCGGCGCAAGTCCCCAACCCAAGTTGCCGCTCAGGCCATGAGCGCTAAAGGCGTAACCCAAGCGCGGGGCGGATACGCGCTGGTTCAGAATGGTGAAGTCAATCGGGTGAAACGGCGCATTGGCCGCGCCCGCCAAAGCGGCCACCGCCACCAACGCACCATAGCTGCCCGCCACCGATGCCAGCAGGCAAGCTGCGATAAACAACCCAAACGCGATAAACAACAAGGGCCGCGCGCCCACGCGGTCTACCAAAAAGCCCGAACTGGCCTGGCCAACGCCCGAGACGACAAAAAACACCGTCATCAGCAAGCCCAGCTCGGAATAGCTAAAGCCAAACTCCCGCATAAACACCGGAAACAGCAGCGGCAGTATCAGGTGGCCGAAATGCGAACTGGCGTGCGCCAGGCCCACCAGGCCAATGACGCTGGCGTCCTGGCGCCAGGCAAGGGGATCGGTGGGCAAGAAAGACGCGTGGGTTGTTGTAGGCATAGGAGCTCCATGTTAGTGGCTATGCCACAGCACTTGCGATGAAGCGACTTTAGGATTGAAAAATAGAATTATTTAAATTTGTCATTTTTTTAGATACACTGGTGTATGGATAGCTATGGCAAGTGCAAGTATCCAAAAATCAGGCATGGCATCGCCCATTCTTGCGCACTGCTAATCGCTAGACCTCGGGGCTGCGCGCTACCCTTTGCTTACGACTGAATTGTGAACTTTCTAGACCTTTTATTTGCATCCACGCTACTCATTTCGGTCGCAGTCGGCGCTTGGCGCGGCTGGATGCCCCAGGCGCTCACTTTGTTAGGCCTGGTGTTTACGCTAATTGCAACGATCAAATTTGGCCCAGTCATTGCACCCCATCTACCCTTAGGTGGACCCGGTGAGGCGATTCGGAACGAACTTGGAGCGCTGATCGCTGTGGTCGTCACGCTGTACTTGGGTCACAAAATGGTTTTGCTGCACCGTTATTTGTTTCCCCGCAATGGCCAACAAACGGCGCACCGCACACTAGGCGCCGTGTTTGGTATTGCTTCCGGTTTTGTGCTGATGATGGTTTTTGCCCTGGTGATTGATGCAACTGAATACCGAGACCAGTCATAGTGGCGCGGCAGCCTTGAAGAAGCGGTCGCTTTAACCTTGATTTCAGGCATCAAAGAGGTCTTGGCACCTTAAAACTGCCCAAGCCAGGCCCAGGCAGCGGGCTATTTGACGTTTTCCAGCATATAGACCTGCGTTTTTTGTACGGCTTTGTCCAGCGTTGTGGCCACGCCACTAACGCCAACGGTGGCAACAAAAACACCCAGAACAAACGAAATCAAATATCCCATAACGATGCTTTCCATAATTGCGCTCGGGTTCGCCATGACCTTCCCGCACTTTTACATCGACAGCAAGCGAAAAAACATGAGGCAAAAGCTCATACCGGCGTGAGTTTGGCCACACTGAGCGCCAGCCACTTGGTGCCGTGGCGCGGAAAGTTGATTTGCGCACGGGCGTCGTCGCCCGCGCCTTCAAGCGTGAGCACTGTGCCTTCGCCAAACTTGTTGTGAAAGACCTCCATACCCAAACGCAGGCCGTGCTCGGGTTCTGTCTTGCGGGCCACGGGGGCGCCGCTGCCATAGGTGGCGGATGCGGCGGATGTGGCCGCGCTTGGGTAGCTGCTGCTGGCGCCTGCGCTGTGGCCGCCATAACTGCCGCCCTGGCCCCAGCTGCCGCGCACCGGTTGGCGTTTTGGGGTGAGGAGTTTGAGGCATTCCTCGGGCAGCTCGTCAAAAAACCGGCTTTTCAGGTTGTAGCGGGTTTGGCCGTGCAACATGCGGGTTTGCGAATGGCTCAGGTACAGGCGCTGGCGCGCGCGCGTGATGGCCACGTACATCAGGCGGCGCTCTTCTTCCAGGCCGTCGCGGTCGCTGAGCGAGTTTTCGTGGGGAAACAAGCCCTCTTCCATGCCGGTGATGAACACGCAGTCAAATTCCAGGCCCTTGGCCGAATGCACGGTCATGAGCTGGATGGCGTCTTGCCCGGCCTGCGCCATGTTGTCGCCGGCCTCCAAGGCCGCGTGGGTCAAAAAGGCCACCAGGGGCGACAGGGTCTCGCCCGTGTCGCCAAACTCGGGCTCGGGCGGCGGCATGTCGGGGTTCAGGCCTTGGCTGGCGGGGCTCTGCGTCAAAGCGCTGTCCGCATCTGCGGCACCGGGTGCGGCGCGGCCAAAGCCTTCCAGACGCACAAAGCTCTCAGCAGCGTTGACGAGTTCTTCCAAGTTCTCGATGCGGTCTTCGCCTTCGCGCTCCAGGCGGTAGTGGGCCAGCAGGCCACTGTGGTCCAGCATCAGGGCCACGGTTTCGCGCAGGCTCAAGGTGGCGGTTTGTTCGCGCAGCACGTCAATCTTGGCCACAAAGGCGCCCAAAAGTGTGCCCGCCTTGCCCGCCACGGCGCTCACCGCGTCATGAAAAGAGCAGCCCGAGGCCTTGGCCATGTCTTGCAACTGCTCAATGCTGCGCGCGCCTATGCCGCGCGCCGGAAAGTTCACCACCCGCATAAAGCTGGTGTCATCGTTGGGGTTGGCCAGCAAGCGCAAATAAGCCAGCGCGTGCTTGATCTCGGCGCGCTCAAAAAAGCGCAGGCCGCCGTACACCCGGTAGGGCAAGCCGGCGTTGAAGAGCGCGGTCTCAATCACCCGGCTTTGGGCGTTGGAGCGGTACAAGACCGCGATTTCGCTGCGCTGGTAACAGTCGCCACCCGGGTGCTCGCTGGGGGTTTTGAGCAGGTGGCGCATTTCGTCCACCATCCACTGCGCTTCTTCAAAGTCGCTGGGCGCCTCGTACACGCGCACCGGTTCGCCCGGGCCCTGGTCGGTGCGCAGGTTTTTGCCCAGGCGCCGGCTGTTGTTGCTGATCAGCGCGTTGGCCGAATCCAGGATATTGCTGTGGCTGCGGTAGTTTTGCTCGAGTTTGATCTGGTGCTGCACGTCAAATTCGCGCACAAAGTCCGCCATATTGCCCACGCGCGCACCGCGAAAGGCGTAAATGCTCTGGTCGTCGTCGCCCACGGCCAGCACCGCGCCACCCTCACCGCCTGCGTCACCGTCAGCGCCCACCCCGGCCAGCATCTTGATCCAGGCGTATTGCAGCTTGTTGGTGTCCTGAAACTCGTCGATCAAGATATGGCGAAATCGCCGCTGGTAATGCGTGCGGATGTCGGCGTGGTCGCGCAGTACCTCGTAGCTGCGCAGCATCAGCTCGCCAAAATCGACCACGCCTTCGCGCTGGCATTGCTCTTCATAGAGCTGGTAAATCTCGACCTTGCGCCGCGTGTCGGCGTCGCGCACTTCCACCGCAGCGGGGCGCAAGCCGTCTTCCTTGCAACTGGCAATAAACCAGACCAGTTGCTTAGGGGGGAAACGCTCTTCGTCCGCGCCAATTTGCTTGCACAGGCGCTTGACCGCGCTGAGCTGGTCTTGCGTGTCCAAAATCTGGAAGGCCTGCGGCAGACCGGCGGTTTTGAAGTGGGCGCGCAAAAATCGGTTGCACAGGCCATGGAAAGTGCCAATCCACATGCCCCTGGCGTTGACAGGCAGCATGCTGGAGAGGCGCGTGACCATTTCCTTGGCCGCCTTGTTGGTAAACGTGACCGCCAAAATGCCGCCCTGCGACACATAGCCGTTTTGCAGCAGCCAGGCGATGCGGGTGGTCAGCACCCGGGTTTTGCCCGAACCGGCACCGGCCAAGATCAACGCATGCTCGGGCGGCAGGGTGACGGCGGCGCGCTGCTCGGGGTTGAGGGCGGCGAGCATGGGCAAGTCGGGGGCGGCAGAAACATTTCGCTCGGCGGAGGAATTCAAAGCGCGGGCGTGAGGCAATTCTTGAAGGGGCATGGCGGCATTGTAGGAACGCGCCCAAGGGTCCGCCTTGCAGCGGGTACTACAAGCGCTTGCTGCTCCAGTTGTTGCTCAGTGTTCTGCCAGGCAGTTGCCCACATTCCAGCCATACAGCCACTCCATGGCGTCATAAAAGCGCTCGGGTGTGCGGCCCTTCCACAGGTCGTTGCGAACCAGGCGCTCCACGCCTTTGGCGTGGTACAGGCGGCCCATTTCGCGGGCCGACAGCACGATGCGGGCGGTGCGTGACACGCGGGACTTCTGGTAAAGCGCCAGCGCCTGGGGCCAGTCGTTGTGGTGCACGCGCAGGGCCTCGCCCAAAGTCACGGCGTCTTCCAGGGCCATGCAGGCACCCTGGGCCATGTACTGCGTGGTGGGGTGTGCGGCGTCGCCCAGTATGGTGGTGCGACCAAACACCCAGGTGCCAATGGGTTCCCGGTCGGCGGTTGCCCAACGCTTCCAGGTCTTGGGCAGGTCGATCAGCTGGCGCGGCTTGGCCGCGATGTCCTGGAAGTAGCTTTGCACCTCTTCCTTGCTGCCATCGGTCACGCCCCAGACCTCTTGGTTGCGGCTGTGAAAGGTCACGACCACGTTGTATTGCTCGCCGCCGCGTAAGGGGTAATGCACCAGGTGGCAGTTGGGGCCGACCCAGATGCTGGCGGCGTTCCAGCGCAGGTTCTCCGGGAAGTCTTGGCGTTCGACCACGGCGCGGTAAACCACATGTCCGGTCACGCGCGGCGGGTCGTTCACAAACTGCTGACGCACCACCGACTTGCCGCCATCGGCCCCGATCAGGGCCACGCCTTGGTAGGCCTTGCCGGTTTGGTCGTATACGGTCACCGAGCCGTCGTCCTGCTCCACGCGCACGATGCGGGTGTTGGTCAGAAATTGCACCTTGCCGGTTTCCTGCGCGCCTTCGAGCAGCGACAGGTGCACATCGACACGGTGGATCACGGCATAGGGGTTGCCAAAGCGCTGGATAAAGGCCTCGCCCGTGGGAATCTTGCCGACCTGGTACTCGTCGAGCGCGTCGTGCATCACCATGAAGTCGGTATATACCGCACGGGCCCGCGCCTTGTCGCCGACGCCCAGCGCGTCAAAGGCGTGAAAGGCGTTGGGGCCGAGCTGGATGCCAGCGCCAATTTCGCCAATCTCGGGCGCCTGCTCAAACACCGTGACCTCAAAACCCTGGCGTACCAGGGCCAGCGCAGCAGCCAGGCCACCAATACCGCCGCCGCATACCAATACGGGAAGCTGCTTTGTCATATTTTTTCCTTCAGTGTTCTGGATTATTGGGCCGCATCCGTGCGCCCGCGCTTTTTGCAACGGTGCGCAGCCTAAGAGACAGGCGCCCCGCTGACAATGCAGGGCACTTAATATGCCGCATCCGAAAATCGAATAAAACACAAGAACCATGGCACTCGACACGATTGAAATCCGCTTGCTGCAAGTGTTTGACGCGGTCTACAAAATGCGCAGCGTGACCGAGGCCGCCGTGGCGCTTGACCTGAGCCAGCCAGCGGTCAGCGTGGCACTGTCCAAACTGCGCCAACATTTTGGCGACCCGCTGTTTGCGCGCACTTCGGGCGGCATGGACCCGACCCCTTTTGGCGACAGCCTGGTGCGCCCCGTGCGTGACGTGTTGGAGGCCCTGGAGGTGGTAATGGGCCAGCAAAACCATTTCGACCCGGCCAGCTCCAAACGCCTTTTTCGCATCAGCATGACAGACATCAGCCAGCTGGTGCTGTTGCCGCGCCTGTGGAAGGCCCTGAGCCTGGCCGCACCTGGTGTTCGCATTGATGTGTTGCCGCTGAGCAGCGACATCGCACACATGCTCGAGAGCGGCCAGGCCGATCTGGCGCTGGGCCTGGTGCCGCAGCTCGAGGCCGGCTTCTACCAGAACGTGCTGTTCTCGCAAAAGTTTGTCTGCATGGTCAGCGCCCACCATCCACGCGTGCAGCATGCGTTGGGGCTAGAACAATTCGCCAGCGAAAGCCATGCGGTGGTCAGTTCCTCGGGCGCAGGGCCGCTGCTGCTGGACAAGGAGATCGAGCGCCTGGGCGTTGAGCGCAAGGTCTTGCTCAATATTCCCAGCTTCATAGGCGCAGCGCTGGTGGTTGAACACACGGATTTGATACTCACCATTCCCGAACGCCTGGCCGATGTGCTGAAGGGACGCGCCGAAGTGCGTGTTTTTCCGGTCCCCTTCCAATTGCCACCCTACGATGTCAAGCAGCACTGGCACGAGCGCTTTCACAATGACCCGGGATCCCAGTGGCTGCGGAGGGTGATTACCGACCTTATGTCGGCAAACGGAAGCGCAGCTTAGAGGCCAGGGCAGCGCAAGCTGCAGCGGCAACGGGTCTGGCGCGGGGCGACTGACCCTACCAGCCCCGGGTCACCGGAGCGTCAGGCGCGCGGCTGCATGCTCGCACGCGCCAAACGCACCGGAAACTCGGCGCGGATGCGGGCGTCCACCTCGGGCGAAATGTGCGACGGAAAGTGGGTGTCCAAAATCACCTGCAATTTTTTGGACGCGGTTTCCACCACGCTCGGGCGCCCTTGTTCCACCCATTGGTTGGGGCTGGCGCGGTTGGCGATTTGCGGATACAGGTAGTCGCGCTGCATCAGGTTGAGGGTCTGTGGCGCGCCCAGGTAGTGGCCCGGGCCGGTCAGGCAGACGTCGCGGATGGTGTCGAGCGACAGGGTTTCGTCATTGACTTCGATGCCGCGAATCGTGCGCTGCACCGCGCCAATGATGTCGTTGTCGATCAGCAAACTCTCCAATGAAAAGCCCAAGAGGCTGGCCAGCATGCCGGCAGATTCATAAATCAGGTTGGCCCCGGAGTTGCCCACCAGCGCGTGGTTGTAGGCCTTCTCGAAACCGGCTTGTACGTCGGGCATTTTGGCGTCGCACATGCCCGAGGCGGTGGCGCCCGTCAGGTCATAAAAGCGCGACATCTGCGCGCTGGCCGCCGACAGGAGCGCTTGCTCGGGGCTGCCGCCCGACATGGCGCCGGTGCGCAAGTCCGACACAAAACACCAGGTGCCAAACATGGCGGGGGCCTTCGGTTTGACGGCATTGACGTACACCAAACCGGCCAGGCATTCGGCCGTTTCTTGCACCAGCGCGGTGGCCAATGAGGCAGGCGCCGTGGCCCCGGCCTGACCGGCGGAAAGCAGCAAGACTGGCATGCCTCCGCGCACCGCCACTTCCAGGCATTTGCAGGCGTCGTAGGCGAACTTCATGGGCGGCACGACAAAGCAGTTGGACTGGCTGACAAACGGGCGCTCACGCCATTTGTCCTCGCCCCCGGCAATGATGTGCAGCATTTTGAGCGTCTCTTCCAGATGCTCAGGCGAGACCCAGCTCGAACCCACGTGCTTGGTGGTGCCGCTGACGCTCGCATATGTGGTGTTGAAGTCCATCTCCCGCGGCAAATCGAGGTCGCGGCAGACCACCGAGCGCTGAAAGAAGTGGATGTGCTCCAGCGTGTCCACGGTGCGGGCGATGTTGTAGAGGTCTTGGGTGGTGGAGTCACGGTATGCGCCGCTAAAGGCGTCCACGATGCTCACCGCGGCGCCAGCGGTACCGAAATACACCTTGTTACCCCAGGGCTCCATGTCATGCTTGGGGTCTTGTCCATGCAGCACAAAGTGGCGCGCGGCGTTGGCCACGGTGTCTTCAATCAGCGCCCTCGGAAAAATCAGGCGCCCGGTGTCGGTGAGTGTTGCGCCGGCCTTGGTCATCAGCTCGATACCGCTCTCGGGTGCGTCGGCCAGACCGATGTGTTCGAGCGCATCAAGCGCGGCGTTGTGGATTTTGAGCACATCGGCGTCGCTTAGCGCCTTGTAGGCGCCGCCATTCATGCCAGGGCGCACCGGGCGCAGATTGTCGGGCAGCGGGCCCGAGCGCGCAGCCCGACGGGCCTCGCGTGCGCCGCCACGGGGGTTGGATTTTTCAGGGGTTGCGCTCATGGAATACCTCTGGCCGTGGCCGGTTGATAAGTCAAAAAGTCGAGAACATCAATACACAGGACAACTGGAACCTATCAGGCGCGCAGTTTTTCGTTTTTCGGGTCGTACAGCGGCTCGGCGTGCACTGTGGCGCTGCGTAGCTGGCCCAACACATTCACCTGCAGTTTGGTACCGGGCAGCGCCTTGGCCGCACTCACATAGGCCAGGGCCACACTCTTTTTGAGCGTGTGGCTCCACACGCCCGAGGTGGTCAGGCCGACATTGGTTTCGCCGTCAAACACCTGCGCGCAGTACGGCGCCTCGGCGTCGCCGTCGTCGTCAAAAATCAGGGGTACAAAGCGCTGGGCGGCGCCGCGTGCGTGCTCTGCCACCAGCGCGGCTTTGCCCACGTAATCGGCCTTGTTGACGTCCACAAAGCGGTCCAGAGACGCTTCGAGGGGCGTGTAGCCGCTTTCCAGATCGCTTTTCCAGCCGCGGTAGCACTTGTCCACGCGCAGGCTGTCCATGGCGTAGAGGCCAAAGTCGCGAATATCAAAGGCAACACCCGCTGCCCACAAAGCGGCGTACAGCGTGGGCAGCTGCGCCACGGGCGCGTGCAGCTCCCAGCCCAGTTCGCCTACATAGTTCACGCGCATGGCCAGGCAGCGGCCGGCCACGGTTTCTATGTACTGGGCCGTGAGCCAAGGGAAGGCAGGGTTGGACAAATCTGCCTTGGTTACCTGGCCCAGCACGTCACGCGCGCGCGGTCCGGCAACGATCAGCGTGCCCAATTCGGCGCTCACATCGGTCACCGTAATCGCGCTGTCTGCGGCCAGGCCGTGGCGCAGCAAGTCCATGTCGTGCGTGGCGGCGATGGCGGCGCTGATGATGTAGAAATGGTCTGGCCCCAGCCGCGTGATGGTGAACTCGCTCCACAGCTTGCCCGTGGGCGTTAGCGCATAGGCTAGCGACACCCGACCCTGGCTGGGTAACTTGGAACACGACAAATAGTCCAGGTGCTGCGATGCGCCCGGGCCTTTGAGTTCGTACTTGGTAAAGCCGGGCAAATCCAAGATGCCCACGCGCTCGCGCACCGCGCGCACCTCTTCGGCCACCACGCCGTGCCAGACGTTTTCGCGGCGGAATGAATGGGTGTCCGCAGGAACATCGCCCTTCAAGTCCAGATAAACCGCCCGTTCCCAGCCGCCACGGGCACCAAAGCGTGCGCCTTTGGCCTTGAGCGTGTCGTACAGCGGCGATGTGCGCAGGGGACGCCCGGCGGCGCGCTCTTCGTAAGGGAAGGACGATGCGTATTCGTTTTGGTAAACCTCAATGGCCTTGGCCACGGTGTATTCGGTGGTGGCGTAGTCGCCATAGCGCCGCCGGTCCAGCGACCACAAGTCCCATTCGGTTTGGCCGTGCACCACCCATTCGGCCAGCGCCTTGCCAGCTCCGCCGCCCTGGGTAATGCCGAAGCTAAAGGTGTTGCAGTGAAAAAAGTTGCGCAAGCCCGGTTCGGGACCGATGTAGGGGTTCCCGTCAGGCGAATAGGGAATCGGGCCGTTCACGCCGCGCTTGATACCGGCGCGCGCAAGCGCTGGCACGCGCGCCATGGCGTCTTCGATGTAAGCCTCCAGCCGCTCAAAGTCGTCGTTCCACAGTTGGTTGGCAAAGTCGTCGGGCATACCGTCTAGCCACATCGGTGTGGCCTTCCACTCGTAGGGTCCGAGGATGAAGCCTTCGCGCTCCTGGCGCAGATAGTACGAAGTGTCTGGGTCGCGCAGCAGCGGTAGGCGGCCGTTTTGCGCCGTGAGCGCGGCAAGTTCGGGCACGTCTTCGGTCACCAAATACTGGTGCGACATGATGGCGATCGGTAAATGCCGCCCCACCATGGCCATTACCTCGCCCGCGCGGTAGCCCGCGGCATTGACCACGATCTCGGCCCTGATCTCACCTTTGTCGGTGGTCACCAGCCATTCGCCATTGGGCTTTTGCGCCAGGGCCGTTACGCGGGTGTGGCGGCGGATGGTGGCGCCCAGCAAGCGGGCCTCACGCGCCAGTGCCTGGGTGAGTTGCGAGGGGTCAATGTCGCCATCCAGCGGATCCCACAGCGCGCCCTGCAGGTCGTGGGTTTCGACCAGCGGATAGCGGACCTTGAGCTCCGAGGGCGACAAAATTTCATAGTCCAGCCCATTGGCCTTGGCCATGCTTTTGACATGCTGGAACTCGTCCATGCGGCTGCGACCGTGCGCCAAGCGCACAGAGCCGGTCAGGTGGTAGTTGATGGGGTTCTCGGCATTGGCGGCGAGCTTGCGGTAGAGCGCTGCCGAATACTTTTGCAGCTTCAGAATGCTCCAGCTCGTGCTAAATGTGGGCAAGTTGCCCGCCGCGTGCCATGTGGAGCCCGAGGTGAGTTCGTCGCGCTCCAGCAAAAGCGCGTCTTTAACGCCCAAAGCGGCCAGGTGATAGAGGCAGCTGCACCCGACGACACCGCCGCCAATGACCACGACCCGAGCATGTTCTGTCATCTATGTCTCCGTAACCGCTTGCGCGGACCAAGGAAGCGAGCGTTTGCAGCCCCAGGCCAGCTATTGCACAAATACCGTTAGCGGGGTTCTAATGCCCCGAACCTGAATTTTTGCGGATTGTAAGCACAGTTTTAAAATTCTGGTCGATATTTTTACACTAGAATAATTTTCGACAAATTTTTTACTTTTGGAGGCCGCATGGATCTACCGAACGAGCCAGCGTGGTGATTGTGGGAGGTGGCATCGTGGGCTGCAGCCTGGCCTATCACTTGACCTTGCGGGGTTGTACCGATGTGGTCTTGCTCGAGCGCAAGCAACTCACCTGCGGCACCACCTGGCATGCGGCCGGGCTGGTCGGCCAGTTGCGCGCCACTTACAACCTGACGCGTCTGGCACAGTACACCACCAATTTGTACGCATCGCTGGAACAGGAAACCGGCCAGGCCACAGGCTTTCGCCAAACCGGCTCGGTCTCGGTGGCCACCAACCATGCGCGCTTCGAAGAACTCAAGCGCGGAGCCTCCATGGCCAAGTGCTTTGGGCTGGAAGTGCAAACCCTCACCCCGTCAGAGATTGCCAGCCTTTGGCCCGGCGTGCGCATTGACGATTTGGTGGGTGGCGTCTACCTGCCCAAAGATGGCCGCACCAATCCGATTGACACCACCCAAGCCCTGGCCAAGGGCGCCAAGAGCCGGGGTGCGCGCATTTTTGAGAACTGCGCAGCCCAGGAAATCATCATCGAAAACGGCACCGCGGTGGGCGTGCGCACCGAGTTTGGCGAGATCCGCGCCGACATGGTGGTCAACTGCGCCGGCATGTGGGCGCATGAACTTGGTGCCAAGGCCGGCACCACCGTGCCCTTGCACGCAGCCGAGCACTTCTACATCGTTACCGAGCCCATGGAAGGCTTGCATTCGAATATGCCGGTGCTGCGCGACCCCGACGGCTGCGCCTACTTCAAAGAAGACGCGGGCAAGCTGCTGGTCGGCTGGTTTGAGCCCGTGGCCAAGCCCTGGGGCATGAAAGGCATTGCGCAAAGCTTTTGCTTTGACTCCCTGCCCGACGACCTGGAGCATATTGAGCCGCTACTCACCGCCGCCATGCACCGCACCCCGGCGCTGGAGAAAACCGGCATCAACCTGTTTTTCAATGGGCCTGAGAGCTTTACCCCCGACGACCGCTACCTGCTGGGCGAAACGCCCGAGGTGCGCAATCTGTTTGTGGCCGCAGGCTTTAACTCGATTGGCATTCAGTCCGCCGGTGGCGCGGGCAAGGTGCTGGCTGACTGGATGCTCGACGGCCACCCGCCCATGGACTTGTGGGACGTGGACATTCGCCGCGCCATGCCCTTCCAGCGCAACCGCAGCTACCTGCGCGACCGCACGGTAGAAACGCTGGGTCTCTTGTACGCCATGCACTGGCCGTTTCGCCAGCCCGAGACCGCGCGCGGCGTGCGCCGCTCCATCTTGCACGACCGCCTAGCCGCGCACGGCGCCTGCTTTGGCGAAACCGCCGGCTGGGAGCGCCCCAACTGGTACGCCCCACCCGGTGTCAAGCCCGAGTACGAATACAGCTATGGCCGTCAAAACTGGTTTGACTATTCGGCGGCTGAACACAACGCGGTACGCAACGCCGTGGGCTTGTTTGACCAGTCCTCATTCGCCAAGTTTGTGGTGCAGGGGCCGGACGCCGAAAAAGTGCTCAACCATATTTGCGCCAACAACATGGCCGTGCCAGTGGGCAAGGTGGTTTACACCCAATGGCTCAACGAGCGCGGTGGCATTGAGGCCGACCTGACCGTCACCCGCGAGGCCCCCGACCGATTTTTGGTCGTGACCGCAGCGGCCACGCAAACGCGCGACTTTGCCTGGCTGCAGCGCCAGATTCCCACAGACGCCCGCGCCATGGCCACCGATCTGGGTGCGAGCATGGCGGTGCTAGGCCTGATGGGCCCACGCTCGCGTGAGCTGCTGCAGCTTGTTAGCGACGCCGACTTCTCCAACGAAGCGTTCCCCTTTGGCACCTCGCAGATCATCGATCTGGGCTACGCCCGCGTGCGCGCCAGCCGCATTACCTATGTGGGCGAGTTGGGTTGGGAGCTGTATGTGCCGGTGGAATGCGCGCCTGGCGTGTTTGACGCCCTGATGCGCGAAGGCGAACCGCTGGGCCTGCGCCTGGCCGGCTACCACGCGCTCAATTCTCTGCGCATGGAAAAAGGCTACCGCCACTGGGGCCACGACATCAGCGACGAAGACACGCCGCTGCAGGCTGGTCTGGGCTTTGCGGTGTCCTTCAAAAAGCCCGGCGGTTTTTTGGGGCGCGAGGCGCTCATGAAGCAAAAAGAGGCCGGTGTTACCCGCAAACTCTTGCAGTTTGCGCTGCACGACGCCAACGCCCTGCTCTACCACAACGAACCGGTTTGGCGCAATGGCGAGATCGTCGGACGCATTTCCTCAGGCATGTTTGGCCATGCGCTGGGTAAATCCTTGGGCATGGGTTATGTGGAACTGGGCGCACTTGCGGGCTCAGATGCGGATCTGCTGGCCGCGAGCTACGAGATTGAAGTGGCCGGCGTCAAAGTGGCGGCGACTGCTTCGTTGGCTGGCTTTTATGACCCGCAGAGCTCGCGCGTGAAAGGCCTTTGAATGGCGCTGCAAGCCGCCCGCCTATCCGGCCCTGAAGATCTGCCGGACGCCGCTGCCCAAGAGCTGGACCCCGGCCAGGCCATTGGCGAGCAGCTGCGCGAGCTGCGCCTGGTCAAGAACCTGACCCTGCGCGAGGTGGCAGAAAAGGCCGCTATTTCGGTCGGTTATCTCAGCCAACTCGAGCGCAACCATTCGCGATTGCCCATTGGCGTGCTTAAGCGCATCAGCGACGCTTTAGGCGTGCACATGAACTGGTTTTTTCAGCAAAACACCGAAGGTGACGCCGCCGAGCGCGATGTGGTGGTGCGCAGCGGCAACCGCCGCCGCATGTCGTTTACAGGCCTGGGCATCCAAGAAGAGCTGCTCTCGCCCAACCTGAGCGGGCCGCTGGAGCTATTGATCAGCACCATTGGCCCGCGCGCCGACAGTGAGGACTATTCCCACGACGGCGCCGAGGCTGGGTTGGTGCTGTCCGGTACGCTGGATTTATGGGTCTCGGGCCGACATTTTCAGTTGCATGAGGGCGACAGCTTTGCCTTTAAAAGCACCGAAGTGCACCGCTGCGCCAACGCCACCGACACGCCCACCAAAGTCCTTTGGGTGATTACGCCGCCGCATTACTGAGCGGCGTGCGCTCTTAGCGCGGCGCCTGCTAGGTAGATCGCCACACCGGCGCCCAGGCTGCTGCAGCGCAAGACACCGTCCCTCAAGAACTAATTCACCGGTACGCTGGCAGGCGTGGGACAGCTTGGCGCTCAGGCGTGGCGGTGGTGCGCTTTACGCTTGCGGGTCTGCAGCCACCTGGTGGTAGCCCATGATCTCCAGCGCATTGACCAAGGCCAAGTGGTCCTGGTCCTGCAGACCGTGGCCGCTGCACACCTGCATGAGCTGGGCGGCACCGGGGGTTTGCAGCATAGCCAGCCTCATGAACTTTGCGCCCTGCAGCACAAGGTCCACATCTTTTTGGTGCAAACCAATCCTGAAGCCCGGCTGGAAGATGCGTTTGGTCATGCGCTCGCCATGCCCTTTCACGGGTTTGCTGCCCTTGCGTGGCAAGGGTTTGATTGACCCCGATTACGACCTCAGGGGGCCAAATGGCTTCACGCGAGCTGCGCTTGAACGGCGGTGCTTGCACACGCTTAAAGCGGGTCAGCTCGCGCTCGATGGTTAGCGCTCGGACGCGTCGTCGACAGGCTGAAAATCGAAAATTCTCGCCTTAAATTTAAATTATTTGATAATTGTCAAATTATGTTTATAAAAAAACAAATAGAATAAAATACACAAAAAATTTGTTTAAAAAAACACATGAAAAATGCAAATAAATTTGGTGCGGCAACTGCCTATGCAGCCCGGACCCTTTTGCGCCGCGCAACACGTGCGGCGGTGGCTGTTTTTTTTGCGCTTGCGGGTGTGGCGTTGGTGGCACCCTCTGCATGGGCGCAAGACCTGAGCCCCGTCGCACTCAAAAGCATGCCGAGCGATCAAGCCATTGGTGCCACCCAAGGCCCGGCTGTAGCATTGAGCCCGGCGGTGGAGCAAGCGCCAGTAAAGCGCAGCCAGACGGTGATCGTCAGCCAATTCCGCTTCGCGGGAAACACCTTGTTTAGTAGCAAGGCTCTGGCCGGCGTGTTGGCCGGTGATGTGAACCGACCCATGAACTATTCGGAGTTGCAGGCCTTGTCGGAGAAACTGGTGGCGTACTACCATGCCCGAGGCCGCTTGGCCATTGTGGTTTTGCCGGCGCAAGACATCTCGGCCAGCAAAGTCACCTTTGTCGTGGTTGAGGCCATTCCTGGCAAGCTTGCGGCTGAGGCTTAAGCCAGCGAGCTGGTGTGATGGGTCGCTAGCGGGCGCTCGGTATTCTGGTTGCCTGTAGGTCTACTTCCGCACTGGCGGCAAATCCGTGCAACTCCCATGCGCCACTTCCGCAGCCATGCCAATGCTCTCACCCAGCGTGGGGTGCGGGTGAATCGTCTTGCCGATATCCACCGCGTCGGCGCCCATCTCGATAGCCAGGGCGATTTCGCCAATCATGTCGCCCGCGTGGGTGCCAACCATGCCGCCGCCCAGAATCTTGCCGTGGCCATGGGCTTCCGGTGAGTCATCGAATAACAGCTTGGTGACACCCTCATCGCGGCCATTGGCAATGGCGCGGCCCGAGGCCGTCCAGGGGAACAAGCCCTTTTTTACCTTGATGCCTTGCGCTTTGGCCTGGTCTTCGGTGAGACCGACCCAGGCCACTTCGGGGTCCGTGTAGGCCACGCTGGGGATGACGCGGGCGTTGAAGGCGGCAGCGGCCAGTTCTTTGTTGCCTTGCAGTTCACCGGCAATCACTTCGGCTGCGACATGCGCCTCGTGCACCGCCTTGTGCGCCAGCATGGGTTGGCCCACGATGTCGCCGATAGCGAAGATGTGGGGCACGTTGGTGCGCATCTGGATATCGACGTTGATGAAGCCGCGGTCTGTGACGGCCACGCCAGCCTTGTCGGCGGCGATCTTTTTGCCGTTGGGCGTGCGGCCTACGGCTTGCAGCACCAGGTCGTAGACCTGGGGCGCGGGGGCGGTGCCGCCCTCTTCTGCTGACTCAAACGTCACCTCAATGCCTTCGGGTAAAGCGCGTGCGCCCACCGTCTTGGTTTTGAGCATGATGTTGTCAAAGCGTGGCGTGTTCATTTTTTGCCAGATTTTGACCAAATCGCGGTCAGCGCCTTGCATCAGGCCGTCCATCATTTCCACGACGTCCAGGCGCGCGCCCAGGGTGCTGTAGACCGTGCCCATTTCCAGGCCGATGATGCCGCCGCCCAAAATCAGCATGCGTTTGGGCACTTCTTTGAGTTCCAGCGCGCCGGTGCTGTCGACCACGCGTGGGTCCTTGGGCATAAAGGGCAAGTGCACGGCTTGGCTGCCTGCGGCGATGATGCAGTTCTTGAACGCAACCACCTTCTTGATGCCGGTTTTTTCCTGGCCGTCGCCGGTGGTTTCTTCCACTTCGACGTGGTTGGCGCCCATAAAGGCGCCGTAGCCGCGCACGGTCGTGACTTTGCGCATCTTGGCCATAGCCGCCAGACCGCCGGTCAATTTGCCGATGACTTTTTCTTTGTGGCCACGCAGCTTGTCGATGTTGACGACCGGCTTGCCAAAGTCCACGCCCAAGTCACCCAGATGCGCCACTTCGTCCATCACAGCGGCCACGTGAAGCAGCGCTTTGGACGGGATGCAACCCACGTTCAGGCACACGCCGCCCAGGGTGGCGTAGCGCTCTACGATGACGACTTTCAGGCCCAGGTCAGCAGCGCGAAATGCGGCCGAGTAGCCGCCGGGGCCTGCGCCCAGGACGAGCAGGTCGCATTCAATGTCCGCGCTGCCACCGAAGGACGATGCGGCGGGTGCTGGTGCTGCATCCACAGGAGCCGCCGCGGGGGCCGCCGTGGCTGGTGCAGCTACAGCGGCTGCCGGAGCAGCAGGCGCGGCCGAAGCATCAGCGCCCGCAACTTCAAGCAGCAACACGACCGTGCCTTCTTTGACCTTGTCGCCGAGCTTGACCTTGAGCTCTTTGACCACGCCGCCGTGGCTGGAAGGGATTTCCATGGAAGCCTTGTCGGACTCCACGGTGATCAGGCTTTGCTCGGGCTTGATGGTGTCGCCGGGCTTGACCATTAACTCGATGACGGTGACTTCGGCGAAGTCGCCAATGTTGGGAACTTTGATTTCAATGGTGGGCATAAATACCTTAATCAGTTGGGGTCAGAGCACGTTTGCTGCGCCAAGTGGTCTGACCCTCAATGTCACAGCTTTTGGGGTCAGAGCACATTTGCTGCGCAAAGTGGTCTGACCCCAGATTCTCACAAAAGCACGCGGCGGAAGTCGCCCAGTATCTGGCCGAGGTAGACGTTAAAGCGCGCAGCGGCGGCGCCGTCGATGACGCGGTGGTCCCAGGTGAGCGACAGGGGCAGCATGAGACGCGGCTGGAAGGCTTTGCCGTCCCAGATGGGCTCCATGGTGGAGCGGCACACGCCCAGAATGGCGACCTCGGGCGCATTGATGATGGGCGTGAAATAACGCCCGCCAATGCCACCCAGGCTGGAGATGGTGAAGCTGGCGCCGGACATTTCGGCGGGGCTGAGTTTGCCGTCGCGCGCTTTTTTGGCCAATTCGCCCATTTCTTGGCTGATTTGGAAGATGCCTTTTTTGTCAGCATCCTTGATTACCGGCACCATCAGGCCGTTGGGCGTGTCGGCGGCAAAGCCGATGTGCCAGTAATTCTTGTAGACGATGGCGTCGCCGTCGAGGCTGCTGTTGAACTCAGGGTACTTCTTGAGCGCGGCCACGCAGGCTTTGATCAGGAAGGCCAGCATGGTGACTTTCACGCCGCTCTTCTCGTTTTCCTTATTGGTGGACACGCGGAAGGCCTCCAGATCCGTAATGTCGGCGTCGTCGTGGTTGGTGACCGCCGGAATCATGATGGCGTTGCGCAACAAATTGGCGCCGCTGATCTTTTTGATGCGCGACATGTCCTTGCGCTCGATCGGGCCAAACTTCGCAAAGTCCACCTTAGGCCAGGGGATCAGGCCCAACTCCGAGCCACCGCCGCCCGCAGCCGGCTTGGGCGCATTCGCGATCTGGGCCTTGGTTTGTGCGGCACCGGCCATCACCGACTTGGTGAAAGCTTGCACATCGCCTTGGGTAATGCGGCCTTTGGGCCCCTGCCCTTTCACTTCATCGAGCGGCACGCCAAGTTCGCGGGCAAATTTGCGCACCGAAGGCGATGCGTGCGGCATGGCCAACACCGATGCGCCGGGTGCGTGGGCTGGCACTGCCACGGCGGCGCTTGCGGCAAGCGGAGCGGCACCGGGTGCCGGTGCGGCAGGCGCGGGCGCTGCGCTGACCGAGGCAGCAACAGTAGGCGCTGGTACGGCGCCTGCCGCAGCCGCGCCCAACAACATACCAACCAAGTCGCCAATATTGACTTTGTCGCCCAGCTTCACGGCCAGGGACTGAACCACACCGGCGGCCGGTGACGGAATCTCCATAGATGCTTTGTCGGACTCCACCGTAATCAGACTTTGCTCTGCCGCTACCGTGTCGCCGGGCTTGACCAAAATTTCAATCACGGTCACGTCTTTGAAGTCGCCAATGTCCGGGATGCGCATCTCGACCACGGCCGAAGCGGCGGCGGGGACTGGCGCGGGCGCGGGCGCAGCCACTACCACTGCGGCAGCCACCGGTGCTGCCACCGCCGCAGCAGGCGCAGGTGCCGGGGCTGCGGCGGCGCCAGCCACCTCCAGCAGCAAAACCAGCGAACCTTGCTTGACCTTGTCACCCAGCGCAACCTTCACTTCCTTGACCACCCCAGCCGACGAGGACGGAATTTCCATCGACGCCTTGTCCGACTCCACCGTAATCAGGCTTTGCTCGGCGCGCACCGTGTCGCCCACTTTGACCATGAGTTCAATCACAGTCACTTCATCAAAATCCCCAATGTCGGGGACGTGTATCTCAATCGTTGCCATGCTTGTGTCTCCCTGGGCTTTACGCGTACAGCGGGTTGATCTTGTCGGCTTTGATGCCGTACTTGGCAATCGCCTGGGCCACCTTAGTGGCAGGCAGGTGGCCGTCTTCGCTCAGCGCCTTGAGTGATGCGACCACGATGTAGTGGCGATTGATCTCAAAGTGTTCACGCAGCTTGCTGCGGAAGTCGCTGCGGCCAAAGCCGTCGGTGCCCAGCACTTTGTAGGTGCGGCCAGAACCGTCGCTGTTTTTCGGGATAAAGGGGCGAATCTGCTCCGCATACGCCTTCATATAGTCGGTAGACGCCACCACCGGGCCTGCGTGGGCCGCAAGTTGCTGGCTGACAAAGGACACGCGCGGCGCCTCCAGCGGGTGCAGCAGGTTATAGCGCTCGGCGTCCTGGCCGTCGCGGGTCAGTTCGTTAAAACTGGGGCAGCTCCACACATCAGCCTCAATGCCCCAGTCGGCAGCCAGCAGTTCTTGCGCGGCAATCGACTCGCGCAAAATCGTGCCCGAGCCGAGCAGTTGCACGCGCTGGCCATCTTTAGCGCCCTTGGCAGGCGCCGCTCCTGGGCGGCACAGGTACATGCCCTTGATGATTTGCTCTTCTGTACCTACCGTCAGCCCAGGCATGGCGTAGTTTTCGTTCAGCAGCGTCAGGTAATAGAAGACGTTGTCTTGCTTCTCGACCATGCGTTTGAGGCCATGGTGCAGGATGACGCCCACTTCGTGCGCAAAAGTCGGGTCGTAGCTCACGCAGTTGGGGATGGTGCCGGCCATGATGTGGCTGTGGCCGTCTTCGTGCTGCAGGCCTTCGCCATTGAGCGTGGTGCGCCCCGAAGTGCCGCCCAGCAAAAACCCGCGCGCCTGCATGTCGCCCGCCGCCCACGCCAGATCGCCAATGCGCTGAAACCCAAACATCGAGTAGTACACATAGAAGGGCAACATGATGCGGTTGCTGGTGCTGTAACTGGTGGCCGCCGCAATCCAGCTGCTCATACCACCGGCCTCGTTAATGCCTTCTTGCAGTATCTGGCCGGCCTTGTCTTCGCGGTAGTACATCACCTGGTCTTTGTCCACCGGGGTGTATTGCTGACCGGCGGGGTTGTAAATACCAATCTGGCGGAACAGCCCTTCCATACCAAAAGTGCGCGCCTCGTCCACAAGGATTGGCACCACGCGCGGGCCCAGTGCCTGGTCGCGCAGCAGTGTGGTCAAAAAGCGCACATAGGCTTGGGTGGTAGAAATCTCGCGCCCCTCAGGCGTGGGGTCCATTACCGACTTGAAAGTGTCGAGCGACGGCACGGTGAACTGCTCGTCCGACTTGGTACGGCGGTGGGGCAAATAGCCGCCCAGGGCCTTGCGCCGCTCGTGCAGGTACTGCATCTCGGGCGTGTCGTCAGCGGGCTTGTAAAAGGGGATGTCGGCAATCTGGCTGTCCGGCACCGGAATGTTGAAGCGGTCGCGAAAGGCCTTGATGTCTTCGTCGGTCAGCTTTTTGGTCTGGTGTACATTATTTTTACCTTCGCCGCTCTTGCCCATGCCAAAGCCCTTGACGGTCTTGATCAGCAGCACCGTGGGCTGGCCCTTGTGGTTGACCGCGCTGTGGTAGGCGGCGTAGACCTTTTTGGAGTCGTGGCCGCCGCGGCGCAGCTCGAAAATCTCTTCGTCGCTCATGTGCGCCACCATGGCCAGGGTGCGCGGGTCTTTGCCGAAGAAGTGCTTGCGCACATAGGCGCCGTCGTTGGCCTTCATGGCCTGGTAGTCGCCGTCCAGCGTGTCCATCATCAGTTTGCGCAAGGCGCCGTCTTTGTCGCGCGCCAAAAGCGGGTCCCAGCTGCTGCCCCACAAGAGCTTGATGACGTTCCAGCCGGCACCGCGGAATTCACCTTCCAGCTCTTGGACGATCTTGCCGTTGCCGCGCACCGGGCCGTCCAGGCGTTGCAGGTTGCAGTTGATCACGAAGATCAGGTTGTCCAAGCCTTCGCGCGCGGCCAAACCGATGGCGCCCAGAGATTCGACCTCGTCCATCTCGCCGTCACCGCAGAACACCCAGACCTTGCGGTTTTCGGTGTTAGCGATGCCGCGTGCGTGCAAATACTTCAAAAAGCGCGCCTGGTAAATCGCCATCAGCGGCCCTAGGCCCATGGAAACGGTGGGGAACTGCCAAAACTCGGGCATCAGCTTGGGATGCGGGTAGCTGGACAAGCCCTTGCCGTCCACCTCTTGGCGGAAGTTGAGCAACTGCTCCTCCGTCAAGCGGCCTTCGAGGTAAGCGCGGGCGTAAACGCCAGGCGACACGTGGCCTTGGATATACAGGCAGTCGCCGCCATGGTTTTCGCTTTCCGCGTGCCAAAAGTGGTTAAAGCCTGCGCCGAACAAGCTGGCCAGGGAGGCAAAAGAGCCAATGTGGCCGCCCAAATCACCGCCATCTACGGGGTGGTGGCGGTTGGCTTTGACGACCATGGCCATGGCGTTCCAGCGCATGTAGGCGCGCAGGCGCTCTTCAATCTCCAGGTTGCCGGGGGCGTGTTCTTGCTGCTCGGTCTCAATCGTGTTGACATAGCCGGTGGTGGCTGAGAACGGCATGTCAATGCTTTTTTGGCGCGCATGTTCGAGCAGTTGTTCGAGCAAAAAGTGCGCGCGCTCGGGGCCTTCGGCCTCAATGACGGCGGACAGAGCGTCCATCCACTCGCGCGTTTCCTGGGTGTCGGTGTCACCGCCAATTTGGAATGGTAGCGTTGGGGGGCTATTGGATGCTGGATTCGTCATGTCGCGCCTCATGGTTTTGTGGTTGGTCGTTAACTCTTCTGAGTTTCTCACATTTTCCCAAAAATTTCAAATCATGCCTTTTAATTTTGTAATGTGAAATTTATATGCTGCAGTGCAGTCGATTGAAGCCTGAGCAAAGGCTTCACCCGCCTACACTCGCACTATGCCGATAGCCGACTTGTTCACCCTGCCCACGCGGCTTGAGATCCCGGTGGTCAAACGCGCACGCCGCTGGTGGCAGCACCTGACACCCCACCGCCAAGACTGGGTCGCCATGCTCGCACCACTGGCGGCCGTAGTCCTGTTCATGGCCGCCATCGTGGCCGCCCTGGGCTACCTGCAAATTGAAGAAATAGACCGGGAACAACAAGCGGTGCAGCGCGACGTGGAATACACCCAGCAGCGCCTGCGCCTGCGCTTGCTGGAGCGCCAGGAGCAACTCACGCGCATCGCACGCGAGCTGTCCAACCGCGAGATCAATGCCGAAGGCTTTCGCACCCGCATCGCCGCTCTGCTCAACCAATACAACGAACTGCAGGGAGCCGCTTGGCTCGACGACCGCAAACGGGTACAAAGCAGCTCAGGCTCCACCGCCACCTGGATGTTTCAGAGCATGCCCAATGGCGGTGTGACATTACAGGTCGACGGCGAGGCGGGCTTCAAACGCGCCCGCGATATGCGGCAAACCATCTATTTGCAACGCACCAAGGCAGGCGAATACGCGCCCTTGCTACAGTTATTCATCCCCCTGACCAATGAGGGGCGCTTCGCCGGCGTCTTGCTGGCAGAGTTTTCTATTGACGGCCTGTACCGCTACGGCGTGCCCAGTGAGGTTTCAGCCCGTTACGCGGTGTCACTACAAGACGCCAAGGGCGCAGTGTTGGCCGGCGTCGGTTTGCCGATCAAGGCCAACATCGCCCAAATGCCCTGGCGACGAAAGGCCAACACCTATTCCATGCCTGTGTCTCCCGTTGGCAGCGACCTGGTGGTGCGGGCCCAGGCCTACCGCGCCTCTCTGGGCCTGATCGGCAGCGGCCTGTTTTGGCTGGTTAGCGCCCTGAGCCTGATGACCACCTGGATGCTGGTGGCCAACTGGCGCCACTCCCGCAAGCGGCTGCAAGCCCAGCAAGCGCTCTTATCTGAGACCAACTTTCGCCGCGCCATGGAAAACTCCATGCTCACCGGGATGCGCGCCATGGACTTGCAGGGGCGCATTACTTATGTGAACGCCGCGTTTTGCATGATGACAGGCTGGAGCGAGTCCGAACTGGTGGGCCGCACCGCCCCGTTTCCGTATTGGCCCGAGAGCGACCGCGAACAACTCACCGCCCTGCTGGACCAAGAGCTGGCGGGCAAGACCAACCAGGGCGGCATTCAAGTGCGGGTCATGCGACGCGACGGCGTCTTGTTTGACGCCCGCCTTTATGTCGCACCCCTGATCGACGCCCTGGGCGCCCAGACAGGCTGGGTCACGTCCATGACCGACATTACCGAGCCCAACCGGGTGCGCGAACAGTTGTCGGCCTCGCACCTGCGCTTTACCACGGTGCTTGAAGCGCTGGACGCGTCCATCTCGGTCGCACCCCTGGGCAGCGACGAGCTGGTATTTGCTAACAAGCTCTACCGCCAGTGGTTTGGCACCCAGGCCGGCGGCCACCTGCAACTGGTGGCAGAGGCCGGGATGCCGCAAACCAAAACAACGCGCGAAACGCCCGACGACGTGGACTTGTTTGCTGGCTTTCCCTTGAGCGAGTTGCCCGAGAGCGACATCGAAAGCGCCGAGATTTTTGTATCGGCCTTAGGCAAATGGCTCGAAGTACGTACCCGTTACCTGAGCTGGGTCGACGGTCGCCTGGCCCAGATGGTGATTGCCACCGACATTACCAGTCGGCGCGTGGCCGAAGAGCAGGCCGCTGCCCAGGCCGAAAAGGCCCAAACCGCCAGCCGCATGATCACCATGGGCGAGATGGCATCCAGCGTGGCCCACGAGCTCAACCAGCCACTCACCGCCATCAACAACTACTGCAACGGCATGGTCTCGCGCATCAAGGACCAGCAAATCACCCAGGACGAACTCCTGGGCGCGCTGGAGAAAACCGCCAAACAGGCGCAGCGCGCCGGACACATCATCCAGCGCATCCGCAGTTTTGTGAAACGCAGCGAGCCCAACCGTACGCAGTCTGGCGTGGAAACCATGGTCAACGAGTCGCTGGAACTGGCCGAAATCGAGCTACGGCGCTTTAACGTGCGACTGATCCGCCACATCGCCGAGGACCTGCCGACGCTGCTGGTAGACCGCATCTTGATTGAACAGGTGCTGGTCAACCTGCTGCGCAATGCAGCCGAATCGATTGACGCGGCACAGCGCCCGGCGCCAGAGCGCAGCGTGGAATTGCGCGTGACCCCCAGCTTTTTTGAAGGCAAGAAAGGCGTGGAATTTTCGGTGCAAGACAGTGGCAACGGCATCGCCCCGGAAGTGATGGCGCGTCTGTACGAAGCGTTCTATTCAACCAAGGCCGATGGCATGGGTATTGGCCTGAGCCTGTGCCGCTCCATCATCGAGTCGCACAGGGGGCGTATGACGGCAGAGAACCTCTACAATGGATCGGTGGTTTCGGGGTGCAGATTTCTGTTTTGGCTGCCCCTGAGCTGACCCCGTACCCAAGGCAAAGTACGGCTGAACATAATTACTATTTGACTTGGAAGCACCCATGAGCTTGATCCCGAAAAAAGGCACTGTCTATGTAGTCGACGACGACGAGGCAGTGCGCGACTCGCTGCAATGGCTGCTCGAAGGCAAAGGCTACCGTGTGCGTTGCTTTGATTCGGCCGAATCCTTTTTGAGCCGCTACGACGCGCGCGAAGTGGCTTGCCTGATTGTGGACATCCGCATGGGCGGCATGACCGGGCTGGAGTTGCAGGCACGACTGATCGAGATCCGTTCGCCACTACCCATCGTGTTCATTACCGGTCACGGCGACGTGCCTATGGCGGTAGACACCATGAAAAAAGGTGCCATGGACTTCATCCAGAAACCTTTTAACGAAGCCGAACTGGTGCCCCTGGTCGAGCAAATGCTCGACCAGGCCAAAGAGTCGTTTGCCGGATCGCAACTCGCGGCCAGCCGCGAGACCCTGCTGTCCAAGCTGACGCTGCGCGAGTCGCAGGTGCTCGAGCGCATCGTAGCTGGCCGCCTGAACAAGCAAATTGCCGACGACCTGGGCATCAGCATCAAAACTGTGGAGGCGCACCGCGCCAACATCATGGAAAAACTCAGCGCCAACACCGTGGCCGACTTGCTCAAGATCGCGCTGGGGCAAACTGCTGCCAAGGCTTGATGTTCATCCGCCCCGACCTCAAGTGCCAAAACGCCAGAGCGCGGCCTGCGCTCAACCTACAGTTTCTGACCGATTGACCCATGAACCACACCGCACCTGCAACGCAAGCCGCCAGTATTGACGGCGTCGCACTGTCCGCCCAATTGCGTGAAGATGTGACACGCCGCACCTTGGCTCTCAAAGCCCGCGGCATCACGCCTGGTCTGGCGGTGCTGCTGGTGGGCGACAACCCGGCTTCCCAGGTGTATGTGCGCAACAAGGTTAAGGCCTGTGCGGATTCGGGCTTGCATTCGGTGCTGGAGCGCCACGACGCCAACATGACCGAAGCTGCCTTGCTGGCGCGCATCGATGCCCTCAACAATGACCCCAGCATCCATGGCATTTTGGTGCAGCTGCCGGTGCCCGCGCATATTGACGCCAACAAAGTGATTGAGTCGATCTCGCCTGCCAAAGACGTAGACGGCTTTCACATTGCCAGCGCAGGCGCGCTGATGGTCGGTCAGCCCGGCTTTGTGCCCTGCACGCCCTACGGCTGCATGAAGATGCTCGAATCCATTGGCTATGACTTGCGCGGCAAACACGCCGTGGTGATTGGCCGCAGCAACATCGTAGGCAAGCCCATGGCCATGCTGCTGCTGCAAAAAAACGCCACCGTCACCATCTGCCACAGCGCCACCAAAGACCTCAAAGCCATGACCCTTCAGGCCGACGTGATCGTGGCCGCCGTGGGCAAGCGCAATGTGCTGACTGCTGACATGGTCAAGCCCGGCGCGGTGGTCATTGACGTGGGCATGAACCGCACGCCTGAGGGTAAGCTCTGCGGCGACGTGGACTATGAAGGCGTGCGCCAGGTGGCCAGCCACATTACTCCCGTGCCTGGCGGCGTGGGCCCCATGACCATCACCATGCTGCTGGTCAACACCCTAGAATCGGCCGAGCGCAGCATATGAACAACCCCTTGCTTATGGCGTCGCCCACGCCGCTGTTTGACCGGATCCGGCCCGAGCACGTGGCTCCAGCCATTGCACAACTGCTCTCTCAGGCCCAAATCGCTCTGGAAACCGTGACGGCAGCGGATTTTCCCGCCCAATGGTCGGCTATGGCTACCACCCTGGACACTGCCAACGAAAAACTCAGCATGGCCTGGGGCGCGGTCAGCCACCTCAACGGCGTGGCCGACAGCCCCGAGCTGCGCGCCGCCTACAACGCCGCCCTGCCCTTGGTCACCGAATTCTGGACCCGTCTGGGCGCCGACGAGCGCCTCTACGCCAAATACAAGGCCATGGACCCGTCCCACCTGAACACCGAGCAGCGCCAAGCCCACAAGAACGCGGTGCGCAACTTTGTGCTTGGCGGCGCCGAACTGACTGGTGAGGCACGCACGCGCTTTGCCGAGATTCAGGAACGCATGGCCGAACTGAGCCAAAAATTCAGCGAAAACACGCTCGACGCCACCGACGCCTACTTTTACTTCGCCACTGCCGAGGAAATGGCCGGTGTGCCTGCCGATGTGAGCCAGGCTGCGCGCACCGCGGCCGTGGTGGACGGCAAGGAAGGCTTCAAACTCAGCCTCAAAATGCCCTGCTATTTGCCGGTGATGCAGTTCGCTACCAGCAGCGCCCTGCGCGCCACGCTGTACCGAGCGTACGCCACGCGCGCCTCGCTAGAGGCCGCCCCCGAGGCACAGCACTTTGACAACGCGCCTGTCATGCGCGAGATTTTGGCATTGCGCCATGAAGAAGCACAGTTGCTTGGTTTTGCCAATTTTGGCGCCTTGTCGGTAGCGCCCAAGATGGCCGATTCGCCAGAAGCGGTGATTACCTTTTTGCGCGACTTGGCAAAGCGTGCCCGGCCCTACGCCGAGCGCGACGTGGCCGAGCTGCGCGCCTTTGCTGCTGAAAACCTGAACCTGCAAGACCCCCAGGCCTGGGACTGGCCCTTTATTGGCGAGAAGCTCAAGGAAGCGCGCTACGCCTTCAGCGAGCAAGAGGTCAAGCAGTATTTCACCCTGCCCAAGGTATTGGCGGGCCTGTTCAAGATTGTGGAGAGCCTGTTTGACGTCGTCATTTCTGACGACAAGGCTACAGTCTGGCATGAGGGCGTGCATTTTTACCGCATTGAGCGCCAAACGCACACCGGGCGCACTTTAGTCGGCCAGTTTTACCTGGACCCCAGCGCGCGCAGCGGCAAGCGCGGCGGCGCCTGGATGGACGATGTGCGCACCCGCTGGCTGCGCCCAGACACCGGCGCGCTGCAAACGCCGATCGCCCACTTGGTGTGCAACTTTGCCGAAGGCAGCGAGACCGACGGCGTGCGCAAGCCCGCCCTGCTATCGCACGATGACGTGACCACCCTCTTCCACGAATTTGGCCACGGCCTGCACCACTTGCTCACACAAGTGAACGAGCGCGACGTGGCAGGCATCAGCGGCGTGGAATGGGACGCGGTGGAACTGCCCAGCCAGTTCATGGAAAACTTTTGCTGGGAATGGAATGTGATTGCCCACATGACAGCCCACGTGGACACCGGCGCACCCCTGCCGCGCGCCCTGTTTGACAAGATGCTGGCCGCGCGCAATTTTCAAAGCGGCATGCAAACGCTGCGCCAGATCGAGTTCTCGCTCTTTGACATGCTGCTGCATTCGGGCCAAGCGCCGCACGGTGATCCTCTGGCTCTGCTGCAGCAAGTGCGCGACGAAGTGGCGGTTCTGCTCAGTCCGGCGTTTTCCCGCAGCATCAATACCTTTAGCCACATCTTTGCCGGTGGCTACGCGGCGGGCTACTACAGCTACAAATGGGCCGAAGTGCTGAGCGCCGACGCCTACGCTGCCTTTGAAGAATCCGCCCTGGCCTCTGGCGAACCCAGCCCGGCCACCGGGAAGAAGTACTTGCAAAGCATTCTGGAAGCCGGCGGTAGCCGCCCGGCCATGGAATCCTTCAAAGCTTTCAGGGGCCGCGAACCCACGCTGGACGCGCTGCTGCGCCACCAGGGGATGGCGCAGACACAGCACTGAGTTAGAGGGACGCTGCCTTCGTTGGCAGCGCCTTGGCGTGTTAACTCAGCAGCCGAGCGCCTATTTCAAAAATTTGCGTTAGCGCCGCAAGCGCGGCACCGCCCCAAGCAGCGCCCGCGTATAAGCGTGCTGCGGCTGCTCCAGAACCTGGCGCGCAGCGCCGTATTCCACCAGCTTGCCTCCTTGCATGACCGCAATATCGTGCGCCAGATATTCGACCACGCCAAAGTTGTGGGTGATGAACAAATAGGCCACGCCCAGTTCGGCTTGCAAGTCGTTGAGCAAGTTCAATATTTGCGCTTGCACCGACACGTCCAGGGCGGACGTGGGTTCGTCAGCCACGATCAGGCGGGGCTCGACTGCCAAAGCACGCGCAATGGCCAGGCGCTGGCGCTGGCCGCCTGAAAACTCATGCGGGTAACGCGTCAGCGCAGTCGCCGATAAGCCCACTTTATCCAGGAGCGTAGCCACCCGCGCGCGCCGCGCTGTATCGCCCACGTCTGGGTGCAGCGATGCCACGCCCTCCTCCAGAATTTCGTTCACGCGCATGCGCGGGTTGAGCGAGGCAAAGGGGTCTTGAAAGACGATTTGAGCGGTTCTGCGCGCCGCTCGCAACTGCGCACCTTCCAGCGCGCCCAAGGCCTGGCCTTGCAGCACCGCGCTGCCCGATATTTGCGCCTGGCCACGCAGCAATTGCAGCAAGGCCTTACCCACCGTGGTTTTGCCACTTCCCGACTCACCTACTAGCGCCAAAGTGCGCCCGGTGTGAACCTCAAACGACACGCCGTCCACCGCCTTCACAAAGCCCACGGTGCGCTGCAACAAGCCCTTGCGGATCGGAAACCAGACCTTGTAGTCGCGCACCGCAAGCAGCGGCGCGGCTGTATTGCTTGCTGCCGCTGTTGCCTCAGGGGCTGGCGCGGCCACAGGCGGCGCGTTGCGGCTTGCGTGCTCTATGCCCAGGGCGCCTTGGTAAATAAAGCAGCGCACCGCGTGGCCGCTTGCGTATTCCAAAATCTCGGGCGCCTGGGTGCGGCACAGGGCTTGAGCGTCTTGGCAGCGGTCGGCAAAGCGACAACCTGCAAAGCGCTGACTCAGCGCGGGTACGGTGCCGGGAATGGACGCCAGACGCTCGCCGCGCTTGCTGGCGTCGGGCAAGGCGTCTAGCAGATTAGCGGCGTACGGGTGCAGCGGTTTGGCAAAAAAATCGGCAGCGCTGGCCACTTCCACCACCTGCCCGGCGTACATCAGCGCCACCCGGTGCGCCATTTGCGAGACGATGGCCAGATCATGGGTAATGAGGAGCAGCGCCATGTTTTGCGTGCGCTGCAAGTCTTGCAGCAGCTCCAAAATTTGCGCCTGGATGGTCACATCCAGCGCGGTGGTGGGCTCATCGGCGATCAGCACCTGGGGCTCGGCGGCCAAGGCAATGGCGATCATCACGCGCTGCTTTTGCCCGCCCGAGAGCTGGTGCGGGTAGCCCAGCGCGCGGCGCTCGGGTGCGTCAATGCCCACGCGGCGCAGCCAGTCCACCGCTTTGGCCGCGCTGGCCGCGCCGCTCAGCGGCGTGTGGCGCTCTATCACTTCCTGGATTTGCCGGCCCACGGTCATCACCGGGTTCAGGCTGGTGGCCGGTTCCTGAAAAATGATGCTCACCCGCCGGCCCCGCCATTCCCGCATGCCGGACTCGGGCAGGCCCAGCAAATCCGTGCCGTCGATGTCGACCCGGCCCGCCGTAACCCGGCCGCTGTCGGGCAACAGGCGCAACAAGGACAGCGCCGTCATGGACTTGCCGCAGCCCGATTCGCCCACCAGCGCAAAGGTCTCACCCTGGGCAATGGTCAGCGACAAGGCATCCACCGCGCGCACCAGGGCGCTGTCGGTTTCCAGGTCGGTGGTGAGCTGTGTGATTTCCATCATGGCGCGACTCCTGTCGCATTGGCGGCTGACGCCGATGCTTTGACCGGCCGCACCCGAAACGCCCGGGCGCGCGGATCAAAGGCTTCGCGCACTGCGCTTGCAAACAAGGTCATAGACAAGACCAGGGCCAACATAAAACCAAACGCCGCTGTCAACGACCACCAGACCACCGGATCGCGAGACATCTCGTTGCGTGCGGCGTTGATCATGATGCCAAAGCTGTTGGTGTTGGGGTCCACGCCCACGCCCACATAGGACAAGACCGCCTCGTAAAGCACCAGGCCTGAGAAATCAAGTACCGCCACAATCACGATCAGGTGCGTGAGGTTGGGCAAGATGTGGCGTCGCATGATGCCCACATCAGACACGCCAAAGGCGCGAGCCGCCTGCACGTACTCCAGCTCGCTGAGTTTGAGCGTCTCGGCCCGCAGCAGCCGGGCCAGGCTAGCCCAGCCGGTAATGCCCAAAATGGCGGCCAGCAAGAACAGGCGCACATCGCCGCGCTCCAACCCGGTCTCAAAGCTCTGCGGATTTTTGTCGATAAACACCTGAATCATGAGCACAAAGGCTGAAATCAGCAGCACCGAAGGAATCGACGAGAGCACGGTGTAAAAGTATTGGATGGCGTCGTCCACCCGACCCTTGAAGTAACCAGCAGATATGCCAAATACCACAGCCAGTGGGATAGTTGACAGCGTGGCCAGCGAACCAATCACCACGGCGGTGCGGATGGACTTGAGGGCCAAAAAAAGCACGTCGTTGCCCGTCTGGTCCGTGCCCATCACGTGGTAATGCGGCCACAGCGCCGCCACCCAGCCCAGCACCAGCGCGAGGATCATCAGCGTGAACCACAGCGCGCGCACCGGCAGCGCCACACCGCCGTGCCACAGCGTGGCCAGCGCTTGCGCCGCCGTCGTTGCGCTGCGACGCGCCTGCCAAAGCACCGCGAGCGCCCCCGCCACCAAAGCCACCAGTGCGCCACCAGCCAAGCCGCCCAGACTGCGCTGGCGCACATCGTCGCCCCACTGCGCCTCGGGGTCTGTCAGGTGCTTGCCGCCAAACTGCAGGCGCGGAAAGTCACGCACCGACACACCGTCACGCAACATGCTCTCTTTGGAAAATTGGTGCGTGGCCAGCGGCACCGAATAGGTTTTTTCGCGCGACTCGCGCGGGCCCTCCAGCAGCACATCGAGCAAAGAGAGCGTGCGCGTGGCATAGGCCGCCGCCTGCGGAGCAGGTGCGGCAGGTGCAGCCGCGCTGGCGCCAGCGACAGGCTCTGCAAGGCCACCTGAGGCCACAGGCGAAGGTGGCAGCAAAGGCCGAAAGTGCACGGAATCCAGCAAGCCCAGCAGCAAAAACAATATCAATACCAAACCGGCGCACATGGCGGCAGCGTCTTTGGAGACGTAGCGCCAGGTCTGGCGTAGCAGCGGCGTGTGCAAGGCGTGGCGCACATACAGGCCCAATACGAGCAGCTGCGCGTACAAGGCCAGGTCGGTGGGCAGAAATACGAACTTGGGCATGGGCTGGACTTTGGTGTTTGCGCTAGGCCAGTCGCACGCGCGGGTCGGCCAGGGTGTAAGAAATATCGGTCAGCACGAGGCCCACGATGTACAGCGTCGAACCCAAAAACACCATGGAGCGCACCACCGCAAAGTCTTGCGCGTTGATAGCGTCAATCGTGAAGCTGCCCAGGCCCGGTATGCCAAAAAACGATTCCATGATTAACGCGCCCAAAAACAGCAGCGGCAGCACCGCCACCGTGCCGGTCAGGATGGGCAGCAGCGCATTTCCCAGCACGTGGCGAAACAGCACAGCCGTCTCGGACAAACCCTTGGAGCGCGCGGTGCGCACATAGTCCTTGCCAATCTCTTCCAAAAACAGGGTGCGGTAAAACAGCGCCTCGCCGCCTGCACGCGACACAATGCCGATGACCACCGGAAGCGCCAGAAAAATCCAGACGTCCAGCCCCCCGGCAAAGCCCGAAATCGGTACCAATTTAAGCAACTTGCTAAAGAAAAATTGCCCGGCAATGATGTAAAAAAGCCCGGACACGGATAGCAAAAACACCGCAAACGCCACGCCCCAAAACTCCAGATAAGTATTGCGGAAAAACACCAGGGTCAGCGAAAAAACTACCACCACAAACAGCCCCAGCGCAAACGTAGGCAGCGCCAGCGCCAGAGACGGGCCGACGCGGTTTTTGAGCTCGTAGCCAATATCGCGTCCGGTGTCCGAGGCGCCAAATTCAAACGCAAAGAGGGGCAACGAGCGCTCGTAAAAGATCGTCTTGGTCACCTTATCGGCGCCCTGGCCGCCTTCGTTCCAGAGCAGCGGCTTGTCGTAGCCGCGCGCGGTTTTCCATTTTTCAATGGCGTCAGCGGTGACGCGTTTGCCGCCAATATTCATGCGCGCCATGTCGTCGGGCGTATTGACTGCGAAAAACAGCACAAAGGTCAGGATGTTGACGCCCACCAGCACCAAAAAGCCGTAAACCACGCGTCGAAAGATGTAGTTCAGCATGGCTTAAACCTCCTGGGCCAGGGTGCGTGCGGCCGTTTGCCGCTCGCGCCGGCGCCAGGCAAACCAGGCCGGCAGCACCAGCCCTACCAGTACCAGCGCCATCAGGGGCAGCGGCCACCAGACCGGCTTGTTCCATTCGCCTATCTTTTGGGCACGCAGCGCCGGGTCTAGCCGCAAATAAGCAATGTGGTTGCGCACGATTTGCGTGGGCTTGCCGTTGTAAATCCACTGGTGGTAGGCCGCGGCCGACTTGGGCCAGTAGCCAAAGCCCCACACGCCGTCTTTTTGCGTTATCTCGATCATCTGGTCGATCAGGGCTTGCTTCTCTGGCCCGTCGTCCAAAAACTTCATACGGTCAAACAGGCGGTCGAACGCGGGGTTTTGGTAGTTGGCGCCGTTTTCGCCATTGCCGTCGGTCAGGGCCTTGGCGTTGGGGCCGTAGAGCAGAAACAAGAAGTTCTCGGCGTCCGGGTAATCGGCCAGCCAGCCCCAGAAAAAGATCTGGATCGAGCCCTTTTTCATCTTGTCCTGGAAGCGGTTGTAGTCGGTGGCGCGCACCTCGAGCTGCACGCCGATCTTGGCAAACTGGCGCACATACCAGTCCAGCGTCGCCTTGCTAACGGTGCCCGAGGAGTTGATGTCAAAGTTCAGCACCAAGGGCTGGCCGGTCTTGGCGTCGCGCCCGTCGGGGTAGCCGGCCTCGGCCAACAGTTTTTTGGCGTCTTCAAGGCTGCGGCGCAAGAGCTTGCCGTCAGCGCCTTTGCTGTAAGTCACGGGGTTAAAGGCGGAGGGCCCGTCTTCGCGGTAGCCAAACAGCGAGGGCGGTACCGGGCCGGTGGCCGCCATGCCCTGGCCGCGCTCAAAAATCGCGACGTGCTCTTCCCAGTCAATGGCAATGGCCAGCGCCTGGCGCAGCTTGCGGTTGCGCTCAGCCTGCTCTGGCGTGGCGCCTTTGCCCACCACCGGGTCCATCCAGTTGTAGCCCATGTACCAATTGCTGGCCTCTACTGATGTCGGCAGGCGAATACCCTTGTCCTTGAACTCTTTTTCCTTTTTCTTGTCGTCGCCCATGGCCACGATATAGCCGGTGCCCACGTCGAGTCGCTCAATGGCCGGCGTGTCGTAATAGCCCTGCATGAACTTGGCCTGCAGCGGCACGCCTTCTTTCTCAATATCAAACACCACCTGGTCCACAAATGGCGTGGGCTTGCCGCAATCGTCCAGGTAGCCCTTTTCTTTGTCCCCGGGCTCACCATCACAGGGGTAGGGCTCACCCCGGAAGTTGGGGTTGCGCTGCAGCACATGGCGGCGGTTCTCAGAAAACTCGGTCAGCATGAAAGGGCCAGTGCCCACGGGCCAGTAGTTGAGCGATAAATTTCGCTGCGCCATGCCCGGTTGGGAATAAAACTTTTCGGCCTCCCAGGGCACGGGTGCGAAAAACGTCATTGCCAGCCAGTATTTGAACTGCGGGTATTTGCCGAGCACGCGGATGCGCAAGGTGTATTTGTCGGGGGCGCTGACGCCTTCCAAGGGGAATTGGCGAAAGTCCAAAAACGGCAGGTCGCGGTTGGTGGGCGCAAGCTTGGCGCGCATCGCCTTGTCGGTGGCAGCCATCTTGGCGCCGTAGTCCTTGAGCCCGATGATGTAGTCCGCCATGGTCGAAAACGAGGGCGACACTACCCGGGGCGTGGCCAGGCGGCGGATGGCGTAGACGTAATCGTCCGCCACCAACTCGCGCGTGCCGGTGGCGGCAAAGTCGGTGATCTGGTGCTTGTCCAACGTGTCTGCGGCGGTGAGCGCGTGGTACAGGTAGTCGCCCTTGGCGTCCTTGGCCAGCGCGGGGTGTGGCGCAAACAAGATGCCTGGCTTGAGGTGGATATCGTAGACCGACTCGGCAATCGCCTCTCCCGGGGCGTTGTCGGGCAACGGCTTACCCGCCTTGTCCAGGTAGCGTGGCGCGGCCACCGCTGTAGCAGCGCGACCATTGAGCTCGTAGGGGCGCTTGAGGTAGTGGTAGCCATAAGGCGGCTCGTAGACCTGGTAGGTGTACGGCGTCTCGTCGTTCGAATACGAACTCGCCGGATCCAGGTACTTGGGCGAGCGCCCGCTAAAGGGCACGAACAAGGTGTTCGTTAGCTCGGAACGTGGGGGGTGGGGGTTGTTGAGGGTGTCGGTGCAGGCGCTTGCGAGCAAACCCGCAAGTGATGCGGCGCTGACACGGCCGGCCAAGCGCGTCAGCCAATTGACTTTTAGGACAACCAAACCGTGGGTATTCAACATTTAATAAGGCCGAGATGGTTGATGCCAGTTAACCATATTGCACTATAACGCATGGCCTGCTTCAAAACATCGTCCACCACCGCGTATCCCATCCAAAGAATCGAGTCGATGTCGGCCGGAAAGTAATATTTGTCGGAGCTCGTTACTTGGTAGATAGTCGCATATCAAATGGGTACGTGCTTCTGACGGATGTCGGTTAAATACACCATGAATAGTATTGTTATTGAGGGCCCAGACTTCACCTGCGCGCATGTGAAACGAAAAACCATCCGCCATCATCACGGCATCAGAATTAGTGACGACAGGAAAATGAATTCGAACAGTATTTTCAAAGTACTCGCCTTGATCAATATGTGGTCTGATCTCAGAATCAGCTCGCAATCTCGCAAACAGACATCGTTGCGGCATAGCGTTGAACAAGCCATAAATGAGCCACCGAACATATGGCAGGGAATCCAAAATTGGCCTGTCCTCAATCGGGAGATTCCCTTCTGCTGGAGCGTATCCTCGCAAAAAAACCGCCTCTGTGTTTACATGCACACCAACCCGTCCACCCCGAGATCCCCACATGGCTATGGGTATCGAATGAAACTCTGATACCAGTTTTTCAATCTCAAAAATGACAGGCAATTGGAGACAAGACCCAATCAAACTAGACTTGTCAAGTTTAGAGTTTATAGAAAGGTCTGTCATCAAAGTGGGTCACATCAAAAAATAGCAAAAGCAAGGTGCAGTGATGTGTCTGACCCTACAAGGCCAAAGGCACCCGATAAACGAAGAAAGTACGAGACTCCGTTGCGTTTGAATCGGGCACGAAATTAGGGTCTGTTTTCATCTTGTGGCAAGTCAGACCCAAGGCAGAAACTGTCAAACTTCACTCAGAAGGTATACGTTCCACGCAGGTAATACGCGCGACCGGTGGGGTCCGTGTAACGCGGATCGTAGCCAGCTTGGAACACCTGAACCTGGTAGGACAAGGGTGGTTCAACATCAGTTAGATTGCGTACGCCAAGCGTAACAGACAAGGACTTTGTCGGAGCCCAGGATCCGTAGGCATCAAAGGTTACATACGCATCAACTGGACCGCCCTTGACCCGGTTGGAACTTGTGTTCTGGTCGGTATATCCAGATTTGTAATGCCCCCCTAGCCCTGCTGAAAGCACGCCATTCGACCAATTAACGCTCGCGTTATGTGTCCACTGGAAAATAGGCGTAGCCCCCACAAATGCGCCAACATTTTGATTCCAAGGTCCATTTTCATAGTCTTGGTACTCGTATTTATTGACATAGGTGCTCGATATACCAAATGTAAATAAACCTGCATCCGCAGCAAGTAATCGATAATTGGCACTCAGGTCCACACCATTGGTATTGATGCCACCCAGATTTTGCGTTCTAAGATCGACGTACCCACAGCTTGGGCCTGGACACGCCGTACCACTTTGAGACAAACCACCCGCTGCATTGCGGTGGAATAAGGCGTTGAACTGGTCTGAGCCAAATGCGGTTGTATCTGGCAAGCTACCAATTACATGCTCCATCTGAATAGACCAAACATCAGCCGTGAAGCTCAGGCCCTTTGTCGGCTCAGCCACAAACCCAAGACTCAAGGTTTTGGAAGTTTCTGGTTTTAAATCAGGATTTCCGCCGTACTGCGCAATAAACTGGCTTTTCTTACCGGTAACTCGGTCTTGTACGTTCGATGTATTCGTAAAAACGTTCGATGAATAGGCATCGTAGAGCGAAGGAGCACGGAAACCGGTTGACGCAGAACCCCTGAACAGCATTTGCTGACTTGGTTGATATCTAAACCCGACCTTAGGATTGACTGAATTGCCCATGTCGCTGTACATGTCTGCACGCCCGGCAACGGTGACTTCCAACTCTTTAGAGAAAGGTATATTGAATTCACTGAACAATGCTTTTACATTGCGCTCGCCCCGGTTATTGGTTGCCGGGTCAAAGCCCGTACTTGCTTTCAAGGCAACGTTGGCAGCGTAATCATCGCCGACTTGATACATGCTGTCCTTGGAGTAGCTACCACCGACTGCCACCGAAACTGATCGACCAGCACCAGTCCAATCGCCAAGCGCTCGGCTTGCATGGCCATCAACGCCCACTGAAGTTGCCTTGGCTTTTTGCTGGGATCCCCCCAGCGCAGCCGCCTTCAGAAAACTCTGACCGGCAGCGCTCTGTGCGCCAAACGGATTAATAATGCCGGCAACAATGCCTTCGCTAATCAGGGCGCCATCGCCATAGCCGCTGAGTTCAACCTTCACCGTGTTTTCGTTGTAGGTTGCGGCGGCTTGGTAGTCCCAGTCCGCAGCCGTCCCATCCAAAGAGGCCACGAAGCGTTGTTGCGTATTCGTGCTCTTGTCCATGCGCTCGCCGTTTACCAAATCGCGCCAATTAACATATACAAAACCAGGCTGCACCGCAGTAGTCTTACCCGGCACCAAGTTACCCGGGTCATTCAAACCCACTACTTCACCATAAAGACCTAAGAAGGCTGGGTTGTAAGGATTGTTCGTGCTGTTGTAGGCAATCGCTCCCGCGTTGCCGGGGAAAAATGGGTTCGGGGTAACGCCATCAGGCAAGAAGCGGTTCATTGGCTTGCCGAAATAAGGCACCGGAGCAATCTTGCTTTGCACAACCGATTGGCTAAAAAAGTACTCTAAGCCCGCCTGTGTGCTGTCCCCCAATTTCACCGTACCCTTAAGAAAGCCCGATGTGCGTTCGCTCTTGGGTGTGTAGTCCACGAATCCGCTGGTGGACTCTTTGCATGCCGTAGCAAAGTCCGTGTCTGGCGTAATGTTCGGGTTCGCGTTACAAGCTGGAGCAGCTGGATTCATCCAGTTGCCGGTCATGAACTCGGTCTGCCCGTAGTTACCAGGACTTGGATTGACTGAAAGACCACCGGGGTAGCGCTTGTTGATAGAGCGTTGCAGCCCACCGATATTTGCTTGGTTTTGAACGTCAACAAACCCAAAGATGTTGAAGCCATCATTCTCAAGGTCTCCAAAGCCGACACCGACGTTCACGCCACGCCCCTCTCCGCCTTCCCGTTGTGGACGGTCAACCCCGACGGTGATCGTTCCGCCTGCGTAGTCATTGCGCGTGATGAAGTTGATAACACCACCAATTGCGTCAGAACCGTAGAGCGCCGAGGCGCCGTCGCGCAACACCTCAATACGGTCAATGGCAGCGAAGGGGATCATGTTCAGATCGGGTGAGGATCCGCTAATCGAGTTATTCGCTACGCGCCGCCCATTCAACAAGATCAAGGTCTTGTTGGAGCCAAGGCCGCGCAAATCGGCATATGCAGCACCGCCGGTGCCTGATCCCACAATTTGGCTGGTGCCCAACGACGACTGGGAGGCGCTGACTGCCGCCAAGGCCTGCTCCACGGTGGAAACCCCTGATTTTTTGAGTTCAGCCATTTTCAGCACGGTGACAGGAATCGCAGTTTCAGCGTCAACACGCTTGATTGCCGAACCCGTGACCTCCACCCGCTGTAGCGCTTCTGACGCTTCCTGGGCAAAAACCGGTTGCCAAGTCGCCATCGAAACGGTGGCACCGCAAGCAATGCAAACGGCGCGGGTGAGTAGGTTTAACTTGAATTGGGGGGTGCTCGGACTCATTGCGTCTCCTAAGAAAAAAAGTGCTGCTGCGAAAACTCGAACTTCTGCTGACTGCCAAATACGGACTGGAAAGGCATCCCGATCCGCCCTAGCCGCCCGTTACATGTCGGTCACATGACACTCTTGCCGATTTTTTTCACTTTGACCAGCTCCAAAACCCTTAAAAACATAAAAGTGTTGTAAAAATCGCAAAAAACAGTTTTCATCCAACTGCAAGCCTCACCGTAGCCGAAAGGGAAGCAAGCGTCTTTCCGAGGTCCAAGCAAGCACAGGACCCTCGGTCGCTTCACAACTTGGAGACACAACCAGTGGACAAGAGCCGCACCGTAGAACTCCTTCGTAGCAACTGCAGATAACAAACAAGCATCAACGCATGACCAAAAAATACTATTTCATGGCCGGGCTCCCGCGCGCGGGAAGCACTCTTCTTACGGCGCTTATTGGGCAAAACCCAAGCTTCTATGCAGGGCCTTCGAGCCCAGTGTTTTCAACCATGCATGTACTTGAAAACCATTTTCGAACCGATCCTTTTTTTACCAGTTATCCGAAGATCGCGGAGGGAAATGCAATAATCTCCGATGTAATTGAAAAATATTACTCTGCGGCAACTGCACCAATCGTCATTGACAAAAATAGAGCGTGGGCAGGAAATGTAAGATTCATTGAAGGATATATAGGTCAAAGGGCAAAGATAATTTGCCCCGTAAGGGATATTTCTGAGATCCTCGCATCATTCATCGCAATGATTCATAGAAACCCGTACCGAGAAGGCAACGGACGAATGAATATTATTGATGAGCAACTAGTTAGAAGTGGCATAATGATCAATGATAATAATCGATGTGACCATATTGCGGGGCCACACGGAATTCTAGGCCAATCCATTCAGGCGATTCAAGATGGAATCAGCCAAGGCTACAAGGACAGAATGTTTTTTTTAGAATATAAAAAGCTTTTAGATAGTCCCAAAAAGACAATACAAGAAATATATGATTTTTTAGACGAACCATCTTTTGGACACAATTTCAATAATATAGAGAACAGTCATAGAGAAAATGATTGGGAGACCTATGGATTGCCTGATATGCATGAGGTGCGAAAAGATTTGTCTAAATCAAAAATTGAACCTCAAAACACACTTTCTCAATACGTATTAGAACGCTGCGGAGCAATAGATATGTGGAGAAATTGAGTTGCTTTGTTCATCAAACACCTCTGGATTAATGCCAAATGAAACTACCAACACCATTTGTTCGACTACCCGTTCAATTCGATGCGAAACGACTAGCCCATGAGCTAAGTCAGTTTTCAGAGGACGATTGGACAAACCATCCTCTCAATTACAAAGGAAATTCAGCCCTGCGCCTGATTTCGATGGACGGCGAAGAGAATGATGCAGTCGCAGGTGAGATGATGCCAACAACCCACCTGAGAAAGTGCGAATATGTGCAACAGGTCTTGTCCTCCTTTAAAAGCGTATTGAGTCGCTCGAGATTTATGCGCTTAGGTCCAGGGGAGATCGTGCCACCACACTGCGACATTAATTATCATTGGATCAACAGAACGCGAATTCACATTCCCATCATTACAAACCCTAATGTTCAATTTGTTTGCGATGATCAATCGGTCAATATGGCTGCAGGTGAAGCTTGGATATTCGACAACTGGCGACGACATTTCGTAAAAAATAATTCAAATATAAGCCGCATTCATCTTGTAGTTGATACCGTAGGTTCTCCTTACTTTTGGAACCTCGTAGGACAGGGACAGGACGAAAACTTTGAGAACAAAATCCCAGGAGGACAACGGATAGATTATCAACCTGGAATCAAAACACCCTTATTAACAGAGAGATATTCTTGTCATGCTGTCATGCCCGCCAGCGAGGTGAATGCGCGTTGTAATGAAATCCTAAGTGATCTGCAAACTGATGCAACAGAAACAGGTAGAAACACCCAAAGCGTAATTATTAATGTGCTCAGTGCTTTTAAGCATGATTGGGAGTCGCTATGGCGAGTTTATGGTGACGACTGGAATAATGTCAGATATTTTCGTGAATATATTAATCAAGTCAGAAACCAGTTGGAAACAATACCAAATATCGTAACTTTACACTCGAACGGTCAAAGTGCACTTCAAATAATTAGTCTGCACCTTCTCAATCCATCCATTCCCCCAAAGTATCTTATTAATGCCAAGACACCGAAATTAAAAATCCAAGGAAAAATACGGGATTTTTTCGATCGCCCAGTTTTCATTGTGGCTGCTCCCCGCTCAGGAAGTACCCTACTGTTTGAAACTTTAACCTGTGCATCGCAACTCCACTCGATTGGAGGTGAAAGTCATTCTATTTTTGAATCATTAAACGCACTGAACCCAATCCATCCAGCAGGATGCGAAAGCAATAGGCTTACGGAAGAGCATGTAAGTCCAATCATCTCGGAAGCGATCAGACGAGATTTCGCTTCATTGCTAAAAGATCGGGAAGGAAATTTTGTCGAAATTGGTGATGTCAACCGTATCCGCCTACTTGACAAACTACCAAAGAACTCACTGAGAATTCCCTTTCTCAGGGCGGTATTTCCAGACGCTCTTTTTATTTATCTGTACCGCAACCCATGGCATAGCATTAGCAGCATGATAGAAGCCTGGGATTCGGGACAGTGGGTTACTTACCCGAACATTATGGCTGAGGGAAAGCCTTGGTCATTACTATTACCACCCAACTGGCAAGAACTATGCAAGCAGCCAATCGCGTCAATTTGTGCGAATCAGTGGGTTGCGGCGAATGAATTCATTACTTCTGATATTTCAACAATTGGAATTGATCGCTGCCTGACTATTAATTATGATGATCTAACTAAAAACACCCATAAAACCACGCAAGCAATTTGTGATTTCTTAAACATTAAAATGGATCAATATTTATACGAACGGGTGACGTTCCCATTGCCGGCGTCGCGCCACACCCAAACTGTCCCCAACGCTGAAAAATGGCAGAAAAATAGTGCCGCTATTGCAGCGATCGAGCCATTGTTCTTAAAGACTTGGCAAAATATACAATTCTTGAGCCAGATTTAACTGTGTCAAACCACGGTCTTTAATTTTAATTGGTGTAATTTATGGTTTGTCCGTGTAGCCATATTCATAATTTTCAATAACCGTCTTATCCAAAATCATCACTCGGTCAGCAATTTCTTTACTATAATACTTTGAATAGTGACTATGAGATGATTTATTCGCATGAACTCCGCTCAATAAATAATTCCCCATTTCTGGCGAAATATCAAAGTCAAGTGAGATCAATATTTTCTCTAACGCCGAAGGAAAATCCTCAATTTTCAGCACAGTAGGCGCAGAGTGCGCATCAAAGAACATCCATTGGTACAGATAACTATATAAACCAACATCAGTGCCAAGGATTTTTCCCAATATGTGACCAGGCACATTCATCCCGGAATTAACAAAATTGTTCGGTATTTGATTAATTATTTTAACGAGTAGCTTTTCATTTTCATTTAATGACAACAGTCTTTCCATGGTGCCATTAAAATCTCGAGTTTTATCATCACTCACAGTAAGAAATAGCGGACTGGATTGCTGTTTTTGAAGTTGAAAAAAATACCAAGAAACATAGAATTCCCATGGATTTCTTATGCAGCCAATGATTGGCAGAGAATGAAATTCTTGAGGTATAAATCTTGCTGGAATATGATATCCGATTATTTTTATTTCTTTGAAAAATCGTGCAATGAAATTATTGACGAAAGTCCCGGCAGATTTGTGAAGGTGGATAAAAGTAAATGCTGATGTGACTACCATTTTTCCTGCAATCTGATGCGAAAATGCAACACGTTATTACTATCAAGAAGCGCTAATTGTCACCGTGCGTCGTCAAGCAAACCAACGGTTTAAATCTTTGATGCGGTTCACCCATCCACCGGTTTTTTTCACTCTACTCTGTTTCGCGCACCCGCAGGTAGCTCGCAAACTTCGGTATCCCCTGCGGCGTGCGGTCACGGTAGCGGTAAGTCACCTGCGAGTCTATCGGTGGTGGCTTGGCCCGGTCAGCATCGCTAAAGCCCGTGCCCAGGGCAAACCGCTGTCCGCTGGGCATTTCCAGCAGCAGAGCGCCCATCTGGCCTTCAAACTTGCCCTTTCCCGCGATATGCGCCACCACGCGCGCTTCTTCGTCGGGCTGCAGTTTGAGTTTGCGCACCGCCTCGCTGCGCCCAGGTTGCCAGGGAGCGTCCAGCCGGTGCAAGACCAATCCCTCGCCTCCCAGCGCGGCGACCTGTTGTAAACGGGTCTGAAGGCCCGCCGCACTGACTAGCCGGGTTTGCTCCAACGCAACCAACCAGGGCTGATTGGCGCGCTGCACCGCCGTTTGCAAGCGCTGCACCCGCGCCTCAAAGGGCACCTCGGGCACGGGCGCGTCAAACACCATGTAGCGCAGAGCGCGCCACTCGGCGTCTACGGGCTTGGTTTTGCGCACCGTACCCGAGAGACGGTCAAAGCGTTTGCGCTCCAGCCACAACTCACCGTCCAGCGCCTGTGCTGGCAGGCCAGCCAGAAACCAGTCAGGCGCGCTAATCGGGCGGCCACTGCGAAAGCGCAGCGCCGTACCGTCCCAAATGGCGCGCACGCCGTCAAGCTTTTCACTGACCAGATAAAGGCTGGGATCGAACTGGGGGTTCCACTCGCTGGCCCATTCTCCCAGTGGCTTGGTGGTTTTTGCGCTTTCGGTGGCCGCAACACTTTGTGCGCCGAAGCCGGCGCCTGCCATCGCCCCGAGCCCCCAGACAAGTGCTTGGCGGCGGCCGATGGTGACGCCCGTGGTGGACGCACCGGCGCCCAAGAGTTTGAATTTCATAGTTTTCCTCCCTTAAAACCCAGCCGGGGCGCTCTTTGGCACCCTTGGCTCAATCAATATCTGGTGCAGCGCCAGGCTGCAGTCGCCTATGCCAGCAGGCGCGACGAGCGCGGCACGTGCGACATCAAAAACTCCATCTGGTCCGCCAGAATGCGGCGGTTACGCAAAATAAAGTCTTCCCACAGGCTGGGTACATAGGGCGCGTACAGCAGCGGCATATGGGCTTGCTCGGGAGTACGGTGGCTTTTGCGGTGGTTGCAGGGGCGGCAGGCGGTGACCACGTTCATCCAGGTGTCCACGCCCTGCTGCGCAAAGGGAATGATGTGCTCACGCGTGAGGTCGGTTTCATGGAAATGGCCGCCGCAATAAGCGCACACATTGCGGTCGCGCACAAAGAGTTTGCCGTTGGTCAGGCCCGGGCGTAAATTAAAGGGGTTGATATTGGGCACGCCCCGGGTGCCGATGATGCTGTTGACGCGGATGACCGATTGGAGGCCCGTCACGGCGTTGTGGCCGCCGCGAAAGACCGCAATCTCTGCGCCAGATTCCCAGCGCACTTCGCCGGACGCATAGTTCACCACCGCTTGTTCGAGAGAAATCCAGGACTGAGGAAGCCCTTGCGCCGACAACTTCAAAACTTTCACAAAGAACGCCTCCAGATTCGGTTGATCAAACACCACCACGGAACGCCAAATACTGCAGTAAAAGGCGCCTTGATGGTGCCCCCAGAGCCTGCGTCACAATATACCCTGTTTACGTGTCACACAGGCCTTCGCCGCCGGGACTTCCCGGCTTGAACGCCCTCAAAAAATACAATACTCCATGCAGGTTTTTCGCGGCTTCAAGCACCCAGGACTGGCCCCGGCCTGCGCCCTCACCATTGGCAACTTTGACGGCGTCCACCGCGGCCACCAGGCCATGCTGGCCTTGTTGCGTAGCGAAGCCCAGCAGCGCGGCGTGCCCAGTTGCGTGCTGACCTTCGAGCCCCACCCGCGCGACTACTTTGCCAAGCTGACCCGCCAGCCGGACTTGGCCCCCGCGCGCGTAGGCACTTTTCGCGACAAGGTGGCAGACCTGGCGCACAGCGGCGTGGACCAGGTTGTGGTGCTGCCCTTTAACGCCGCTCTGGCCGCGCAAAGCCCCCAACAATTTGTACAACAGGTGCTACTTGAAGGCCTGGGCGCTAAGTATGTGCTGGTGGGCGACGACTTCCGCTTTGGCGCCAAGCGCGCGGGGGACTATGCGCTGCTTGATGCCGCCGGCACCGCCCGGGGCTTTGACGTAGCGCGCATGAACAGCTACGAAGTGCACGGACTGCGCGTTTCCAGCTCGGCGGTACGTGATGCACTGTCAGACGGGCGCATGGGTGAAGCCGCGCAACTGCTGGGGCGACCCTACCGCGTCTCCGGCCACATCGTGCACGGGCGCAAACTGGGGCGCAGCCTGGGCTTTCGGACTTTGAACCTGCGCTTTGCGCACTGGAAACCGGCCACCAGCGGCATATTCGTGGTGCATGTCCACGGCCTGGCCTCGCAGCCGATTGCCGGGGTGGCCAACTTTGGCGTGCGGCCCTCGCTAGACGCCAATGATGTCAACGGGGGGCGCGTGCTGCTGGAAACCCATTGCCTAGACTGGCCAGAGTCCCTGGGCCACGAGGGGGGCTACGGTAAAATCGTCAGCGTGGAACTGCTACATAAACTGCACGACGAACTCAAATACGACGGTCTGGACGCCCTGACTCAGGGCATACAGCGCGACTGCGTTGAGGCGCGCGCCTGGCTGAACGCCCGAATTTGACCGGGCAAGCTGGCGCACCTTGCCCCGCGCCGCCCGTCTGCTGCCCGCACAGGTGGCGCACGCAACCCGCTCCCCCTTTTTTGCCCACGGCACCGACCCGAGATTTCCCATGACCGACAAAGTTGACTACCGCAGCACCCTGAACCTGCCCGATACGCCTTTCCCCATGCGCGGCGACCTGCCCAAGCGCGAGCCGGCCTGGGTCAAACAGTGGAACGAAGCCGGCCTGTACAAGCGCTTGCGCGCGTCGCGCGCGGGCGCTGCGCTGTTTGTGCTGCACGACGGCCCGCCCTACGCCAACGGCCAGTTGCACATCGGCCACGCGCTCAACAAAGTGCTCAAGGACATGATCGTCAAGTCCAAGCAGCTCGCTGGTTTTGACGCGCAGTACATCCCCGGCTGGGACTGCCACGGCCTGCCCATCGAGAACGCGATTGAGAAACTGCACGGCCGAAAGCTGAGCCGCGACGACATGCAGGCCAAAAGCCGCGCCTTTGCCGCCGAACAAATTGGCCAGCAGCGCGAAGACTTCAAGCGCCTGGGCGTACTGGGCGACTGGGAGCGCCCTTACAGGACCATGGACTTTGCCAACGAGGCCGGTGAAATCCGCGCCTTCAAGCGGGTGATTGAACGCGGCTTTGTGTACCGGGGCTTAAAGCCGGTGTACTGGTGTTTTGACTGTGGCTCGTCCTTGGCCGAGTTCGAGATTGAATATGCGGACAAGAAGAGCGACACGCTGGACGTGGCTTTTGAGTCGGCCGACCCTGCTGCGCTGGCCGCCGCCTTTGGCCTGGGCGCCCTGCCCTCGGCCACCAAATCGGCCTTTGCCGTGATCTGGACGACCACCGCCTGGACCATTCCCGCCAACCAGGCGCTCAACGCCAACGCCGAGATCACCTACGCGCTGGTGGACACTCCGCTCGGCTACCTGGTGCTGGCGGCTTCGCTGGTGGATAAGTGCCTGGAGCGCTACGGCCAGATCGGCACCGTGATTGCCACCGCTTTGGGCGAAAAACTGGGCGGCCTGAACTTCAAACACCCTTTGCACGACGTGCACGAGGGCTACCGCCGCTTGTCGCCCGTGTACCTGGCCGACTACGTGAGCGAAGGCGACGGCACCGGTATGGTGCATTCCTCGCCCGCCTACGGCGTGGATGACTTTAACAGCTGCGTGGCCAACGGCCTGAAATACGACGACATCCTCAACCCAGTACAGGGCAACGGCACGTATGCCGAAGAATTGCCTTTGTTTGGCGGCATGAATATCTGGAAAGCCTGCCCGCGCATTATTGAGACCCTTCGCGAACACGGTCGCCTGATGGCCACCCACGCCATCACCCACAGCTACCCGCATTGCTGGCGCCACAAAACGCCAGTGATCTACCGCGCCGCCGCCCAGTGGTTTATTCGCATGGACGAGGGCCCGGGCGTCTTTACCAAAGACAAGGCGCCCAAAACTTTGCGCCAACTGGCCCTGGACGCCATTGAGCAAACCCGCTTCTACCCCGAGAACGGGAAAACTCGTCTGCGCGACATGATCGCCAACCGACCCGACTGGTGCATCAGCCGCCAGCGCAGCTGGGGTGTACCCGTACCATTCTTCTTGCACAAGGACAGCGGCGAGCTGCACCCGCGCACTATGGAGATTCTGGACCAGGCGGCAAGCATTGTTGAACAAGGCGGCATTGAGGCCTGGAGCCGCGCCACGGTCGAGGACATCTTGTGCCATCCAGGTGACGAACCGCTGGCTTACAGCAAGAGCACCGATATTTTGGAAGTCTGGTTTGATTCGGGCTCGACCTTCCAGCACGTGCTGCGCGGAAGCCATAAAGACGCCTATGACCGCGCGCCTTTCCACGACCAGGGCCCCGAGGCTGACCTGTATCTGGAAGGCCACGACCAGCACCGGGGCTGGTTCCACAGCTCGCTGCTGCTGGGCTGCGCCCTGTATGACCGTGCGCCCTACAAAGGCCTGCTAACCCACGGCTTTGCCACCGACGGCCAGGGCCGCAAGATGAGCAAAAGCCTGGGCAACACCGTGGCGCCCCAAGAAGTGACCGACAAGATGGGCGCCGAGATCGTGCGCCTGTGGGTGGCAGCGACCGATTATTCGGGCGACCTGAACATCGACGCCAAAATACTGGCCCGCGTGGTGGACACCTACCGCCGGGTGCGCAACACGCTCAAGTTCTTGCTGGCCAATGTCAGCGACTTTGACCCGGCGGCGCACACCGTCCCCGCAGACCAATTGCTGGAGATTGACCGCTACGCTCTGGCCCGTACAGCGCAATTGCAAGCCGACATATTGGCGCACTTTGCCGACTACGAGTTCCACCCGGTCGTGTCCAAGCTGCAGATTTTTTGCTCGGAAGACCTGGGCGCGTTTTACCTCGACGTGCTCAAAGACCGGCTCTACACCACCGCGCCCGAGTCGCTGGCACGCCGCTCGGCGCAGACCGCGCTGTGGCAGATCACCCAGGCGATGCTGCGCTGGATGGCGCCTTTCCTAAGTTTCACCGCCGAAGAAGCCTGGGCGACGCTGGGCGAGGCGGACAAAACGCCGACCGCGACACGCGAATCCATCTTCATGGACGGCTATTTGGCCTTGCCAGCCGCCGACGAGGCTCTGCTGGCCAAGTGGACGCGCATTCGCGAAATCCGTGATGCAGTGAACAAGGACATCGAGGTGCTGCGCGCTGCCGGTCAGGTGGGCGCTTCGCTACAAGCCGAGGTGCGCCTGACGCTAGCGAGCGACGACTTTGCGCTGTTGCAAAGCCTGGGTGCGGATCTGAAGTTTGTGTTCATTACATCGACCGTCACGCTGGCGCACGGCGACGCCTTGGCGATAGCCGCCGCCGCCACCGCCGCCACCAAGTGCGAGCGCTGCTGGCATTACACCGACGATGTGGGCGCCGACGCCGCGCACCCCGGCATTTGCGGCCGCTGTGTGAGCAACCTGTTTGGCGCCGGCGAAAGCCGGACCGTAGCCTGATGGGCCGGCGGGGTCAGACGCAGGGCCTGGGCCTCTTGCATTGGCTGGCGCTAGCACTGGTGTTGGTGCTGGCTGACCAGTTCAGCAAAATTCTGGTTTTGGGGAGCTTTCAACTCGGCGATGGCCGTGTGGTGACCAGTTTTTTCAACTTGGTGAGGGTGCATAACGCGGGGGCAGCATTCAGTTTTTTGGCCGATGCGTCGGGCTGGCAGCGCTGGTTTTTCACGGCCTTAGGCCTGGTGGCCGCAGCGGTCATGGTCTGGATGCTGAAGCACCACGCCGGGCAGCGCCTGTTTTGCTTTGCCATGGCCTGCATTCTGGGAGGCGCTATTGGCAATGTGATTGACCGCGTGCTGTACGGGTACGTGGTGGATTTTTTAGATTTTCATTGGGCGGGCGTGCACTTTCCAGCCTTCAATGTGGCCGACAGCGCTATATCCATTGGCGCGGCCTGCCTGATTCTGGACGAGCTGCTGCGGGTGCGCCGGGCCCGCTAGGCTCGGCCTATTCACTCACGCAAATACCGGGGTGGCCCGGCCCCGCGCGCCCATTCAGTCAACCGTGGCGCCGGAATCCCTGACCAATTTACCCAAGCGCACGGTTTCTTTCTTGATCAGCTCCCCAAACTGGGCCGACGTGCCGCCCACCACCGGGGTGCCGATGGCTTCCCACTTCTTTTGGAACTCGGGTTGCTGAAAAATCGCGTTGAGTGTGCTGTTGAGCTTGTCCACAACAGGCTGCGGCGTGCCCGTGCGCACGGCAATGCCATGCCAGGCGGTGAATTCAAAGCCAGGCACGCCGGCCTCGGCCATGGTGGGTACCCCGGGAAGCGTGGGGCTGCGCTTGGCAGATGTCACGGCCAGGGGCGTGAGCTTGCCGGCCTGAATGTGGGACAAGGAACTGGCCATGATGTCAAACATGACGCCCACTTGCCCACCAAGCAAGTCATTGAGGGCCGGGCCAGCGCCGCGGTAAGGAATGTGGGTCATTGTGGTGTCCATCTGGGCATTGAACAGTTCACCGGCCAGATGCTGGGGCGTGCCGTTGCCTGCTGAGGCGAAGCTCAGGTCTGCTTTTTGTACCTTGAGCAGGTTCAAAAACTCTTTGACGGTTTTGACACCCACTTTCGGATTCACCTCGAGCACCAGCGGAAAAGAAGAAATCTGCACCACCGGCACCAAATCGGTCAAAGGGTTGAAGGGCATGCTCTTGTAGAGCGTTGAGTTCACAGCCATCGGACCGCTGGCCGCCAGCAAAATGGTGTGGCCATCGGCCGGGGCCTGTTTGGCCACATCGGCGCTGCCGGTGTTGCCGCCAGCGCCACCCTTGTTGTCAATCACCACGGGGACCCCTAGTCGGGTTTGTAATTCGGTTTGCAGCATGCGGGCCATCAAATCCGTGGGGCCGCCCGGTGGGTAAGGCACGACAAAGTGGATGGTCTTGCTGGGATAGGCATCTTGCGCCAGCGCCTGGATCGGTGCTGACCATACTACGCAGGCCAGAACGATGCCAGAAAAAACCGCCAGGCAGCGGCCTGTTGAGCGAGGGTGCATGGAGCCTCCTAGTATTAACAAAAATAAAAGTCCAGCCAGAAATGGTAACCCATTGCCGCCCTTACCCACCAAATCGAGAACGAATTGCGTTGGCGCTGGCCAAAGGCCGGCCCAGGCTGAGTGCGGCCTGGGCGGCCTGGGCCACCAGGGCCGCATTATCGGGGGCGATGGCACCGGTTTTGAGCTGCAAATTATTCTCAAAACCCACGCGAACATGGCCACCCAGCGCGGCGGCAGCAGTCACGCAGGCGTGCTCGGTTGCGCCAAACGCGCATACCGCCCAAGGCTCCGGGCCGCTGTGGGCATGGATAAAAGGCACCAAATCCAGCGGATTGGATTGCTGCCCTGCTGTGTAGCGCCCCAGCACGAACAATAGAAACCAGGGTGCATCTGGCACCACACCGCTTTGACGCAGGGCGCGCCAGCGCTGCAGGTCGGCCACGTCATAGGCAATCACTTGCGTCATCACCCTTTCGCGGGCGAGCCAGCCAAAAAATGACGCCAGTCCCGTCTCGCCAATGTCGGGCTGGTCCACTTCGCGCAAGCCGACCGACACCGCCTCGGGCCGCAGCGCCCGCACCATCGCAATTTGGGCCGGCGCCTGGTAGACCTTGGCGGCCTCGCTGGTCACTTGCACTACCAGCGCTTGCCCCACGGCTTTTCCCACCTCCGCCAAGGCAGCGCGGTAGCCCTCGACGTCCAGGCTGTGGCGCCCTTGGGCGTCGCGGATATGCAAGTGCAGCATGGACGCGCCGGCTTCGAGGCAGGCTTTGGCCGTGGCGGCAATGTGTTCAACCGTCAGTGGAATCTGCGCATGGTCACTGTGCTGCTTGTAAGCGCCGTTGGGCGCGGCGGTGATGATGAGGGAGTCCATGGTGGTCCTGTTCGTTCGGTTGCAAAGCCAGTCCCGGCAAACCAACCGCAGGTCTGCGGGTCAAACAGCACCGCGTGCGGCTTGCGCCAAGTACGAGCGGCGCTGACTTGCAGCGTCGGGTCGGTTCACGGGGGCCGACTGGGGGTCGGCGCAAAACAAGCTTTTTTTGCGGACACGGTTGTCCGAAAAACAAGCCCAAGGCCGCACTGTAACCGGCAGGCGCCCCTATATCAGCGTCAGGGATTGGGGGTCACCCTGACCAGGCTAATGCGCTCTAGCGGCTCAGTGCCCTTGGCCAGCTTGAGTTGGCGTGGCAGGGTGCCGGTTTTGTGGTCCACCCAGTCGCCATGGGCCAGAGCTTGCGCGTGGCCCAGACTCGAAAATTCGGCCATTTGCGCGTCTTTCACCAGCAATAAATAGGGCGTTCCACTCTGCGGCAACTGGGTAGCGCTTTGCACGCCGAGGCTGGGTGCGCCGCGGTATATGCCGAGTTCCCAGGCCACGATGGGGTCAAGCTGGTAGACGTATACCGGCGTGCTGCGGTCTTGGGCCAGCAGTTTGTCGACGTTGTAGGCGATGCTGTATTTCAAATAAGCGCTGAATGTCATTGCTTCCAAAAAAATATAGAGCATGCACACCGCAAAAACTGGGTAAATCACCACCGTGAAACTGCGTAGGTGCTGGCGCTGCACCACCGCGTAGCTCGCCAGCACAAGCGTCAAAGCCACCATCGCAGCCAGCAGCCAAGTATTGGCCACGTAAATCGCCAGCGCAAAGGTCAGCGCCAGGGTGAACGCGATCATGCCGATTTGGGCAATGAAAAACGGCGTGTTTGCACGCTGCAACCACTGCGCCATGAAGTTGGCGCACAAGACCACCGCAAACGGGAACAGGATGACGGTGTAGTAATCAAGCTGAAAAGCGGTGGCGCTGAACAGCCCGAAGGTGACGAAGAAGGTGCCGCACAGGAAGACAAATTTGGAACGATCATCCACGCTCTGATTGAAAAACCCCCGCACGCCCGCATACAGCGCCGCCGCAAACGCCGCCACCCAGGGCAAAAAGGCCCAGATGAACACGTGCACAAAGTACAGCGGCGTGCCTTCCTCGTTCTTGATCGGGCCGGAATTAAAGAAACGGCCAAACTGACTGTCCCACAAAAAGAAACGAATGCCAGACACGCCGGTCTTGCCGAAAACCAGTTTCTCGGGGTGGGCGTCAAACTGGACATACAGCGCCAGCACCTCGGGGAATGTGAACAGCAGCGACAGCGCAAGCGCCAGCAGCCACTTGGGACTCCAGAAGTTGCGCCACTGGCCCCTGAACATCCACATGCAGGCCAAGCCGCTGGCAATGGTAATGAGCGTAAAGATGCCCTTGGTCATCACTGAAATAGCGCTGAACAAGGCGGCGAGCAAAAGGTATTTGGCCTTGGCCTGCGCATCAAAACGCAGCCAGTAGTAGCAGGCGGCGGTGATGCTGCCGGTCAAAAACGCCTCTGCCTTGATGGCACTCGATGTGTACATCAGGTGGTAAGTGGACACCACCATCAAAAGCGCCAGGAGCGCCACCTCGCGCCCGTAAAACATGCGGGCAATGCGGTAGGTGTAGTAGCTGCCCAGCAGGTGGAACAAAAAGCCCGGCAGGATGTAGTTAAAGGTGCTGATGCCGCCTATCTTGAAGAACAGCGCAGTCACCCAAAAGGGAAAGTGCGGCTTGTCCAGCCAATCAAGGTTGTCGAGCACCAGGTCGCCCCAGTTGCCGCTCAGCGCGATGTGCTGCGACAGCGCCGCGTACAGCACTGAGTCGCCCTCGTTGATGATGGGCGTGAACAGCGAAGCGGCGTTGACCAGCAGCGCCAGCACAATCGCCCAGCGGATGTGCAGCGTGAGCGAGGGCGGGCGCGTCAGCGGTTGGCGCTCCACCTTTGCCGATCGACTCAAAGCGTCAGAATGGTGCAGCCCGTGGTCTTGCGCGCTTCCAGGTCGCGGTGGGCCTGTTGCACGTCCTCCAGCGGGTAGCGCTGGTCGATGTGGATATGCACTTTTCCGCTGGTCACGGCTTCAAACAGGTCATCAGCAATTTCTTGGGTGCTTTCGCGGGTGGCAATGTGGGTGAACAGCGTCTGGCGGGTGAGGTAAATCGAACCCTTGGGGCCCAGAATGCCGGGCGCCATCGGTGCCACAGGTCCAGATGCGTTGCCAAAGCTGGCCATCAGGCCAAAGGGTGCAAGGCAGTCGAGCGATTTGTCGAAGGTGTCTTTGCCCACCGAGTCGTAGACCACTTTCACGCCCTTGCCGCCGGTGATTTCTTTTACGCGTGCTACAAAGTCTTCGCTGCTGTAATTGATGGCGAAGGCGGCGCCGTTTTGCAGCGCAAGTGCGCATTTGGCGTCAGAGCCAGCGGTGCCGATCAACTGCAGGCCCAAGGCCTTGGCCCACTGGCAGGCAATCAGACCCACACCACCAGCGGCCGCGTGGAACAGTACAAAATCACCGGCCTTGAGGCCGCCCTGGGGCAAGGTGCGTTTGAGCAGGTACTGCGCCGTCATGCCCTTGAGCATCATGGCAGCACCCGTCTCAAAACTGATGGCGTCGGGCAGTTTGCACACGCATTTGGCGGGCATCACGCGGCGCTCGCAATAAGCGCCTGGGGGCTGGCTGGCATAGGCCGCGCGGTCGCCTACCTGCAAATGCACCACGCCGGGGCCTACGGCTTCGATCAAGCCTGCGGCTTCCATACCCAATTGGACCGGCAGGCTCATGGGGTACAGGCCGCTGCGCTGGTAGACGTCGATGAAGTTCAGACCCACCGCGTGGTGGCGGATGCGCACCTCACCTGCGCCAGGTTCGCCCACCGCGATGTGCACCAGGCGCATTTGCTCGGGGCCGCCGTGTTGGTCGATCTGGATGGAACGTGAGAGATTGGACGTCATGAAAAAACTCCGAAAGTTGGGAAGGCGATAAAAGGGAGCTGCCATTAGTGATGCAAGCGGCACAGATTATCCGCGCAGGCGACAAAGACCTTGCACCACACCTTTCATGCCGGTGCGACAGGCCTTGCAGACGCCTTTGGTTACAGTCTGTTGGATGAACACCCCGTCCGGCCCGCACCTGAGCCTCAAAGCCGTCTTGCTACTGACCCTGCCGCCGTTGTTGTGGTCGGGCAACGCGGTGGTGGGGCGCATGGTGGCGCCGCTCGTTTCACCCATGACGCTTAACCTGCTGCGTTGGACCACGGCGCTGCTGATCTTGCTCCCGCTGGCGCCCTGGGTGCTGCGCCGGGGCAGCCCGCTGTGGGGCCAGTGGCGCCGCTTTGCCCTTTTGGGCAGCCTGAGCATAGCGAGCTATAACGCCTTGCTCTACCTGGCGTTAACGACGTCTTCCCCCATGAATGTGACCCTGGTGGGCGCCAGCACGCCGGTATGGATGCTCTTGATCGGCCGCCTGTTTTTTGGCACGCCCATTGGGCTGCGCCAGATGGGCGGGGCGTCCCTGTCCATTGGTGGCGTGCTGCTGGTGCTGTGCCGAGGCGACCTGGGCCTGTTGATGCGCATGAACCTGGTTGCAGGCGATCTTTACATGCTGCTGGCCTCGTTTGCCTGGGCGTATTACAGCTGGCTGTTGGCGCACCCCACGCCCGAGTCGGGATCGATTCGCGTTGACTGGGCCGCGTTTTTGCTGGGGCAAACCGTGTTTGGGTTGCTCGGTGGCGCCGCTTGCGCATCCCTGGAGTGGACGCTGACCGACGCACGCATGGTCCTGGGCTGGCCGCTGGCGTTGGCCGTGCTGTTTATTGGTGTGGGGCCGGCGGTGCTAGCCTACCGCTCATGGGGTGCTGGCGTGGCACTGGCTGGCCCGTCTAACGCCGGGTTTTTCATGAACCTCACTCCATTTTTTGCAGCCCTTTTGTCTCTTGTCTTTTTGGGTGAAGCGCCGCAAGCCTTCCACGCGGCAGCCTTTGCGCTGATCGTGGCGGGCATTGTCTTGTCGTCGCGGCGCTAGGTCGCGCGACCGCAGCGGGCCGCGCTAAAAGGTGCCGGCAAAGGCGCCACCATCGATCAACAGATTTTGTCCGGTGATGTAGCCAGCAACAGGGCTGCACAAAAACGCACACAAGGCGCCGAACTCCTGGGGCGATCCAAAACGCTGGGCAGGGATGCTCTTGCGGCGTTGGGCGGCCATCGCGTCCACGGTTTGCCCAGTTTTCCCTGCAGCGAGGGCAAAGAGGCCATTGAGGCGGTCGGTGTCAAAGGCGCCGGGCAAGATGTTGTTGACGGTGACCCCTTGGGCCGCAATGCCGCTGCGCGCCAAGCCAGCCACAAAGCCGGTCAACCCACTGCGCGCGCCGTTGGACAGGCCAAGCGCATCAATGGGCGCCTTGACGGCGCTTGACGTAATGTTGATGATGCGGCCAAAGCCCCGCGCGGTCATGCCGTCCACCGTGGCCTTGATAAGTTCAATGGGCGTGAGCATGTTGGCGTCCACCGCCCGTATCCAGTCGGCGCGCTCCCAATCGCGAAAATTACCCGAAGGCGGACCGCCGGCGTTGGTAACCACAATGTCAAAGTCGCGGCGTAGCGCAAACACCGCCGCCCGCCCGGCCTCGGTAGTGATGTCTTGGGCGCACACCTGCACCTGGGCGGAATTGCCTGCGCTCAAAGAGGCGCGGATCTCCGCAGCCCCTGCGTCCAGCACGTCGGCACGGCGCGCCACCATCAACACATTGGCACCTTCCTGCGCCAGCGCCTGCGCGCAGCCCCAGCCCAGGCCCCGGCTCGCTCCGCACACCAATGCCCACTTGCCTTGTAGTCCCAAATCCATGCTTTACCCCTTGTGAAATATGTGTACGGGCGTTTTGCTGCGGGTGCAGACAAAAACACCGCCCATGACCAAAACCGTGCCCCCCAACACCCAGGGCGTGAGCGGCTCATCCAAAAACAAGGCGGCCATGGCCAGCGTGGACATGGGGCCGACCATCCCCACCTGCGCGGCCAGGCCCGCACCCAGGCGCTCAATACCCATCATTACCAACACCACCGGTACCACGGTGCAGGCCGTAGCATTGACCGCCGACAACCACCACACCGACGCGTCCAGTGCCAGCAAGCCCGAGACTGGACGCAAGAGCGCAAACTGGCCGATGCAAAAAACACAGGCCACGCAGCTTGCCAAACCCACCAAGCGAAGTGCGCCCAGGCGGCGCACCAGTTCACCGCTGTAGGACAAATACAAGGCATAGCTCACAGCGCTTGCAAACACCAGACCCGCGCCCAGCCAAACGTCATCGCCCGTGAGACGCACCTCGTGACCGAACACCAGCAACACGCCACCGTAACTAATGGCCAGCCCCGCCCACTGAACGCCGCTGATGGGCCGACGGTACAAAAAGGCGCCCAATATCAGCACCAAGGTGGGATTGAGGTACAAAACTAGACGCTCGAATGACGCGCTGATATAGGTCAGCCCGGCAAAATCAAGAAAACTGGCCAAGTAGTAACCGGTAAACCCCAGCCATACCACACCAAGCGCGTCTTTTCGCGCCAAGACCGGCGGCACCACTGCCCGGCGCGGACGACCAGCCCACCAGGCCATCGCTAAAAAAAAGGGCAAGGCCAGCAGCATGCGCAGCATCAGCAAAGTGATGGCGTCCACGCCGTGGCGGTAGGCCAGCTTGACGATGATGGCCTTGCCGCTAAACGCCACCGCGCCCAACAAGGCCATGGCCAGCCCAGCGGCCATCGAAGGCAGGGGCACAACTGAGTTGGATGGCAAAGGCAGAGAAGGCACGTGGCGGATCCGTTTGAACGCATGCACCAGGGCGCGCGAGGGGCTGAACAATACGAATTGTCGCTGGACTTGCCCAATGGCTTTGACGCCAACGCAATACCGGTTCAGAATGAGACGCTCGCGTTGCACCAAAGGGGTGCGCCGAGCACTGCCAAATGAACCCCATAGGCTTATTCAAAAGGACACCCTTCATGAATGACCACCCACTAGCAGCCATCACTTTAAAGAGAGGAGCCTGGTTTTTGAGCATCGCAATGGGCGCAAGCGCCTTGGCCGCAACGCCTATGCCAGTCAAAGCCTTTCGGATTATCGACACCACCTGTGACGTAGAAAGCAAAGAAATATCAGCCACCGGGCAGTTTGTTTGCCAATACGTCTGCCGCGACCGGGATCACACCAAGGTGGCGGTGGTCTTTAGCAGCTCGGGCTCGGGCCAGTGCCACACACCGATTGACAAAAAGGTTAAGCAAACCATCAGAACGGAGCCTTGAACAAGGCGCTACCGCAAGCGCCCTATCCGTCAGTCCAACCGGGCCCCTGCCCGATACCGCGCCCGATACCGCGACCTATAACGCGCCCACATCGCTGCGGATGTAGAGCACGCGCTTGGCCAGTTCGTAATTGGCGTCAACCGGGTCAAGTCGCCAGCCCGAGGTGAGCATGCGGTTCATGTACTGTCGGTTGTAAATGAAGGCAAAAATCAGCTGCGACAGACCGGCAGACACGATCGTAATCACCAGGTGCAGTAGTGCCACGCCCAGCTCGCCCCGAAAGAGCGGCACAAACCAGCCAAACAGCAAATACGTCCAGCTGTAACCGATGTGGCCGGTTTTCACCAGGCCCGATTCGACGTGGAAGATGCGCACCGGCTTTTGTAAGCCCAGCAAGAGCACGCCCACGACAATGGGGCTCACCAGGATCACAAATATCAGCCAGTGGTAGAGGGAAAATCCACCCATATTGGGCTCCTTCACAGCATGTGTTTTCAGTATAGGCCGGCTGGTCGTAGCGCTGCAATACGCTGGCGCCTACCGATCGCGACGCGGACGGATATCCATCAAATACACCTCCATTTCAGACCATTTCAAAGGCTTTAGGCGCAAGCCCACTCCCTGGGCCGCGAGCTCGCCCGCCAACCCCGGATCGGTGTTGCCACTAATTAACAAGGCCGGCAGATCTGCGCCAAACAGGCTTCTTGCCCGCTGTATTACCTCCAAGCCAGTCTCACCCGCATGTAAACGGTTGTTAGCAATCACCAGGTCGGGCGCCCCAGCGCCCAGATGGCTGAGCAGTTGCGCCCCCGTACTTGCCGCAATCACCTGGTGACCCACCGCCTCCAGCGCAAGGGCCAAGGCCATACGCGCGTTGTCGTGGTCGTCGACCAAGCCAATGCGCAGGGCCTGGGGTACTGTGGGCTTGGGCTGCACCGTAATATCCGCCTGCCACTGCACCAAAGGCAGCTCCAGCGCAAATATCGAACCACGCCCCAATCGCGAGCGCATGCGAACCCTCAATCCCAACAGCGCAGCCGTCTTGGCCACCATGGAAAGACCCAGTCCGCTACCCGGCAAACTGCTTTCGGCGCTGAACTGTGAAAACTCCTGGACCACCAACTTCGACTGCGTGGGGTGCATTCCCTCACCGCTGTCCCAAACCTCAATCCAATAGCAGCCCTGCTGGTAGCGCAAGGACAGCAAGACGCCGCCCGCGCTGGTATGCGCCAGCGCATTGGCCACAAAATTTCCCACCATGCGGGTCAGCAAACTGCGGTCGGTGTGGGCGGCCAGGTTCCCATGGCCGTTGAGGCGCAGGCGAAGCTCCAAGCCCTTGTCTGCTGCCAAGGCACCGTAGACAGCACCCAGGTCCTGCAAGAACGTTCCCATGGAAAAGCGCGACAGCTTGGGATGGACCAGGCCTGACTCCAGCTTGCTGATGTCGAGCAGATCGGTCAGTAGCGTACTGAGGCTGGAGCAACAGGCCTCAATGCGCGCCAGAAGTTCCTGGTTTTTGAGCTCGATGCGTGGCTTGAGCACGTGGATGAACAAGGACAAAGCCGACAGCGGTTGTCGCAGGTCGTGGCTGGTAAAGGCCAGGAAACGGCTTTTTGCCTTATTGGCCGTATCGGCCTGCGCCTTGGCCACTGTCAGCGCTGCCTGGGTATTTTTAAGCTGCGTGATGTCCAGCGAAATGCAACCCAGCAGCGGCGGCTTATTGAAGCGGCTGATTCTGAACTTGTGCACTTGGTAGGTACCCAACTGGCCATCAGCGTCGGGGATTTCCTCTTCAACAACCGAACTCCCAGTAAGCAGCGCCTGTGCGTCAGAGGCATGGCACTGCGTTGCTACCGCAGGCTCAAAATAGTGCGCTGCGGTTTTTCCTTGCCAATGGGCATCGCCCAAAAGCCGCTGCGCATACGGATTGACATACGCATAGGCGCCGCTCTCGTCCTTGATGTGGGCCGCAGCCGGCAGAGCCTGCATGAAGTGGGTAAAGCGCTCCTCCATATCAAAACGGGCCAGGTTGGCCTGCACCCGCTCGGTAATGTCGGTGTGGGACACCACCGCACCACCGCCGGGCGGCTTGAGCGGCGTGACCACTGTCTGGAACCAACGCTGCTCTTGCGGGCTGTGGCAGGGATATTCGAAGCTAAAGCTGTCTTGGCGCCCATCAAGAATTGACCGAATGCCCGCGCCCACTGCCGCTCCATTGTCCTCACCCGCTCCCACGGCGGTGTCGCATATCAACAGGTAATTCACGCCAATGCTTGAATACGGCGTTTGGCCCGGGACAAGCGGGTTCGTGTTTTCCTGCACGAACCGCAGCCAAGGCGCATTGACCGCCGTAATGACTCCACTGCCGTCAAGCACCGCCACCTCGGCTTTAATCGAGTCAAAAATGGCGCGGCGAAAAATCTCGCTGTTTTTCAGGGCGGCTTCGCGCTGATCCAGCGAGTTCAACACCCGATTAACACCCCGGGAAAAAGCGCCGATATCCCTGTTGTCCGACGTCGGAAGGACCGGTAGCGGCGCCGATGCGTCCGCCATTCTGGTCAATTGCCCGATGGCGCCAAAAATGGGAAGCCACTCACGATACAGATACCACCCGATGAACACTGCGCCCAGCACGCTAAACAAAAGTGTTGCCAGCAGTATGCTGTTGCGCATCTCGTGCACCGTTTCAAAGGCCTCTTGTGTTGGCAGTTGCGCCACGAGGAACCAGTCGGTCAAGGCAATGCTTTTTGCAGAAGACAACATTTCCACGCCCGAAGCGTTGACAAAGACGCCACTGCCGTCGCGGCCGTCGCCATACTGCTGTGCAGAGGCTTGCGTCCAAAGGCCCGCAGTTGCTGGCAGGCCCACTTCCCCTGAAGTAATCACCGCTAAAGGATGGAGACTCAGCAAGGCAAAAGTCCCCGTTTTGCCATACCGCTGCGCGCCAATCAGGTCTAGAAAATTGGGCTGGTCCAAATCGGTTACGCCCATCAAGGCGCCCAAGATCTTGCCGTTTGCGCCCCGCACTGGAGTGGCCATCACAATAATCCGATGGGGAACCACCTTGCCAATCATCGGGGTGCTGATCGATGCGCGGCCTTCCCGCAGCGCCGCCACCATATAGCCGTGTTCAAGAAAACTCAAGCCCTGGCGAGCCACTGACGGGGGCATCGACGCGATAGCTACGCCTTGGTCGTTGGCAAAGAACACTCCACCGCTGAAGAGCTTGGTAAAGACCGAGCGAAACTCCAGAAACCGCTGCAGCGCGACCGGGTCAGCCATCAGGTCCGGGCCCACCAAATCGGCCATCATCTCCAAGGATTGCACACGCTCTGCAAGCGCCAGGTCAATTCCGCTGGCAGCAAAAGAGACCGCCGACATCTGCTGCTCACCGGTAGTGCGCTCCATACTGGTCCGCAAGCGCGTTGACGCATAGGTGCCTAGCAGCGCCATGCAGACCACGGCGACCAACACGGGGATCCCGGCCGTGCGAAGCACCAGCCAAGGCTGGGCAAAAAGGCTCAATTTCATGGGGATCACCGAGTAGTCATGGGCGCGCCGTACAGGCCGAAGTAGGCCATAGCCATCGGCCCGAGGCCGACGCTTGCGCGACATTTAAAAACCAATTATTCGTTTGTTTTTTAAAAAAATGCCATTTTTGATGGAAATATTTTCGCCGTCTTTGCAAGCACCGTGAAACCTACGGCGTTCTATCGGTCTTCTCCGCATCAAGAGTGCGCCTGAGCTGGCATCCATGAAACGCCATTAAAGATAAGAAACCAGCAGGAGCTTGGCCCTACAAGGATAGATTCAGGAGATTGCTCAGACCTGTTGTTTAACAGTGTCCGCTGTGAAAAATTGATCTGCTTCAGGCCCTTGGGTCCGAAAGCAGTCCCCGAAAAAAACCCGACCGTTGCGCGCGGTGCAACGGCCCCAATTGCCTACTCGGGCCAAAGTGGCAGGTCGATAACAAAGGCCGCTGATCCAGCGGCCTTTGTATGGGCACCACTCTACTTGCTGGCTTTAGGTGGGCGACCACCGCTCTTCACGCACTCATCCATGGTCTGGAAATCGGTGAAGTTTTTAGTTTGCTTGTAACCAGGACTGGTCTTGTCGTGACAAATATTGCTCTTTGACTTCTTTACCGCAGGCTCACTGGTGGCGGCCTTTGCCGTAGACGCTGCGGGTGCGGCAGCTTTGGCTGCCTTTACGGGGGTCGCTGGAACTGTTGCGGAAGCCGGTGCCGCCTTGGGTGCAGCCGTTGTTTGAGCAAACGCCACCAAACCTGCCGTCGCCAGCAAAGTTGCAATCAAAGTGTTCTTTAACATGTAGTCTTTCAGGTCATGGCAACACTGCCACCCATATCTAACGTAGCTTGACCTGTTTCGTTGACAGTGGCCGAACCTGCTTGTAAAGCCAACCTGTCTGCCGCCCTTGTTGCCGTCGTGTTGCTGCAGTGCTGCTCCAGCGTGCCAATGGAAGTGCCCATTTGCTTAGCCAAAATGTGCATGTCCCACTGCCCGTCCATCAGGCGCATGGGGGCGTAGCTGTGACGCAGGCTGTAAAGACTGCGGTTGCGGGCGGTAATCGGATCCACTTGCATGTTTGCAGCCGCAAGCAGTAGTTCAAAAGAGGTGTGCAGACTGCTGGGTATAACGCCAGCATTGGTGGTAAACACCCAGGCTTCACTCTTGGACGTGGTGGCTTGATCCAAACGCTCACCGGATGCCCTCCTCTATTTCCCTCCCCAAGGTTTTGATGCACTCCCGGGCGCTCACATCAAAGCGTTTGGTCCGTTGTGGCGAGCCCTCTTCTTGACGAAATTTTGCCCGGCCATATAAGTAAACCGGCCACGCGCTTAGCCCAATCCCGGCGGCGCTGGCGGGTGGTGAGTGCCACCGGCGATCAAAGAGCTTATAGCGCACCTGTCAGACGCTGTTGCCTGGTCGTAGTGAACACGTCAAAGGATCGCCTTACAATTTTCACACTTTTGCAACAATTTTTTCAAACAATAGGCCATGCGAGAGAAGCTACGCACCATTTTTTTTACCCTGTCGTTTTTGGCATTGATGACAGCGGATTGCGCCCACGGGTCCAACGGGAAGTTGCCGGACCGCCCCACCAAGTTGACTTCTGCTGCCTGTGATTTGAACGAGCAAGAAATTTCAACGCAAGGGCAGTCCATTTGCCGTTATCTGTGCAGAGACCCCGACAAAACCAAATTGGCGGTGGTGTACAGCAGCTCAGGTTCCAGCCAGTGCCGGACCCCGATTACGCGCACGCTCAAGGTGGTCATCAAGTAAGTCAAGGTAGTGCGCCTTATGCCCGCTAGAGCAACAGGTACCCGATCAGCAAGGCTGGCTTTTGTTGGGAAGCACCGTCGATGTACTGCACGGCTTCCCCTCCAAACACAATGCTCGGCAGGGTCTGCAAGATCGCGCAGTTCGTAGGCACGCCAAAACCGCCGCGGCTATCTGAAAGGCCCCCGCGCTGTGCCATAATCTACCCTTGACCAGATACCGCCCGGGTGGTGAAATTGGTAGACTCAGGGGACTCAAAATCCCCCGCCGCAAGGCGTGCCGGTTCGAGTCCGGCCCCGGGCACCACTGACAAAGCCGCATTGCTTTTTGAGCAATGCGGCTTTTTCTTTGCCAAGCACTTTTCAGCCAACGTTTTCCAACCCGCTTTGGTCAAGCGCGCGCCTGGTGCTTAAACTTCGGCTATCCCGACTTTTCGCACCATCGCAGCATGAACACTCTCTCCACCGCAATGACCGACCCTGCTATTGCCACTCCCGCGCCTGGCTACCAATGGTCCGACGCCCTGCTCACGGGCAATGCGCGCATGGACGACACCCACCATGAATTTGCGCAGCAGCTTGACGCCCTGCTGGCCACGTCTGCCGCCGATCAACTGCCCCTGTACCTTGCCTTTGTGGCGCACACGGTGGCCCATTTCGCCCAGGAAGACCGCTGGATGCAATCCACCGGCTTCACCGCCAGCAATTGCCACAGCGACCAGCACGCCATGATTCTGGAAACCATGCAAGCGGTGGTGCAGCACTACCAAAACGGTGAACTAGAGATCATCAGCCGCATGGGCGAGGCGCTGGCCGAATGGTTTGGCCAGCACGCCCAGACCATGGACGCAGGTCTGGCCCAGCACCTGCTGTCAGTCGGCTTTGACAGCGCCACCGAAACCTTGGCGGACGCTGCGACCATTTGCAAGGTAACAGTGTCGGGCTGCGGCAGCGTTAGCTGCAGCTAGTAGCAACCCCACCGGCGCCAAGAAATTTCAGGCCCGCGCCAGCGGGTTTCACGTTGTGGGCGCCTGACCGCGCGCTACCATGCTCCCCATCCAATCAAAGCGAGACACCCCATGGCTGTGATCACCAATATTGAAGATCTGCGCGTTTTGGCCGAAAAGCGCGTGCCGCGCATGTTTTACGACTACGCAGACTCTGGCAGCTGGACTGAGGGCACTTACCGCGCCAATGCGCAAGACTTCCAAAAAATCAAGCTCAGACAGCGCGTGGCCGTCAACATGGAAAACCGCACCACGGCGACCACCATGGCAGGCACCAAGGTAAAGATGCCAGTGGCCATTGCGCCCGTAGGTCTGACGGGCATGCAATGCGCCGACGGCGAGATCAAGGCGGCCAAAGCGGCAGAAAAGTTTGGCATTCCCTTTATCCTCTCGACCATGAGCATTTGCTCCATCGAAGACGTGGCAGCCCACACCACAGCGCCCTTCTGGTTCCAGCTCTACATGATGCGCGACCGTCAGGCCATGATCGACATGATCGAGCGCACGCGCAAGGCCGGTTGCAGCGCGCTGGTGCTAACCCTTGATTTGCAAGTGATTGGCCAGCGCCACAAGGACCTGAAAAACGGCCTGACCGCGCCACCCAGCCCCACGATTGCCAACATCATCAACCTGATGACCAAGCCGCGCTGGTGCTTAGGCATGGCCGGCACGCGCCGCCACACCTTTGGCAACCTCGTGGGCCACGTCAAGGGCGTGAGCAATATGCGCTCGCTGGCTTCGTGGACTAACGAGCAGTTTGACCCCCGCCTGTCTTGGGCCGATGTGGCCTGGGTCAAGCAACAATGGGGCGGCAAGCTCATCCTCAAGGGCATTCAAGACGTGGAAGACGCCAAACTGGCAGTGCTGAGTGGCGCCGACGCGATCGTGGTGAGCAACCACGGTGGGCGCCAGCTCGACGGTGCGCAGTCCAGCATCGAAGCCCTGCCCGCCATCGTAGAAGCCGTGGGCTCGCAGATTGAGGTGTGGATGGACGGCGGCATCCGCTCGGGGCAAGACGTGCTCAAAGCCTGGGCGCTGGGGGCGCGCGGCACGCTGATTGGTCGGGCCATGGTCTACGGTCTGGGCGCCATGGGCGAGGCGGGCGTGACCAAGGCGCTTGAGATCATCCACAAAGAGCTCGACATCACCATGGCTTTTTGCGGCCGTACCGACATTCAGGCGGTGGACAAGAGCATCTTGCTGCCCGGCACTTTTCCGGTCTAAAGGCGGGACGCGGGGGCGAACAGCGTGCAACCGGAGCCGATTCGGCGCATCGCCCACCTGGATATGGACGCGTTTTACGCGTCGGTGGAGCTGCTGCGCTACCCACAACTCAAGGGCTTGCCTGTGGTCATTGGCGGGGGCAGGCGCCAAGAGGACGATTTGCTGGGCCGCCTGGCGCTGGCTTACCCAGAGCAGGCCTGGACGCAAGACGACTTGGGTGCTATTCCCTTGGACTTTTTCCCCCGTCTGGCGGGCTACACCGGGCGCGGCGTCATCACCACCGCGACTTATGCCGCGCGCCAGTTTGGCGTGGGCTCGGCTATGGGCCTGATGAAAGCCGCCAAGCTCTGCCCGCAGGCACTGCTGCTACCGGTGGACTTTGCGCAGTACCGCCATTATTCGCAGCGCTTCAAAGCCATCATTGCCGACATTGCGCCGGTGATTGAGAACCGGGGCGTGGACGAGGTTTTTATCGACTTTACTGAGGTGCCCGGCGGCCAACGCGAGGGCGGACGAGTGTTGGCGCGGCTGGTCCAAAAAGCGATTTTTGACGACACCGGCCTGACCTGCTCGGTGGGCGTGGCGCCCAACAAGCTGCTGGCCAAGATGGCCAGCGAGTTCAATAAGCCCAACGGCATATCCGTGGTGCAGGAAGATGACTTGCGAGGCCTGATCTGGCCGCTGGCCTGCCGCAAGATCAACGGCATTGGCCCCAAATCCGACGAAAAACTGCAAAGCCACGGTATCCAGACCATTGGGCAACTCGCCGTGCGCGACTCCGGCTGGCTGATGGCCACCTTTGGCAACAAGACCGGCGCCTGGCTGCATGATGCCGCCTGGGGTCGCGACAGTCGGCCGGTGGTGACAAGCAGCGAGCCCGTCAGCATGAGCCGGGAAACCACCTTTGAGCGCGACCTGCACGCGGTGCGCGACCGCACCGAGCTCGGCGCCGTGTTCACCCGCCTGTGTGAGCAAGTGGCGCAAGACCTGCAGCGCAAGGGCTATGTGGGCAAAACCATAGGCATCAAGCTGCGCTTTGACGACTTTTCCATCGTCACCCGCGACCACACCCTGCCCCACTACACCGATGAGGCCACCGCTATCCGCGCCGCCGCCGGCCAATGCCTCAAGCGCGCGCCACTGGCCAAGCGCCTGCGTCTCTTGGGCGTCAGGGTCGGCTCGCTGCTTGGCGCCCAAGACGCTAAGCTACTCACTCCCCCTTCGGAGATCCAGCCCCATGAGCCCAATGCACTGCTTTTCCCTGACGATTGAAGACCACATTGCCCACCTGGTGCTGTGCCAGCCCGAAGCGCTCAATACCATGGGCCCCGTGTTTTGGCGCGAGCTAGACACTGCGCTGCTTGAACTGCACCAGGGCAACAACGCGCGCGTGCTGGTGATCAGCAGCACGGGCAAGCACTTCAGCGCGGGCATGGCGCTGGAAACCTTTGCTGGCGCCATTCAGATGGACGACCAAAGCCCCGAGGGGCGCGCTGCCATGTTTGACTCGCTGTCGGACATGCAAGCCACCTTCACCAAGCTCGAAAAACTGCGTATCCCTGTGATTGCAGCCATCCAGGGCGGCTGCATTGGCGGTGCGGTGGACATGGTGACCGCCTGCTGCATACGCTATGCCAGCGCTGAGGCGTTCTTCTGCATCCAGGAAATCAATATTGGCATGGTGGCCGACGTGGGCACGCTGCAGCGCCTGCCCAAGCTGATTCCGCTAGCGGTGGTCAAAGAGCTGGCTTACACCGGCAGGCGCCTGGGCGCGGACCAAGCGCTGCACTACGGCCTGGTTAACGCCGTGCTGCCCACGCCCGAGGCGGCACTGGCTGCGGCTATGCAGTGCGCGCGCGAGATTGCTGCTAAAGCGCCTATTGCCATCTGGGGCACCAAGCAAGCAGTGCACTACGCCCGCGACCACACAGTGGACGAATCTCTGACGCAAATGGGCTGGCTGCAGGCCGCCATCTGGAGCAACCGTCACGTGGGCGAGGCCGTGACTGCGATGAAGGCCAAGCGCAGCGCGGACTTCTCCCCGCTGGCGGCTTTAACCTCGTTTCAGGATTTGGGCTAAGGCCGCGGGTCGGCCGCCAGGGCGTCTACGATCTGCTGGCGCACCCGGTGGGCTGCACCCAGCACGTCGGCAGATTGGCTGCTGAATTCAATGCTTTGCAAAAAGGCGATCCTCCCCTGTGGCGTGGCGACCGAGCGGTAAGCGGGAAACTGGATGAACTCCCACTCTGCCGCAAGCGCGCGACTCAAGCGCGGTCCAAACACCGGGCTGGCGCTGGCCATGATGTCGGCCTCATTCAACAAGACGGCGGCCCAGTCGGTACACCACGAAAACTCCTGGCCCGCGACGCGCCGGTGGTTTTTAGCCACCACCGAAAAGTCAGACCGTAGGATTACGGCCTCAATGCGCTGCATCCACTGATCAGGCACCGAGTGCTGATGCAAGTAGGGTTTGAGTGCGTCAAAGGACTGCTGCTCGATCTCCGCGTGTACGCTGTTAACGCGTCCGGGATGACGAAAGTCGTGGGCCAGTGCGATCAGCACCAGGGCGGCTTTCCAGTCGCCATCTTCCCCGCCCAAGCGCCGGCTCTCGATGGCAGCCTGCAGCGTGATGGTGGTCAGCGAATCCGAAAAATGCAGGCGGTTGTGGTAGAAGGGCTCGGCACTGTCCACGCCACAGCCCTCTTCGGCCTCAATTTGGGCGGCCACCTGGCGCGCCACGGCGAGTAATTTGGCGCTTGTAGCGCTTGGGGCTGCGCCACCGAGCCCCAGGAAGCTGGCACAGGCCTCAACCAAAAAAGGCAGGCCGACCCAGTTCCCGTCCCGCGCACCGTCACCGGAACCGGGGCGCTGGCCGTCCCAGGACTGGCGTACCCAGGCCATCGAAGCGTCCAGGCACGCGCGCCAATCGCCAGCGGCGTTGTCCAGGTAGGACAAGGTTTTGCTCACCACAACGCCCGCGCCTTAACCATGGCGCATGGTGTTTTGCATGCTTTGCTGCAAGAGCAGCGCCTCGACAATCGTCACCAGCAAGGGGGAATAGGTTTGCAAAAGTTCGCAGGCCTCTTGCGTGCCCATCAGGGTGCACGTGACAGCTCCCTTGGCACGCACCGTGGCGCCACGGATGCCACCCTGCAAAATTGCGGCCTCGCCAAAGGTCTGGCCCTGGGCTACCTCGGCAAACACCACGCCTTGGGCATTGACCATTTCCACCGTGCCGGACTGGATGAAATACAGGTGGGAGGCGACCTCGCCTGCGCTGAAGATCAGCGCGCCTTGCGCGAAGCTTTGCGTGACAAAGTTGCTCACTTTGGGGGTCCTAAGTTGCGGCCTGCGCCTTAAGGCAGCGCCAAAGTGCGCTTGATCACCGTCTGCATGATCGAACGCACCTCCAGTGGCAGCTTGGCCACGATGGAGTCAATGCGGTGCAGCGGGATCACCCGCGCCTGCACGGCGGTCACTGTAATCACGTTGTATTTGCTGGGCTGGTTGATCACGCCTTCAGCCAGTCCGAGCACGGCACCTGGCCCAAATCGGTAAATATCGTCGCCCTGCGTGCCAACCAGAGTGCCGCTCACGATCAGATAGGCCTGCTCGATGGCTTCACCTGCTGCAATGATTTTTCGCTTGGGCTCAAAGGTCATGGAACTCAGCAGCGGCGAGCCCCACAGGCTCAGGTACAGGCGCTCGTCGCTGGTGAGCTGCCCGGACTTAAACGTCGCCAGCGTATGGGCGGAGCGCGAGTCCATGATGCCGAAGCTTTTCAGCCGGTCGCTGTCAACCGCAAAACTCGCTCGCAAGGTGGGCACAGGGGTCCTTTGTGGTGGGTTTAGCGCGCGGCCGCCAAAAAATGCCACCGCTGCGCCTTGGCGCCTCAGCGCCCGTTGAACGGAATTTTACGTGGCCGGGCGGGCGGTTGGGGCGGGCGCTTGGTCGGCGTAGTTTCCCAGGTCGATGGCCGCGTCGCTTACCGCCTCGTCGGGCCAGTTGGAATACCAGATGTCGTGGCTGGCCGCGCCCGACTGCAAGGGGCTGCGGGTAAAGCCGGGTAAGGGCGCCAACAGGGGCGCCACTACCACGTCAAAGCGCGGCACAGAGAAATAGGGAAAGGACTGGCGCTGGCGCGCACTGCGGTTGGTCACCCGGTGCGGCGTGGACACCAGGCGCCCGCCTGTGAGCAACTCCAGCATGTCGCCCACATTGAGCACGTATTCTTGCTCGGCGCACTGGGCTTCGACCCAGGCGCCGTCCTGGGTGCGTACTTCTAGGCCACCCACCGGGTCGTGTGCCAGCAGGGTCAAAAAGTTGAAATCCTTGTGCGGGTGAATGCCCCAGCTCGCCTCTTGGAGCTTGCCCGGCGGGTAGTTCAGCAGCGTCATATTGGTCAGGGGCCGGTCCATCATCGCCAGCACCACCGCCGGCTCCAGGCCCAGGGCCTCAAACAAGGCCACCAGCAAGGCGTCGTTGACGCGCGTCATCTCGGCCCAATAGGCCAGCACCGCGCCCTGCACGTCAAAGTCCACCGGCGGCCAGCGGTTCGGGCCGTAAAGCGGGGACGCCGCGCAAACCGGGTCGCAGGCGCTCGCGGGCCAATGCAGTTTCCAGGCCTCGTACTGGTCGGCGCGCGCGCCGCCCGCGTTGGGCGTGAAAAAGGCCAGCGGCACATAGCCCCGGTAATTGTCCTTTTGCACGACCCAGTCGCGGTACTGGCTTCGAGGCACGTCAAACACCGCCTTGACGGCCTGGCGCATGTTGGAGAGCGTTTGCGGCAGCACTCCGGTCCCCCGCAGCACCGCGAAACCGGTGTCGCGCAGTGCGTGGTGCAGCGCGTCACGGCATTGCGCGCGGTCTTGCGCACTGGCATCGGGAGAAAATAGGACGCTGATGTCAACCGTTGCCAACTGCTTGGTCATGGATTACCTTTCAGGAAAATGCCATTCATTGGCGCGCGGTGCGGGTGTTAGCGGGCAGTTGCTGCGGGTGGCTGGTGCGAAACGGGTTGATATCGAGGCCGCCGCGGCGGGTATAACGGGCGTACACCGTGAGCTTGAGCGGTTTGCAGCGCGTCCAGATGTCCATAAAGATGCGCTCCACGCATTGCTCATGGAATTCGTCGTGGTTGCGAAAACTCACCAAGTATTGCAGCAGACCTTCTTGCTCGATCTGCGCGCCGGTGTAGCTGATCTGCACGCTGGCCCAGTCGGGCTGGCCCGTCACCAGGCAGTTACTTTTGAGCAGGTTGCTGACCAGCACCTCGGACACTGGTACCGCTTTTTGCGCGGCCTCCACGGTGCGCAGCAGGTCGGGTGCCGGGGTGTAGAGGCTGCATTCCACTTCCAGGCGGTCCAGGTTCAGGCCATCGAGCTCATAGACGGGTTCGCGGTCAAACACTTCAGGGCCCAGCAGGCGCAGGCCGGCGCTGCCCTTGCGCTGGGCACCGCGCCAAAGCGCCTCGTCTACATCAGTGCGCAAGCGCTCCTGCACCTGAGCGGCGTCTTCAAAGCGGGTGTTGTTAAAGCTGTTGAGGTAGAGCTTGAACGACTTGCTCTCAATAATGTTGGGCGATTCACAGGGCACGGTGAAGTGCGCAATCGCCACTTGGGGCTTGCCCCGCCGGTTAAGCCAGCTCAGCTCAAACGCGGTCCACATATCCGCGCCAAAAAAGGGCGGCGCAACGTCCAGACCGATCTCTGCGCGCTTGGGCGCACGGGCAATCGGAAACAGAAGCGACGCGTCGTACTGGTCGGCGTAGCGGGAGGCCTTGCCCAAAGGCGACTGTTCGGGGTGGTTCATCATGCGCCGGATCCTGGGGCTTCGCGGCGAAACACCAGGCGCTGCGGGCTGGACGCTGCAGCACACCAGGCGTAGCCATCTGCATCAAAGGCGCGCAGCTGTTCGGGATGGTTCAGGCGCTGGTCAATGGCAAAACGCGCCATCATGCCGCGCGCCCGTTTCGCCGAAAAGCTGATGATTTTGTACTGGCCACCCCGGTTTTCCTGAAACACGCATTCGATCACCGGCGCCTTCAGTACTTTCGGTTGGACGGATTTGAAATACTCTTGCGAGGCCAAGTTGACCACCACCGGGCTGGAATCGGCGCGCAAGCGGGTGTTGAGGTAGTCGCTGATCTGCGCGCCCCAAAACTCATAAAGATTTTTGCCCTGCGCCGTGCCCAGCGCCGTGCCCATTTCCAGCCGATAGGGCTGCATCAGGTCCAGTGGGCGCAGCACGCCATACAGGCCACTCAAGATGCACACATGGTCTTGAGCCCAGGCCAGGGCGTCGGCGTCCAGCGTACGGGCCTGGAGGCCGTCGTACACATCGCCGTTAAAGGCCAGCAGCGCCTGGCGCGCATTTTTCTCGGTCGCTCGGCCTGACCAGGCCTGGTAGCGCGCCACATTCAGGCCCGAAAGCGTATCGCTCAGGCCCATGAGCTGGGCGATTTGCAGGGGTGAGTGGGTGCGCAGCACCTCAATCAGGGCTTTGGACTGCTTGGAAAACAGCGGCTCGGTGTGGGGCTGACCGCTTAGGAGGGATTCGTAGTCGAGCGACTTGGCGGGGGAGAGGATGAACAGCATGGCGGCATTATCCAGAATCCGGCATCGCCAGCCCGTACCGGGGCTCTGTGCTTACATCCGACGGCAGGCGCTGTGCGCCAGATGATTGTCGGATGATCTGTCGACTCAGACGCGCAGATCGACAATCTGACCCTGAGGTGCGCTCTTGGCACCGTCTGGGGTAGCTGCGCTTTCGAGCTTGATTTCCCGAACCACCTGGCCCGATACCGAGTCAGTCAACCGAACCGTCAAGCCGTCATGGGCGCTACCGACTTGAAAACTCATGGTCAATGATGCCGACGCCACCGGCGCTACGGCGCGCTTTGACTCAGGCGCCGGCTCGGCCTTGGGCGCTGCACCCTCTGGCGGCGCCACCGGCGAGGTTGGCAAGGCGCGCGGCGCAGCGTCTTCCCGTTTAACAGGAATCTTGTTCGCGGGGGACAGGGTGAATGACATGGAGGTGTGTGTGCTTGGCTTGCCTTTGAGATATCGGCACAATTTTCAAAAGATTGAGCAAAAGCACCCAAACCGCCGTTTTCACCCAAAAAATTACTTCATTGTCATAATTACTGTGTTTTATGGTTGGAAAATGTCAAACGTGTTGTATTCACCAAATACGGCCTGAAAATCAGGCTTGTACTAGAGAAAGTGACCGGCATTGAGCATTCTTTTGATTGAGGACGAGCCGCGCATAGCGGACTTTGTAACGCACGGCCTTGAAGGCGCGGGCTACGCCGTGACACACGCTTGCGACGGAGAGCTTGGCCTGGCTTTGACGCGGGAGCGCGCGCACGCGGTCGTGATTTTGGACGCCATGCTGCCCAAGCTCGATGGCTTTGAGCTGTTGCGACTGATGCGCCAAGATGGCAACACCACGCCAGTGATCATGCTCAGCGCGAAGGTGGACTTGCCTTACCGCCTGCTGGGGTTTGAGATCGGGGCTGACGACTACCTGCCCAAACCGTTTTTCATGGAGGAACTGGTGGCGCGCATCAAGGCGGTGCTGCACCGTCATCCGGCTAAGTTGCAGCCCCCCCCCCAGATGCTGAACATTAACGGTCTGAGCTTGAATTTGATTACCCGCAAGGCGCAGTGGCAGGAAGTGGGCGCTGCGTTAAGCCCGCGCGAATTCAGCTTGCTGGAGTATCTGATGCAGTCACCCGGGCAAATATTCTCACGCAAGAAGATATTGGCCCACGTCTGGGAGATCGACTTTGACCCGGAGACCAATGTCGTGGATGTCTGCATTCAGCGCATCAAGCGCAAACTAGGACGCAAAAGCGAGTCCGCACCCTTGCCGATCGAGTCGGTGCGTGGTGTGGGTTACCGCATTCGAGCCCAAGAAGCGCGATGAAGCGCTCCCTGACGCTGCTGCTGTCCATACAGATCATCATCAGCTGTGGCTTGGTCATTGGAGCCAACCGGCTACTGGCCAAACACTTCATTACGATGGATGTTTTCCAGAGCGTCGAAACAGAAATGATGGCGGGATTGGTACCTTGTGCGGACCAGATTGGGACGCGCGCAGACTTTCTGAGCTGTTATCGAACAATAAATACCGAAAACGCTTCTCGCTATATTTCAGACGCTTTCATCATTTGCGGAGTCGAGGCATCACGGCCAGAAGATGATGACCGTGAGCGATGCAATGAAATAGACCCGGCGATGGTGAAGTGGCTTTCCCCAGCGCAGAAGGACTCCTTTTTCCAACGCTTATTCACCACCACGGCTTCACGTCCTGAGTGGCTTGGTTTGCGTATCAATAATGCCTCGGACAGTCCCCGTATTTTGGTTAATAGGAGGGACGTCACACACTTTTTGGACCGGTTGTGGGCCTATCGGGACAATCACTTAGCTTTGGTTATGCCGTTTGTCATTGTCATGTGCGCACTTGTTGCAGTGTTGGCAATTAGACTGATGATGGTGCCCATTGCCTCGCTTGAAAAATCTCTTCTCAAACTATCAGCCGAGAACTTCAACCCGTCAGACATTTCCTATTCCAGATTCAGGGAATTCGATGGCCTGACAGGGATTTACCAAGATTTACGCATCCGCCTGGACGAAAGTTTTCGCAAAGCACGCAACTTCACTGCCTACGCATCGCATGAACTCAAAACCCCGCTGACCATTTTGCGCGGCAACGCCGAGCGCATGATTGCCGAGCTGCCCCTGGGCGCACCGACGCAATTGCGCGCTCGCGCCATGGCCGACGAGGTAGAGCGCCTCGTCGACATTACCAACAAACTATTAACACTCTCACGCGCAGACGCGAAGGTCCTGCTCACCCAGCGGGAAGACTTCAACTTGAGCGACTTTTTAGAACAGTTGGCCGAGGACGCCGCTGCCTTTCAGGACGATATCCGCATCGAAACCGGTATTGCCGCAGGCGTCATCTGGTATTGCGACCCGGTTTTGGTTAAGCAACTCTTACATAACCTGTACAGCAACGCCATGAAATACAACCGGCCACAGGGCTACATTGCATTCAAGCTGCAGCGCCTGGGTGAAACACTTTCGCTGACCATCACCAACACGAGTCACCATTTGTCCGCAGATATGAGCACCCTTGCGTTTGACCGGTTTTACCGAGGCGACCCCGCCCGTAACCGGGACGTGGACGGCCTGGGCTTGGGCCTGAGCATCTGCCAGGAGATTGCAAATGTGCACAAGGGAACACTGCGGTTTGTGGTGCTTGAGAATGACACCGCGGCGCTGACCTTGACCGCGCCGCTGCATTTTTAGCAGTTCTTTTTTTATCTCAAAACTGTCACTTATCACAGACTTTTGATGACAAGATAATCATAGTATTGACGATTACGAACATGTAATCGGTCCAGCGCAGGGAGTTGGTTATGGTGCTTAAATGATTACTCAACCATCCCCTGCCGCTCTGATTGAAAAGCTTAAAAGGCCAGGCGCTGCGCTGGATCCGGCCGCGGCAGCACAAATAAAACTTTCACCCCCGCTGGTGTTGGCTGCCGCGCTGTTGTACATGATGTTGGCCAACGGCGAGATAGAAAAATCCGAAATTGACCAGTTGCAGTCGGTTATTGGAAAAAACGCAGATTTGTTACGCTGTGCGGTGGACTATGCGCAGTCCGTGCCCGTGGAGCAGTTCATCGCTGACGCACCAGAAATATTGAGCACTTCCGACAAACTGTGCGTGCTGACTAATTTGTGCGACGCCATGCTTTCCGACGGGCAGGCGGACGCCGTTGAACTTGAGTTGCTGGCGCGCATGACAGATGCATTCGGATTCAGCGACGAAGAGTTTCAGCCCTATTTTGAGGCGATGACGCTCAAAAATGACAAATCCGTGCTGGGCATGTTCGACAAGGCCAAGCTCGCCACGCAGCAAGCGACACCCCATCTGGCAATGGCTGCATCGCTGATTTACATGATGGCGTCCGACGGATCGTTGGGGCCCGAAGAAATTGGGCGGCTCCAGACCATGATTGGCGATTTTGAAGGTCTGCAAAAAGTAGCCGTCAAGTATGCTCTCAAGGTCAAATCAGAGCAATTCTTTGGGTCGGCAGCCCGGTTTTTGAATGCTGACCAAAAAATATTTATCCTGACCAATGTGTGCGACATCATGCTGGCCGATGGTGTAGTCGAAGCGGCGGAACAAAATGTTTTCCAAAACATGCGGAACGCTTTTGGCTACTCAGAAGAGGAGTTTGAGCCCTATTACATCGCGGTGTCGGCCAAGAACATCAAGTCGTTTGAAACCAACACATTCACCTACACCCGCGACAGCCGCCTGGCCGATGACAGCGACCCAGACGATATTTTCAGTTCCCCAGGAGTGTCTTTTGGCATGTCTGCAAATAGCGGTGCCAATGCGGCCTCTGGAGCCACGCTTGGCTCGACCGTCAGCCGCACCATGCGCGCCAACATCGTCAAGGTCTCAACCGACTTTGGTTCGACAAAGAAACTCAACCGCATTGCCAGCCAATCAACCCAGCATGCGGGCGCGGCCAACGAAATTCCGGCAATCAAGTTTAAGCCGCGCCACGACGCGCCGCCACAAGACCTTTTTGCGGACACTGGCCCGAGCGCAAGCTTTGGACGCCGCCCCATCGGCAGCGCAGGCCGGGGCGCGTCCCCAGTCATTTCCCGTGCCTTGCCGCCAGCGCGGGGCGTCCCCTTGGCTGACACGTCGCCAACCAACAGCCCCGCAGTCCGCTCTGGTTTGGTCATACCTTCGCAAGCGTCGGAGAGCCCTGTAGCCGCACGCAATCTGCACGCGGCTGCTTCCCCAGACGAGATCGCGCAAGCAGCCAAGGACTTGGATAGCGCAAGAAGCCGCCTCCAAGAATCTCTGGCTGTCAGCGCAGAAATTATTAAGGAACTCGACTACTACGAGGCCACCGGCAAAAAAGCGGTCCGCCCGGCGCTGGTCAAACAGATGAGCCAGGCCGCGTCCAAACCTCAAGCCCCGCAGCAGTCCCCGAAACAGACCTTGTCACCAGTGGCCGGGACCGCGCAATCTGCGATGGCGACCCCTGAGCGACCCCAGGCAGCAAAGCAGTCACAGCCGCAGGCCGCGATTCAGGTCCCAAGTCAAGTTGTAGCCCAAGCACAAACCGCAACAAAGGCCTCCGGCGCAACTGCGGTAGCGCACCAATTGCGCGAAGCCGCGATGGCACAGATTCGCCGCCGCCGCCACGCGGCGACCAGCCAACTGGGCCAAATGGCAAATTCCATGCAGCAAGCTGCAGCGTCAGTCCCAAAACAGGACAAAGACCAAGTAAGCGACACTGCTGCAGAAAATGCAACAGCAAGCAAGAGCGACCCACGCACCCCAGCCCCCGCCCAGGCGGCGGCCTGGCGAACTGCAGTGCCGGTCGCGGTACTGGCAAGCGCCTTGTTGGTCACCACTGTCAGCATGCTCACCCATCTAACATCGCCACAGCCAGCTGTCGGTTGGGCTCCAGCGCCTGCTGACATGGCCAGCTTGGCGCCATGCCTTGTCGGCCACGCGATGTCCAAGCAAGGATGGCTCCCGCGCGCTACTTCGGGCTGCTGGTCGATTCCGCAGCCGCAGTCCACGAGCGCTTCAGTTGCTCGGGTGGTGCGCAAAGTTGCCCGAGTGCGCTTTCTTTAACCGGTATTGCGCCCGAGCCGTCGGGCTTTTGCTGCCGGAGCCGACGCAGATTTGCACCGCATGCGCAATTCTTATGGCCCCACGCGTGCTTTTTTCGGGCACTTAAAGCGTGCTTAGTCGGCCTCTACTCGGTGCGCACAAAGGCTGCTGTTGCACGGCGCGCCAGCGGCAACACCACCAAGAGCGTGGGATAGGCAAATACCCAGGACAGGCTCCAAGAATCCAGCCATAGCGGCACGAAGGCCGCTGTAAACCCGACTCCGCGCAGCGAGCTAACGCCCGAGATCACGCAAGTCATCACCATCGACAGAAAAAAGGGCATCACAAAGCGCGCCCATGGCGCAGGCAGCTTGGCCAAGCCAAGGGGGTTTCGGGCGATGGCTTGGGATTCGGGGATTTGCATCGCCAGATCGTATCTGCAAGCCGATACCCTTCAAGACCTGCGGTTGCAGTCGTTAAAATTACGCCTTTGATCCCCGCAATCCTACGGCCACCCTGGTGACGCCGTCACGAGCCAAACACCCCCATGAGCAACGCCCCCGCGCAAGCCCTCGACCAGCCCGGTCTGCAGTCCCTGTCCAAATCCTTCGAGCCCGCTGCGCTCGAGGCCCATTGGGGGCCTGAGTGGGAGAAACGCGGCTACGGCGTGGCGGGCTTTCGGGGAACCGGAGCGCCAAAGGCGGATGCCGCGGCTTTTTCCATCCAACTGCCCCCGCCCAATGTGACCGGCACGCTGCACATGGGCCATGCGTTCAACCAGACCATCATGGACAGCCTGACGCGCTACCACCGCATGGCAGGCGCCAACACCGCCTGGATTCCGGGCACCGACCACGCGGGCATCGCCACCCAAATCGTGGTGGAACGCCAGTTGCAGGCCCAGGGCATCACCCGCCACGACATGGGGCCGACGGCCGCAGAAGCACGAAAAAACTTCGTGTCCAAGGTCTGGGAATGGAAAGAACAGTCCGGCAACACCATCACCACCCAAATGCGCCGCATGGGCGACAGCGTGGACTGGAGCCGCGAATACTTCACCATGGACCCCAAGCTGTCCAAAACCGTCACCGAGACCTTTGTGCAGCTCTACGAGCAAGGCCTGATTTACCGGGGCAAGCGCCTGGTCAACTGGGACCCGGTGCTGCAAAGCGCGGTGAGCGACCTGGAAGTAGAAAGCACCGAGTCCGAGGGCAAGATGTACTACATCTTGTACCCCTTCTCGGACGGGCCGCAGCGCATAGACGGCGTGCTGAGCCAGGGCATGACGATTGCCACCACCCGCCCCGAGACCATGATGGCCGACGGCGCGCTGGCCATCCACCCTGAGGACGATCGCTACATCCACCTGCTGGGAAAAATGGTGGACCTGCCCTTGTGCAACCGCAAAATTCCCATCATCGCCGATAACTTTGTGGACCGCGCCTTTGGCTCGGGCTGCGTCAAGATCACCGGCGCGCACGACTTCAACGACTACGCCTGCGCCCAGCGCCACGGCCTGCCGCTGATCACCATCTTCACGCTGGATGCCAAGGTCAACCATAACGGCCCGGTGCACTACCAGGGCATGAACCGCTTCGAGGCGCGCAAAGCGTTGTTGGCAGACTTGGAGAAAGACGGCCTGCTGCTGGAAGTGAAGCCGCACAAGCTGATGTTGCCCATCTGCGCCCGCACCGGCCAAGTCGTAGAGCCCATGCTGACCGACCAATGGTTCGTCGCTATGAATAAGGCCCCCACGCTCCCCGCTGCGCGTGGTTCGCTGCCCCCCGAGGGGGCCGTCCCCGGCTTGGGGCGGCCCAGCGCCGGGGAAGTAAATGACACGCGATCCATCGCCCAAAAAGCCATTGACGCCGTGCAAACCGGCGAAGTCACATTCGTGCCCGAGAACTGGGTCAATACCTATAACCAGTGGATGAACAACATCCAGGACTGGTGCATCAGCCGCCAGCTCTGGTGGGGCCACCAGATTCCCGCCTGGTACGACGAAGACGGCCGCGTCTACGTGGCCCGCGACGAGGCCCAAGCCCAAGCCCAGGCCCCCGGCAAAACCTTGCGCCGCGACGAAGACGTGCTCGACACCTGGTACTCCAGCGCGCTGGTGCCCTTCTCCACCATGGGCTGGCCCGAAAAGACGCAAGACTACGACCTCTACCTCCCAAGCAGCGTCTTGGTTACCGGCTACGACATCATCTTCTTCTGGGTTGCGCGGATGATCATGATGACCACGCACTTCACCGGTCGGGTGCCGTTCAAGCACGTCTACATCCACGGCCTGGTGCGCGACGCGCAGGGCAAAAAGATGAGCAAGTCCGAGGGCAATGTGCTCGACCCGGTGGACCTGATCGACGGTATTGCGCTCGAACCCTTGCTGGACAAACGCAGCCAGGGCCTGCGCAAACCCGAGACCGCGCCCCAGGTGCGCAAAAACACGCAAAAAGAGTTTCCAGACGGCATTCCGGCCTACGGCGCCGACGCCCTGCGCTTCACCTTTGCCGCGCTGGCCAGCTTGGGCCGCAGCATCAACTTTGATAGCAAGCGCTGCGAGGGCTACCGCAACTTTTGCAACAAACTCTGGAACGCCACCCGCTTTACGCTGATGAACTGCGAAGGCCAAGACTGCGGCCTGCGCGAACACACCAAAGTGGAATGCGCCGCGCCCGCCCGGGATGCCGCAGGCGCAGCCACCGCTGCGGGCCCTGTACACGGCTATTTGGTATTCAGCCAGGCCGACCGCTGGATTGCCTCGCAACTCCAGCGCGTGGAAGCCGACGTGGCCAAAGGCTTTGCCGAATACCGCCTGGACAACGTAGCCAACACGATTTACGACTTTGTCTGGAACGAGTTTTGCGACTGGTACCTCGAAATCGCCAAAGTGCAAATCAACACCGGCACGGATGCCCAACAACGCGCCACCCGCCGCACCCTGATTCGCACGCTGGAAACCATTCTGCGGCTCGCCCACCCGGTCATCCCCTTCATCACAGAAGAACTGTGGCAAAAAGTGGCGCCTGTAGCCGGACGCGGCGGCCCGTCGGTGGCGATTGCCGCCTACCCCTTAAGCCAGCCCGAGCGCATTGACCCGGTGGCCGAAGCCCACGTGGCGCGCCTCAAGCTGCTGGTGGACGCCTGCCGCAACCTGCGTGGCGAGATGAAGGTGCCGCCCTCCACCCGCCTGCCCTTGTACGTGCTGGCCGGTAGCGCGGCGGACGCCGATTTCTGGCACAGCAGCGCGCCCGTGCTGCAAGCGCTGGCCAAGCTGGTCGAGGTGAAGCTTTTCACTGACGAAGCCGCCTGGCAAGCCGCCGCCCAAGCCGCTCCGGTGGCGGTGGTGGGCGACGCACGCATGTGCCTGTTCATGGAAATCGACGTGGCGGCTGAGAAGCTGCGCCTGGCCAAAGAAATTGCCCGCCTGGAAGGCGAAATCGCCAAGGCCATGGCCAAGCTGGGAAACGCATCGTTCGTTGCCAAGGCGCCGCCCGAAGTGCTGGCGCAGTCGCACCAGCGGGTAGCTGAGTTTGGCGATACCTTGGCGAAAGTGCGGGAGCAATTTCAGCGACTGGGCTGAGGCGCCCAGCCAGGGATGTTTTTTTGCCGCAAGCTAAAGGGGCGGCGTGGTCTCTCGGTACTCATCAGGATGACAGCGCGGAAATCCAACGGCTTTTGCACGTTGTATTCGATAACCGCCGGGCAAAAGTTCTCATCACCACAAAAATTAGCTGCCCACAGCCAGGTTCGACCGGTGACCCAAACTTGCTCGCCGCAGCTATCGCGGCGACTTTGGCTTGGCAGTCGCCGCGCCCATGTGCAACTGATGCACGACAACTCTTGAATTACTGCCCCGTGTGGACCCAGTTCTCTGCCTCCAGCGCAGGCACCCGTGCGAATTCCCCCATGTTGTTCGTCACCAGCACCAGGCCTTCGCTGCGGGCGTGCGCTGCAATGTGCATGTCGTTCACTCCGATAGGCTGGCCGAGTTTTTCCAAGGCGGCGCGAATGGCTCCGTAATGCTGCGCGCCCTTGGGTCCATAGGACAGAATTTGCAGGCGACTGCAAAAGTCCTCGATGGCGGCCAGGTTCTCGCTAATGCGGCTGCTTTTCTCCGCACCGTGCAAGAGTTCGGCAAGGGTGATGGAGGAAATTGCCATACGGCTGGCATTGGCGTTGAAGGTGGAAAGCACCTCGACGGGTCGCCGCTTCAACACGTAGATGACGATGTTGGTGTCCAGCAGGTAACGCAGCATCAGAGAGCCTCCCGCTCCGGCTGGTTCTGGGTCGCGCGCTCGGGCAGGAAGTCGTCGCTGACTTTGGGGCCACCCAGAAAAAAGCTGTCCCAGGTTTGGCCGAGCGGGGCGATGATGCGCTCGTTACCTTTGACGCGTATCTCTACCTTTTGGACACCCTCGGGTAGACGCACGTCCAAAGGGAGGCGAACGGCCTGGGTACGGTTATTGACGAAAACAGTGCCGATCGACATGACGAGCTCCTGAGGAAAGGTATATGGCAATTGTATATAGCAGCTCCGCAGCAGTCAATTGGGCGATTTACAAAGCTCTCGGCTCCGCCACAATACAGGCTTTAAGAGCTCCAGCGCAGCGCCAATTCCCGCTTCCTGATTTCAGCCATTGGCCAATGAAAGGAGATGGCCCAAGCCTGACCTTTTCGTTTTCGGGCTTACCGTCTGATACCTTAGCCGCACTGTCTCTGACCTGACTGGGCCCAACGTTCAGCTATCAATTCAAAGCTTACCTTTGGTGCCTTAGCGCCTGCGCATCACATGCGCAAACTCGGCGCCCTGGGTTTGTTGCTCGATGAGCGTGTTGCCCGTCTGCTTAGCAAAAGCCTGAAAGTCGCGGATCGAGCCCGCGTCGGTAGATACGACCTTCAGCACCTGGCCGCTTTGCATGCCGGTGAGCGCCCGTTTGGCCTTGAGGATGGGCAGCGGGCAGTTCAGGCCGCGGGTGTCGATCTCGATATCGACCGTGTAATCGTTGGACATAAATGCGAGCTTTCTAGCTTTAGGCGTCCGGCTGCGCGGGCACGTCGCGGCGCGGCCAGTCGATGAATTGCGGCGTGTGGCCGCGCGATGTCAACCAGTCCGCCAGGGCGTAGCCGGTGCCTGCGGGCCAGCATTTCAGGTCTTGCGGCGCGTACATGCGGTAATCCACCAGCTCGGGCGAGAGCCGCACTTCGCCGTGGCAGACGGCGTGGTAGGCGATGATGATCTGGTTCATGCGCTGAAAGTCGTACACGCCCACCAGCGTGAGTGCGTCGGTGGCCAAATTGGTTTCCTCGGCTATTTCGCGGGCAATGCCCTCTTGCGGCGTTTCGCCCGCCTCCATAAAGCCAGTGATCAGCGCGTACATCTTGCCCGGCCAGGCGGCGTTGCGGGCCAGCAAAATCTGGCCGTCCACTTCCACAATGCCCGCCAGCACCGGTGTGGGGTTGTTCCAGTGGGTGAAGTCGCAGGCGCCGCAGCGCAGGCGCACTTTGTCGCCGCCGTCTTCTGGCTGGCTTATCCGGGCCAGTGGCGTGGCGCATTGGGGGCAAAACTTGTAGGCGAGGGTCATGGTGCGGGCTTGGGGTTCAGGCGGGAAACACGCCGGTGGACAAGTAGCGGTCGCCCCGGTCGCAGACGATGAAGACGACGGTGGCGTCGCGCACCTCGCTGGCAATTTGCTGCGCCACCCAGCAGGCTCCAGCGGCGGAAATGCCAGCAAAAATGCCCTCTTCCCGCGCCATGCGGCGGCACATGTCTTCGGCGTCCGTCTGGCTCACGTAGCGCAGCTCATCCACATTGGTGGGGTCGTAAATCTTGGGCAAATAGGCCGGCGCCCATTTGCGTATGCCCGGAATGCGCGAGCCCTCTGACGGCTGGGCGCCGATGATTTGGATGTCGGGGTTTTTTTCCTTCAGATACCGCGCCACGCCGGTGATGGTGCCGGTGGTGCCCATGGCGCTCACAAAGTGGGTGACGCGCCCCTGCGTATCGGCCCAGATTTCGGGGCCGGTGGTCTCGTAATGGATGCGCGGGTTGTCCAGATTGGCAAACTGGTCGAGCACCCGGCCCCGTCCCTCGGCCTGCATGGTTTGAGCCAGATCGCGGGCATGCTCCATGCCGCCGCTTTTGGGGGTGAGGATGAGTTCGGCGCCAAAGGCCTTCATGGTTTGCACGCGTTCAATCGACAAGTCCTCGGGCATGATGAGCACCATGCGGTAGCCCTTGATGGCTGCTGCCATGGCCAGGGCGATACCGGTGTTGCCGGAGGTGGCTTCGATCAGCGTGTCGCCGGGCTTGATGTCGCCACGCTCTTGCGCGCGCTGGATCATGGACAGCGCCGGGCGGTCTTTGACCGACCCGGCCGGGTTATTGCCCTCGAGCTTGCCCAACACCACGTTATTGCGGGAATGGTTTTCTGGCGCGCCTATGCGTTGCAAGACGACCAGCGGGGTTTTTCCAATGGCGTCTTCTAGGGTGGGGTACTTCGTCATGGCCCTTAATGTGCCACAGCTGGCTTGGCACCCCAGCCTAGTGCGCCGCACTGCAGCGGCGCAAGCGCGCTACCCCAAACCGCCCGCATCCGGGACGAGGCATTTCGAGCGTCCACCATCGCAAAAATTGTTTTTAACACTTTTTAATAATAATTACGTAATTTTTATTTTCATTTAGTAATATGTTACACAAAAGTCACTTTCGACAGGGCCGACTGGTGGGCGTCGGTTCTGGCGTCAGAAGAGCCAACGCTGGGGGAAGGGAATGAACATCGTATTGATGGAGGACGAAGCGAGGATTGCCGACTACGTCAGCAAAAGCCTCAAGGCCAAGGGCTACACCGTGGAGCATTTTTCCGACGGGGCCCAAGGATTGGATCGCTTGCGCGCGGGGCGCGCGGATCTGCTGATTTTGGACGTGATGCTGCCCACGATCAACGGCATGCAGGTGCTACGCACCTTGCGCCAAGAAGGCAACCGAATACCCGTGTTGATGCTCAGCGCTATGGCGGATTTGCGCTACCGCTTGGAGGGCTTCGAATTGGGAGCCGACGACTATCTGCCCAAGCCTTTTTTTGTCGAAGAGCTGCTGGCCCGCGTGCAGGTGATTTGCAAGCGCAACGCCATTGGCCCACAACGCATCGTGGGACACCCGCCACTCACCCTGGACCGCGTCACCCGACGCGCGCAGTGGCATGCGTCGTCTGCCGTTTTAAGCCAGCGGGAGTTCATGCTGCTGGAATACCTTATGCAGTCACCAGGACAGCTTTTTTCGCGCAAAAAATTGCTCCAAGACGTTTGGGAAATTGACTTCGACCCAGAGACCAATGTGGTCGATGTTTGTATCAAACGAATCAAAATCCGCCTCAACGGCCCAAATAGCCCTGATTTTTCGCTCATCGAATCCATCCGCGGTGTGGGCTACCGGTTCAAGCACGACAACCCCAGCGCTTAATGCCGCGCACGGCTTACGTAGCCCGCCCCCCATGACCACCACGTAACCGAGTCCGGCATTTCAATGACAAAATAATTAATGATTTTAAAATTATTACTTTGTAACTGATAAATATCTGAAACATGATTACCGTGGCGCATGGCCACTGAATCCAAACTATCCCAGAGCGCACCAGGCGACCCGCCCCCGGGCATCGCGCTAAGCCCCGCTTTGGTGATGGCCGCTGCGCTCATCTACACCATGGAAGCTGACGGACAGGGCCATGCAAGCAATGGGAGCGATGCCAGCCAACTGCAATTGACGCTGGAGGGAAACCAAGACCTTTACGACTGCGCTGCGGACTATGTGGACGCCGTGGCGCTGGATCAGTTTCTTCAGGATGCGCCGGCCGTTCTGCGCACGATCGAGAAAATCTGTATCTTGGTCAATGTTTACGACTCTTATGTCTCTGCGGGCAAAGCCGGACCCGGTCGGACGCAGATTTTTGAGCGCTTGCTAAGCGCATTTGGCATAACCGAACAGTCGTTTATGCCTTATTCCAAAACGATTGAACTCAAAAATAACCGCGCACCCTTGGGCGTCTACGCACCTGCCCAAGACGCAGGCGCGACTTTGGGTGCGCACCTGGCCTTGGCCAGCGGCATGGTGTACATGGTGGCTGCCGATGGGGCCATTGGCGTGCAAGAGCGCGCCAGACTCGCCGTTGTCACTGGGGCCTTTGAGGGCTTGCAACAAGCGGCCCTGAACTATGTGCGCCGCGTGCGGGTGGACGACTTTCTACAGCAGGCAGCTGCCGTATTCGACCAGCCCACCAAACTGCACATACTCACCAACATTTGCGACACCATGCTCTCCAGCGGGGACGTCGCACCGGCCGACAGTCGCCTGTTTCTGAGAATGCTGGCGACCTTGGGGCTTAGCGGCGAGACTTTCAAGCCCTACTATTTGCTGCTGAAGATCAAAAACGTCAAGCCTTTTGATGTCGGCGGTTTCACCTACGCTAGCGCAAAGGCGCAGTTTGCCTATGCGGCGAGCATGCGCGCGCCAGAAAGCCGGTTTGCACCCAGCCGCAGCGAGGACGCGCAAACCGAGGCAGGCAAGGCAGGCTCCACCGTGTGGATCAATCGCGCCCAGCCACAGAGCATGGGCAGCGTGCGCCAGGGATCGTTGTCTGGTGCGGGCGGCACCGCTGCGGCCCATCGGCGGCCGCGCTTGAACCTGATGGGCACCAACCCTAACGACCCCCCAATCACGCAAGACAGGCCGGAGCGCGATGCGGGCGTGTGGGTGCGCTCCGACGAGCCAGACTACCCGGGCCAGCCCGACTCCGCCAGCGCCCAACCCTTCCCAGCCCTGGCCACAGGCCTGATCCTGGCCCAATTCACGGCGCGAACAGATGTGGTTCGCAAAGACACGCAGCGGGTGAACCAGTTGCTCGACGAATTGGAACTCAAAATGGGCTTGCTGCCAGGCGTCCGTTGGCGCAGCACTTCTGGCGAGCCAGCCAGCGCTTTGCCTGCCGACTCTCAGGACGAAAGCCTGCGCTTCGTAGATAGCCTGGCGACCCTCAAGGTCAGTGCCGCAGATACAGAAAACACCTTGCAAACCGCTATTGCCGAGGCTGCGCCCACGGCGCCCAGACCTGGAGCACTGGCGTCTATGCCCGGGCCGATTCGACAACCTCAAGCCTTACAACAACCCCAGGCACAGCGCCTGCCCGCCAGTACGGGTGCACATGTTGGGCATTCACGAGCCACCGAGGCCCTTTTCTACCCGTGCCTGGCCAGCGTCGCTGTGATAGCCGCACTCACGGTATCGGCCTGGCGGCCACTACCTGCGGACTCTTCGCTGCATTTGGCCCAGTTGGTTCAGCAATTCAGCCCCTGCGGCCCCCGTGCACTGTTGACACGCAAGGCCCGCACGCCCAGCGCTAAATGGGGCTGCTTGGTGGCGCCACAACCCACCAGGGGTCGCCAACGCGGGTACACATTGCCCGCTAAAGAGCGCGCGTCCACCATGGCACCCAGCCGCTTGCCGGTTTAGTGAATCTGGCCGCACAGGCCTTTGAGGCTGATTTTTCTCACCGCTCGCCCGACGCTGCATCGTTCCTGACAACGGTCCTTGGATGTCAGGCCCACCACATGTTTGAGCACGCCGATGGCGTCGCTGTGCTGAATCAGCCCATTGCCGACGGAGAGCGCCTGAGTTCAATAATCGCCGACTTCGGCACGCTTGGCTCGCCATGCGAAAGCGGGCGTTTTGCAGGAATGGTTGCGCTACCTGCCTAAAGCACAAATATCTTCCCCGGGTTCATGATGTTGTGCGGATCCAGCGCCAATTTGATGGCGCGCATCATGTTGACTGCACCAGCGCCCGTCTCGGACACCAAAAAGTCCATTTTGTGAAGGCCCACGCCGTGTTCGCCGGTGCAAGTGCCGCCCAGGCGCAGTGCGCGTGCTACCAGCAAGCCGTTAAGGTGTTCGGCCGTTTCGCGCTCCGAGGCGCTGTTGGGGTCAATCAAATAGCCCATGTGGAAATTGCCATCGCCCACGTGGCCCACCATAAAGTAGGGAATGCCTGCGGCATTGGCTTCGTCTACCGAATCGAGCAAGGCGTCGGCCAGCTTGGAAATCGGCACGCAGGTGTCGGTGGTGATGCAGCGGCAACCCGGGCGCGACTGCACGCCGGCAAAGTAGGCGTTGTGCCGCGCGGTCCATAGCCGGGTGCGCTCTTCGGGCGTGCTGGCCCATGCAAAGCCGTGGCCCTGATTGTCATGGACGATGTCTTGCACCGTGGCAATCTGTTCTTGAACGCTGGCTGGCGAACCGTGGAATTCCATCAGCATCATCGGGCCCTCCGTCAGCCCGAGCTTGGAATGCTGGTTGACGATGCGCACCGTGTTGCCGTCGAGCAGCTCGCAGCGCGCAATCGGCACGCCCATCTGGATGATGGCAATCGTGGTCTTGACCGCATCGGCCAGCGAGGAGAAAGCGCAGGTGGCGGCCATTACCGCCTCGGGCAGCGGATAGACCTTGAGCGTGATTTCGGTCATCACGCCAAGCGTTCCTTCGCTGCCAACCATCAAGCGCGTGAGGTCGTAACCGGCGGACGACTTGCGCGCGCGGGTGCCGGTGCGAATCACTTCGCCGCTGGCGGTGACCACCTCGAGCCCGAGCACGTTGTCGCGCATGGTGCCGTAGCGCACCGCGTTGGTGCCGCTGGCACGGGTGGCGCTCATGCCACCAATGGACGCGTCGGCCCCCGGGTCAATCGGAAAAAACAAAGCACTGCTCTTGAGTGCCTCGTTGAGCTGCTTGCGCGTCACGCCGGGCTGTACGGTCACCGTCAGGTCTTCGGCGTGGATGGCCACAATCTGGTTCATACGACCCAGGTCAATGCTGATGCCGCCTTGCACCGCCAGCAAATGGCCCTCTAGGGACGAGCCCACGCCGAAAGGAATCACCGGCACCCGGTATTGCGCCGCGAGTGCCACAACCGCTGCCACGTCTGCGGTGGACTCGGCAAACACCACGGCTGCGGGCGGCGGCGCCACCAGGGCCGATTCGTCACGCCCATGCTGCTCGCGCACGGCCTGGCCGGTGGAGCACCGGGTGCCGAAATGGGTTTGCAGCGCGTCAATCAGCGCTTGGGGCACCTCGCGCAGTGCGAGTTGGGGCATCAAACTAGGGGGACTGGCTGGGGCGTTCATGTTCGGGGCTTCCTCAATCGCAAGTGGTCAGAGTGCGCAGCATAAGCCCAACATTGCCAAAGACCGGCAATACTGCGGGCAGCGCAAGGCGCATATAAGATGCCAGTGCACCCATTTGGGCCGCACAAAACCCCACACGAAAGCCACCACCATGACGATTTCCATGTACCAAGCCAGCGTGCCACGCTTGGTCAATAACCTCAACAACCTGATCAACATCCTGGACAAGGCACAAGCCCACGTCGAAGCCAAAAAGATCGACCCGGCAGCGCTAATCGACTTTCGCCTCTACCCCGACATGCTGAGCTTTCGCCGCCAAGTACAAATCGCCAGCGACACCGCCAAGGGTGTTATGGCGCGCCTGGCCGGGGTGGAAATGCCTGCCTATGAGGACAACGAACGCACCTTTGAAGAGCTCAAAGCCCGCGTGGCCAAGACCGTAGCCTATGTGCAAAGCTTCACGCCCGAACAGATTGACGGCACCGAGGACAAAGACATCGTTACCAAGCGCGGCGACAAGGAAACCCATTACAAGGGCATGCAGTTTTTGCTCGGCCACGCCATGCCCAATGTGTATTTCCATGTGACAACCGCTTTTGCCATCCTTCGTCACAATGGCGTAGAAATCGGCAAGCGCGACTTCTTGGGCAACCCCTAATAGCCCTGTAGGGGCGCCATGTGCCCCCTCTAAAAGCCAACGCTGGCAAAGACTGGCGCGGCCAAACCCTATAACAAGCCGGAGACACGCACCATGTTCACCACTGCCTTCCCCACCGCAATCGCCGGCAGCCTGCCCAAACCCGCCTGGCTGGCCGAAACCCAAAAACTTTGGCCTCAATGGAAGGCCCAAGGCGCCGAACTGATCGAGGCCAAGGGCGACGCCACGCTGCTGTGGGTCAAAACCCAGGAAGACCTGGGCCTGGACGTGATTGGCGATGGCGAACAGGCGCGCCAGCATTTTGTGCACGGCTTTTTGGAGCAGGTCGAAGGCATTGACTTTGAGAACAAGGTCACCATGGGCATCCGCAACAACCGCTACGACGCCCAGGTGCCGCAGGTGGTGGGGCCGCTGCGCCTCCAAGGCCGGGTGCACGCGCTGGAGGCGCGCATGGCGCGGGCCCACACAAAACGCACCCTGAAATTCACCCTGCCCGGCCCGATGACCATTGTGGACACCGTGGCCGACCGCTTTTACGGCGGCGGGCGCGAAGGCAAAATCAAAATGGCTTTTGCCTTTGCCGAACTGCTCAACCAAGAGGCGCTGGCCCTGCAGGCCGACGGCGTGGACATCATCCAGTTTGACGAGCCGGCCTTCAACGTCTACATGGAAGACGCCGCCGACTGGGGTGTGCAGGCGCTGGAACGTGCGGCCCAGGGCCTGACCTGCAAAACGGCGGTGCACATTTGCTACGGCTACGGCATTGCCGCCAATATGGACTGGAAAAACACCCTGGGCCACGAGTGGCGCCAGTACGAAAAAGTGTTTCCGGCCCTGGCCCAAAGCAGCATTCAGCAAGTGAGCCTGGAATGTTTTCACTCGCACGTGCCCATGGACTTGATGGCCCTGCTCGCGGGCAAGGAAGTGATGGTGGGCGTGATCGACGTGGCCTCTGACGTGGTGGAAACCCCTGAAGAAGTGGCCGACACCATTGGCAAAGCGCTGCAGTTTGTGCCCAAGATGAAGCTGATTGCCTGCACGAACTGCGGCATGGCGCCCATGAACCGCGACATTGCCCTGCGCAAGCTCGAAGCCCTGGCCCAAGGCGCGGCGCTGGCGCGCCAACGCTACGCCTGAGGAGCACCATGAGCAGCCCCCAGTCAGTATTGGTGGTGGGCGCCGGGGACGCCACCGGCGGCGCCATTGCCCGGCGCTTTGCCCGCGAGGGCCTGGTGGCCTGCGTTACCCGGCGCCAGCGCGACAAATTGCTGCCGCTGGTGGCGCAGATTGAGGCCGAAGGCGGAACAGCGCACGCCTTTGGATCGGACGCGCGCGTCGAGGCGGAGGTGGTGGCGCTGGTCGAAGGCATTGAACGCGACATTGCGCCCATAGCGGTGGCGGTGTTCAACATTGGCGCCAATGTGCGCTTCTCGGTCACCGACACCACCGAGCGCGTCTACCGCAAAGTGTGGGAAATGGGCGCGCTGTCGGGCTTTTTGATGGGCCGCGAGGTGGCCAAAGCCATGCTCAAGCGTGGCCAAGGCACGATTATTTTCACCGGCGCCACCGCCAGCCTGCGCGGCGCGGCCGGGTTTTCAGCCTTTGCCGGGGCCAAGCACGCGCTGCGGGCACTGGCGCAAAGCATGGCGCGCGAACTCGGGCCCCAGGGCATTCACGTGGCGCACACGGTGATTGATGGCGCGATAGACACCCAGTTCATTGCCGAGAATTTTCCCGCGCGCTACGCCCTGAAAGACCAGGACGGCATCCTCAACCCCGACCACATTGCCAAGGCTTACTGGCAACTGCACCGCCAGCCCCGCAGCGCCTGGACGCATGAGCTGGATTTGCGCCCGTGGATGGAAAGCTGGTAAGTCCGCCTCGCCAAAACAAGGAGCTTGTATGCAAAAAACCGTCGAATTTTTCTTTGACTTTGGCAGTCCCACCACCTACCTGGCGCACACCCAGTTGGGCAAGCTAGCCGCCGACACTGGCGCTACCGTGGTGTACCGGCCCATGTTGCTGGGGGGAGTGTTCAAGGCCACCGGCAACGCCAGCCCGGTAACGGTGCCGGCCAAGGGCCGCTGGATGGGCGCTGACATGGCGCGCTTTGCCACGCGCTACGGTGTGCCCTTCGCCCACAACCCGCATTTCCCCATCAACACGCTCACCCTCATGCGCGGCGCCTCTGGCCTGCAAATGCGCAACCCGCAGGATTTGATGCCTTATGTAGATGCCGTCTTTAACGCCATGTGGGTGGAGCCTCGCAATATGGGCGCGCCCGAGGTGCTGGCCGAGGTGCTCGGGGCGGCGGGCTTTGGCGCCGAGCATTTCATGGCCTTGGTGACCGACCCCGACGTCAAGGCTGCGCTGGTGGCAAGCACCGAAGAAGCAGTGGCGCGTGGCGCCTTTGGCGCACCCACCTTTTTTGTGGGCGACAAGATGTTTTTCGGCCAGGACCGGCTTGATTTCGTACGTGAGGCGCTGACCTAAGTTTCTCGGCGCAGGTCCGGGCGCCGATCTAGAGGCGAGCTACCTACGTCTCAATACGGTTACGCCCGCGGTGCTTGGCCTGGTACAGCGCGGCGTCAGCGCGCGCCACCAAGGTGTCTGGTGATTCTCCTGACGCCGTTTCGGCCACACCCCCCGACAAGGTCACCCGCCCGAGCTTTTCGCCACTTTTGCGGCGTACCAAAGACATGCCCGCAACCCTGGCCCGCAAAGCGTTGGCAATTTGCAACGCCTCGGGTAAAGCGGTGTCCGGCAGCAAAATGGCAAATTCTTCGCCACCGAAGCGCGCCGCCATGTCTCCGGCGCGCACGCCCTGGCCCAGGGCAAGCGCCACCAGGCGCAAGACTTCGTCTCCGACCGGATGGCCGTAGGTGTCGTTAAAGACCTTGAAGTGGTCTATGTCCATCATCACCAGGCAATAGGTCTGGCCCCCATGCTCTGCCGTTTTTGACAAACGCAAAATCTCCGCATCAAAGGCCTTGCGGTTGGCAAGCGCTGTGAGCCCATCGGTAAGCGACTGTCGGCGCGCTTCCTCCAAATCTTGCTCCAGGCCCTTCATCACCAGGGCCGACTGCGCCAGCGCCTCTTCGAGTTGCTGGTTTTGGGACATCATTTCGCGCGTGTTATCGAGTACATCGCGCACGGTGCTGCGTATTTCTTCGGAACCCGCTTCCAGCTGCAGCCGGCCTGCGGCCTCTTGCAGCGCTTGCTCGTAGTGGTGCGTGGCCGCGCGTGCTTCACCCACACGGCTGCTCATCCCTGTAATCGTGGCCTGGATGCGAGCACCGGCATCGCGAACGCTTTCGTTTTGCTTGAGCTCGCTCAGAAAGCGCTTGTGTATCGTTTCACACTGCGCGTCGGTAATGGGTTGCTGCTTGGCCAGCAGGGTATCGAGCGCATGCACCACCTCAAGCCGGGTCTGCGCGTAATACGCATACCAAAGCTCGTAGTTTTGCGGCGAGGGCAGCAAAGCCCCTTGTTGCAAGCGTTCCAAGGCCTGGTTAGCGTGGTCTGCAACGGGGTCAAGGGACTGGAAAAAAGGTGGCATACGTGAAGAAAAATTTTGCGTGTGCCGTTGGGCCTAGCGTGGGAGTTTCGTCACCGAGGTGAACTCCGTTTGATTTTGCCGCGAGGGAACACTTAAAAAATCAAATTTCTTCGCTTATTTTAACAACTTTAACCATATTTAATAGATTTACGTCTCTAAACATAGAAAATTAATATGACAGCGGTAACGAGATGTCGGCCAAAACGGCGGGGATAATGCGCCAATTTTAAAAACCACGAGACTTTCGCCATGCACCGTGTCGCCATCAGCAGTACCGGCCTGTTTACGCCGCCGCAAACCATCACCAATGCCGAGCTGGTTGAGGCCTATAACCAGTACGCCGCTCTGGAAAACACCCGATATGCCGACGAGATCACCGCTGGAACCCATGCCGCGCTGACGGATTCGAGCGTCGAATTCATCGAAAAGGCCTCTGGCATCCAGCGCCGCTATGTAATGGACAAGACCGGCGTGCTCGACCCCAATCGCATGCGTCCCCGCTTTGCGCCCCGCCCGGATTCTGAGATTTCCATGATGGCCGAAATCGGCGTGCATGCTGCCCAAGCCGCGCTGGACGCTGCCGGCAAAAGCGCAGCTGATGTGGACGGGCTTATCTGCGCTGCGGCCAATATGCAACGGCCCTACCCGGCCATGGGCGTGGAAATTCAGACCGCGCTGGGCATCAATGGCTACGCCTTTGACATGAATGTGGCCTGTTCTTCGGCCACGTTTGCGCTAGAGCTGGCCGTCAACGCGGTGCGTACCGGGCAGGCGCGGGCGATTTTGGTGGTCAACCCTGAGATTACGTCGGCGCACCTGGCCTGGAAAGACCGCGATTGCCACTTCATCTTTGGTGACGTGTGCACCGCCATTTTGGTAGAGCGGCTCGATTTGGCACCCGCTGGCGCCTTTGAGATTTTGGGCACGCGGCTCTTGAGCACGTTTTCCAACAACATCCGCAACAACCAGGGTTTTATGTCCCGCGCCGAAGACCGCGACCCCGACGAGCGCGACCAGCTGTTCCGCCAAGAAGGCCGCAAGGTGTTCAAGGAAGTCTGCCCTATGGCGGCGGACCATATCGCCGGGCATCTGGAGTCGCTGGGCTACACGCCGGCCGATGTGCGCCGCTTTTGGCTGCACCAGGCCAATTTGTCCATGAACCAGTTCATCAGCCGCAAGCTCCTGGGGCGTGACGCTACGCGGGAAGAAGCTCCGGTCATCCTGGACGAGTTTGCCAACACGGCATCTGCCGGTTCCATCATCGCCTTTCACCGCCACAAAGCCGACATCGAAGCCGGCCAAATGGGCGTGATTTGCTCGTTTGGCGCGGGCTATTCGATTGGCAGCGTGGTGGTTAAAAAACTTTAACCAACGCCGGCTCAGGCCAGCGCGCGTTTGAGGCGGATTTCTTCGATCTTGACGCCGCCAATAGACACCGTCTTGGCGCTGGGCATTTCGCGTTTGAAGCCGGCGTTGGTGAAAAACTGCATGGCACGCTCATTGGCCAGGGGAAGCCAGATGCTGACATCGGTGCAGCCTTCTTCGACCAGGCCCTCGCGCGCCGCGTCCCACAAGGACAGGCCCACGCCCAGACCCACAAAGTCGGCGTCCACGTAAATCGACCAAATCTCACCCATGGTTTGTTTGGTACCTTCATCGCGGCTGCGGTCAAAGCCAACAAAGCCGACGATGCGCTCGCCCAGCAAGGCCACGTGCACTTGGGGCTCGGCGTATTCAATGGCTTCGCGCCAATAGGCCTGGCGCTTGTCCAGTGCCATGACGGGGACCGTCACATCACCTAGCAGGCCGCGATAGGCGTCCTGGACGGTGGCATTGTGGAGTTCGGCAACAGCGCGCGCGTCGCGCAAAACGGCGGGGCGCACCGGAAAAACGGAAGTACTGGACATGAATAAGGGCGAAAAACCTGGAGTTGGGGAAATTTAGAAGGGCGATTGTCGCAGCATCCCCCAGCAGGGCTGACACGGCTGCCAAACAGCACGAAGGCAGTTGGCACGGAACAATCTCACTGCGCCTGCCCATGTCTAGGGTGATTCCCCCTTGCGCGCACGCCTGCGCACGGCCCAAAATACTCCAAGCGTTGAAGGAAAAAAACAGCATGGCCCATCAGCACATCACAGCAGACCCCGCAAACTTTCCGGTGCAGCGCCTGTGCCACTGGGCGCAGGCCACACCAACCAAGATTTACCTCACCCAGCCGCTGGGCCAAGGCGCGGTGCAAGACATCGCTTGGGCGCAGGCCGCCGACCAGGTGCGCCGCATGGCCGCATGGCTGCAGGCACAGGGCTGGCCTGCGGGCAGCCGCGTGGCCATTTTGGGCAAGAACAGCGCGCACTGGGTGCTGGCCGATCTGGCAATTCTGATGGCTGGTCACGTGTCCGTGCCGATTTACCCCACCTTCAACGGTGAAGCGCTGGCCTACATCTTGGCGCACAGCGAGTCGCGCGCCTGCTTTGTGGGCAAGATGGACGACAGCAGTAGCCTGCGCAGTGTGCCCGCGGAGGTGGTGCTCGTCGCCATGCCGCTGTCGCCCGCAGGTGTGGCCGGGCCGCAGTGGGACGAACTGCTGCGCCAGCACGCACCCTTGAGCGGCACACCCCACACCGAGGCAGGCGCTGTGTGCACCATCATTTACACCTCGGGCACCACCGGCAAGCCCAAGGGCGTGGTTCAAACCTTTGGCGCCATCGCCTGGGGCCTGGAAAGCGCCACTCGGCGCATTCCGGTCAGCGCCAGCGACCGCTTTATCTCTTACCTGCCGCTGGCGCATGTGGCCGAGCGCATGCTGGTGGAACAGGCCTCGCTGCGCTTTGGCGGCCATGTGTTTTTTGCTGAGAGCCTGGATACTTTTTTGGCCGATTTGCAGCGGGCGCGCCCCACCATCTTCTTCTCGGTGCCGCGTCTGTGGGTCAAGTTTCGCCAGGGCGTGTTTGAGAAGATGCCCGAGCGCCGGCTCAAGCTGCTGCTGTCGATTCCCTTGCTGGGCGCGCTAGTACGGCGCAAGATCCTGGCCGGTCTGGGTCTGGACCAATGCCAGTTAGCCGCAGGGGGCGCAGCGCCCATGCCGGCCGACGTGCTCGCCTTTTTTCGAGGACTGGGGCTGGATTTGATCGAGGTTTACGGCATGACTGAGAACTGTGGCGTCTCGCATTCCACCCTGCCAGGCGATACGGGTGTGGGATCGGTAGGCCTTCCCTATGAGGGCGTGGAAAGCCGCATTGACCCCCAGACCAACGAAATACAAATGCGCTGCCCCGCGCTGATGCAGGGCTACTTCAAAAGTCCAGAGCAAACCGCACAAACCATGACCGCCGACGGCTGGCTGCGCACCGGCGACAAAGGACGCTGCGACGCCAACGGGCAACTGACCATCACCGGGCGCGTCAAAGATATTTTCAAAACTAGCAAAGGTAAGTACGTGGCGCCCGCGCCCATTGAAGATCTGCTTATCACCCACCCCGACATTGAGGCCTGCGCCGTGACGGGCGCCAACATGGTGCAGCCGCTGGCGATAGTGATGCTGTCGCAAGAAGCCGCACAGCGCAGCCAAGACGCTGCGGCCAGGCTGGCAATGACGACTTCGTTGGAGCAGCACCTGCACAGCGTCAACGACCGGCTGGAGCACCATGAGCGCCTGCAGTGCCTGGCCGTAGTCACCGACCTCTGGACGCCAGAAAACGGCTTTGTCACCCCGACATTCAAGGTCAAGCGCGACCGGATTGAGGCGGCGTATGGAGCCGAGTTGGAGGCCTGGGCGCTGAGTGCCCGGCCCGTGGTGTGGGTGCAGAGATAAGCCAGAGCGGGACAGAGATGGGAGACCAATGAAGGGCTAAGGACCACGGGTTAAAGTCGCCCGTATGCAATGTGCTGCGATTTCTTTGTTTGGGCGTCTGCGGCGCCAGTGGGCTTGGGCGATGGCGGTGGGTTTATGCACCCTGGGCTTGAGCGGCCAGGCCGCAGTATTTGAAGACTCCATGGCCCAGCGCACGCTGGCCTGCACCGGCTGCCATGGCCCCCAGGGCAAGTCGGGCCCTGACGGCTACTACCCGCGCCTGGCGGGCAAACCAGCCGGCTATCTTTACAACCAGCTGCGTAATATGAAGGACGGCCGGCGCCACTACGCGCTGATGGAAGGCCTGCTGACTCCCTTGGACGACGCTTACTTGCGTGAGCTGGCCGCTTATTTTTCAGCACTGGAAATCCCCTACCCACCCCCCAGCGCCCAAAGCACAGACCCCACCCTGTTGGCGCGTGGCCAAACACTGGTGCGCAAGGGTGACGCAGCGCTGCAAATACCGGCCTGCGTGCAATGCCACGGTACAACGCTGACCGGCGTGCAACCCAGCACGCCCGGCCTGGTGGGCCTGCCCCGTGACTATCTGAACGCCCAGTTGGGCGGCTGGCAAACCGGGCAGCGCAAGGCGCATGCGCCAGACTGCATGGCCGCAATCGCCCGGCGTCTGAGCGACGCCGATGTGCACGCCTTAACCAGCTGGCTGGCCAGCCAGAACGTGCCGCAAAACGCCCAACCGGCGCCGCGCAAACCCGCGCTGGCGACGGGCGCTGCTGCCATTGAATGCGGTAGCGCGCCATGAGGGCCTTGGACAAAACCTTGCCAAACCCAGCTGCGCAACAGCGACTGGCGGGCGACCACCCCGCAGCGCTTTTGGCCTCGCAAACCCCGAAAAGCGCTTGGGCCCGGCTCTCACTTTGGGCCACCTTTGCGCTGCTGCTGGCCGCGCTGCTGTGGGTGTTTTGGGCGGCAGACGCGCTGCATGAGCGCGCCGATGTGGCTCACCGCGCTATGTCGGGTGCCACCTCAGGCATTGCGCCAAGCGCGTCCAGCGCAGCGACAAACCCGTCTGCACTCGTTGCGCAAGGTCAGTACCTGGCCCGCATTGGCAACTGCGCGCTGTGCCACACCGCGCCGGGTGGCCCCGCCTTTGCCGGGGGACGCGCCATAGCCACGCCTTTTGGTGCCGTGATGTCCACCAACATCACCCCGGACCCGAACCACGGACTGGGGCGATGGACAGCTGACGACTTTTGGCGTGCACTGCACCATGGCAAAAGCCGCGACGGACGGCGCCTGTCGCCCGCTTTTCCGTACACCAGCTACACGCTTGTGAGCCGGACAGACGCCGACGCGCTGTTTGCCTTCTTAATGACGGTGGCACCCGTAGCCCAAGCCAGCGCGCCGTCCACCCTGGCTTGGCCGTTTAACACACAGGCGGCGCTGGCGGTGTGGCGGGCCTTGTACTTTTGGCCGCAAAACAACATTGCCCCCGAGCCGGCCAGCGCAGCTGCGGCGCCTGGCGCAGCCCCTTCGGGCGAGGCCCCTGCCGCCCTGGCGCGCGGCGCCTATCTGGTGCAAGGCCTGGGCCATTGCACCGAATGCCACGGCACGCGCGGGCCCCTGGGCGGTTTGCAAAGCGGCAAGACCTTGGCTGGCGCCGTGCTGCCCGGTACGCCGTGGTACGCACCGTCGCTTCAGCGCGCCGACGAGGCCGGCGCGCTGTCGACCGCGCACACCGTGGCTCTGTTGCAAGGCAACACCGCGCACCAGGGATTTGCCAGCGGCCCCATGGCCGAGGTGGTCTTGCACGGCACCCAGCATCTGCGCCAGGCCGACGCCCAGGCCATTGCGGCCTATTTGCAATCGGTAGCGCAGCCCGCCAAAGCCCCCACGCAGGTCGAACTGGTAAAAGCGAGCCCTGATCCGCGCGCCGCCAAACTCTATGAAGATCAATGCGCCGACTGCCATGGCAAAGACGGCCAGGGCCAGCCTGGTGCCTATCCGGCCCTGGCGGCCAACCGCGCCGTCTTGCTGGACAAACCCAACAACGCGGTGCTGACCGTTCTGCACGGCGGTTTTTCCCCAGCCACCGCGCGCAACCCGCGCCCCTTTGGCATGCCGCCCTATTTGCTGACCTTGAGCGACGCCGAGGTGGCCGAGGTGCTCACCCATGTGCGCACGTCTTGGGGCAACCATGCTACTGGCGTAAGCGAGCTGCAAGTGCAGCAGATCCGCCGCGTGCAGGCCGCGCACTGATGGCGCACCCGCCGCCCACGCCGCCCGCGCCGCCTGTGGCGCAGCTGCAACCGCATCCGCATCCGCATCCGCAGTCAGAGTCTCAGCCACAACCCCAATCGCCGCCCTCTTCCTGGCCACCTTTTGTGCACCCCTACGCCCGCGTGCCACCCGGAGTTGCGATCATTTACGAAGACGCCACGCTCTTGGTGCTCAACAAGCCCGCAAGCCTATTGTCGGTACCGGGTCGGGGCGAGGACAAGCAAGACTGCCTGAGCCGCCGCGTACAAGCCGAGATTGCCGACGCCCTGGTGGTGCACCGGCTGGACATGGCGACTTCGGGTCTGCTGGTGATGGCGCGGGGCGTAGATGCACAGCGCGCCCTGAGCGCTGCCTTTGAGCGCCGCCTGGTGCACAAGCGCTATGTCGCAGTGGTGGCCGGACTGTTGCCAGTTGACGAAACCTGGCAAAGCATTGACTTACCGATTTTGGTGGACTGGCCACGCCGCCCGCTGCGCACCATCCACGCGCAAGGCCAGGCCAGCCAGACGCGCTGGCGCTGCGTGGCGCACGACACGCATACCCAGACCAGCCGCCTAGAACTCGAGCCGCTGACCGGGCGCAGCCACCAGTTGCGCGTGCACCTGCAGGCGCTGGGCCACCCGATTTTGGGTGACACCTTGTATGCGCCGTCCGCAGTGCAAACAATGGCGCCGCGTCTTTTGCTGCACGCCTGCGCGCTCGAATTGACGCACCCAGCCAACGGCGCGCACCTGCACTGGGATTGCCCGGCAGACTTTTAAGGCCAGCCGGCCTGCGTGCCCCAACGCACCAAGGCCTAAAATGCGCCGGTGACCACCATACTGAACGCCGACCTGCATTGCCACTCCGTGGTCTCTGACGGAACCCTCACCCCGGAAGCCCTTGCCGAACGCGCCAGCGCCAACGGCGTTGAACTCTGGGCTCTGACCGACCACGACGAAATCGGCGGCCAGGCGCGCGCCGCCGCCGCCGCCCAGGCCTGCGGCATGCGCTACCTGACTGGCGTGGAAATATCGGTCACCTTTTTGCACCAGACCGTGCACATCGTTGGGTTGGGCTTTGACCCGGCCAACTTCGCGTTGGCCGAAGGCTTAAAGCAAACCCGGGGCGGACGCAGCCAGCGCGCCAAAGACATGGCCAAAGACCTGGCCCGCGTGGGCATCAAGAACGCTTTCGAAGGCGCGCTGCAATACGCAGGCAACCCAGACCTCATCTCGCGTACCCACTTTGCCCGCCATCTGGTGGAAACCGGGGTGTGCAAAGAAACCAACGAAGTGTTTCGTAAATACCTCACCGAGGGCAAACCGGGCTATGTAGAACACCGCTGGGCCGCCCTGAAAAACGCCGTGGGCTGGATTACCGGCGCAGGAGGTATGGCGGTGATCGCCCACCCGGCGCGCTACAAATTTAGCGCCAACGAAGAATTCGCCCTTTTTACCGAATTCAAGGGACACGGCGGCCAGGGTGTGGAGGTAGTGACCGGCAGCCACACAGCGGCCGAGTACATCACCTACGCCGGCGCCGCCAAGGACTACGGACTGGCGGCCTCGCGCGGCAGCGACTTTCACAGCCCCCTGGAAAGCCACACCGAACTAGGCACCCTGCCTTACCTGCCGGGCGCGGTCACGCCGGTGTGGGAACTGCTGGCCACGCGCATACAGTAGCGGCCACCTTTCACGATGGCTCAGTTTTTTGAAGTACACCCCGAGAACCCGCATCCGCGCCTACTCAAACAGGCCGTGGCGCTGCTGGAAAAAGGCGGCGTGCTAGCCGTACCCACTGACTCGAGCTACGCACTGGTCTGCCAGCTCGACGACAAGGCCGCGGCCGACAGCCTGCGCCGCATCCGGTGTGTGGACGACAAGCACCACCTCACGCTGCTGTGCCGCGACCTGAGTGAGCTGGCCAACTACGCGCGGGTGGACAACTGGCAGTTTCGGCTGGTCAAGGCTGCGACCCCCGGGCCCTACACCTTCATCCTGGAAGCCAGCAAAGAAGTGCCGCGCCGCCTGAGCCACCCCTCGCGCAAAACCATTGGCCTGCGCGTGCCAGAACACAAAACCCTGCAAGACCTGCTGGCCCTGCTAGGCGCCCCCCTCTTGGCCACCACACTGATCCCGCCGGGCGAGACCGACGCGCTCAACGACGCCCACGAAATCCGCGCACGTTTCGAGCACCCGCTCGCTGGCGTGATTGACGCCGGCGCCTGTCCGCTAGAGCCCACCACCGTGGTCGATTTAACCAGCGGTGCCATCGAGGTCATCCGCCAAGGCCGCGGCAGCCTGGCGCGCCTGGGTCTTTAACCCGCCCTTCAACCCAAAAGCAGAGCTCACCTGTGGACATTGCCCAACTCATCCAAACCGTCGCCCTGTATGCAATACCGGTGATCTTTTCAATCACCCTGCACGAAGCGGCCCACGGCTACGCGGCGCGCTACTTTGGCGACAACACCGCTTGGACGCTGGGGCGCGTGTCCCTCAACCCCATGAAGCACATTGACCCCATGGGAACCATCGTGCTGCCGCTGGTCTTGTACTTTGCCACCTCGGGTGCGTTTTTGTTCGGTTATGCCAAGCCGGTGCCAGTCAATTTTGGGCACCTGCGCAACCCCAAGCGCGACATGGTTTGGGTGGCACTGGCCGGGCCGGGTGCCAATTTTGCGCAGGCGCTCATGTGGGGGGTGGTGCTTTACTTGCTGCGCGGCGCGGGCATTGACGAGCCCTTCTTGCTCAAGATGTGCCAAGGCGGCGTGCTGGTCAATGTGGTGATGTTTGTGTTCAACCTGTTTCCCATTCCGCCGCTCGACGGTGGGCGCATTTTGGTGGGGCTGCTGCCTTGGCGCCAGGCGGTGGCGGTGTCGCGCATTGAGCCCTGGGGCTTTTATATTGTGATGGCGCTGGTCTTGACCAAGGTAATTAACACTTTCTGGATGCTGCCGCTGATGGGCCTGAGCTATGACGCCATTGACCTGCTGCTCAGCCCGCTGCGCGCACTGCTGCGTTAAAGGTTCTGGCAGGTTTTCCGCTTTGCTGTTTTTCCAATCGATTTGGCCACTATGAGTTCTGTACGTTTTTTGACCGGCATCACCACTTCGGGCACGCCGCACCTGGGCAACTATGTGGGCTCGATTCGACCCGCCGTGGCGGCCAGTTTGCGCCCCGGCGTAGAGAGTTATTACTTTTTGGCGGACTACCACGCGCTCATCAAGATCAATGAGCCCGAACGCATCCAGCGCTCCACGCTAGAAATTGCCGCCAGTTGGTTGGCTGCCGGTCTTGACCCCGAGCGCGTGGTTTTTTACCGCCAGTCGGATGTGCCCGAGATCCCCGAGCTGACCTGGTTTTTGACCTGCGTGACCGGCAAGGGCATCTTGAACCGCGCCCACGCCTACAAAGCCTCGGTGGACAAAAACCTGGCCGCCGACCTGGACCCGGACGCCGACGTGACTGCCGGCCTGTTCATGTACCCGGTGCTGATGGGTGCGGACATCTTGATGTTCAACGCCCACCACGTGCCGGTGGGGCGCGACCAGATTCAGCACATCGAGATGGCGCGCGACATGGCGCACAGTTTTAACCACCGCTATGGCGAGCACTTTGTGGCGCCCCTGGCGGCGATTGAGGAATCAGTGGCCACCCTGCCCGGGCTGGACGGGCGCAAGATGAGCAAGAGCTACGACAACACTATCCCGCTGTTTGCGCCGCGTGCGGAGCTCAAGAAACTGATCGCCGGCATCAAGACCGATTCGCGCGCGCCGGGCGAAGCCAAAAGCACCGAAGACTCGGCTCTGTTCCAGATTTACCAGGCTTTTGCCAGCGCACAAGAAACAGCTGCATTTGCACAAGAGTTTGCCAATGGCATTGCCTGGGGAGCGGCCAAAGAGCAGTTGTTTGAGCGCATTGACCGAGAAATCGCCCCCATGCGCGCGCGCTACGAGCACCTGATGGCCCACCCACAAGAAGTAGAAGCCCTGCTGCACGCGGGCGCCGCCAAGGCCCGCGCCGTGGCCACGCCCTTTATGGCGCGCCTGCGCCAGGCCGTGGGCTTGCGTAGCCTGGGCAGCAGCGCCACCCCGACCAAAGCCGCCAAAGTGGCGAATGTGGCTACAGCCAGCTTTAAGCAATACCGCGAGAAAGACGGCCAGTTTTACTTCAAGCTGGTGGACGCCAAAGGCGCGCTGCTGCTGCAAAGCCTGGGCTTTGAGTCGCCCAAGCAAGCCGGTGTGGCTATTGCGCTGATCAAGCAAGACGGCCTGGGCGCCTTAGTCGCGCTGCGCACGCAACTGGCCGACGAACGCGCTAGTTCTGACGCGCTGCAAGCGGCGCTGAGCAGCCTGCACGGCGACCAAGCCTGACCTGCACTGGCTGGCTCCTGACCCGGCACTGCGTTCAAAAGTTCCCATGAAAGCCCGCTACTTCATTCAGTTGGTGATGTTGTCGGCGCTGTGGGGTGCGTCTTTTATTCTGACGCGCGTGGCTGCGCCGCAGCTCGGGCCCAATGTGTCGGCGGGCCTGCGCATGCTCTTGGCCACCATCGTGCTGGCAGCCATCATGCGCGCGCTCAAGCACCCCTGGCCTTTGCGACATTGGCGCGAGCTGCTGATGGTTGGCTTTTTGGCCGTGGCCGGGCCGCATTTGCTGTATTCGTGGTCGGCGCTGCATTTGCCTGGCGGCTATGGCGCGCTGCTGTCGGTCACTGCTGTGCTTTTTGGGGCGTTTGCCTCCGCCTTGTTGAAAGAAGAAGCGCTCACGCGTGGCAAGCTCGCAGGCTGCGTGCTGGGGCTCTTGGGCGCGGCGCTGGTGGTGAAGCTGGGGCCGGTGGAGCCCACCGCCACGCTGGTGTTGTCTGCGCTGGTGTGCGTGGGCGCTGCTGCCTTGTCGGGCACCGCCACACCGCTCTTAAAACGCGCCACCCTGCGCATGGAGCCCTTGAGCGTTACCGCAGGCATGCACGCCACCGCCGTGCTGATGCTGCTACCGGGCGCGCTTTACGATTTGCCGCAAGCCCATTTCACCTGGAGCGCGGTGGCAGCGGTTGCGGTGCTGGGTGTGGCCACATCGGGGCTGGCGTACTGGATGTTCATGCGCATCATCCAACACGTGCCGCCCATGGCGTCCATGACGGCCAACTTCATGAGCACCGGCTTTGGCGTCTTGTGGTCGGTGCTGTTGCTGGACGAACCCACCAGCCTGGCAATGGCCGCAGGCGGCGGCCTGATTGTGCTGGCCTGCTTGCTGGTGTCCAACCTGAACCCACTTCGCGTCTTAAGCGAGCGGTTTGTTACGGCGCCCCACTGAGATTTATTCATGCAAGCCATTCTCAATATCTCCGCCTACCAGTTCACCCCCCTGCCCGACGCCCCCGAATTGCGCACGCTGCTGCTGGAGCGCGCGCAGGCACTGGAACTCAAGGGCACGATTTTGTTGGCCACCGAGGGCATCAACCTGTTTTTGGCCGGGCCCGCAGACAAGGTGCGCGAATTTGTGGCGCTGCTGCACACCGACGAGCGCTTTGCCGCACTGGCGCCCAAGGAAAGCTGGTCGGACACCACGCCTTTTAAGAAGATGCTGGTCAAGGTCAAGAACGAAATCATCCGCATGAACCACCCCGCCATCCAGCCCGCCCAGGGCCGCGCCCCGGCCGTGCCTGCGGCCACGGTGCGCCGCTGGCTGGAAGCCGGTGTGGACGACGCCGGGCGCCCCGTGGTGACGCTGGACACGCGCAACGACTTCGAGGTGGACGCCGGCACGTTTACCGGCGCCATTGACTGGCGCATCACCAAGTTCACCGAGTTCCCCGACGCTTTTCGGGCACACAAGGCCGAGCTTGAAGGCAAGACGGTGGTGAGCTTTTGCACCGGCGGCATCCGATGTGAAAAAGCCGCCATCCTGATGCGCGAAGAAGGGCTAGAGCACGTCTACCAGTTAGACGGCGGCATCCTGAAATACTTTGAAGAAACCGACGGCAAGCACTACGACGGGGGCTGCTTTGTGTTTGACGAACGCCGCGCGCTGGGGCACGACTTGGCTATTGCGGACTAAGCGCCTGCGCTAGCCCACTCTTGACCCAGGCTTTGGGCTTGCTCCAGCACCAGTTCCACAGCGGCATCGGCCAGGTCGGGCGGGTATTTGTATTTGCGCAATATGCGCCTGACCATCAGCCGCAACTTGGCACGCACGCTCTCGCGCTCTGACCAATCGACCGTTAGGTTCTCGCGCAGGTTGGCAGTGAGTTCTTGGGCGATTTTTTTCAGCGTCTCGTCTTGCAACTCCCGCACTGCCGATTCGTTGTTGGCCAGGGCGTCGTAAAACTTCACTTCATCGTCGCCCAGGCCCAAGGTTTCGCCCCGGCCCGCGGCTTCGCGGAACTTCTTGGCCATGGCGATCAGTTCTTCCATGACTTGGGCGGTTTCAATACTGCGGTTTTGATAGCGGCGAATCACGTCCGCCAGCAAGTCGCTGAACTTGCGGTCTTGCACCACGTTGGTGGCAAAGCGGCTTTTGATCTCGCCTTGCAGCAGCCGCTCTAACAACTCCACGGCCAAATTCTTCTCGGGCAGGTTGTTCACCTGCGCCAAAAATGCGTCGTCCAACAAGCCGATGTTGGGCTTGTCCAGGCCCACAGCGGCAAAAATGTCCACCACCTCGCCCGAGACCACCGCCGAATTGATGATCTGGCGGATCGCCAAGTCGCGCGCTTCGTCGGTCTTGCGCTGGGCGCTGGCTTCGCGCTTGGTCAATATCACCTTGACGGCTTGCATGAAAGCCACCTCATTGCGGTGCACCTTGGCCTCGTCCAAGGTGCAACACAGGCTAAACGCTTGGCTCATGGCGAGCGCGTGGTCAGCAAAACGCTTTTTGCCGTCGCGCTCTTTGTCGGACTTGAGGCCCAACACGTGGTTGGCGGCACCCGCCAAGGTCTTGTGTCCACCCGTCAAAAAATCTGAATAATCAAAGCCGTGCAACATGGCCTGCAGCACGTCCAGTTTTTCGAGCATCACGGCCAAGGCTTCGCGGGCGTCCACCGTGGGCTTGCCCCTGCCCTTGCTGGCCGTGTACTCCTTCATGGCGGCTTTCAGGTCTTCGCCAATGCCGATGTAGTCCACCACCAAACCGCCTTGCTTGTCTTTAAAGACCCGGTTCACGCGGGCAATGGCCTGCATCAGGTTGTGGCCCTTCATGGGCTTGTCCACATACAAGGTGTGCACGCACGGCGCATCAAAACCCGTGAGCCACATGTCACGCACGATCACCAGCTTCAGCGGGTCTTTGGCGTCTTTGAAACGCTTTTCCAGCCGTTTCTTAGTTTGGCTGCTGTAAACGTGCGGGCGCAGCAGCGCCTTGTCGCTTGCGCTGCCCGTCATCACGATCTTGATCGCGCCTTGCTCCGGGTCGTCGCTGTGCCAGTCGGGACGCAGCTTGGTGATCTCGTTGTAAAGGTGCACGCAAATCTCGCGGCTCATGGCCACCACCATGGCTTTGCCGTCTTGGGCGTTGTTTCGCTCTTCAAAGTGAGCCACCAGGTCAGCGGCCACGCTGGCAACGCGCGGCTCAGCGCCAACCACTTGCTCTAGTGCAGCCCAATGGCTTTTGAGTTTGGCTTGCTGGCTTTCTTCTTCGTCTTCGGCCAGCTCGTCCACTTCGTCGTCGAGGTGGCTCAGCTCGCCCTCGTTCAGCCCCAACTTGGCCAGGCGGCTTTCGTAATAAATGGCGACCGTCGCGCCGTCTTCTTGCGCCTGCTGCATGTCGTACACATGGATGTACTCGCCAAACACCGAGCGCGTGTCGCGGTCGGTGCTACTGACAGGCGTGCCGGTGAACGCCACAAAAGTGGCGTTGGGCAGCGCATCGCGCAGGTGCTGGGCATAGCCCGCTTGGTATTTGACTTGGTATTCGGGCGGCGCAAAGTCTGCGGTGCTGGCCACCGTCTGACCATCACCCGTGGTGTAAGCCACCGCTGGGCTCACGCCGCCATTGACCTTGCGCGACTTGAGCTTGGCCTCAAATCCGTATTGCGTGCGGTGGGCTTCATCGGCAATCACCACAATGTTGCGCCGCTGACTCAAGCACGGGAAGGTGTCTTCGTCTTCGCCGGGCATGAACTTCTGGATGGTTGCAAAAACAATGCCGCCCGAAGGCCGGTTGTCCAGCAGCTCGCGTAAGCGCTGGCGCGTGGTAGCTTGCTGGGGCTGCTCGCGCAGCAGGTCCTGGCTCAGGCTGAACACGCCCAGCAGCTGGCCGTCTAAATCATTGCGGTCGGTGATGACCACGATGGTCGGGTTCTCCAGCCGGGGCTCTTGCATCACGCGTGCTGCAAAGCAGGTCATGGTGATGCTTTTGCCGCTGCCCTGCGTGTGCCAGACCACGCCGCCTTTGCCACGGCGTGTGGCTTCATCGGTGCTGGCCGCAGTGACGACTTGCTCGACCGCTGCACGCACCGCATGAAACTGGTGATAGCCCGCCACCTTTTTGACCAGCGTGCCATCGTCTTCAAACAGCACGAAGTAGCGCAGGTAATCCAGCAGATAAGCCGGGGCCAGCACGCCGCGCACCAAAGTCTCCAGCTCCTGAAACTTGCCAAGCGGGTCCAGCGCCACACCGTCGATCGTGCGCCACTGCATGAAGCGCTCGGCATTGGCCGACAGTGACCCCATGCGCGCTTCGGTGCCGTCCGAGATCACCAACAGCTCGTTGAAGGTGAACACATCGGCAATCTGCGCTTTGTAGGTTTGTATTTGGTCGTAGGCCTTCCAGATGTCGGCATTCAAATCAGCCGGGTTCTTCAGCTCAATGAGCACCAGTGGTAAACCATTGATGAACAAAATAATGTCAGGCCGGCGCGTGTGGCGCGGCCCCTTAATGGTGAACTGCTGCACCGCGAGAAACTCGTTGCGCTGGGCGTCTTGCCAGTCGATCAGGCGCACAAAGTCGCCCCGCGTCTCGCCGTCCTTTTGATACTGCACCGGCACACCGGCAACCAACACCCGGTGAAACGCCCGGTTGCCAGAGAGCAGTGCGGGTTGACCCAGATCGAGCACTTGCTTAAACGCATCCTCGCGGGCGGCAGCGGGCACAGCGGGGTTAAGCCGGTCTATGGCCGCACGCAAACTGACGGCCAACACCACCTCACGGGTGCTGGCACGCGCCAGGCGTGGGTCCAGGTTATCCAGGTCGCGCGCATTGAGCGGCGTGTAGCCGACCGAAGCCAGCCAGCCGAGGGCTTCTTGTTCGAGTTGGTCTTCGGTCATTTAAATGTAGAAATAATCAGTACCCGCAATGAGCATATGCTCGAAAAGATTATTTTTTGGGCGGAACTCGTCGCAAATGCTCGAAAATTGAGCGACTTGAGCACATGGCACTGGATATACAGTCAGTCTCACCATGTTCATCTGTTAAACATGTCCAGAAAACGTGTCGATTTTTCAGTGAAAAATCGACACGTTCTAAGAACGTGTCGATTAGACCGACATGACATCATTTGACCAGTTCAGCAAACAACGCGTCGTTGATGTAGTAGATCTCACGCCCATTTTTGCTGGGCCGCAGAAATCCAAGACTGGCCAAAGTCTGCAGATAAGCTGAAGCTGTTTGCCTTTTAGCGATATTGGCATCCACCAAAAACTGAATCTTTGTGTAAGGGTGCCTAAAGATGACTTCGATCAGGTCCTTGCTGTAAATCGTCGGAGCTTGCTCCTGCACTTTGAGGCGAACCTCTTCCATCAAAGCTCGAATTCGTGTCACCTGATCAAAGGTTTGCTGAGCAGTGCTCTCAACGGCTCTCAGCATAAAGAGCAGCCAAGCTTCCCAATCCTGCCGCTCTGTCACACCACGCAAACCTTCATAGTACGCAGCACGGTTCGCAATGATGTAGCGAGATAAAAACAAGACAGGTATGTCCAGCAATTCTCGATCAACAAGATAGAGCAAATTCAAGATACGACCCGTACGACCGTTTCCATCTTCAAACGGATGGATCGCCTCAAACTGGTAGTGCATTACAGCCATCTTGATCAGTGGATCCAAGTCGTCCTGAGCGTGAATAAATGCTTCCAAATTGGACAACTTGTCACGGATCACATCCTCACCAACTGGTGGCGTGTAAACGACTTCGCCGTTTTGTGGGTTTTTAAGCGCTGTCCCTGTGACTTTACGAATCCCGAAATCAACCTCTTTGATGATGCGCACGATCTCAATGAAAAGATTCGTTGTCAAAGGGCGTTTACGCATTTGCTCAAAACCATACTTGAGAGCCTGCCGGTAGCGCAAAACCTCTTTGGTGTGAGCATCCGTCTTTCCATCCGCATCGGCATCGGCACGATACAACTCATCGTTCGTCGTCACGATGTTTTCAATCTCCGAAGACAAGCGGGCTTCTTGAAGAACAATGCTATTGATCAACACACCCTGATTTGGAATTTGCGCCGCAAGTCCTCGAAGGTTGGCCAACACCCGGTTGGCAACAATGGCCTGTTTAAGAACGGCCTTGCTCTCCAGCTCTGCCACTGGAGGAAGCAAGGGCAAATCGTTGTACGGTTGCAAGCGGTCAAAAGCCATCGGTTTTCCTCATTCGGGTAACGAGCATATCAAGCCAAGCCCTGAATCACTGGCCTGAACACTGCGTTCATCTTTACGATGCGCTGCACAAACCAGTCAAGGTAGGCGCCCCATTGGGCTTCGTCTTCAATCGGGCTGTCTTGCCGCCAAGTGGCAATACGGCAGGCGTGCGCGTCGGGCAGTTCTTGCCAGTCCAGCTCAAAGCCCAGGGCCTGCTCGATGCTGGGGCGTTGCGCCAAGAGGGCTTGAAACATCTTTTTGGATTCAGCATGGTGGATATACACCACCACACCTAGGCGGTCATCGCGGTGGCTGGCGGTGGGGTTCAGGCCAAAGCCTGCGCGGCCAATGGAAATGTTCAACCAATGCTGAGGCTGTGGCTTTTGCGGTTTGATTTGCGGCGCAGCCGTGGCCATCTTGGCCACCAGCTCGGTCCACAGCTTGAGCTGCCGCTGTTTGGCGGGCGTGGCGTTGGCGGCCACGCGGGTTTGCTCGCGGCCTGACTTGGCCCAATCGTTGGGCTTGGCCACCACTTCAAACTTGGGCGCCAGTGGCGAATCGCCAATGCGCCACAGCTCCACCTCCACCGCAAAAAAGCTCAGCTCTTCGGTGGTGTTCTGGTTCAAAAACTCCAGTGCCGCCACATGCTCGGGCCGGAACGACTCGGCCACCCAAATCACTTTCTTGGCCCCTGTGCCCGCCGCATAGGTGAGCAGTTGCCCGAGGTGAGCGTGGTTGGTCTTTTCCAACTGGTTTTCGATGATGATCTGGTCATCCCCGCTGGTGCACAAGATGTCGAGCTTGAACTCGCCCACCCAGTGTTCGGTGGCCACCAGCTCCAGGTCGGCCAAACCCAGTGCATCGGCAAGCGTGTTGAGGTTGTCCTCTTCGGCCAGCCAAGGCGCGAAGTCGTTGGCTTCGTGCTTCCAGGCTTCGCGCAAGGGGACACGTTCGAGTTTGCTGAGAGGTTTTTTCATTTTTGGATACCCCGTGGTAACATTTCGGCACGCCGTGACTGCGCCGATAACAGCAGGATTGGGGGCAACCTCAACACGGCGCCTTCTTTCTGGATGGTGTTGATCAACATCTCCACGCCTCACCAGTTCTTCGGGAACTTCACCAAACCAAAGCCCTCTATCACCCCGCTTGGGGAGGTTCGGAAAGACTGTTGGATCTGATCTGCAAAACGCGTGTCTTCCGCCTTGAACGCACGAAAAACAGCACCCGCCACCATGTCAGCAAACTGAATGCCCACGCTAAAGTGGGACGGCGCGATGAACAAGCCTTCAACCATGTTGCCGTAAGACGAAATCACGCCCCCCTTGCCGTTGACCAGCTTGTGGTGCAACTCGCGCAAACGGGCATCGTCCTTGGGGCCGCGGTGATCACACACCACCATGCCATTGAGCTTTTGCCCTACCACGCGCTCCAGGTCTTGCAGGTAATACTGAAAACGCTCGGTCAGCATCTTGTAGCTGTACCAGTACAAATCATCCGCCGACTTCACATAGCCGCGCTCAAAAGCCTGAGCCGTATTGGCCACCACGCAAATGAGCCGCACCGACTTGTAGTGACGAATGACCTCGTAAATGCGAGCACGCAGCAAGTCTTTCTGTTCTGCGCTCAGGTGCGACAAAGCATGGGGCTTGCCCCCTTTGTCAGGTGCAAAGTTGCGCCACTTGATTTCACCTTCGATGGCGTAATGCGCCTTCACCCGTGCCAGGTCTGCCGCCATCTTGGCCCAGATGTCTTCAGGGATGACGATGCCGCCCAGCACAAAGAATGGTTGCGATGCGGCCTTGTCCGCCTCTGGCGCTGAGCCGGATTCATCGACGAA